>Ga0265293_10002045_pt1 | contig 41959 bp, 40 predicted proteins | sample Munlanlewell138R_FD_192505 | JGI IMG/M metagenome (GOLD analysis project Ga0265293, IMG submission 192505) | Leachate microbial communities from a municipal landfill in Southern Ontario, Canada - Leachate well 138R | ecosystem: Engineered > Solid waste > Landfill > Unclassified | place: Canada...
CGCGCGGTGGTCGATGCGCTGCTGGCAACCATGCACCGCGAGTTCGAAGCGGTGTATGCCCGCCGTGGGCGCCCCTCGGTGCCGCCGGAGATGCTGCTCAAGGCCTTGCTGCTGCAGATCCTGTTCTCCATCCGCAGCGAGCGCCAACTGGTCGAGGCGATCGACTACAACCTGCTGTACCGCTGGTTCGTGGGCCTGAACATCGAAGACAAGGTCTGGGACCACTCCACCTTCAGCGCCAACCGCGAGCGCCTGTTCAACGAAGACCTCGCCCGCGCCTTCTTCGAGCGCGTCAAGCTCAGCGCCCAGTGGGCCAGGCTCGCCAGCGACGAGCACTTCAGCGTGGACGGCACACTCATCGAAGCCTGGGCCTCGCACAAGAGCTTCAAGCGCAAGGACGATGACAGCGGCACGCCGCTATGAGCGTGCCGTTGCCATCGGCCTCCCCGACAGCCCCCCTTGCTGTCCTATAGCCACCCGCTCCAGGACTTGAGCGCCCCCAAAGCGTCCAAATTTGGACGCTCATAAAGTCCCCGAAAACCCACCGCTTTCGTGCCAGGCCGACACCGGCGTGAGGCACCGTACTGGCGCACCCGAAGACTGTCCGATCGCCCTGGTTGTCTTCATTCAAGTGCGATCAGCCGCACCATTTGAACTTGAAGGACGTGGTCCTTGGCGCACGATGTTCAAATGAAAAATCCATCACCACTCGAGCAGCTTCTGACGCCTCGCTACCCTGCCCTGTCTAACCGCAAGTTGGCCGGCCTCTTCATCAAGGAGGCCATCAAGGTTCTCGGCAAGGATCAAGCCACGGCGCCACACGTGAAATCCCTGGAGAGCGTTTGCACCGCCCTTGATGCGGATGAGACGCAGCCACCGCCTCCCCGGGCCGCGTGGCACTGACGGGGGTAGTCTCATGTATCCGTGCATCTTCCTGGTTGGACTTCACGGCAGCGGCAAGACCACACTCGGCCGGCTGCTGCAAAGCCAGCACGGCTGGCTGCATATCAGCATGGGCAATCTCGGCCGGCTTGCCCGATCAATGCGCATCCCCCGTGAGCACTCGATACGCTTCATGACTGCGTTGTCCAAGCAGGCTCCTGGCCAAGCTCTGACCGTCGAGGTTGTGGCTCAACTGCTGTCTGAGATCGAGCGCCTGAGGCAAAGCCGCCCTGTCTCCGTAGATGGCTTCCCCTCGGATCCTTCGCATGCCTCACTCATCCCGGAGAAATCGACTGTCATGCACATCATGGTCGATGAACTTGAGAGGGAAACGAGGCTGATTCGTAGGGCCGAGGAAACCGTGAGGCAATGGAACCCTGGCCAGCTTTCCCTTCGAGACCAGATGCTCCCCTCGGTTCTTGGTGCACTCCCTCAAGTGAAGCATGTGCACAATATGGCAGAGCCCAGTGCTGTGGCATCTGAGCTGCACAGGCTGGCCTTTGGCGCCACCCAGAGCTGATCCTGCAGCTGAGATCGATCAGCCACACAAAGAAAAAGCCCCCACACGCATCACTGCGGTGGGGGCTTTCCTGTTGGGGAAGGCAGAGCGTCCAAATTTGGACGCTCTGCAATAAGGCACTCAAGCGGCCAAAAAAATAACCCCCCAGGCGCATAAGCGTCCGGGGGGCATGATGCAGGATGAGGACTGATTTCTCAGCCCTTGTCGATGGTCAGACCGGCACCACCCGATCGATTTCCTCTTCCATCACGGAAGTGGCAACCGAGGCGCCGTCGTTGCACAGCTCATACAGGTGCTGGAGCATTTCCTCCAGGCGTGCACCCGAACCGATGGGGCCGAACTTGATCTTCAGGTAGTCAGCGGCCAGCTCGGCGTTGATGCCTTGCGAGCGCAGGTATTCAACCATCGCCAAATACTCTTTGACCCGGGGGCCGAGGCGCATCACGTACGAGCGCCACTTTTCCTGGGCCGCCGAGATGTCGCCTTGACACTTCGAATCGATCCATGCTTTCAGATCATCGAGGTAGTTCAGGCGCTGGGCATGGTCGAACATCTGCTGGATGTCGCCTTCGCTGTTGGAGGCTTCCCGTCCGCCCTGTCCTTTCTCGGCTGCCGGAGGCTCTTCAGCCTGCGCGGGCTGTCGAGGACTTTCATCACTCTTGGCCACAATGTCAACGACAGCATCATCATGGGGCTCGGCGGCCCCTTCATGGACGGTGGCGTTGCTCACGGCGCTGACGACAGGCGCATCGGGCTGGCTCCATGCCGAGGGTGTGCAAAGGCTTTGAGGCTTGTCATCGGCCAGTGGATACATCGGTTCAGCTTTGGCTTGCGCTCTGGCCTGGGCAATCATGATGACCTTGGGCATCTCGATTTCCATATCCAGGTCAGGAACCCACTGCTCACCCACCTTCGGCTTGCCCTCTTCGTCGAAGTAGCCGCGGCTGACCAATTTCTTGGTCATCCAGAACACGGGGCGACCGTCGTGTGTGAAGTTGATGATCTTCCCGCCCATCGCCCGCAGCGCCTGGGTGATGCGCATGTACATGTCGGTCGCGGCCTGAGCACTGCCCGAGTGCAACTCAAACAAGCCGGCGCCAGTGACGCCAGGAATGTAAAAGCGCAGCTTTCCGCTGAAACGGCACATGCCCATGGCGAACTCGTTGCATTCTTGTGGAACACAAAGACCTCGCTCGACAGGAGTGCGCTCGGGGCGACGCAGCGGTTTGCCTGCACGCCGTTGAGCCAAGTCGCTTGCCACCACCTCGGGAAGATGGTTGCATACCTGCACGCCTGCGTCATTGAAGCTGGACCAATAGCGCACCGTGTTCGGCCCACCCCCCTGAACGGACAAGCCGCCGCGAATGATGGCGTTGACATCGGTACCCACCTCCGGGAAGACGATGGGGAAACGGTAAAGCTTGGGCGAGGTATCTCCCTCCCTCATTTCACCGTACAGGTCCATGATCTTCTGGCGCGTGGCCTGCCCACCAGTGCCCATGTCCCACGCATGAGCATGGAATTCTGGGGTGTTGCGTGGGAAGAACGGATTTCTGATGTCCGTTTCCTGGGCGATTTTCTTTTCGGCTTCGCGGAAAGAAATCTTCCCTTCAAGGGCTTGCTTGTAAAGGCGTGCCGCGATAGGATTTGCGGCGGCCTTTTTCGAGATGGCTTTCGTTCCGGATCGGATTTTGCCACCAACGCTGAAGCCACTGGTTTCGCCGCGCTGGGCGATCCGATTTTCGAAGTAATTCACGTTTTCACTCCTCGGCAGTATCATGCCGTATGCGTTATCGAAGCCGGTTGGCTGCGATCTCCAATTCCGAATTCTCGGTAATGAAGTAGGAAGGGCCGGAGTAACCCATTGATGGACCCTGCTGGTGCCACGACACCGCAAGCACAACACCAGTTTTTGTGGCACCGCAAGGTCCATCAATAGGTTCTGCAAGAGCAGATGTATGTAGGTTACGAGCTGGCCGCTCTAATCGGTGACTGAATGCATCGCAATCGAAGGCACTATTCAGAATTTGAATCGAGCTGAACTCGCGCTATGTTGATTCCATGGATGCTTGCGTCGAAAATCCGTCGAGACTGAGAGCCCTTGGGTGCGATTTGCCCTGGGAGGCGTTGCTGTGTCTGCCCAAAGGCCACATAGACAAGCGTGGTGCATACACGTCGGTTTCACGTGCAACAATGGACAGGCTCTGCGTCTTCAAGGCCCGGCTGGAAAACGCCCAGGGCTACGATCGCAACGACAAACTCACAAGAAGCCCATTCCCCGCCTATCTGAAGGTCGAGCTGCAGTTTGCTGATGCCCTTGTCTCATCGAGGGTCTACGGCAAGGGAGTGGCAGAGTTCATGGACCTGGTTGGCGAGGTGATCGTCTTTGAGGCATCTGTCAGTCGTTTCAAGGACAGATGGTTTATGAGGTTCCATGCGCTCACAAAGGTGAGCGGTCGTGTTGAGCCCATCTACTCTGGGCGCCAAGGGCAAGTTAGTGGTGAGGAAGTGCAGGCAGCAGTGTCCGAGGCGCTCGATCAGGACTGCATGGGAAATGCCGTTGCCGCCATTGAAAACTCGCCGGCCATCATGGAGTGCCTGACTCGTGCTGGGCGCTCGGCCTCGTGGTTGATCACCAGCTTGCATTCGCCGGCATCATTGGCGGCCGGCGATGAGTCCTTGGCACTGGCTCGTGCCGCTGCGATTGCGGAGGTCAAGAGCACGGCCAAACCAACACGACAGGTCTTGAGCAGCCCCTACTGCCTGGATGATGCCTTGGTGGAGCTGGTCAAGGCCCAGCCAGAAGTGCTCAGCGATGCACAGCGCCGCGCCCTGAATGCGATTCGAAAAGGCGTCAATGCGATGCAGCCGGCTCACATCCTTTTGAATGGGGACGTTGGCTCTGGCAAGACGCTGGTGTTCATGCTGGCACTGGCCGCCATTGCCAAGACAAGTCGCAAGCCCGTTGCGGTGATGGTTCCAAGCGATCTGGTGGCCAGGCAGATTTACACACAGGCACACACCAGGTTCCCGGATCTCCTGCCATGCCTGGTCAACGGTGACCCGAAGACGGATGCGACGGAGCAGGAACTCAGCGTGTCCCGCATGTTCATCGGCACTCAGGCCCTTCTGTTTCGCAAACTCCCGCCTCTGGAGGCCGTGGTGGTGGACGAGCAGCACAAGCTGTCTGTGGGGCAGCGCACCGCGCTGCTGGGCAGCCACACCCACATCATTGAGGCCAGCGCAACTCCAATCCCGCGCTCACTTGCACTGGCGCTGTTCGATGGCTGGACGTATGCCACCATCGATCACTGCCCGGTGCAAAAGAGGATCCACAACCACATCATCGACAACGATTCGCGCTCAGTGGCGGTGTCTCTGGTGCACAAGCACATCTCGGCCGGCAGAAAAGTGATCTTCTTGTACCCCCTGGTAAAGGGCGCCGGCAATAGCGTCTTGACCAAGGGCGAGGACCTGAAGAAGCATTTCGATGGGCGGGTCGCCATCTTGCACGGCAGTCTCACACCAGCACAGAAGATCCAGGCGCTTGAAGAGTTCAAGTCGGGTGAGAAGCCGATCATCGTTTCCTCCACGGCCATTGAGGTGGGCGTGGATGTTCCGGATGTGGGCCTGATGATCGTCTCTGGAGCGGATCGGTTCGGCACTGCACAACTCCATCAGCTCAGGGGGCGCCTGGTTCGCCAGGGCGGCGAAGGTGATTTTGTGATGATCAAGCCCGCCAAGTTGACTGCACGCACGCAAAAGCGGCTTGATGCGGTGGCCGCCAACAACGATGGCTTCGAGCTGGCGCAAAGGGATCTTGAGCTGCGCGGCTTCGGCGAGCTGTTGGGAGAGATGCAGACCGGTGGAGCCAAGACCTTGTTCAAGCTGGCCAGACTTGAGGCCGCTGATTTCCTTGCCTAAGGGGCGACAGGCTTTCTTCTGAAGCCCAACCGGCACCAGAAGAAAACCCGCCGAAGCGGGTTTGGTTGAGAGTGAGATTTCAGGCTGCCACGCCCACGTCCAAGAGCTTCTGGCAGGCATTGAGAGCGCACTTCAGATCAGCCGACCCAATGCTCAGATTGTTTCCGCCATCCAAGCAAAGACCCGTTTGAGCGGTATTGCCATCGACCAGGGTCTGAAGGTAGTACCGGCTGACGAACCAGCCGCGGCCATCGATGCGTTCGTCGTAGTTATCGTGAACGAGGTAGAACTCGATCCCGGGTTCATCTTCTTCCCAAGCCAGACAGTCATCACGACCATAGCGGTCCCCTTTTTGGATGAGACGAACATGGTACTTGCCAAAGCGGCCAACGACAGAGCCGTCAAGTGCCGGGACAATATGAACGCCATCGACATGAGTGGCGTCAACAATGGCCTTTCCAGCACCGCCGATTTTCACGTAGGCGGTGCGATGGCGAATGATTGCATCATCGGCCCGGAGCATCCGATTCGCTTCATCACGGGTCACTCGCGCCTTGCCCGAATCGATTTGGAGTCGGAAGTTGGTGTTGACGTATGAGTGGCCATCAGACATGGCGAAGATAGATTCGGGGCGAACTGCGATGAGCACGGTGTAGTCAGGTTTCATGGTGCGTTCCCTTTCCTAAAAGAAGGAGTTAGTAAAGGGTGGGCCGGTAGGCTTTCCCATGCGTTCAATGAGAAGACATGAGAAAACCCGCCGAAGCGGGTTTGGGGTTGGCGTTACTTCTTGCGTCGGAACTCCCAGGGTGGCGTCGGATTCGGATCCGTCCACAGCCCACGGCCTTGCGACTTTGCTTGCTCCTGCAGGCCGTACAACGACTTGTCGGAAACGTATCGGTCATAGACCCAGGCCATGCCCGCAGACACCATGTAGGCCTGTGCATCCACGCCATCGCAGGCCACCCTGCTGAGAACGCGGCCGTACTGATCGGTTTGATCGACCGTAACGACCGCCTTCTTGCCGAAGCAGATGTCCGACAGCGCCTTTTTGGAGCGCTGGCCGAACGCCTGAGACGACTCGGGAGCATCGATGTCACTCAGGCGCACCCGAAACGACTTCTTATCTGCCGTCAGGACTCGGATCGTGTCGCCGTCAGAGACGCCGACCACTCGCACATCGATGCCCGTTTGCGCCGAGGCAGCGGTGCTGATGGTCATCAGGGCAGCGAGGATCATGGAGTTCATGCGACCTCCTTGATTTCGCTAAGCCGGTCCAGCAGCGGCTGTACGTCATCCTCATCTGCCGTGAGGATCCAGCAGATGAGTTCATTGACCTCGGCGCTGACCTCTGCGGCGATGCGAAGGGTTCCACCGGAATCCCTCTTGGACTCGAATTTCACGTTGAGCATATTGCCCTCCTTCTTCTTGAAAAAATGACCCTGGTCGCTGACATCGGCAAGGATGATCAAGCCGTCATCGACGACCAGGGTTGAGGTATGGTCGCGCTCGTGCGCAACCGGGTTGGAATGGCTTTCGCCGTTGTTGAACACGCTGCCGACCTCCTAGACGAGTTCCAGTTGGAACTTCGGCAGAGAGGGAAGCTGTGCTTGCCGCGGGTCTGCATTTCGCAGCCCCAGAGACCAGTTCAGCAGTTCGCGCAAGCGATCCCGACCCTCGATCTGATCGAGGTAGACCAAGAGGTCTTGCTCAAGCGTGGCGGGGCTGGAGTACACGCCGCCTTCCTTAGCCAGCTTTTCAGCCCCGTTCACGCGAAACGGAATGCCAGACCGGCAGTGGCAGATGATGGACAGCTTTAGGCGTGAGCGGATGGCAACCTCGCTGACATTCCATTTTTGTTTCATGGCAAATTCCTTCACGAGAAAAGTTGATGAAGGACGGGCCGTGCTGGGCACTGGCTTTGGGAAAGCCTCGGAATAAGGCATTTCCAAAACCAGCAGGCACCCACCCCTGATGGGATGGATGTCTGCGGTCAGGTGGGTCCGCAGGAGTCGCCGTAGGCGCCCGATGGAAGAACCCAGTTTTCGGTGATGACTGACAGCTCGAAGATTTCGCTGTTGGCGATCTCAGTCCAAAATGGCGCTGCTTTGAATGCCACACCCTTATCGGCGAGTTGCCCTATTGAGTCGGTTCGATGAATCGTGTGTCCGAACTGCTCTTCAAACTGCTGGACTTTCTTGAAGCTCTCCGCTGCAACAACTCGAATGGTCGCCCACTGGTTCTTGCTGCCAAAGATGCACTGTCGGCACGAGCACCGCCCCCACCCCAAGTAGTAGGCCGGATGCGGGACTATGCGATGACGCTCGATAATGTCCCAGACTTGCTTCTCGCTCCATTGGTGGATTGGTCTCCAATGGTCGATGTGCCTCTGGTACTTTCTTCCGTTCCTCAAGTCGCTTCGATGCGGCTCAAAACGGTGGTAGTTCGAACGGGCCTTACTTTCCTCTGCGCGCTCTCCGGTGACAACTAGCGTCTTGCCGCTGTTGAACTTAGGATGGTTTGCGAGGTAGCGTGCCCCAACGTCGATCTTCAGGGCGCTTGAGCACCACCGAACCGCAAGGTTTGCGCTGACCTGGGGAAACTTCAGGCGCGTGCCAGGCGGTCCATCACCGCCAAGTCGGCGATGCTGACCAGCTTCCACATCTGGAATCCACACAGGTGCCGTAGCTGATTCTTTTCGGAGCATTTCGCGTTCGAAGCCGCCCTCTCTCCAGCTTGTCTCATAGGCCATACCAAGTGCCAACGCCACTGCTTTGCAATAGGCATTGGTTACCGGCCAGTCCATGAGCTTAGAGCCCTCTGCCCCATCCACAAGATGGTGGTGCAATTCGATCCTGCTGGCTGGAATCCCGCAATCGAGAAGATGCAGTGCGCAGGCGAGGGAGTCTTTGCCACCGGAGAAAAACACAACAAACCGCTCGTAGTCCTGAAGCTCAGGCTCGTTGCAATTTATCTGTGTGCTTTCCTCTAGTAAGCTCAGATCCTCGAAAAGGAACTGTTGCGTAGACATGGCTCAGACCTTTTGCAGGCCCAGCTCGGCACGAGCTTTGTCGTCCCAGGTGGCGAGGACACCCTTGGAGTCCTTCTCGACCGAGGCAGCCCAGTCGAAGCCGGCTTGGTCTCCGTAGGCGACAACCACCTCGCGGTAGCTGCCCAGCTCGTGCGGATTCAGGGTGATCCTGATGCCAGCGATGGCACCTTCAGGGATGGGGTAGTGGCGCAGGATCTGCGCTTTGTAGGCGGCACACTCACGCATCGAGCGCTTGCTGTAGCCGTCTTCTCCTACCTGGGCGCAATCCTCTTCGTGGGGGGTCGACCCGATTTCGATTTCTTCCAGATTGGTCTTGATCATCATGTCCTCTCATTCCCGCGGTAGCGGTGGTTGGTGAAAGGAGTGGCCGGGTGGGCTTTCTCATGAGTGCGTTGCATTCATGAGAAAACCCGCCGAAGCGGGTCATTTGGAAAGCCAACCTTGAAAGGCAGCTTGTGTTCAGGCGTAGAGTTCGAGCAGATCGTCCACGGGCTCCCAGTTGCGGCGCATACGCACGATGACCTCATTGGGGACGTTGTGAATGTTCGGCCAGCAGCCTTGTGCTTCGATGATGCGCAGCTCGGCCCCGCAATCATTGGCGAGGTCGATGTACTGGCGCATATGGTCTCTGCGCACGAAGCAGTTGGAAACCACTACAGATTTTCCAAACCTCAGAAAGAGCGCAGTTTCATGATGTCCTTTCTTCCCGCAGGAGCGGCTTTGTGAAAGGATGGCGGGCAAATCCGCTTTTGTATGGGCTCAGCGGAGCGCATGCAAAACCGGACATGTGCAGTATCGGTGGATTACTATTGCCTATGACTGGCAAAAGAATGAACAAAGACCATCGGTTTCAAAAAACTCCCCCACGAACGCCGAAGCGTTCATGAGGGGTTAAGGTCATCAAGCCTCGGCTAGGGCCAGGGCTGATTTGTCGTCGGTGTCGATCTCCAGTGCGGCATCAATCTCGGCCTTCCGTGCCAGCGCCTCTTGCAGACGCTGCTCATGCTCGAATGGCTTTGCGATTTGCGCACTTGCGACTTCGATCTCCCGCTCGTAGTTCGCGATCTTCTCGCCAAGACTCACCAGCGACTTCTGTGCTTCCTCGCGGAGCACGTCATTTCGCAGGTACTCCGAGATCTCAGACGAGGCCCACGGCAGCTTGACCATCAGATTCAGCTCTTTGGCGCCGGCAACTTCAGCGTACACATTGTGATCACGGGTTCCCGTGACCGTCTCCATGTACAGCTTGATATTGCCGAACGTAGCCAGAACGGTGACCTCTTTGTTGCGTGACACCGTCTTGCTTACGCGCACGATGTCACTGGCGCTCCTGCGCGCACGCATGATGGCTTGACCGGCCTCTTCGAGGTCATGAAAGATCTTGCCATTGACGGTAACTGCCTTCGCGCTTGTCTGCGCTTGTGCAAGCCACGTCCGCACGTGCTTCTCGCTTTCCTTGAGGAATTCCAGCGAGTGTGCATTGTTGCGCATCACCATGTTCGCCTTGCTTCTGTCGTTTTCGTACACGCTCTTGATGGCCAGAAGTTTTGCAACTTCTGCATCGACGCCGGCCTTTTCGATCACGATCGGGTTGCCCGACGCGATCGCCTTGACTTCGGCGAACGACAGCGCTTGCGATGTCACGTCTTCTACTCGGCGAACGCTTCCGTCCGACTCCATCACCTGAGCGATGAAGCGGGCTTTGCGCTCCAGCGTCTCCCACATGTAGGCATCGAACGTGCCTTCGGTCACATAGCGGAAGATCCACACCTCATCATGCATGTTGCCCTGGCGGATGATTCGACCGTCGCGCTGCTCGACATCACGCGGGCGCCACGGGGCGTCCAGGTCATGCTTTGCAACCAGTCGGTCCTGGACGTTTGTTCCGAAGCCCATCAGCTCTGTCGAGCCGACGACCACACGGAACTGGCCTGTACGCACCTTGCGATGCAGTTGAGCCTTCTTCGCGTCCGTCTTCCAGTCCTGAGCGAATGCAATTTCGCTTTCGGGAACGCCCCTGGCGATCAGGCTCTCCTTGATGTGCTCGTAGACCGAGAATCCCGGTGTGCCAGGAACGCTCAAGTCGCAAAACACCAGTTGGGTCGCCTTCTCCTTTTGAGTTGACTTCCAGAGGTCATACACGTTGCTCACGCATGCATTGACTTTCGAAGTGGGGTCGTTCTCATACGTCGGATCAATGCAGCGAATGTCCAGCGCAGCCTTTCGGCCATCACCAGTCACGCACAGCATGTTGTCCTCGTTAGGCTTGACGAAACCTGCGCGGATTGCTTCGGCCCGCTCCACGAGGGATTGGACGTAGGCCTTTTGCGCAGTGCTCGCCGGCACGGAGACGATCGTGTGAGCGCCACCTTTCAGCTTGGGCTCTGGGAGCTTGAGCATGGCCTTGGTTCGGATCTCCGCGATTTCTCGGAAGACCCGCATCAGCTCAGGCACGTTGACGAACTGGCTGAACCGGGTGTGCAGCCTGTAGCCGCTACCCTCTGGCTTGACCTCGACGCAAGTTACCTCACGTGCGAAGCTCGCTGCCCAAGCGTCGAACGCTGCGATGTCCATCTCTTGCAGTCTTTCCTCTTGGAGGTAGGTCTGCATGATGTACATCTCTGCGATGCTGTTGCTGATGGGCGTTGCCGTGGAGAACATCAGCCCAGAGCGATTGCTACCCCGCCGCTTGAACACGAGCCTGCTCTTGATGAACAGGTCCAGCGCTCTCGACGAGAATGCAGACGAGATCCCGGGTATCCGCTTCTTTTTCGTGAAGAAGAACAGGTTCTTGAACAGGTCGGCTTCGTCCACCAGGATCATGTCGATCCCGATTTCCTCAAATCCGAGCACGTCACTGTCCTTCGAGGCGGCGGCCAGCTTTTCCAGCCTTGTTTCCGCCTGCTTTGCGGCCCGGGATGCTTCCCTTACCGCATTCTTGTCCGTCATGCCCATCACCGCGTCCTGGATCTTCCATTTGAAATCCTGGATGTACTCTTTGACCGCTTCCTCCTTGACCGCGATACGGCCGAAAGTTGCGTGAGTGACGATGATGCAGTCCCAGTCGTTGGTGGCCGCACGCATGAGAATTGTCTTTCGACGCTCCCCATCCATGTCATCCTTGGACATCGCCAGCACCTTCGCACGCGGGAACGCACGCAGGTATTCGCCGGCAAACGCCTCCAACATGTGGTTCGGCACGACCAGAACCGGCTTTGCAGCCAGCCCCAGGCGCTTGTACTCCTGTGCGCAGCAGATCTGAATGAGGGTTTTGCCCCCACCGACCGCCAGCGCGTAGAGCGTATTGCCGGACACGATGCCTCTCCAGATGGAGTCCTTCTGAGCAGCACGCAGGTTAATCTGGGGGTTGAGGCCAGGGATCACCATATGCGAGCCGTCGTAGGATCGATTCACATGCGCGTTGAAACGCATGTTGTATTCAGCTTCGACCGCATTTGCGACCTCGCTGCTGCTGGAAAGCCACTTGGCGAACTCACTTTGGATCTTGTCCGCAACTCCCTGGCATGCCAGGGTTTCGTCACGGTTAATGACCCGAATGGTTCCGCCGTCAGGCTTGTCGATCTCGTCGTAGACCTCGGGCGTCTGCTGGTTAAGCAAACAACGCAGCAACTCCCAGAAGTTTCGACGTTGCGTGCCCCACTCGCTCTTAAACAGGCCCCACTTCTCAATGCTGCAAGTAGCAGTCCAAGAGGCGGTACCCGGCAAGTAGGTCACTTCAAACGAAGCATATTTCATGCTCCCCCCCTCGGCCGAGAAGCCAAAGAGCTGATCGATCCAGGCCGTCACCACTTCAGCGGACACCCAGGGGGCGCCCAAGCGGGTTTCGATTTGATCCAGACTGAGCCACTGCGGCTGCACAGCTTCCAGCGCCTGCACGTTCTTCTCGAACGCCGGGTTGGTTGCCATCGCCGTGCGGGCCTTCTGAAGCTTGTCCCTCACGTCGCCGCTCAGGTACTCCAGTGCATCCACATATTCCCCTGTAACGGGTTCAATGAAGAGCTTGCCCTTTTCTGCCATCTGCCCGGCCACGTCGGTTTGCGTGGTCCCCATCGCTTTCGCAATGAAGCTCACATCCATGCGGCCCAGCTTGTTGTAGGACAGCGCGATGCCATCCTCGATGGTCGCCGCGCTCTCTGCCAACGTCGCCGTGGAGATCGTGCTACGCGAGAACAGGTCGGCCTTGACGGCCACTTCGTTCTCTTCGTCCCACAGCTCCAGCGACCACAGCAGCGGCGCGTGCGTATCTACCCTGAACAGCCGCCGATTGACCTGAGACAGCAGGTATCCATGCTTGGACACAAAGCCGTCGTACAGCCCGTTCAGTTCCTCGCGGATGTCGGCAGCAGACGTGCTCTTGATCGAGTCCGCCTCCAGCAGTCGTAGGGCGCAGTCGCGAATTCGCGTCATACCCTCCAGTCGCAGGATTGTGGCAGCCGGCAGGTTGTCCTGCGGCTTCACTTCGGCCTTCTCGTCTACGGCCATGAGTCGGCCGTCTTCGGCGAAGAAAAAGCCAGGTGTCCAGATGGTCTTTCGACCAGTCGGATCTTCGGCCCGTTCAGCTCTCCAGTGGCTCTTCATGCCCACGTTTGCGGCCATATCGAAGCACTTTTCCACCGGCTCTTTGGCCAGCTCCATCAGCATTTCAGGCCAGATGCTGTGTGCACGCACCCCTGCCCTTTTCCCGTAGCGGCCACTTTCAACGAAAAGATTTCCCAGGCAATGCGCCGGGTAGCTCTCGAAGTAGCCGTTGTATTTGACACCATTCGGGAAGGCATGCAAGGTTGCGGAATTGGTTACCGCTTTGCTCACTTCCTCTTTCATGGCGTCTTCCAGGTTCAGCGACCGCGGGCGCTTTTGAAGCAACAGGATGTCTGCCACCACATCAGTGCCACCCAGTCGGCCGAACGCGCCCGAGGGCAGACGAATGGCTTTGAGCAGTTTGGCCTTTTGGACCATGTAGCGCAGGGATTCGGAGTACGTCTTATCCAGCATGCTGGACGTGACGATCACGGCAATCAAGCCGCCGACTCGTGCCATGTCAATCGCCTTTGCCACGAAATACTCGTGAATGTTCCACTTGAGGTGGTTCAGGCGGCGATCCGAGACACGGTAGTTGCCGAACGGGACGTTGCCGATCACGAGGTCGAACTCGTCCGTGAAGGACGTTTTTTCGATTCCCGTGCACTGCACGAACGTGTGGCTGTCTGCGTACAGCGCTCGCGTCATCTCAGCCGACAGCGGATCGATGTCAACTGCCACCACCCGCGATTGCTCACGGATGTCCTCGGGCATGCACCCGATGAAGTGGCCGACGCCGACGCTGGGCTCGATGACCCGGCCGTGTTCAAAGCCCTGGGCACGAACCATTTCCCACATGGCTTTCACCACATGGGGCTCGGTGTAGTAGGCGGTGAGCACAGACTCCATGGCAGAGCGGTACTCTTCAGGGCTCAGCAGCTCGCGCAGCCGATCCTGAATGTCCTGGTACTCACTGTTGGCAGCGAACACTTCGGACAGACCGCCCCAACCGGTGTAGGCTGAGACTGTCTTCTTTTCCTCATCGCTGAGAGCACCAAAGCCGCGGCCGTGGAAATCCTTCAGCACCTCAATGGCCTTGATGTTGGCCTGGGCCTTGGAGACCGGGCCTTTGAGCGGTTCGAGGACAGCTTCGTCGAAGCTGAAGAACTCGCGAATCACCTTGGGCTCGATGATTTCCTCGGCGGCTGACGCCACTTCGGTTTTCGGGAAGACCTCAGCCGGTGGGGCCTCGATCGTCATGACATCCAGATCGCCAAAGAGGCTCAGCTGGAGTTCGTTTTGCTTGCGCATCGTTTCGTCCTTTCTTTCTCCACAGGGAGACACTTGGAAAGGGACAGGCGCAGCAAGGGCCTTCTTTGGCCGTCCGCAAATGCAGAGCAGGCAAGAGAAAGCCCCTGAAAGGGGCTATGGGGTGGGATTCAGGTGCTGTAGAGGTATTGCCCTACCCATGCACCTGTGAAGATGGCAGCAGTTGAAAGGCAGATGGAGATGAGCAAATCTTGCATGAGGGATCCTTTTCGATGCCGAATGGATCGGCGTGAAGAAAAAGGACGCAGCCGAATGCTTGCCTTTGAAGTCCGCAGTCCAAAGGTAAACGTTCTGCCGATCTGATAGCGTCCAAATTTGGACGCTCTTTGGTGATCCCTTCCCGATACCGGGCACTTGGGATTACTGCATTTTTGACGCGAATGGTCCCCAGTGGGATGGCGAATAACGGATCAAACGCATCGTCTCTCACTCATCTTCCGGTCCATGAGCGCAGGCGCCCGTCATCCACATGGATGAACTTGCGATCGATGTACAGGCCCACACCGCCGCCTTGCAGGTACTTTGCAATGTTGGCCAGATGGCTGGCCGAGAAGCCGGGCATACGACCATCCCAGGCGCGACCCTGTGTGTGCGTGCTGTTCCTCACCGCACCCTCGGTGGCCGAGTTGGTCTTGAGGCTCCTGTAGCCCGATGTTGTCAGCAGCGGTGCATCATGGCCAAGAAGTCGCGCCATTGCCTGCATGCCACACAGGATATCCAGCAGCACGGGAGACATCTGCACGGCCTGCCCTGCTTGAACATCTCGCATGAGGCGGCACAGCCTGGCGTATTCGGGCCAGACGATCTTGCCATCGGCGAAATACACGGCACGATGTTCTTCGATGCCTTTGGATGTCTTTCGCTGCAGCCACAACTGACGCGGCTGGGACCAGAAATCACCGGCAAATGCACTGCCCATGATCGCCGGCATCAGTCCAGCGGCCAGCAAAACTCTGCGCCTGCTCAACATCCCCAGGTTGGGATTCAATAGCACCTCGTTCAAGTCTTTCATTCCCACTCACATCGCTGAGGATTTTCAACACAATGCGATTCACGCTTCGAACCACTCGAAGGCGACATCAGAAAGATCGCCCCAGAAGACCAATGAACCAAACCACTTCACTGCTTCACGAACGAAATGCAGTGCCAGCGCTTCTATGGCACAAAGACCCCAACATTGATCGAATCATCCGTACCACAGTCGAGCAAGACTGGATTCACAGCGGTTTCGCATTCCGGCCACCAGGCAGTCTCATCCGTCATCGCCAGCGTCTTCGACTCAAGCATCAGTGTCTGGGAGAAGGAATCAGTCACACGATTGAATGTGTGTCAGTGTTGCCTCATATTTAGCGCGGAAGATGAGGCTAGGTCGTCGAGCATTTAGGAATGCTCAAGGACTTCAACGCCCCAGTCATGCTGAGGGCCACACGCAAAATTTATGCTCACGCTGCATTCGGCTACTTCAAGGATCGCGATAGCCGAAAGGCTCTGGTCTTCGAACCATACATCCTGAACGCGGGCGATCTCATCGTCATCGAGGATTTCGATCCACATGTCGATGTGAGAGGCGAACTCTGGCCCGTTCGCCTGTTCTGCGTTGCGATAAACATGGAAAAAGTCCTGGCATGGTCTAAGGCGAACTCCAGTGAAGTTGACCCCGAAATGGCTGAGAAGCTTTCCAACCTTTACCCGTTCACTCGGATTGAGTTTGAGGGTGACTTGCAACGGTGTCAAGAGACATTCGCGATTACCCGCGGCAAACTAAGACCTGTGAACCAGGAAACCATGAACAGGCTAATTGCGGATGCGACGGCAATGCCAAGTCTTCTCAATCGCCGCGAGTGGCAATTGAGCGATCCATTGCTGCTGGGTTAGCCGCGCTTGGTGCCCTTGGCAGAGGTACTGCTTGAGGGCCGCGGTCTGGCTGTATTGAGCCAGTTCGCCGCAGCATCGATGGGCACCAGGGACGGCCGGCCGATCCAGTAGCCAAGCTGTCGCAGCCGACAAAGGTTGTTGACGATCGTGTTGACTGTGTACCCCTGGCGCATCCAGTCTTCAGCCAAGGCACGGCAATGGGTTTGCCGAAGCTGATCCACGCTGTTGATGTGAAAGCCCAGATGCCAAATGCGTGTGAGACAGGTGGCCAGCGTTCCTGCCGTGCTCTTGATGGTGGACTCTGACAAGGGAGTGCCGTTCGCACGGGTTCTCCCATGTTTGCTCAGCACCTTCTGAAGGCTCTCGTGCAGGGCCTGGAGCTGGGACGAGCCCAGCTCACCTGCGTCAGCAGTCCTGGATCTGGCTTTCATCGAGCCGTTTGCAGGCTGAGTTTGCGCTTGCGGCCCTCGATCATCAACCAGACCACATCGCCGGCTTGAGTCACCGCACTCGCAGGGATGTTCAGGTACGAGCCAACCGTGGCCCACTGCACGACACCTCCCTGGGCGTCAATGACCTGATCGACAACAACACCCTTTTCGGGGACGAGATAGATGCCCCCATCTGGTCCGATCCAGGCAGTCGATATGTCTTCGGCGGGCTTGATGAAGGTGGCGCCTTCATATACGGGGTTGTGGGTGCACGCCGAGGCCGCAATGGCGAGAAAGGCTGCGGGCAAAAGACGGCACAGGCAGGGGAAATAGCTCATGGTCAGACCTCAGGGCCGGAAATAGGGCTCCAGCTCGACATCCCTGGAGAGGGTCAGCGTGAACGGCGTGCCGATAGCAACGGTGCCGGTTGGAGGAATGTTGATGTTCCGTCCGATCGTGGCATCGACAACCTTGCCAAGAGTGGTTCCCAGAATCGAGCCAGTGATCTGACTGCCGGTTTGGGTGGCAACCGCGGTCGTTGACCTATCCTGATCGGGCAACAAGTAGGAAGCGGCCCCCACGATCAGGGCGTTCTTGAACATCTCCCAGAAGTGGTTGTCGATGTCAGCAGGCAGGCCCGAGGTGCCCTGCATGTCCGATGCTGATGCCGCATGCAGGGAAAACGACTTTCCGTTGGGCATGCGAAGTCGGTTGCAGGCTGCCAGAACGAGCTTTTGGCCAACCATCAGGGAGGACTGGTAGTTGCAAGTGATTTCCGATCCGCGTGGCACCAGGACCACCTTTTGCGTGAGGGTGTCGTACAGGTCAGTCTGCACCTTTGCGGTGATCATGCCTGGCAGATCTGTCTTGAGAGCACGGGTGAGCGTGACCCTGACAATCGTTCCCTCATACAGCGTGTGTGCGGAGCGGGCTGGCATCAGCTTTGTCGATGCAGCGGTCGTGGCACTGGCGCGTGCCTGATCTTGCAAAAAGCCCTCGTGGCTTGAAGCGACTGCACCAGACTGGACGGATGCGCCAGCACCACCGGCACCAGCAGCGCCAGGGCCGCCCGTCACACCCATCTGTCGCATCAGCTCCATTTGGTCTTGCATGCGCTTGGATACGACCGCATCAGCCTGCTTGCCTTGCTCATCCATGATGCGCCGGAATCGATCCTCGACGGTGTCTTTGCGCTGCTGCACAAGCTTGGATGACTGGTTCAGTTGAACGTCAGTGGCCGCCATCGGAGAGACCAATGCAGCTTGAAGACGCTCATCAACTTCCTCTTTCTGGGTGACCACAGGAAGGGTCGGCGCAGCAGGAACAATTTCCGTGGGCGCATACGGGGCCGGCGCATTTTTCAATCCGCCAATCAGGTCTTCAACGACACTATCCGTCGCGGGCTTGATCTCAACCTCTTTTGGCTTGACGGCGCTTTTCTGGGAGAACAGCATGAGCCCCATGGCGCCAGCCAGCAAAAGAATCAACCCAATTTGCTTGAGGTTTCGTGCTGGCATCCCCTTTTGAATGGATGCATCTTCATCGATCTCCTGGAAATCGGGATCAAAGTCGGCAGGATCGGCCCCATGCTCAAGTGGGTTGCTGCTTGCGCGTGGGAGTTTGGGCTTTCTCATGGACATCCGTTACTCCTGGGTAACACGAACCTGCACCGATTCACCAATTTGAAGCATCCAGGCCGAGGCAGTGCGGTCAATGACGATGACATCGCGGTCACGGATCGACTTGCGATCAACCACCGTGTAGTTGACCGGCATCAGACTTTCCTTGCCGCGCTCGTTGGTGCTGACCATGAAAACCGCAGGCAGATCCTGGATGCCGTTGGGCATGCGCATCCATGTTTTGATGCCGTCCGTGTATGCGTGCATGCGTGCAAACTCCGGGCTTGCCGATGTCACCTTCAGGAACGTCAGCTCGGACGGATCCAGGTACTCTTGGGCCAGGTTCTGCGACTCGAGCCTGGCAGCCTCTGCTTGCGCTTGTGAGCGCTGGGCCTCCATGCTGCGCTGAGCACTGACCCTGACCTGCTCTTCCACATCGGGGTACGAGAAAGCAGCCTGCTGAACCCGCTCGGTGGCGCTTTCCGTGGCCACCAACTCGAACTGGTATGTGCGCCTGCTGGTCACCAGCGACAGCGACGTCTTGGTGTTGGGTGAAGTGGCTTTGATGTACAGATTGCGCTCATTGCCCTCGACTCGCCAGCGCACCTTGTCGCCCAGACGGGGAACCTCAATGAGCTCTTCATCGGCGCCAAGCACAATGTGCGTGTGCATGCCCACCGTCACAGGCAACCGAAACACGACATCCGGGGTGTAGGCAAAGGTGACGATCCGGCTGTCAAGATTGCCCGGCATCGGCGCGGATATGGATGAAACCGTTTGCGCACATGCTGCGCCTCCAATCACTAGCGCGACGGAAGTCAGTGTGGTGGAAATGATGTGCTTGATCATCTTTTTTCCTCAGAGATCGAGAAGTTCAGAACGGTAAGTCCTTCGGGGTTATTGAAAACATCATCGCGGCTTTTATGGCCAACGTGTGCAAGTGAAAGCGTCATCGCGTAGCTGCGGGTCTCGGCTGTAATTCCAGGCCCTGGCCTGTTGATGAGGTCGTATCGAATGAGGTAGGTCATCTCCGCTACTCGATTGACTGAGACGCGGCTGTATTCACGCACGAAGGTTGGATAGCGATGTACCAGCTGCGCAGGATTGTTTTCAGGCTTTTGCAGATATGCCTTGATCTGATCTTGCGCGACCCCCGAGGCTTTCAATTGCACAAGCTTGACATTGCGCTGCCACAGCGCTGGTGTGATCTCCGTCAGGGTAGAAGCCCATGAGGATGCCCAGGCCATCTGAACGTCCTCGTTGGCCTTGAAAGTCGATGAAACCTCAGACATCTGAATGCGACCGGACGGATCGCTGTTGGCCTGGAAAACGTAGATCTTCTGGTTCAGGACAAGAAGAATCAATGCAGCCGACAGCAGGATGGAGACAATCGATCCAAACATGCCCACAATCTGCCATCGGTTGCGCTCAATGGCCTCTTTCGAGCCACGCTCGTAGTGCATCCGTAGCGCAGCCTCTTCCATGGGGCCGGGAACATGATCTGGGACCTTCAGCTTCGGTTTTCTCATACACCGATAATTGCCAGAAAGCCGGTGCTCCAAGAGGTAAATGAAGCCTGAATATCCACGCGATTCGACATACATTTCTCGCCTTTGGAACCGCACGCGAGTGAAGCCGGCCCCAAAAAAAAGACCGTCCAAATTTGGACGGTCTTTGGTGAGAATCGAGGTCTTTACCAGCCGCACCCTGTCACGACCAGGGCCATCGCGTTGGAGCCTGCAGCAGACCCATTCGATCCAGTGATATGAACCTTCCAGGCTGCGTCGATGGAGGCCTGGAAGGAGCCCGTATTGTTGCCCGGGTTGTTGGTGCCGATGATGTTGGAGGCCGAGACAGCAGCAATCAGCGCGACGGGCATGGTTCCCGTAGGACAGGCCGGCGCCGGGACAGTGGCACCCTGGCCGTAGTAATTCATGTCCTGAATTCCTTTGCCCTCTTGCGACAACCATGTGCCACTGGAGCAAGTCAGGGCAATGCCCGTCACTGGATCAATGGCAAATTGATTCTCGACAGTACAGGCGGTCCCTTCATCGGCGAAGCTCACTCCACTGATGAGCTGGAATGTTCCACCGCGGCACTGGAGAAGCTCAGGCCTGCCCCCGGCTGATGTGCCTTGAACGATAAGGCCTTCCTCGTCCGCAGTACAAGCATCACCAGCAGCTTGGTCACGCTGAATGTTGACACCGCCGCCGACCGTGACGTTGTTTTGAAACTGGGGGTCGCGTGTATCGCGAACGCGCAGGAAGTTGGCAAAACCAGCCGAACCGAAGCCAAAGCGAGAACAAATGATCCCAGGAGGTGTATCGACAATGGGGTTGGGAAGTTGCCAGGCTCCACCGAATCCATAGATGGTGCTGCCGTCTGCATCATCAACAGCCGCCCCACCATTGGCGCCCAGCTTGGTCAGCATCCGGCCAATGGCGTAGCTGTCCGTGGTCTCATCAGGGCGGCGCGGGTCACGCAAAGGCTGGTCAAAGCACACCAAGCCGGTGATATTGCATTCCTGACCTTGAGGTGATGCCTCGCATCCTGCCGGAATGCGTTCAATGCGAAGGAAGTAGCCGCCTTCGCTCAGCGATTTGTAGTACGGAGTCTCGTCTGCATCCTGCATACCAACGGCCATGTCATTGAGCTGGGCGACCGTTGGTGCCAGCGCTTGACCTGCGGCATTGCCCCAGTCCAGCGTGACCCCGTTGCGAGTGACCGGCAAGCCGGCCTGGTAGTCGGTGTAGTGCTCAAGAACCAAGGTCTCGGCAGAGTTCCTGATCGTCTCCAGCACCTCGGCCTGATTTTCTGCACGCCGGCCATCTTCCCACTGTGCATACAGCCTGAAGCCGTACAGAGCGACCATCGACAGGACAATCAGTGCCAGCCCCAGCTCAATCACACCCACGCCACGTTGACGCTTTTTGCTCGAATATTTCATCATGACAACCGAAATGGAGTGCTGATTGACCAGGGGGTAGCTCTAAGGGAAGGCGAGTCTGTTACTTGCTGGCAGTGAAGATAAACGAGGCCTTTTTGACCGCGCCGGTGCTCAACTCTGCGATGGCGGTGACTTCGAAATCACCTTTGGCGCCTTCGATGGCCATGACACTTGTCGGGCAACTCCAGCGGGCGATCACCTTGTCGGAGTTGGGCACCAGGCGTGTCGATTTCTCGCCTTTGGTGCAGTCCTCGTCGGCAATGAGCAGACCACCCACAGCATCACGCAGCGGCTCAACATCCCAGTAGACAGACAGAATCTCTGCCCCGAATGTCTCCGTCAGCGAAGAGATGGGCACCCTCATTTTTGCCTTGGCCGCAGTAGCTTCAGCTTGCACGGTGTGCGAGCGAAGCTCGGGAGTGTGTGCGGTTTCCTCTTCCTCACCGCCACCGCATGCTGTCACCAGGGCTGACAGGGCAATTGCGGAGGCAAGAACCTTTGATTTTGCTTGCATGGTGGATCTCCAATCAAAAATCAGCTGTTCCGACGTAACAAGGGCAAGAGCCCTTGTTACCCCCAGGCACAGAAAAAATCAGAAGCGGCCAACGGTGAAGGCCAGCTCCACGGGAGCGGCAACGTCGCAGGCTTCTTCCAGGGCGTCGATGTCCAGCGCACCGCCATCGGCCTTGACTTCAGCGCCATCCACGGTGATCACACGGAATTCACCCTGGACCGACGTGACGATGTCGCTGCACTGGTTTGCCGGCACGTTGGGCCAGTCGAGTTGCACAGCATCGTTGGTACCCGTCAGGCTGACCGGCGCCACAACGATCGGGCCGCCGAACCGGTTGTCCGCGTCGTCGGCACCCGGGTTGCGCAGGTGCGCGGGGATGACGCCGGCCTTGACCGCCAGTTCCGTGGTCACATCACCATAGCGGTTGACTTGGCCGTACTTGGAAACCAGATTTCCGCTGATGTGGATGATCTCGGCATGGTTGTTGTTCACCGATTGCTTGCGCTGGCTGTCTCGGTAGAACAGCACGGCGGTGGCGATCAGCGCTGCGATGAGCAGAAGAACCAGGCCGAACTCGATGGCACCAAAGCCGCGCTGACGCGATCCCTTGGCATTGATGAGGCGCTGCCGTGCGGACAGCAGGAGGGAAGATGCTTTGGTTGTTTGCATACGAATTACTCGGTTGTGGTTGAAGAAGATGGCGTTGTGCTTGCCGGAACTTGGTTCATCAATGCTGCTTTCTTGCGTTCTGCCTCGCGTTTCATGATGGCCGCTGGTTGATTGGCTTCCTGGATCTTCATCACCACAGCCATCTGTCCAAGGTATAGGAAGCCAATGAGGGTTATCATCAGAGCAAGGAGTGCAAAATTCAGATTGAAAGCGGCCTTCTTTACGGCGTTTCTTGCATCAACGATGCCTCGTGTGGAAATTTCCACAAGTACCTTGTCAAAGCGGGCTTCACTATCGACCCGATCCAGTGACTGCATGAATCCCGCGAGGAACGGAGACAGAACGCCGTGGCTGAATGCGGGGACATACTGCCCAGGCATTTCGTTCATATGAGCAAGAATCTTCCTCAGATGCTTGCGCATCCAGGGCTGTGCACTGGTGGCCAGTGTTTCAACGGCGTCAGAAATCATGCGACCACTTTGAAGCATGAAGGCCAGGTCCGTGAGCATCCGTGTGCCTTGCACATCTCGGTACAGGGCGAAGACAGGTTGGTATGGCATGACCAGGGTCCACAGATACTTCTTCAAGCCCATCATTCGCTCCAGCTTGTACCGCCAATCTGAAGTGATGTTCGGAAGGCCCCAGGCCAAAACAAAGACGGTCAGCAGGACCAACCCTCCGAAGATCCATAGACCGTAATTGGCCATCCCCTCGGCAAACGCCCGGTAAAAGGCATAAAACCCTACCCAGACTTCCGGGGGTGCGCTTTCGACAAATGCCGGGATGACCGTGGTGGTCAAAACGAAAGCGAACGCAAAGCCGATTGGCACAAGGATCGCCGGCACGACCATGGCGCCGCGCACGACCTTCTTCATTTCGGTCTGGTCTTCAATTGCATTGGCCAGGTAATGAAGGGCTTTGACCTGATCCTTGGACTCGCCAAGAATGGACAATGCCATGCGATCAGCGCCCGGCATGACAGCCTGCAAGACCTCGGAGATCGTGGTGATCCCCGCGTCCATGACTTCGCGCATGTACTTGAGGCCGGCCGCCTTGGCTTTGTCTTGCGTATTCTCGGCGCGTGCGATGGCATATTCACCATCAACAAAGTCGCGCAGAAGCTCCTTTTTCTCCAGTGAGCGTGCAAGGGTCTTGTAAAAGACATGCCGCTCAGCCCAGAACGAGCGCAAACGCCACCAACGCTTCAGATCATTGAGAATTTTCATTTGATTGGTTCCAGCACTTCGAGAGACTGCAACTGAACGAACCGTTCAATTTCACGAGGGTCGATCAGGCCATTGAGGGCCTTGAACATGGCATGTTCACTGACGAGTTTTCCGTCCATGTTTGGCGAGGTCAGATCACGATCGCTTTGATCACGTCGCCACTGCAAAATGGCTTCACGGTCCTTTCCTTCTGCGGAAAGATCAAGCCAGGATGCCTCGGGCATCAGCATTTCTGCACAGATCGTCAGCCCCTTTGTGCCCCGATGACGGCAATGCTCGCATCCTTCAGGATTGCGAAATCGAAAGTGATCAGGATCCATTTTGAATTTCGGAGCCAGCATCTTGGTAATCAGCCAATGGATGTACCTGGCCTCCTGAACATCACGGTGAGAGTTGCGCTCACGGTGGAACTTGATCGCATCCTTCCAGCCCAGTCCGCAGTGCTCACACACAAGGGGGCAAAGTGCCTGGTAGCAAAGCATCCCGATCAGGTTGGAGGTTGTCAGCTCAGAGCGAGACAGACCAATGTTCGGATCGGTCAGTCTGTTCAATGCGCCGGCCAGGGAATCCGCATGAAGCGTGAACAGGCTCATGTGCCCTGATTTGGCAACGTTGGCCATGGCACGCGCAGAAAGAGCGTCACGAACCTCACCGACATCCACGAAATCCGGGTCCGAGCGCATCAGTGATTCGATGGCGACCGTGAATGGGTCCTTCTTGCCTGTCTCTGAAGCCGTTATGAGGCTGCGCTGGACATAGATCTGGTGCATTTTCTCGATGGGATACTCGATCGGATCGGCGATCTGGTACATGGCCATCGAGCCATATCCGGGGTGGGTCTCCACAAATGTCTTGGCGGCGGTCGTTTTGCCAGAACCGGTGACCCCCATCTGGCCAATGGCCCCTGCCTGCAAACGCTGAGCCCTGTCAAAAATGGCGATGTGGCTTGGCGCGAAACCCATTTGCTCGAAGCTCATCACATCAGAGCCAGACATATTCGTCAGCAGACGACAAACCGCCTTTGGGCCAAACAGACCTGGGATCGACGAGAAACGCAGACGAAGATTGGGGATCCGCAGCGCCGAGTCGATCATCGAGCTCAGAGTGGCGGTATCCGAGAATGCTCCCTGGTTGTTGCTGTGACGGTCCGAAAGAACCTCGTAGGCGGCCTTGATACCGTTGAGCACGTCCAGCTCAGTGAATATCCCGTTGGCGCTTCCAGGCACGGGCTCCAACGTCCCATCCACACGGACCATGACCTCACCCTTGCCACCGTCGATGATGCGAAGGTGGATGTCCGTGGCCTTGACGGATTGAGCAGCCTCAACCCACTCACGGAACATGGCGGCGCCCGCGCTGGACTGGGCTACCCCCCCTGCCCCCTTTCCTGTCGTGCGTTCGTAGGAGGTGCGAACCTGTCGGATGATTTCGGCCGTCGCTGGGTACTCGCAGCCACCGGCTGACAGGCCAGCTTCGGCAAGCGCAGAGTGAAGCGTCGAAAAGTATTTCGATACGTCTGCCACCCGCGTTGGATCAAAGTAGATTCGCCCATGCGTGTGCGAGATCTTGATCGCGATGAGCGAATCCTGGAGTTTCGCCGGAATTCGAAATGCGGGGTTTGAAGAATCCGCCGCCGTCATCACCGCCCTGACATGCGGCATGCCCGACATATCTGTGACCAGCGAAGCCCCGCCAGGCAGTGCACTGTGATGCACCTTGGGCGATGTTGGCGGCGTTGATTCCTGGAAGTCACTTGCTGACGGAACAGCACTGACTTGTTCCCGATCCGCAGGAGCATCTCGTTGAATCTTCCTTATCTTGCGCTTGGGCGGATGCAATTGAGCATCATTTGGCTGGCTGCTGCGGAATCGATCAAAGATACCCATGGATGGCTTTCGTGCTTTGCTGAATGAACGTATCGATCAATCAAACCAGCGGTATTGATCGCCCGAGCCCAGCACAATGAGAGTGGGTTCTTGGATGGTCAAGCATTGCTTTTTTGGAGCCTTCTTGCCTTTGGCCGTGATTTGGCATTCAGGTGCGACTTCCGGGGCAAGCAAGAGGGCGATCATCGAACCATCGGTGGAGGCCACCTTCAGGCGCTTTGAGATCAAGGATCCGGCACGCACTTTCATCAGCGTGCCGTCAATGGTGCTGATCTCGGCAAATGGCTCACCACCCTCGCTGGCAAACAGAGCACGCACCGTCAACAGAGACTCGACCTTCTCGGGTACTTTCTTCGAGTCATCTTCCACCTTCACTGGTGCTGGCGGCTTTTCGGTCGTGTAGCCGGCCTTCTTCAGAAATTCCTGAATGGCCTTTTGCTTTTGCATCTCGGCCATCTCACCGATGGTCAGCGGCTGTGAAGGATCGCGATAGATGAGGCCCTTCTCATCCTTTTCCTGCACCACCGGGGGACCAATCACAAACGACGGACCGGTGCGGGCAGGCGCGGCTTGGGGCTGCTGGATGGGCGGTGTATCTGCTGTCTTTGCAGGCAATGCAGCGATGCCTTGGGCACAGGCAGCCGATGCAATGCCAAGACCGGCAATTGCGGACAGCACGATTTTCATGCGATTAGCGAACATATCCTTTTCCTTCCAAGGTGAGGGAGAAATCCTTTGGGTTCAGGGCCATCATCGTGAATTTATCAATCACGATGTGCGATGGCATTTCCTTGATGGCATCGACCCCAAATGGATAGGGAACTCGAACTGAGAGCTTCACCGATTTCACGATGGCATCCTTTTTCTTGACATTCCTGATGCCATTGAATCTGGGCCAAGGTTCAGTCTTGCCGACCTGCATTCGGATGCCAGCGTTGTCCAGCCTCTGAACGATCGGTAAGAAGCTTTTTTGAATTTCAAGGGCGCCCGCAGGAAGTGCATTCAGATCCAATGAGGCGGCCTGGGCTGGTGCTTGTCTTTCCAGAACAACCTCATCGGCCTTGATCTGCCCTTCACTGACCATGGTCGAAAGTGGCTTTGCGGACAACAAATCGTCGAGCAGCCCACCTTCTCGTGACCACTTTTCGGTGCACTTTTGGGGCTCACATGTGACTTCGCGCAGCTTCCAGCCGTTGATGAAGTAGCTTTGGCTCATCAGGTCATTCACTGTTGTCGTCAGTGATTCATGAGTCCAGCCAACACTGCTTGCTGCCTCTCTCAATGCCTTCAGATACAAGGCTGTCTTGTCAGCCTCGGCCATTCTCTTGGCCCGCTCTGCCTCCTTCTTTGGCACATGCACCATTTGGTAGTAGCCAATCCCCAGTCCAATTGCCGCGATCAATCCAAGCAGTGCGATGGGCACCAGTGGGCTCAGTGGCATTGAATTGAGCTGGGTGGCCTTGCCGGCCTCGTCCGCAATGTCATCCCATTCGATGGGTTTGACCGTTGCCATCGGCAAGGACTTGGAGTTCGAGTAGACGTGGCAGTACCCGCCCATCTCTTCGTATTGACTCTCTGCCAATGCGATGGCCTTGTCCAGTGCTTCAACGGAGTCACGATGAATGCCACCATTGCGGACAATGCAAATGGCAATCCGGCCCTCTTCGCCGTCCACTTCCATGAAGAAGATGCCGTTGTCCGAAGCCAATTCATCTTCTTCACTGGTGAGCAAGTAGTTCCTGCACAGAAGGGCAAACGAAAATCTGCGCTTGACCTTCTGGGATACCTCTGTCGCAGTAACATCATCGGTTTCCAGGCCGAGAATGCTGGTGCCCGTCTCGTCGTTGAGAACAAAACGCTTTGCATCAAGGCCACTTGCCGCCCGGAGAATATGCGATCGACGTTGCTTTGCCCCTTGATACACGGACCAGTTCATTCTGGCCACGATACCGTTGGCCTTGTCGTCTATATAAACGACCTTGCTCATATTGGCTCCCGGTGATTAAAGAGGGGTTGCGCGGACCATGACCATGAAATGCTCGCGCTTGACAGAGCCCTTGACGTTGCCGCCAGCGGCCACTGGGACCTCACGCGAAAGGCGGTTCTCGTCCTGGCTGGACACAAGACGTGACAGGCCCGTGATGACGGCCGTTTCACCGGGCTGCAGACGGATCGTCGAGCTGGCGTTGATCGAGTCCACACGTGGGGTCTGCACCTTCTGGAAGGTCTCGCCCGAACCGGTGCTCACCTCGTACAGTCCGAGCAGATCGGACAGCGAGATCGAATACTTGAGCATGATGGACTTGTCACTTTGGATGTACGGCAGTGCCGCATACTGGTCACCCGTCGTGATCGTGTCCGTCTTCAGGCCTGGAGCGCCGGCCGCGCCGCTGCTGCTGGCCGTTCCCGGCGTGGTTTCTTTCAGGTACCCATCGGTGGACAAGCGCGATTTCGTGTCCCACTGCCCATTGAGCGTCGTGATGGACACCGGCCGCAGCTTGGCCGTGTGGCCGTACTGGCTCAACAGCGTGATGATCGAGCTGGTGTTGGTGGTCGCACCGGGTGAGATGTAGTTGATCCCCATGTTCGCCCCGTCCGAGCTGGTGAAGCTGGGCGACTTGAAGGAGATGCCATAGCGCTGGTTGAGCGACTGGAATACCGATGTCCAGTCAACGCCCTTTTCATCCGTGTCATTGGTGGTGACCGAATAAACGTCAAAGGTGACGTTGATCATCTGATTCAAGGCCTTGCTTTCCTTGTTCAGAAAATCGCGAATTCGCGCTTGCGCTTCTTTGGATGCGACCACGACAAGGCGGCCAGAGCCATCCGCCCATGAAACGGACGCGCCAATGTCCATGGAAACCATCTCGTTCACGGCACGGTGAATCGACTCACGAATATCGGAGTCGCCCTGTTGCGTGATGGCGATCCGGTTGGTGGTGCTCATCTTCACGCCGTCTTCGCCGGCACTGCCGCCAGCGCTTGCGCCCGTATTGAGCACGTACTGCTGCTTGCCGGGGAAGGCGCCAACGTCGTAGCTTTCCGTGACAAGGCGCATGATGACCACGGCCCCGTCCCGGAATTCCCAGGCCAGATTGAGCCTGGCCGTCATCGAGTCGAGAAAGTCGCGCAGTCTGCCCGAATAGCGCATGTCCAGCGCCCGGATGGTGGTCACCTGCAGATCGGTCATCGTGCGATCCGAAACTGCCGTGACGCCCTGAGGTGTCGTTTGCGCATCCAGCGAAGCGCCCGTGATCGGTGTCGGGAATGCCGGCTTGACCTCTTTGGCGTCTTCCTCTTTGGGCTGAGGTGGAGCAGCCATGAACACGTCGTTGTGAACGCGAACAGGAACCCCCGTCATTGCGGTCAATCGCTCGGCCACGACATGGATGCTGCTGCGATCCGAGAAATTGAACTCGAAGTTCTTCGCGAAGACAGCTGGCAACTTGTCTTCCGTGCGTGCCACGGTTTTGAGGCCACCAAGCCACGGGGCATTGGAGCGACGTACCAGCTTCGGTGAGCGGATATCCCCTGCCCGTTGCGCCACGTGCGCGGGAGTGCCGTAGGCATCCTTGCTCACCTTCATGACATCGGGAGCTGCGTGTGTGGGAACCTGGCCATCGATGTGCTTGATTTCCTTCATCAATGAAGGGCTCGTGCAACCGGCCAAAAGCACAGCAGAGGCCAAGGCGCTGAGTGTCAGAAATTTCGTGCTCATGAATACTTACTCCTTGTTGGACTGTTCACCAAGGCCTGTCACACGCACGACCGGTGGGTTGTTGTTGTAGATGACGGCTTCCAATGGGTAGTCGCTGTCACGGATGGCGGGCGAAGCGAAAACGCGATCCAGTGCATCCTCGAAGGAGCCAACAAAGGTGTCCTCGGCCGTGATCAGAATGTGGCGATCTGCATCCCAGATCAGCGCATAGCCGGCCTGCTTGGTCCACCGCTCAAGGGTGGTTTCAAGCCGCAGATCATTGGTCAGCACGCTCCAGGTCATTTCGGATTGGGGCTGCGGCTGCGCTTCCGGCTTTGTCGTCTGTTCAACTGGGTTGCTGGTTGCCACTTCCAGCCTGGCCGCACTGGGATCCTTGTCCAGGTAGACACGCTTCATGCTGGTATCGACCCGCAACTTCAGCCCCTCATTTGCAGCCCATCGATGGATGGCATCTGACCATTTCTCGCCGGTCGCGAGATCGATACTCGATGACTGGCGAGTGTCGATTCCCTTTTTGGCAAATACCTCCCAGCCAGTTGGGACGACCAACCGGACAACGCCGGCGATGTCCGTTGTGACCTTCAGAGGGCTGGAGGCTGAATGGGATGCGGAGCCCGGTGTGTTACTGGGGTTGGCCAATACACCAGCCGATGCGACGGCTAGGGCAATGGCAATCGATGTTAGCTTTGGCATGGCTGTATCCTGTATTGAAGGTTGCTAGTGGTAGAAATTTGCATGATTTTTTCCCTCACCCCCCTGAGGTAGTTTTCCTTTTTGGAGGGAGTCTTTGAGTGATAGCGGCCAAGCGCCTCGTGAATTGAGCCTGTCTGACTCAAGTGCTTTTGGATGAGTGCATCGGCAACCCAGATGTTTTTTTCCGGATCAAATGCCTCATCAATCGAGTTGAACTGGTGGCCATGAAAGTGCCAGTTGATCTGCATCAGCCCGACATCAAAGTGGGCGATCCCTTTGGATAGCAGGCGCCATGCTGCATTGATGGCTTGTTCCTTGGTATCGAAGAAGAAACCTTTGCCGCCGTGGTTGATGGTCCAGGGCCAGAAGTGATCACCTTTGCGCGATTCCTGAAGAGCGATGGCGCTCATGTAGGTGGGATGTGTTTTGGTCTTCAAGACACGAAACACCACCTCAGGCGAGAGCAATGACCAGATGCCACGGCTTTCTGCCATGGCCTCGATCGTGTCTCGATCTACTGCGCCTGATGGCCAAACAGCGTTGCCGCTTCTGATCCAGGCTTTCGCCTCTTTCCGATCGGCCTTGACGTTCAACTTTTTGAGCGCCCCATCGCTGCACGTGTAAACGAGTAGATCTGCCTTGCTGGCAAACGACTGCGAGGCCGCGGTCAGGATGGCCGTGGCTGCAATCGTGCGGAGTGCGGTGATCATTCGCATAGCCTGATTACAGACGTACTCATTCACCTTGCCGCGTCGAATATGCACACTAAACCACCCGCTTTCGAGCGTCCAAATTTGGACGCTATTTCGACTCATGGGGTGGGTGCAGCCTCAGCGCTTGCGTCAGATCGACATGGCAGGGCTCGGATGGCGCTGCAGTTTCGGTATTCAGGCGGCACAAACAAAAAGCCCGCTGGGGTATCCAGCGGGCTTCAGAGGGGACGTGAGCACTTCACCTGATCCGGATGTATCCATTATCTGGGCCGGCCACGTCTTGCGCCTGCGCGATCTCGTTCATGCGGACATAGCTGTCATCCGGGACCGCGGACAGAGCGAGGCTGGTATGCGCTTGCATGGGCGCTTCCTGGCGCTTTGCCGATCCGGGCATCGCAGACGAGCCTGCATGGGTGCCCTTGAGCCCCTGGCCGATACTTGCATAGGCCCGCGCCTTCAAGTCGTCGTCAAAGCGTGACTGAGCATGCCCTGCGTAGGCGGCGGGCTTGGCCTTGGCAACCGTCTGAGTATCAGTTGCGCCGGCCGCTTGAGTAACCACCGCTGGAGCGGCTTCAATTGTTCGCAAACCCAAGGTCAGGGCGTGGTGGCGACATATCGCATTGGCCCGCTCGACGCCCAGCGTGTTTTGCCACACGAGTGCGGCTTGATACTCACCGCCCGGTCCGACACGACATTCGACAGATGACTGGGCGCTGGCAGAGCTAACTGCAGCAACAAGTGCTGCGAGAACCAGAATATTTTGTGCTTTCATGGATACCTCACTTTGGTAGGAATGGTTAACTCCCCCTTCAGTTGACAATTGTTATTTGGACTGCCGTTCCTTCATAAATTCTTTATTTCGGCGATCTCCTTGCTACTTCTGCAATTTACTAACTGCATTCTCAGCACCCTTCATTGCCTTTTCAGCAACAAATCCTCCTGCAGCTTTAGCCCCTGGTTTTACTGCAGCGCCGACCATTCCACCTACGGTGGCCAGCGGGTTCTGGCTTCCTGCTCTCTTGGCTGCATTGGTCATTCCTGTCGCAATATTGGCTGCGCCACCGAACGCCCTAGCTGCGGCACCCTTCATACCCGGAGACCCGCTGCCTTGTGTAAGTCCTGCCATGCTCATAGCAGCTCCTGCTGCAGAACCTACAAGTCCACCAGCTGCTGCAGGACCCGCAGACTTGGCACTACCACCACTTGGAATGGCCGACCCTGCGCCAGTACGTCCAGGGAAGATGGCATCAGTGATGGAAGGCACAGCGCCGAACAGCTTGGAGGCAGCAGACATCAGCAAGGCGACACCCAGCATGGCATAAGTGGAGCTTCCCCCCTGCAAGTTGGTGACAGCATTGCCAACCGTCAACGTCAGCAGCTTCATCACAGCAACTGCCACCGCCGTAAGGAATGCTGCGCCCACCATGAAATTGAGCCACTGGTCAAACCACTTGCGCGTGTAATCAGAAACGATGGTGGCTATGAACATCGGGCCAAAGACCACCCCCACGGCAAAGAACACTGGCCCCATCAGGAATATGCCGACAACGTTGATCACAGCCATCGCGGCAAGGATGATAATGACAATGATCAGCAGCAATGATCCTATCCAATCGAGTGTTGCCGAATCAAATAACTTGGAGAACCAGGTTTTCCCTTGTGTTTCAAGAACCCATCTTGCCGAGATGTCCCCAATAGGCTTGAAAAATGCCGTGAGGAAATCAGCAAATGTATCTCCGATACTCAGACCGATGGCATTGAGCGCAGACATTGCGATATCCCATATCTGTTCCACCACCATGGCGTAGTTGTTGATCAATGCCACCGCAATGATGCCAAACAGAAGTACCTCAAAGGCAACCAAGGCCATTGAAGTCTTGTTGACCATTGCCAATGTGGCACGCCAGAACAAGGTTACTGTCAAAAGTCCTCCAGCCAGCATATTGGCCGGGCCGACCATCGAATCCGACATCGACAGTCCTTGCGTCTTCAGATTTTCCGCAAGTGATGCACCAAATACCTGATTGACTAGGTTGGTAAATAGCTCACGCAGATAGAGCAAAACACCTTCAAAGCCAGACACCTTATCATCAGCATGGGCGGCTATTGGCATGATGATGATCGCCAGGGCAATGGCGGCACGCCAAGAAGCGGCGCCACTCCTTGGCGTGCTGGTTTGAAGTTCGTGTTTTGCCATTGTGCTTACTTCCCGCCCACGAGAGACCGATCTTTCATGAGCGCGTTGTGCTGTGCTTCCAGGATCTCGAGATTGGCCTGATCAGCCAGTGCACGTTCTTGGTATTCGCGCTGCAATTCCTGACCAGCAACACGAATTTGCTGGGCCATCATTTGCGTGATGCCCTGGTTTTGCTGGATGAGCACGCCAACGGACTGTGCCGTGGCTTTGGCCGCCTCTGTCACGCCCTGGATATCGGGCATTTCATTGACGACGCGCATGTGTTGCTCGTGTGCCTTTTGCAGCTCATCCTCAGCCAGTTTTGCCGAGTCGTAGAGCGTGCGAGCCATTGTCTCGCCGTGTTGGTGGCGACGCCCAAAATCTTTGAGGTAGTCCTCAAAGTTCTTGAATGGCGAGATCGCGAACGACTGCTGCAAATTGTCGTAGACGCTTTGGGTTTTGCGCAGGGCACCGTGGACGCTCTTTCCCGTTTCGATGAACTTCATCAGAGCCTGCTTTTCTTCCGTGCCAAGAAAGACAGAGGCGACATCGAAGGTCGAAATCTGATTCCACGTTTGCAGCACATCGTTGTATGCCGAAATGATGGACTGGGCAGTATTGATGTGCTGCTCGTACTGGGTGGCGGTGTTGACCGCCACGTTGGGGCCGACTTCAATCACCGGAAGCGGTCCCCAGGCGTGAGCCTGGCCTGCGGCCGACATGGAAAGCACGACGGTGGTGAGTGCTGCGGCAAGATGTTGGCGCCCTTTGGTCTTCATGATCGTTTCCTTGAGAGACATTCATCAAGATAGGTCTGGCGCCAGTTCGGGTCTCCGCTGTTGCGGCACCTGTCGAGAAGCTCCTGAAAGCGTGGCTCCGACCTCATCATCGATAGCACATGTTCATCGAAACTGGTGCGCAGTACACGGCAAATGTTGTCTGCAATTCGCAGGTAATCACGCCGTGGGCGCAGCGTGCCGATCATGTCCACCTGCTCATCCGAAAGACCGAAGAAGTGCTTGTAGCCCAGCCTGTGTGTCTCAAGCCTCTCATTGACACCCAAAATGAGGTTGGGCACGTTATCCGTCAGGGTTGCCCGGATTTTTTCGACATCCACACCCGTGACGGACTCGGGCGACTGGACCGTCATCCAGACAAAGGCATTTTTCTTTCGAAATGTCTTGAGCCACTCGTCGAGCCCATCCAGGAAGGCGGGGTTGTTCAGGGCGAAGCTGGCCTCTTCCACATAGATGAATGTCGGGCGGCCGGTCAGCAGCCTCGAGATGGTGCTGAAGGCGTGGTCGAGAAAGGCGCGTGAAAGCCTATCGACCTTCATGATCTCGCGCATTTCGATGCAGGTCCAGTCCGTGAGGGTCAGCCGATCCTCTTGACCGCCGAAATAGCTGTATGGTCCCTTTTCGACCCACTCGTGCAGCTTGACCTGAAGGTCGTTGGTCAGCAGGGAGTAGACATTGTTCAGGCTGGGCTCGATGGTCGATTTCGCAACCATGACGATGGTGTCATAGATGCGCTTTCGCTCTTCAGCATTGAGCCTGTCGCCGCCCTCTTCGATTCGTCGAACGATGAACTCAGAAGCACGCACGCGCTCAAGGTCATTTTCCCGAATATGCTTCATCGGGTTGAGCGCCAGCCCCTCGCGCATGTCAAGGTGAGTGCCGCCGATCAGGTGCGTGATGACTCGGCAGGAGTGATCTCGATCGAAGATGATGACCTGGGCATCAGGGTAGCGACTGAAGCACGAGAGGCAGTAGTTCACGAAAGTCGTTTTCCCACCTCCGGTGGGCATCACCAGCAAGGTATGACCGACCTGGCGCACATAGGGATCGAAGTTCACCTCGGTGCCAAAGCGTGAGGTGAACGTGGCCAGCGGTGGTGTAGGACGACCGTAGATGTCGCTCAGGTGCTCAGATATTGATGGGCCGGGATAGATCGTCTCCAGCGGCATTGTGTTGGCCACAATCTGGTTGTTCGCCAGCATCTGCCGCTTGTTGTGTGCCCACTGACCAGGGATGGTGGAGAGCACCGCCGACTTGAGCCCGATGCGTTCGCGGGAATGCGGTATGCCTCCAATCTGACGCAACACATTGGCGGCCAGCCTCTGCGATGCCTCGGCCGAGTCCGCGTAGAAGGTGATGCTCACGGAATGCAGGGTGAACCCTAGATTTTCTGCCGTCTGGCGCCGAAGGGCCTCCAGGCACTGCTGGTACAGGTCGCCCTTGCCCGGATCCACTTCAGGATCTTTGCCGGTTGCATACGCCATGGCGTGCTGCATGAGCGTGCTCTGGGTCATCCGGTAGTAGTCGGCGTGCTCTTGCACAACCTTGCGGCCAGTGTCGTAGCTCATGCACTTGACCACGTGCACCAGTCGGAACTCGGCCTGAACACTCAGGATATTGGCCAGGGCGGACTGGGACGAGGGATAGCCAGTCATGGACATGGTGCACCCGTACAGGCTGCGCTGCGGCCCATGCAGGGCATACACCTGCTGGCCAAACCGAATATCGGTACACGCAAGACTGGCATCGAGCATGCTCGATGCAACGGGCTCGACGTAGGCGTCTTCTCCTTCCGTGGGGTTGGCCATTCGAAAAAGCGCCGAATCCAATGCATGGGCGCCCAGCCTGACGAACTGGACCACGCTGTGGGCATTCACGAACGATGCAAATCCGTCTTCAGCAATTTTGATGTTCGAGTCGAGCTGACGGGCGTCATGCAAGATCGCAGAGCGGGTATTGTTGGCTGGGTTCAAGCTTGTCAGCAAAGCCGACATGAACGACTGCCCGTCATCGGCCATCTTCCTGCGAACGTTCTCCATGAAGGCATAGACACCGGTTTCGCCGGTGAAGAGCATGAACACGTAGGTCTTGAGTGTGTAAACCCCACGCGATTCATAAATGGCTTTTCGCCGCTCGTTGATTACCTGAGTGACGAAATTTTCATTCACTCCATCCCACTCTTGTGGATGCGTCTTCAAGCGCTTGTCAGTGACTGCCCAGATGTAATACCGCTCATCGAGCAAGGAGATGCTGTCTTGCATTTCCGCAATAGCGGTTTGCAGCTTGTGAATGCCGTCCTCATCGATGTCCACCCCTTCCAGCTCAAAGCCGGCCAAGAGTGAGCCATCCTTTGTCAGGATCAAGGAATCCGTGACATGAACCATCCAGGGCAAATGCTCTGACATCCGGCCCTCAGAGCCTTGAAGCGGGTTTCTGGCTTTCACTGTCGATCGCGTGGGTGCGAACTTCAGGGATTCTGATATGGACATGAAGGCAGCTCACTGGATGGGAATTCCTTGCGCATATCCATTGGGCCTGGATTGCCAAGACTCACCGTGGGACGGGACACCTGAATAGAGGTTGTTGGGCACCACCTCGTGCACGACATACAAAGACATGATGGCCGGATCCTTTTTGAAGAACCAGGCAAGACCGCCATGAATTGCGGCTCCAACGGGGACAAGCAACAGTCCCCATGGGAAGCCGATCAGGACCGCGACCATCATGACGAAAGACCAGATCATGGTTGCGGTCTTGGCCCCCACGCCGGCCTTCAGACGCGGACGCCTGAGGGCCGGGTAATCTGCGATGAAGGCGTCACTCATTGCTTTAGAACGAGCATTGCTGCGTCAGGCCGGTCAGCGTGATGATGGTTGGCGCAACGGACATGATCACGCAGCCGATGATCACGTACATGATGATGTCGCCGACAACGTTGTTCTTCAAAAAGAAGCTGTTGAGCACGAACAGGATCAGCGCGACCACGGCCCCGGCTGTTGCCAGCTCTCTCAAAAACTCCGCAAATTCGCATAGCCCGTCCACTGTCTGCGCATATGCATCTGGCATGAAAAAGAGCGCAGCAGCAAGGAATACACCCACCAGGATCTGGATGCGCAGGCGCTGGCCCAGATCAAAGTTGGAATCAGGCTTGATGGCCATGCGACTGAAAAACATACTCAAGGTTGTAGATGCCATTTGCAACTCCTTTAACGACGGCAACTTCGGAAACTCGGCGTGAGGACTTTTCTGTTCCATCAGGCTGACGCACATACGGGCGTGAACAGAAAACGATCAGGTTGATGCAGCTTGTGATGTAGCCCTGAGCGGCGGCTGGCGACATCTGCACCCCTGGGGGCAGCGACATCTGAAAAAGCAGCTCAAGCGTGCTCAGGGCGCCCAATGCGCTGGAGGCGTGAAGCGTGGTCACGCTGCCGTTGTGGCCAGAGGAAAGGGCACGCAGCAGATCGAAGGTGTCATCACCCCGCGTCTCGGAGAGGATCAGCCGGTCATAGCGCTCACGCATGGCCTGCTTGACGAGAACCTTGGCTGTCAGCCCGGTTTGTGGCTGAGCCAGATAGCAGTTCTTGTGCTCGACGCGCAGCGCCATTTCGCGTGCGTCTTCAATCAGACCAATGCGTTCATGGCTGGGCAGGTGCATGAGCACAGCATTTGCCAGGGTCGTCTTGCCGCCCGAGGTGGGGCCGGCAAAGACGCAGTTCATTCGCCGATGCACGATGTACTCGATGAGCAGCGCAGCGAGTTCATCTGAGAGCATCCCCCAGGCCACCAGCTGCTTGAGGTCCGGTCTTTCCTCCGGGTCCAGGTGCTTGCGAATGGTCAGAGTCGTGCCGGTGCTGTCCACCCCGCTCATGGCCCCGGCAAAGCGCAATCCGCCAATGCTGGTGGACACCACCGCGGACTCAGTTCCCTCTTGCAGGTCGTACCCTTTGGAGCCTCCACCGGCGTACTTGGCCACGGCGATCAGAGCCATGATCCGGTCGTTCTCCGGAATCACGATATCGGTTTTCTCGATGCTCCCGGTGCGCTCCACAAAGACCCTGCCCGAGCCAATCACCATCACCTCGGTGACAAGCTTGTCATCCATCAGTGGGGCGATTTGCTTGAGGGAATCTCTGATGATTTCCTGAAGGCGGTCCGGGTTAAGCATGGCCAAATCATGGCCACTGGACCTGGCAAAACCAGATCGAAAGACGCCGAAAAACAAAGAGCTTTCAAGCGTCCAAATTTGGACGCTTCTTACGCCACAATCGACATTGAATTTGGTCCATCGTGGCGCATGCTGGATGCAGCGGCATAAGGATTCCGCGCAACACTTGGATCACCATGAGTCACACCAACAAGAAAAGACCAACGAGCAACCTGAGCGAGATCAAGGCCATCGAGCAGATCACAGAAATCTTTGAAGAGGCCACGCCGGGTTGCCGCGTTTTGAGCAACATCATTTTGCGTACCACATGCGGCATCGATGTGTGCCCGGCCACGGCCGAGTACGACATCATTGTCGTTTGCCGATACGGCCTGATTCACTTTGAAGTCAAGGGCTGGTGCGGTGACTACCTGTACAACGTCATCGATCGATCAGGCAGCAGTCGCTGGATGATCCGGTTTGCGGGAAGCGATCAGGTTGAAGAGCGCCGAAACGCCCTGAAGCAATGCGCGGCAAAGACCAAAATGCTTAGGCAGGAGCTGGGCGTGTGGACGCAGCACTGCGTTCTCTTTACCGATGCGAATTTGCAGATCGCCCCGAACATGTCGCCCTACCTGTTCAACATCAACGAGCTGAGTTACGTCCCGCGGTTCCTTCGGATGAAGCACAAGGAAGGCAGCGAAAAGCTGCTCGACCAGAGGACGATCAACGCCATTGCAGAGACGCTTGTGGAGGCCAGTGCGGGCCTGTCGCCGGAAAAGCACCTCAAGAACATCCATGCGTATCTTGAGCACAAGAAGGCCGGCAAAAGTGCTCATGCGCAAGAGCCCTCTTCCAAGCGCAGCACGGCGCCTGTCAAGCAAAAGGCCATCCTGCCGGCCAATGAGTCGGACATCTGTGTTCAACTTCATCGTGATCCGGACCCGTTGGCAGAGCTGCTGATCGATTACCCGTCGATGAGGCAAAACCAGATCATCTGGCACATGTCCAAGCATTTGTCGCCACTGGTGCTTGTCTAACTGCCGCGAAAGGACGAAAAAAAGCCCCCGCCAGCCAATCGGCTGCGGGGGCTTTGGACGTGTGGCCTAAAGGCCTTGGGGCTCAATGCTGTGGTCGATCAGCCGGCAACCTGCTGCAGGGGAGCAGCCAGCACATCGCCCATGCTGAGGTAGTCGTAAAGTGCAGATGCTTCTTCGACCAGCGCATGAAAGAACGCCAGCTCCTTTTCTTGCTCGGTTGCCCCCTTTCGGCAGACGAAACTCACTTGGACCGGTTCGTCTCGGCCAGGGATCTTGAAGGATCCAGCGAAGCTCTCCTGCGCATTCGCATCGATGCCTGGGGCTGAGACCGGTATGTGTTGAAGTCCAAGGCCGCCCTCGCCCTTTGCGCAGACGATGCGCAGGCCCTCCTGGCTCGCCCATTCCGGCTGGTAAATCACCTCCTGGCCATTGAATTCGCCATCTTCATCGGCTTGCCTGGCCAGCTTGATCAGGTTCTGCGGCGTCATCTCGGTGTCCTCGGGCAAGGCCAAAGTCACGTACGCCGAGAGATCGACACCAAGGGTCATCGTTTTTTTGCTCTTCATCTGAGGTCCTTTCGTTTCCGGAGATAGCCCGGTGGTTAAGAAAGGCGTGGCCGGTGGGCTTTCTACATCCTTGGTGTGGATGTAGAAAACCCCCTGAAGGGGGTTTGGTTTGGGTCTGCGCAAGAGGCACAGGAGCTTGTGCAGCCGCATCCGAGTCAACGAATACGGCTGCACCTTCTTAGCCCGCGTTGGTCACGGGCAAGATCTCACCGGGCTGCACCACGCTGGTGAACGCCAGGAGAAGCCGCTGCGCAGCATCTTGCGTGTCGTCATCGCAGCCTTTTTCCAGGGCGCATGCCACCTGGGTCCAGAACTGCTTGTCCATCAGATCAATGACATCAGGCCGATTTATCAGCACATCGTTGTTGGTTCTGATCTTCACTGCACGAACCAGCGCCATCTGCAGGGCTTGTTGATCACTCAGGTGGTTCAGCTCATCACTGATCACCGTCTTGACCATCTCACCCAGACTCTCGCCCTTCATGGTTCGCACCGTGCGGGACCACTCCTTGACGTATTCATCGCGAATGTGCTCCTGGAAGGTGTCGTTCTGGTCCTTGAAGTCGCTCAAGGCATCCACAGCGTCACTGCCGTTGCCTGTGCCCATGACGTAGCACCGCAGCGTCATCTCTCCGCTGTAGCTCCCCTCGTCGTCCTCGGCCGTTGACTCGGTCTTGCCCTCAGGCACCAGCAACGCGCCGTCATTGATAACGACGTTCATGCGGTAGTCCTGATCGAGCAAGCTGGTGACTTGAACGTCAACCTTGTCGCACAGACTGATCCTGCATTCGCCCAGATCGCCCCATTGCAGCTCGTTGCCGCGGACACCGTGCGGTGTCCAGGTGAACTTCAGATCGGTGACCGAAGGTGCCATTTGGCGCAGCCAATGCTGACCATCGATCTCCCGCGGCACAACGATTATTGCTTGCTGCTGCATGATCTTGAGAACGAGTGCGGCGTGCTCACTGTCATCGGTGCTCAACGGAGGGTTGAACCAGGCCAGGCGCTTGCCCGAGAGAAAGTCCGAGCGCGAGATCAGCTCTGGGCTCAAGTCGTGAGACCACACATCGTCGAAGTCCTTGGAGACATTTTTGACTGAGAGAACGGTGCTTGCTGGAATCCAGGGAATGTCGTTCATCAACTGCATGAGGCCGTGAGCCCTGCAGTTGTCCCAGTGGCTTTGCACGAACACTTCGCCGGGCAAGTCCGCCTTGAGCTTTGTCAGCCGGTGGGCCACCATTTGCTTGAGCTCTTGATCCACCTGCTCCAGCTGTTTGGCAGCGTCGAACAGATCCGAGCGATCAGGCATGCGGGCCGTGAACTTTGTTGAGTCCAGGTGCACGATGATCGGCGCACTATTGATTCGACTGGTGCCGATCGGCAAACCCTGCAGGTACAGCTGATGCTCTCGGGTGCGGTTAATGATTGGATCATTGGTGGTCACCCCCTTGTAGCTGACAAAGCCAATTGGCGTGATCACCCCCGAAAGGTTTTCCTGGGCGTGCGGTCGTTTGCACTCCTGGCCGTTGATGAACACCGGCAGCGCAAACCCCATGACGCGGATGCGAATTTCATGGGCCATTTCGAACTCAGGTTCGCGATTGCGGCCAGCCCAGCTCGGGAGTGTGCCGGTCAGCTCTTTTTTCAGGCCGACGAGATCGATGCGGGTGCCCTTGATGGGGGCCCGACTATGGTCTTCGTGCACCTTCAAGCAACGCTTGCTGATGATGTCATCGAGGCAGACTTCCAGGCGCTTGGCGTTGGAGCTGAAAACCACCTTGTCTGCGGCGAAGAACAGTGAGAACAGTCCCATGCCAAAGGGCTTGTCGGTCAAGGTGATCTGCTCATCCCAGCCTGAGTCGCACAGGGCGATCAAAACCTGGAAGTCGCTGATACCACAGCCGTCATCGATGATCGAAGCCGTCTTGTTCTCGATGTTCAACTCGAAGTCGATCCGGGAGGCCCCAGCTCGTCGTGCGTTTTGCAGCAGCTCACCGATGACGGAGTAGCTGGTTGCAAACAGGTGCTTCATCGAGCCAAGGAACTTGCGCTCGTTGATGGTTGCACGCACGCCGTCTTGTTCGAGCAGCGCGGTGTGTGATTGTGTCGTTTCCATGAATTTGCTTCCTTCGTGAAATGCCGTAGTAACGGCGGGTTGAGAAGGAGCAAGCCGGTGGGCTTTCTTCTGGGCACGGCGTATCCAGAAGAAAACCCGCCGAAGCGGGTTTTGTTGGGATGGGGTTATGCCAGCTTGAGCGCTTCGTCCTTGGCTTCTGAAAGCCTCTCGTAGCGATCAATCCTGCCGCTGGGATGGTGTAGGCACCAGTCCTGGCCGTCGTGCACGATAGATGCGATCGTCAACCACGAACCAAGCGCCTTCTTCTGTACCAGATATGCCGGCTTGCCGTTCTCTTCACCATTGCGAGTGAACCTTGGTTTCATCCTTTTGCGCGGGAAACCTCGGGCTTTTGCCCGGGGAGGGATAGCGCTGGCGTGCAAAGCGCGCCCCTGCTCCCGCATCCTTTCTTTCAATCTATCGGTTGCATCAAATACCCATATCCATCACCGCGCTGGATCAGCGAGCAGTGCCGATATGAGATGCCTTGAACCACACCGTTGCCGGTCTGGATGTTGAAGCT
>Ga0265293_10002046_pt1 | contig 41959 bp, 44 predicted proteins | sample Munlanlewell138R_FD_192505 | JGI IMG/M metagenome (GOLD analysis project Ga0265293, IMG submission 192505) | Leachate microbial communities from a municipal landfill in Southern Ontario, Canada - Leachate well 138R | ecosystem: Engineered > Solid waste > Landfill > Unclassified | place: Canada...
ATTTCTTTGACAACACTCAACTTAAAAGACATACTATAATCGCGTTGAGTGCGTTTTACATATTTTTTTCTTTCTTCCATAATAACGATTTCTTTTTTGTATCGCTATTTCAGGACGGGACAAAATAACAAAATCAAAAACCTCAATTTTAAAATTGAGTTTTTTTTTATCAGAATGTAAGCTAATTCTACTTGAATTTACTATCATTTATCGGCTATCAACCTTTTTGATTAGCAATCTTTAAACGATACTTTAATCCCAATTGCAACCACCTTGTTGGCATTGGTACTGCAGCAATTTCTTTGTATTTAGTGTCAAATAGATTTGTAGCTTGAGCATAAATCTGGAACCTTGAAAAATTATGGAAAATTCGAAGGTCTGTTACAAAATAACCCTCATTTTTTTCTCGTTTAATATAACGATTTTGTAATTGTGCTCCCCATTGATTATGTTGATAATTAAGGCCTAAAATGACTTGATGTTTTAGGCTTTCTATCACGTATTTAGATATTACTCCTTCTGGCTGTTTACCTTGCTTAGGGCTTAGGTACTGATAGCTTAATTTGTATGAAAGATTCTGATTTGTTGCCAATTCAACTTGTTGATTCCAGCGAACATGAATTCCTCTCATCACTTGTGAACCTAAATTTTGTGGTTGGTAAGGATCGTCGCTTGTCCAACGCATAAAATCGATGAATTGATCTATGTTTCTTTGAAATGCACTTAAATGAAAACTACTGTTAAGTCCATTGTAATTAATTCCCGCTTCGTATTGCCAAGCGGTTTCTGATTGTAAATCAGGATTTCCAATGTTTCCAGGTCTTTGGTCAATATATAAATCTGTAAAAGAAGGGATTCGTTGGCTTCTACCTACATTTACAGATGCTTTCCAGTCTGGATGAAGTAAATAAGCCACGTCGATTCCAGGGTACCATTGAAAACCATAAGCACTGTTGTAATTCCAATACGTGCCTACATTAATTAAAAGATCATCCCAAATGGTTGGTTTGTATTCTGCGAACCAACCATGATTGGTTCTATCGTGTGCTCCCAAGTTAGAACTATTAACTTCTTCTACTTGTAGTCCATAGCCCAAACCAAATAAACCGTGTTTGGTTTTGTAATTTCCATTTAATTCAATCATCAATGAATTGGAATAGTGTAAAGAACGCGCGGTATTTAAATCGTGTCGATAAAAGCGATAGTCGTCTTCGTTGTAGCGATTACTAATTCTTGGTTTAAAGGTAAATTGGTCTGAAATTTGATGAGTACTTCCAATACTCAATAGGAGAGTTTTAACCAATTCATAAGATTCTAAATCATGTGGAGCAGCGTAATATCCATTGGCACCAAATTCGTTGTCGATATATCCGCTCATCCATTCCAATGAATTTTTGTCGTTGATTGCTGCGGATCCTTGATACATCAATTTCAAGTTTTTTGCGGCAGTATTATAACGTTGTCCATTGGTTTCTTCTTTACCGATTGAGAGTAAATGCTGAACTTTACCTGTTTTCTTAGTTAACGTGGCTTGTAAACCTCCGCTTGCATAAATTCCATCACCATCACCTGGTGCTTTGTCTTTAAAGGAACTTCCAGCATAGGTATGCAGCTCCAAGTAATCGGAATCGACGGTTTTTGTAACTATATTTATAGCTCCGGTCAATGCATTTACGCTGTAAATTCTTGCTGCTGGTCCTTTTAATATTTCTATACGTTCAATTGCATCCAAAGGAATAGGTAGGTTTAACGAATGATGCGCAGTTTGTGCGTCGCCCACTTTTACTCCATTCCACAAAATCATGGTTTGTTCAAATGTACCACCGTCAATACTTACATCGGCTTGTGATCCAAAAGGTCCACGTTGACGAATATCCACACCGACAATTGAACTTAATACTTCATTTAACGAAGAAACAGGCATTTTCTGAATTTCTTGTTTGGTAATTACTTGAATGTTTCTAGTTAATTGATCGAACGGGATTTGTAAACGGTTGTCTTCTATAATGATTTCTTCTAATTCATTTTCAGTTTGAGAATATCCACTTAAATAACAACCCAAAAGTAATCCAATAATATATTTGTGTTTCATCTTTATATGTATTTGACATTTATCTGAAGCAAAATTCGTACCTTTCCGGTACATTTAAATAGTCCAGAATAGAAACAATGAATAGTCCGGTTGAAGAGTTGTTACAGCGGTTTGTAAAAATTGATAAAAAAGGGAGTACAGCAGTATATATACAATTAGCACAACAAATAATCAACAGCATTCAAAGAGGAATTTTACCTCCCGGTAGTGCACTGCCAGGTACTAGACCTATGAGTCGGTTACTTCATTTACACAGAAATACTGTTGTTTCGGCATACGATGAATTAGCCTCACAAGGTTGGATTGAAATTATTCCAAACAGAGGCAGTTTTGTAATGCGCAATAAAAGTCAAAATCTAAAATCAACCGCTACAATTTCAAATAATACAGTTCCGTTACAAACGGGTTTTGATTTTCATCAGGCACATCATTTAGAACCAGTTTTTGAAACAAACGAAGCTCCTATAGTTTTTTCAGACGGTCAGCCTGATCTTCGAATGCTTTCCGTTTCTAATTTAAGCAGATGGTACACAGCCTCTATGAAACGTACTAAAATTAAAGAAGCCTTGGGTTCTCATCAGAAAACTTCAGTTGCTTATGAAAAGCAATTGTGTAATTTCCTGAATCTAAGCCGTGGCTTTCATACTGCACCAGAGAATTTATTAACCACTCGTAGTCCTGAAATGAGTTTATACTTAATTTCTCAATTGCTTTTTCGTCCTGGGGATATTGTTTTAGTAGGTACGCCAAGTTATTTTTTAGCAAATATGATTTTTCATCAAGCAGGAGCAAAGATTGTAACGATTCCTATTGATGCTCAAGGGCTAAATGTTGATTTTATTAGAAAAAAATTCAAAAAAGGTAGTATCAGATGTGTATACTGTACACCACAGCGTCATTATCCAACTACGGTAACTCTAAGTTTGGAGCGGCGGTTTGATTTGATGAACTTGGCCAATGAATACGGTTTTGCTATTATTGAAGATGATTTCGATTATGATTTTCAGTACGAAAGTTTTCCTATGCCACCTATGTCAATTGCAGATGATAACGGAATGGTTATTTATATGGGACGCTTTGGTCAATCTTTACTTCCTTCGTTTCAAACCGGATTTGTAATTGCTCCGCAAAACTTGATTCAAGCGGCGAAAAACTATCGTCAAATGATAGATCATCATGGCGATTTTGTAATGGAACAAGTTTTGGCTCAAATGATTCACGAGGGCGAGATTCATCGATTGTTGAAAAAGTCGATTCAACGCTATAAAAAACGCTGTGAATTGTTTTGTGAAGCGATTGATACTCAATTTGGAAATCGGATTGAATGGAAAAAGCCAAACGGTGGATTGGCAGTGTGGATTCAATTTAAACCAACTATTTCGTTGACTAAATTAGCTGCTCAAGCTAGAAAAATTGGTTTAGAACTCCCGAATTACCTATTGTACCAAGATAGAAATATTTGTGGTATTCGTTTAGGTTTCGGACAATTTAATGAAGAAGAAATTCCGGAAGTTGTTGCAAAGTTAAGACAGGCTTATGATTTGTGTTTTTGATTGAATCCCTCTAGCCAAAATAAACGCTAACAGAAAAAACTTCTTATCTTTGTAGCAAATTTATTTAGAAATTCGAAATGAAAGAAACAATAATTGCACCTTCGGTTTTAGCAGCAGACTTTGGAAATTTACAACGCGATGTAGAAATGATTAACAACAGTGCCGCCGATTGGTTTCATATAGACATTATGGACGGTGTTTTTGTGCCTAATATATCTTTTGGAATGCCAGTTTTGGCAGCGATCCAAAAACATGCAAAAAAAACAATCGATGTACATTTGATGATTGTTGATCCGGATCGTTATATTGATACTTTTAAAAATTTAGGAGCAGATGTTTTAACCGTTCATTTCGAAGCTTGCACGCATTTACATCGTTCATTGCAAGCGATAAAAGCGGCAGGTATGAAAGCTGGAGTAGCAATTAATCCACACACCAATGTTGCTTTGTTAGAAGACGTGATCAACGATATTGATTTAGTTTGTATAATGAGCGTTAATCCTGGATTTGGAGGGCAGTCATTTATTGAAAATACTTATAAAAAAGTTGAACAATTAAAAAAGATGATCCTAGAAAATAATGCAACTACTTTGATTGAAATCGATGGAGGAGTAACCGATAAAAACGCTGCCAACTTGGTAAAAGCAGGAGCAGATGTTTTGGTGGCAGGTAGTTTTGTTTTTAATGCAGCAGATCCCTTAGCAACAATTCAAAATCTAAAAGAGATTACTCGAAGGTAATATTATAAAAAAAGTGCTTATTTACAAATAAGCACTTTTTTTATGGTTTTAAAACAAGCAAAAATAACTATTTCGTTATCCTTGCCAAATAATCAAAGTTAGATCCTTCTGTAACCAATTCGCAGTTCATTTGCTGTGCGATACAAGCGTTTTGTAAAGTGTTATAATCTAAATAAAGCCAATCGAAAGGTGTTTCTTGTTCATCTTTATAACATAACTGAAAGGTGAGTTCTCCATAATAATCACCATAGATAGGAATCCATTTTCCTCCGTCTTCATCTTCATCAAACATATAAATAAGATCGGAGCTATCAATTAAGATCTGGCCGTTTTGACTGAGTAAACTCTTTAATTTTGAGAGATAAACATCGCAATTTTTTAATTTGCCAAAAATCCCAGTTCCATTCATCAATAGTAAAATAGTGTCGAACTTTTCTTCGGTTTCAAGGTCTAATAAATCAATTTGTTTAACGTTTTTTACTCCTCTAATTTCACAAGTTTTAACGGCATTTTCAGAAATATCAATTGCCATGACTTCTAAACCTTGATCTTGTAAATATAAAGAATGACTGCCAGCACCGCATCCTACGTCTAAAACTTTTCCTTTAGCAAGTTGCAAGGCTTTTTGTTCAATTTTAGGCATTTCTTTAAAAGAACGAAATAAATAAGCAACGTCCATTTCGTCTGTTTCACTAATATTCGTGGACGTATAGAGGCTTTTAGGATCATTTTGAGTGATATAATCTAGCATGGCTTTGCCAAAAAGGTCTTTAAACTTCATGGATAATTTGTAAATTTGTACTTTTTAAAAGCAGATGGAACAATATTTGAAACAATTGCCAAAGTTAGCAAAAGAGAAGCATACAGAGAACAAGAAATTCTTCGATAAATTAAAGAAAAAAACACCGAAGGACTTAGATTATCAAATGCAAGAAATACATGAACAGGTTTTTGATAAAATCGATTGCCTTACTTGTGCGAATTGTTGTAAAACCACTGGTCCACTTTTCACACAGAATGATATTCAGCGTATTTCCAAACATCTGAGAATGAAGCCTCAGCAGTTTATTGATCGCTATTTACAAGTTGATGAGGATGAGGATTTTGTACTTCAAACGCTTCCTTGTTCTTTTTTAGACGCTGAAAATTATTGTCTGATTTATGATGTTCGACCTAAAGCTTGCAGAGAATATCCACATACCGATCGAAAAAAGTTTCATCAAATCAGTCATTTAACTTTGAAAAACACCGCAATTTGTCCTGCAGCTTTTCAAGTAGTTGAAGAAATTAAAAAGAGAATGCCTGTTAAATAAGGAATTTTTTTAGCAACTAAAGATTTTATGAACTCAAAATATTAAAGGAGAAAACCACAACATAAAGTAGTGGTTAATAATTATTTAATAGTGTAGAACGGTTAATAAATCAAGCTATATTGCTCAATTTATATCCTTTAAAAGGATAGGATAGAGGCAGTATAAACCTCCCAAATCACGTGATTTGTAATTTGGGAAATTCTTTCCCCCAAATAATTAAATAAAATTATGCTCGTTTTCTAAATAATTTTTTAGAAAAGAATGAGCGTCTTCTTCGCTATCAAATGTGTCCACAACGTATTCTACAAGACTTAAAATAAAGTCTTTAAAGCGTTCAAACAAGTCCACTGCACGACTTAAAAATCTTAAAAACCATTCGTATAGCGTTTGGAAACGGTCAATGATTGAAATAATAGTGTCTGTGATATTCATAGTAACAATTTTGTTTACTTTTCTTCAAAAATAAGAAAAAAAATGAAAAGACAAGCGGTATGAATTAATAAAATCACGTTAAAAATCGGAATAAAGTATGTATTTTGCTAGAACCTTTTTGAAGGTCTCCAAATCTTCTTGCCAGCTTGCACGGATTTTTTCTTCAGACCACCCTTGTTCTATTTGTTGACGCAGCTTTTGTGTTCCGGCTAATTTGATAAAAAAGTTATTGAAAAATTTTGATTTATCCGAGGTGTTTTGATAGGCTTTTAGCAACCATTCCAAAGACAAACCATCAATAAACTCCTTGTTTGACAAATCTTCTCCATAACACAGTTTTCCGTTATGCATTGGGTCTTTTGCTCCGAAATTTGGTTTTGGCGTAAAGGTAAAATCCATGTTTTTAAGAAAAGGCGAACCGTAAATTTGAAATTGTTTTTCGGTTCCGCGTCCTGCACTCACGTTGGTTCCTTCAAAAAAGCACAAACTGGTATAAAGATTAATCGATAAATCATTCGGTAAATTAGGCGATGGTTTTACAGGCAAGGAATAAGACATACTTTTGTTGTAATTCCGACAAGGAATAACCGTCAAATCTGCCTGAACACCGTTTTTTAGCCATTTTTCGCCGTTGATCATCTGTGCATACTCGCCAATAGTCATTCCGTGCAATACCGGAACGGGGTGCATCCCTACAAAACTCTTGTGCTTTAGTTCCAAAACCGGTCCGTCAACGGTTGCTCCTTTCGGATTGGGACGATCTAAAACAATTATAGGAATATTGTTTTCTGCACAAGCTTCCATTAAGTAATGCAACGAAGAAATATAAGTGTAAAAGCGTGCACCGACATCCTGCAAATCAAAAAGCATCACATCGATTCCGGCAAGTTGTTCTTTCGTTGGCTTTTTGTTGTTTCCGTACAATGAAATAATTGGCAAACCGGTTTTGGTATCTTTCCCGTCTTTAATCAATTCACCGGCATCGGCAGTTCCGCGAAAACCATGCTCTGGAGCATAGATTTTTTGAACGTTGATTTTATTTTCTATTAAATAATCCACAATAAATTTATTTTCAATCACAACTTCTTGACTATGATCTTTGATCTTAGTGTTGCTGTCTGAAAGTAGTCTTACTATTCCTGTCTGATTGGTTAAAATTCCCACTCTTTTATCCGTTAACAAGGGCAAGTAGAGGTTTGATTGTTCTGCACCGGTTTGTATTGTATTTGAATAGTTTTTTAAATTGCTGCTAGTATCAAGAGTTTTGCTTTTCTGAGCCAATGCTTCGAAATTTAAACCAGTAAATAATATCATTACAAAAAATAATACCGTATTTTTGAAGAGAATTTTAGTTTTCATACGCTTGTGAATTTATCCTATTTTATTGCTCAACGTTTAGCAACTACAAAAAAGTATAAAAATAGTGTTTCTGCACCAATTATCAAAATTGCAGTGGTGGCAGTTTCTATTAGTATTATAATGATGTTGATTTCTGTTGCAACAGGTATGGGGTTGCAGCTAAAGATCAGAGATAAAATTACTTCGTTCAACGGTCATGTGCAAATCTCTAACTTTGATAATAATCATTCAGAAATCACTTTAGTTCCGCTTTCGACCAATCAAAATTTTTATCCAGATTTTACTGAAGTGCCTCAAGTGAAAAGTATTCATCCCTTTGCTACTAAAGCGGGTGTGGTGAGAACCGATAAATCATTTGAAGGGATCATATTTAAAGGCGTCGATGAAAATTATCAATGGCATTATTTAGAAGATTATTTGCTTGAAGGCAGATTGCCTAAGTTTGAAATTGAAGGAATGAGCAACGAAGTTTTGATTTCCTCTTTTCATGCTCAACGTTTAGAACTGAAAGTAGGTGATAAAATTCAATCTTATTTTTTAAGAAGCGAAAACGATGGAATGCCTCGAGTAGTGGCCTTTGAAATTTCAGGAATTTATGAATCGGGTTTTCCGCAGTTTGATGAAAATTTAGTTATCGGCGATCTTAAACACGTACAACGATTAAACAGATGGAAGCCTGATGAGGTGGGCGGCTTTGAAGTTTTTGTTGATGATTTTGATGAAATCGAGACAGTGGCTGATGAAATTTATGCGCATATTCCATCAACCTTAAATAGTGTGCCAATTACTGATAAATATAGTGCTATGTTTGATTGGTTGCGCATGTTTGACTTTAATATTTATATCATTTTAGGTTTAATGATTCTTGTTGCTATTATAAATATTGTAGTGGCCTTGTTGGTTTTAATTTTAGAACGTACTCAGATGATTGGCATTCTAAAAGCGATTGGAGCTGGTAATTGGAGTATTAGAAAAATATTTGTTTACAATGCAACTCATATCGTTTTTAAAGGGTTGATTTATGGAAACATTATTGGTTTGGGATTATTGCTGCTTCAATCTCAATTTGGAATTGTCACACTGGATCCTTCGCAATACTATGTAAAAGAAGCTCCGGTTTATATTTCTATTCCGGCTGTTTTGTTGTTAAACATTCTGTTGATTGTGTTGTGTTATTTGGTTCTTCTAATACCTTCTTATTTAATTACTAAAATTTCACCTATAAAGTCGATTAAGTTTCAATAATATTTTAAAAATAGTAAAGCCCAACCTTTGAAAGTTGGGCTTTGTTTTTTGTATGAAGTTAGTTTTCAAATTGCTGTACCAGCTCCAGTATTTTTTTATCTTTTTCAAGTAAAATCAATCGGGTGCTTTCTAGTTTATAATGGGTTACCCGATCTAAAGCATCTAAAAATACTTTTTCATTTTTGTCTTCACAAGACATTTTAGTTGTTGAAATATGGTTGAACTGCATGGTGTTTTGAAACATCAAGATTTGACCTTCTAATAAATTACAAGCCGTTCCGCCAGAAAAAGTAGTTTTGTTGATATCAATTCTGATGAATGGTTTTTTATAAGGAAATAAATCTGCTGCTTTTATTCTTCCCACATAAATTTTATCTAGAAACCAAGTGCCATTCAGTGTTACTTTATGAAAGCGTAATTCAGTACTGTCTGATTTTAGAAGCAAAACATTATCGTTTCTTAGTTCATAATGCGTGGCAGCGATCAAAGTTTTTTGAAATTCGTCACTTTTTACTTTATTGCACGCCATCATGGTAGAAATCATCTCTTTGCTAATAGAGATTTGATTGTCTTTCTGTAAATCTGCCTTTGTGCGAATCCAGTTACAGCCGTCGTAGCCATAGACAGCCAAGTTTTCTGAACGATCAAAAGTTACTGTAGGTAAACCTTCTTTGAAATCTTTCTTTAAATCTTTACTAAAGTTAGCAGCTGCCAATTCCCAAGTACCATTTAAAGTATCTTGTGCTTCAATAAGTTCTTTTTTCACGGCGCAAGAGGTAGTCAAAATGACTAAACTTAAAATAAAGCCAATTTTTTTCATAGTTTTTTTTACAAAAATAAAAAAAGCTTCGGACAAACCGAAGCTTTTAAATTATTGGTTGTGCAAATACGCTTGACGTTCTAATAAAACTTCTTCACTTTCCACGTGATCGTCATCTGGTACACAGCAGTCCACTGGACAAACGGCAGCACATTGAGGTTCTTCATGAAAACCTTTACATTCTGTACATTTTCCTGGAACTATAAAATATATATCGTCAGAAATTGGTGTTTGTGCTTCATCAGCATCCACTTCAGTTCCGTCTGGTAAAACAATTTTTCCGCTCAATGCCGTCCCATCCTTCCAACGCCAGTCGTCAGCTCCTTCATAAATTGCTGTGTTTGGACATTCTGGCTCACATGCACCACAATTGATGCAATCGTCTGTTATAATAATTGCCATAGCAAGGGTTTTTATTTAATTATGTAACTTTGTACAAAAATACGATATAAAGAATTTACAAACAAATCTATATGGATTTAACAGTCAAAAAAAATGCCTTTGTACAGCTAGGATTGTTTTTAAAGCAATTTTCTAGCGAACCTTACCAAAAAGACGATGAGGTGTTGTTTAATGAAGAGTTTTACGATGCATTTCACGATTTAATTAATCGGTTGGATCAGGGTAACAGTTGGTTTACAAAAGAACAATTAGAGCACGCATTTTTATCGTGGAGTTCTATATTGACCGCAGAGAATCTAGAGCAGTGGCTTGCGGCATATCCGTTGGAAAAAGAACCTTTGAATACAGTTGGTTTAATTTTAGCAGGAAATATTCCTATGGTTGGATTTCACGATGTGATTTCCGTTTTGATTTCGGGAAATAAAGCGTTGATAAAATTGTCATCGAACGATCAAGAATTGATTGCTTTCTTATTGAAATACCTAACTCGAGTTGCGCCTGAGTTTGAAGATCGTTATAGAATCACCAAGGAACGTTTGGAGCAATTTGATGCAATCATCGCAACAGGAAGTAATAATACAGCGCGTTACTTTGAATATTATTTTGGAAAATATCCGAATATTATTCGTAAAAACCGAAATTCGGTTGCAGTGCTCAATGGACAAGAAAGTAAAGAAGATTTAATCGCTTTGGGCGAGGATATTTTTAGATATTACGGCTTGGGATGTCGAAATGTATCAAAATTATTTGTGCCTAAAGATTATGATTTCAAGTTGTTTTTTGAAGCAATGTATGAATATAAGGACTTAATTTATTACGAGAAATATGCCAATAACTACGATTATAACAAGGCTGTATTTTTGATGAGTAATTTTGATATTTTAGATAATGAATTCATGACATTGAAAGAAGATGAAGGGTATTCCTCGCCAATTTCTTCGGTTTTTTATGAAAGATATGATGATTTAGATTCCGTTTTTAAGAAGTTGCAACGAGATAAAGAGCAAATTCAATGTGTGGTTTCGAATGATTTGTTTCCTGATAGTCTGAAATTTGGAACTACCCAGTTGCCAGAGTTGTGGGAATATGCAGATGGTGTTGATACAATGAAATTTTTAGTATCTTTATCTCTTAAAAATTATCAAATATGATGGATCAAATTCAAAAAATTGTACAGCAGTTAACGGAAAAAGAAGTTAACAGCAATGAAGGTATCTCTACCAACTTGGCAGGAAGTGTTGCTCAAGAAACAGGGAACTCGTTAATCGAAGGGCTACAAAATGCGGTTTCCGGTGGGAATCTAGATGGAATTATGAGTATGTTTAGTGGAAATGATGCAAACTCATTAACATCGAATCCTATTGTAAAAAACATCATTGATTCCTTGACTTCTAAATTGGGAACTAATGTAGGATTAGACGCGGGAACATCTAGTAATTTTGCTAGCAGTATCATTCCTCAAATTTTAAGTTTGTTGATGGGTAAAGCAAAAAGCGGTGAAATCAACATTACAGATTTGCTTAGTAATGGAGCTCTTTCATCTTTCGATCAAAATGGTGACGGTAAATTAGGAATCGACGATGCTATTAGCGCAGTAACCAACGGTAAATTAGGAGATGTGCTTGGAAGCTTTTTTAAAAAATAGTTTTTAAATTAATAAAAAAAAACAGGCACTTTATTGAAAAATGAAGTGCCTTTTTAATACAAAATGTTAGAGAATATACAGACCATTATCATTATTCTGGCATCCATAACTTTATTTGTTTATGGATTGCAAAGTTTTAGTAAAGAAATTGAAGGAATTGGAACAGAAAAACTATCTAAGTGGATTGGTAAAATAACAAAAATTCCTTTGGGAGGTTTTTTTCTAGGTGGTGTTTTCACAGCAATCATACAGTCTAGTACTCTCGTTTCTTCAATAACGGTCTCTATGGTCAATGCAGGTGTTATTACACTTCGTGATAGTGTTATGATATTGCTTGGAACAAATATTGGAACCACTTCAACTGCTTGGATTGTATCGTTGCAATCAGAGTTGTTGGGTCCTTTTTTTATTGTTTTAGGAATGCTTATAAGTATGATTCCTAATAAAATAGCTGTTGCTGGAAAAATTATCTTCTACTTTGGATTTATCTTTTTTTCACTCAGTTACATTAGTCAGGCAATGGAGCCTATTAAAAACGACCCGATCTTGGTGGAAATTTTATCCAAAGCTTCTAATCCATTATTAGGTATTCTTTACGGAATTATTATTACTGTTGTGATTCAATCGAGCTCCGTGGTAGTTGGTTTGGTTATTGTTTTGTTATCTCAAGGAACAATTTCTATTGAATCGGCTATTCCTATCGTAATCGGAGCAAATATCGGAACAACTTCTACTGCTTTATTGGTCAGTCTTAAATTCTCGTCAATGGCAAAATTAGTGGCGCTTTCTGCCTCTACATTTAACTTGGTAGGAGTTATGATTATTTTTCCTTTTTTCGGATTATTAGAACGAATAGCAGTGAATTTTAGCGATCAACCTGCTATGCAAGTAGCGATAGCTTTCACGATTAGTAATACATTTACTTCCTTGTTTTTTCTATTGTTGATCAATCCAACGATACGTTTATTAGAAAAGCATCCTTGGTACAAAGAAAACACAGTTGCATCCGAATAAGAAAGATGATTTCCATTTCTTTTTTATTCCAATGGATCAGTTTTTAAGATTCATTATCCTGATTTTTTTCTTTATTTTAGCAACAAATTATAAAGTATGAAAACAATATACCAAACTGCTTGGAATCATTCATATACGTATGAAGATTACTTAAAATTGATCGATCAAAAAATAGAAGATAAGCTTTCTACAGGACACGAACAAAACGAAATGCTTGCAGATTTTACAAAGCTGAACAGAGCTCGGATGAAGCGGTTAGATAAGCACCAACAATTGTTGCCAGAATTGATTACTTTAATTCAAAATATTTCAGTTAAACAACGTTGGATCGTTTTGACCGAGAGTTGGTGCGGAGATGCAGCACAACATTTACCTGTTTTTAATAAGCTATCAGCGTTGAATTCTTTGATAGAATTAAGATTGGTTTTGCGTGATGATAACGACGAGTTAATGCAAAAATATCTAACCAACGGCGGGCGTTCTATTCCTAAGTTAATAGTTGTTTCTGAAGATATGGAGACAGAATTTTTTAATTGGGGGCCAAGACCAGCAGTAGCTCAGGTTGAAGTAGAGCGTTTATTGCAAGAACAAGGTGGTTTTAATGAAACGGTTAAAGAAGGGATTCAAGTTTGGTACAACAATGATAAAGGTCGCGCTCTTCAAGAGGAATTAATAGAGTTGTTATAAACAGCTATAGTTTTTAGAATTTAAAGAATTATATCTATTATTAAATTAAAAAAAGCATCTCAAACGAGATGCTTTTAATTTTTCAGTCTAAGAAGATTAAGCTTCAAAAGGAACTACAGAAACGAAAGACTTGTTGTCTCTCTTTTTTGTAAACTGTACAATTCCATCCACTTTAGCGTGTAACGTATGGTCTTTGCCCATATAAACGTTTTCACCTGGATTATGTTTTGAACCTCTTTGTCTTACAATGATGTTACCAGCAATTGCTGCCTGTCCACCATAAATCTTAACGCCTAAACGTTTCGATTCTGATTCTCTACCGTTCTTAGAACTACCGACACCTTTCTTGTGAGCCATGATGTTTGGGTTTTAAATTGTTAATACTTTTTGATTACAGATTATAAGTTGATTCCTTCAACAAGGATTTGTGTCAACGCTTGTCTGTGACCATTTTTCTTTTTGTATCCTTTTCTTCTTTTCTTTTTGAAAACGATAACTTTGTCACCTTGAAGGTGCTTTAAAACTTTCGCTCCTACTGAAGCTCCTGTTATAGCCGGGGCGCCCAAAGTAATGCTTCCTTCGTTGTCTACCAAGAATACTTTGTCAAACGTAACGTTTACACCTTCCTCAGCAGCCAAACGGTGAACATACACTTTTTGGTCTTTGCTAACTTTGAATTGTTGCCCTGCTATCTCTACGATTGCGTACATAACAATTAAATTTAATTAATATTTAAGTCTGCAAATATACAATAATTATTTAATAGAAAAACCCTAAGTCTCCTTTTTTTGAAATAGATAAGGTTTATAAATAAAAATTAAATCAAGAGAACTAAAAATGTTGAGGTAGATTTTTGATTTACTTGGGTTCAAACAATAAGATCATACTAATGAAGGAAATTTAATTTTATAAAAAAAATAAAATTAAATGTAACATAATTACGAAATTGCAAACTAATTAAAAAAGTTCAATAATTTATTATAACAGTTTTTATGAGAAAATCTTTATCGGCTTTAGCAATCGCATTGTTTACAAGTAGTGCGGTGCTGGCTCAGAAAGTTGAATTTGAGGAATTTACTATGGACAATGGTTTGCATGTAATCTTACATCAAGACAAATCAGCTCCTGTAGTTGTAACCTCAGTAATGTACCATGTTGGGTCGAAAGATGAAAACCCAGAGCGTACTGGATTTGCACACTTTTTCGAACATTTGTTGTTTGAAGGTACAGAAAACATCGAACGTGGGGAATGGTTTAAAATGGTAACTGCCAATGGTGGACAAAATAACGCCAATACTACTGAAGATCGTACTTATTATTACGAAGTATTTCCTTCAAACAATTTAGAATTAGGATTGTGGATGGAATCAGAGCGTATGTTACAACCTGTTATCAACCAAATTGGAGTAGATACTCAAAACGAGGTAGTAAAAGAGGAAAAACGTATGCGTGTAGACAATCAGCCTTATGGTAGTTTTATTGCTGCAATTAAGGAAAACTTATTTGTGAAGCACCCTTATAGATGGACACCAATCGGTTCGATGGATCATTTAGATGCAGCTACTTTAGATGAGTTTTATGATTTTTTCAAAAAATTCTATGTGCCAAATAATGCAGTGTTGGTTGTAGCTGGAGATATTGAATATGAGGAAACTAAAAAATTGGTTCAAAAATATTTCAGTCCAGTACAAAGAGGTGCTGATGTTCCAAAAGTAAACGTTGTGGAAGATCCGATTCAAGAGGAAATCAAAGCGTCTTTCGAAGATCCAAATATCCAATTGCCTATGTATGTAACTGCTTTCCGTTTTCCATCTGTAAAACACGAAGATACCTATGCATTAGACATGTTGATCACGTATTTAACCGGAGGTAAATCTGCACCGCTTTATAAAAAGATTGTAGACGAAAAGAAAACAGCAATGGAATTAATGGCTTTCACACACCCATATTTGGTAGAAGATTATAGAATCTCAATGATTGCTGCAATTCCTGCTCAAGGAATTACAAGAGCACAAATTCAAGAAGATGTTGATGCTGAAATCAAAAAAGTTCAAACAGATCTTATCTCAGAAAGAGATTTTCAAAAGTTACAAAATACACTTGAAAATTCTTATGTGAACCAAAATTCAAACTTGGAAACTTTAGCAGAAAATCTGGCTACGAACTACATGTTGCATAAAAACACAAACATGATCAATACTGAAATTGACAAGTATCGTGCCGTGACTCGTGAACAAATCAGAGCAGCTGCTCAAAAATATTTACAATCAAACAGCCGTTTGATCTTGGATTATGTTCCATCAGCTGAGTAATTTTAACTTAAATTGAAGAATTTTATAATGAGAAAGATATTGTTATTGGTAGCTTCTGTATTGTTGGTAGGAACAGCCGAAGCTCAAATCAAAAGACCGCAACCTCAAGCAGGTCCAATGCCTACAGTTCATGTTCAGCAACCAAAAGAGTTTAAGCTAAAGAATGGACTTCATGTTTTAGTAGTAGAGGATCATAAATTACCTCGTGTTAGTTATACATTGACAGTGGATGTACCTCCATATGCAGAAGGTGATAAAAAAGGGGTTTCGTCTTTGACAAGCGCTTTGGCAGGAAATGGAACAACAAAAACTACAAAGGATAAATTCAACGAAGAAATTGATTTCTTGGGTGCTAATATCAGTTTTTGGAACTCAGGTGCTTCAGCATCAGGTTTGTCTAAATATTCTGAGCGTATTTTGCAGTTGATGGCAGAAGGGGCGTTGTACCCACTGTTTACACAAGAAGATTTTAAAACAGAGCAAGAAAACGCAATCGAAGGATTGAAAAATGCAGATAAATCTGTTACTGCTATTGCTTCACGTGTTGAGAATGCTTTGCTTTGGGGTAAAAATCATCCAAATGGAGAGTTTACTACCGAAGAAACTTTGAGAAACATTACTTTAGAAGATGTAAAGAAAAACTACAAAGATTATTTTGTTCCAGAAAAGGCTTATTTAATCATAGTAGGAGATGTGGATTACAAAAAAGTGAAAAAATCAGTTACTAAATTATTTAAGAACTGGAAGAAAGCTTCAATGCCACAGTCAAATTATCCTGAACAGACTAATGTAAACAAAACTCAAATCAATTTTGTAGATATGCCTAATGCAGTTCAGTCTGAAATTGCTTTGGTAAATACTTATCATTTGCCTCTATCTCATCCTGACTATTTTCCATTGTTGATGGCAAATCAAATCTTAGGTGGTGGTGGAGAAGGACGTCTGTTTTTGAATCTAAGAGAAGAACATGGATGGACATATGGTGCTTACTCTTCAGCTGGTGCAAATAAATATCCTACAAGATTTAAAGCAACAGCTTCTGTAAGAAATACTGTTACAGACTCTGCAGTTGTTGAGTTTATGAATGAAATCCATAAAATAAGAACCACAGTTCCTACAGAAGAAGAACTAAAATTAGCTAAAGCTAAATACATTGGAAACTTTGTAATGGAAACGCAAAAACCTGGAACTATTGCTAGTTTTGCATTGCGTACTAGAACTCAAAATTTACCAAGCAATTTTTACGAAAGCTTTATTCAAAACATTAATAAAGTAACACCTCAAGATGTTCAAAGAGTTGCTGAGAAATACTTCTTGGAAAATAATTTACGCATTGTAATCGCTGGAAAAGGAGCTGATGTAGCAGATGCCCTAGAAAAATTACCTTATGATGTGACCTATTATGACCGTTTTGCAACGCAAGTGGAAAAGCCTGTGTTTACAAAACCAATTCCTGAAGGAGTAACATCGCAAACTGTAATTGAAAATCATATCAATGCCATAGGAGGAGTTGATAAATTAAAAGCAGTAAAATCAGTGGCTATAGAAGCAATTGGAACTTTTCAAGGTATGGAAATAACTAGGAAAACAATCAGTACTTCTAACGGACACTTCATGTTGTCTTTAAATGGTATGGGAATGGAATTAATGAAACAAGTGGTGACACCTACTATGGGATATGTTTCAAACCAAGGACAAAAACAAGATATAACTGGTGATGATTTGAAAGCAGCTCAAGAAAAGACAAATGTTGCATTTAATGAATTAAATGATTTGAAAAATGCAGACACTTTTGAACTAACTAGTATAGAAACTCTTAATGGAGAAGATGTGTATGTATTGAAAAAAGAGCAAAACACAACTTATTACAGTGTGAAATCTGGTTTGAAGGTTGCTTCAACAGAATCTGGTGAAGTTCAAGGACAGTCTTTTGAGATGACTTCAACTTACGGAGATTATGAAGATGTGAAAGGAATTAAAATGCCTCACACTCTTTCTCTTCCATTAGCTCCAGGCATGGAGGTAGAATTCAAGACAACTTCTATTAAAATTGACGAAGGTGTTTCTGATGCTGATTTTAAGTAGTTTATGAGTCTTTAAACAACAAAACCTACGATGATAATAAGTCGTAGGTTTTTTTTTATGTAAGAATTGGATTTTTAAAATCAATCGTTAGAGGTTTTTGTAGGTCGCACTTCAATTTTGCTTGGTAATACATTAGGATTCATTTTTAGCAAATCTACCACTAATTGCCCCATATCTTCAGGTTGAATTTTCCAACCATCGTTCTTATTGGGTACATGATTGTTAAAATGCGAAGTAACCGATCCTGGCATAATCGTTGTACATTTTACATCGTACGCTCTTAAATCTAACATGGCTGCTTGGGTAAAACCTACCACACCAAATTTCGACGCATTATAGCCGGCTCCATTAGCAAAAAAGTTAGTGCCTGCCAAACTTGCAATCGATATGTAATGACCTTTATTTTCAATAAGTTGTGAAGCAGTTGCTTTTAAAGTATGAAAAACGCCTGTTAGGTTGGTATCAATCATCGCGTTCCAATCCTCTAAACTCATTTCGTGAACAGGTGCAAATTTACCCAAACCTGCATTGGCAATTACAACATCTATCTTGCCAAATTCTTTTAAAATAGTGGCGGTAGCTTTTTGTTCCTCTTCAAAATTTCGGACATCAGAAACTAAAGCTAAAATATTTTCACTGCCCAATTGCTCTTTTGCTTTTTGTATAGCTTCGGTATTTCTACCAGAAATTGCGACTTTCATACCCGCTTTTAAAAGTGCTTCCGCAATTCCATATCCAATACCTTTTGATCCACCTGTAATGTAGGCAACTTTATCTTTTAAATGATTCATTTTACTTGTTAATTTTTATTTCTATAAAGTTACAAAAATTCTTACAATTGATTTGTGGCGAAAATGAACAAAGGATTTTTTCATTTTTGAAAGGTTGTTATAGGATTAATTTTATACTTTTACTGTATGAGGTGCTTTTTTTTACTTTTTAGTTTATTAGGTTTTGTTGTGTTAACTCAAGCTCAAGTTATAAAGGGAGTTGTCGTTGATGACGATTCTGGAAAACCTATTGATCAAGCAGCGGTTTTTTTTGATAATACCCGTTTAGCAACTCAAACAAATAGGGAAGGAGTTTTCGAAATGGAATTGCCTTTGCAACGCTCCAATCAACTTATCGTTGTGGCTGATGGATACGATTATCATATTACAACAAATGTTGCAAGTGAAACCAATCTTTCAATCCGTTTAAAAAAAGACGATACGCTTTTAGACGAGTTGATTATTGATAAATCGCCCTTTTCTCGAAAAGAAATGATGAAAGCATTTAAAACCTATTTCTTAGGTACTACACCCAATGGTAAACGTTCTAAATTAAAAAACGAAGAAGATGTGTTTTTTAACTTTAATACTAAAACAAATACGTTAACAGCTTTTAGCGACAAGCCTATTGAAATTGAAAATAAAAATTTAGGATACCTCATCACCTTTCATTTACAAACATTTCAAGTACAATTTAATGCCCAGTCGTTAGAAGCTTATAATTATCAAAATAGTTTCTTTTCGGGTTATACACAGTTTAAAGAGGTAGAAAAAGTATCAAAAAAACATATCAAAAATAGAGAAAATACGGGGCTACTTTCTTACGTGAATTTTTTTAGAGAACTTATTAGCGATGATTTGGAAAAAGATATTTTTGTAATAGGAATTAATCGCTATAAAGTAGATCCGTATGAGTATTTTGATATTCAGCAAAATGAAAACGGTTACAGTGTTTGTTTGATAAAACCACCTTTAGTGCAAGTACGCGACTATACGAAGGGTAAAGAAACCTTTAAATCTATACCTACTTATTTTAATGTATCGCATTTAGCTTCTCAAAAAAAATCTATTTTTGAATTTAATGCAAACTGTGTAGCGTTAGATCAATATGGAAATTTAATGAATCCTGAACAAATTAGTTTTGGTGGTTATTTTGGCGATTTAAAGATAGCTGATATGTTACCGGTAGATTTTTATCAGGAAAGATTAAAGCGAAGTGTAGCTAATGAGGGGTTAATTATTGATGAAAGTTATACTTATGAAGCATTTGAAAAAGAAGCGGTCGATTTTTATATTTCCGAAGCCTATGGAAATTATGCGCGTGCACGCGAGCTTTTTTTAGAAAAATTACAAGCTACTTATGATATTGAATTACACGAACCTTTTGGAGATTGGATTGAATCAAATTTGAATACCACTCAATTTGTTTCTAAAGAGGAGGCAGTTGCTTTGTACTCAAATTTTGTAGAAACATACAAGTTAATCAGCAAAAAACAAAAAGAATTAGAAGCAAAAGAAAATCATTTTGCTAAAATATATGGCGAGGATGTTTTTAATAAAATGTATGCAAATTCTGTTTTAAAAGGAATTATTGAAAAAATTGAATCAAAGGGAAAGAATGAAAATTAAATTTAAGTAAATCCCGACAAAACACAATTGTCATTATAAAAGAGTTGATTTACATTAAACATAAATTTACCACAGATGCACAGATTTCTTTATTTCATTTAAAACTGCATTTACCATGGTTGAAAATCCGATAGCACAGGTTTACTTAAATCAAACGTTACTGAAAAAAAGCGATCGGTTCCTATGCGGCGTAAATTGTATGTAAATGTGCTGCCATCCATTGTGATCCACCAAACGTTGTAACAAGCGTAATCTATCATTTGGCAAGTTTCTTGATCCGCAGGAAACATTTGAAAAGTCTCTGATCCGCTATTATTAGCTGTTCCCCCATAAAAAGTAACAGCATCAGGCGAACCGTCTGCGTGTCGATGATCGTGTTTCAACGTAAGTGTATGGTTGGAGTAAGTTAATACCCACGTACGAGATTTATCTTCACCTACATAAAAAGGAATTTTAACTTCACGATCCGAATACGATTTCACTTGCATCATCAATTTTTGACCCGCAAAGCCATCGCCTTCCTTTCCTCCGGCTACAATTTCTCCTTCAAAATATTGTCCTTCTAAAAGTTTAAATTGTTCTAGAAATTTTTTAGTTTCCGATTGATCTTGTCCGTATGAAATAGATGAGACAAATAAAATAATGAAGAAAAATATACGCATGATAAAATAGATTAAGTTAAGCTCAAATCTATAAAAAAATAATGAGTTTTTTAAAAATTAATCTTTGCTTTAAAATCTGTTTGGATTTAAGTCTGAATTGTTGCTGAAAATAAAGAATTGATGTTTTTCTTATACAAATACCTTAATGAAAAAGAGGCTGTCTCATAAATAGAAACAGCCTCTTTTTCATTTTAATATCCTCAACAAACAGCCTAATTATTGTTATTTATTGAATATTTAGCTATGTAGAGGCCTTATTTTATAAAACTGTTAATCAAAAATCGTCTAAAATGACTTTTGAGACAGCATCTTTATATTTAATGTTTTCGTATTAAGCTTTTATATTCAGCATAATCGATAATTCATCTAATTGTGCGTTGTCAATTGTTGCAGGTGCGTCAATCATCACATCGCGACCTGAATTGTTTTTAGGGAATGCAATGAAATCACGAATTGTTTCTTGACCTCCTAAAATCGCTGTCAATCGATCTAAACCAAATGCTAAGCCTCCGTGTGGTGGCGCTCCGTATTGGAAAGCATTCATTAAGAATCCAAATTGTTCTTGCGCTTGTTCTGGTGTAAATCCTAAATGCTTAAACATTAACGCTTGCATTTCTTTGTCGTGAATACGAATAGATCCTCCACCAATTTCGTTACCATTCAACACTAAATCGTAAGCATTTGCACGTACTTTACCTGGATCGGTATCTAATAAGTGAATATCTTCTGGTTTTGGAGATGTAAACGGATGGTGCATTGCGTGGAATCTTTCAGATTCTTCGTCCCATTCTAATAAAGGGAAATCTACAACCCATAATGGAGCAAATTCATTTGGTTTACGTAATCCCATACGGTTTCCTAATTCCATACGTAAAGCAGATAATTGTGCGCGTGTTTTGTTTGCTGGACCAGATAAAACCAAGATTAAATCACCTTCGTTTGCTTCTGTTGCTTCCGCCCATTTAGCTAAATCTTCTTGATCATAGAATTTATCTACCGATGATTTGTATTGTCCGTTTGCTTCACATTTCACATAAACCATTCCCAAAGCTCCAACTTGAGGGCGTTTTACCCAATCAATTAGAGCGTCAATTTCTTTACGAGAATAGGTGGCTGCTCCCGGAACTGCAATTCCAACGACTAATTCTGCTGAATTGAATACTGCAAATTCTTTGTGTTGTGCAACTGCGTTTAATTCACCGAACTTCATTCCAAAACGAATGTCTGGTTTGTCGTTTCCGTAAGTACGCATTGCTTCATCGAACGTCATACGAGGGAATTTCTCGATTTCGATGTTGTGTATTTTATGTAATAAATGACGTGTTAATCCTTCAAAAACATTTAAAATATCTTCTTGCTCAATGAACGACATTTCACAGTCGATTTGAGTAAATTCTGGTTGACGGTCTGCACGTAAATCTTCATCACGGAAACATTTCACAATTTGGAAATATTTATCCATTCCTCCAACCATCAATAATTGCTTGAAGGTTTGTGGTGATTGAGGTAGCGCATAGAACTGACCAGGGTTCATTCGTGATGGTACTACGAAATCACGTGCTCCTTCTGGTGTAGATTTGATTAGATAAGGTGTTTCAACTTCACAGAAATCTAAGTCTGATAAATAGTTGCGAACTTCTTGTGTAACCTTATGGCGGAACAATAAACTGTTTTTAACCGGATTACGACGAATGTCTAAGTAACGGTATTTCATGCGAATATCTTCACCACCATCAGTTTCGTCTTCAATCGTAAACGGAGGTAATTGTGATTCGTTTAGAATGGTTAATTCTTTAACCAAAACTTCAATTTCACCTGTAGGCAACTTATCGTTTTTAGCTTCACGTTCAATAACAGTTCCTTTTACTTGAACTACGAATTCACGGCCCAATGATTTTGCTGTTTCCATAACCGAAGTTTCGGTGCGTGATTCATCAAAAATTAATTGAGTAATTCCGTAACGATCACGTAAATCTACCCAAACCATAAATCCTTTATCGCGAGATTTTTGAACCCATCCCGCAAGAATAACTTCCTTATTTACATCGGCTACACGTAATTCGCCGCAATTATGACTTCTGTACATTTTTCTAAAAAAAATTGTTTTTGCAAATGTAATCTATTTTTTACTTATAAAAGTGTTTTCTGAAAAAGGTAAATCAACGTTATAAGGATCTTACTGTCGATTATACGATTTTTGTTTTTATAGAATTCATTTGATTGTATTTTAGTAATTTCGATTGTTTTTTTGTTTTACAAGATATAAAACATCAGTCCTAAATTAAGTACATTTAAATGGTCTTTATCTTGTGATACAGTATTTTTTTTATAAAGTGGTTTGAAACCGTAATAAGCATAAAAATTCCAAGTATTAAATCCAGCGGCGACATAAATTCCAATATTGGATTTTGAAATCAACGGATTTTTTTTATGGTCGATTTTTCCAAAATAACCTTCGTATTTGGATGATGAATTTAAAAGATAGCTGTATTTTATTCCCGTATAGATTCTCCAAAATTTATGAGAATGTACTTTTGAAGTTCGCCATCTTATTTCAAGGGGAATTTCTAGATAAGTAGCTTTTTGAACGTTTTTAATAAAATGTTGGTCAACAGAAATATCGTTTATTTCGGGGTCGATCAAAGCTAAATTATGTTTGAAGTTATTTAATGCCAAGCCTATTCCTGGAGCTATAGAAACGGTTCTTTGTTGATTGATTGGGATGTCTCTCAAAAAACCAAAACTAGTTCCTAAAGAGACAGATTGTTGTGAAAAGTCGTTAGGTGTTTGTAAAAATATACTGTGCGTGAGTCCAACATAAAATTGATCTTCACGATAAAAAGGATCCGTTACTTTAATAGTTCGCAGCACTTCGGGTAAACTGTCTGTTGCTTGTGCATTTACAGTCAAGGAAATCAGCGAAAAGGCAATAAAAAAGATTCTTTTCATTTTTAAAATTTATAAAACAAGCCAATACTCAAAAGTTGCTTGAATTGCAATTTTGGACCTTCGGTTATTTGAACTCCGTCCACGTCTCTTTTGTTTTTAATGTCGTCATCGTAAATTAAATGGCCGCCTAAAGTTGCCTTTATGGCATCGTTGACACTCATTTCAATCTGTAATTGCCAATCTATATCTACGTTTCCAAAATTATTTAGATAATCTGTGTATAAAGTTACGTTGTTTTTTAAAACTACGTTCTTCATCAAGGTTTTTTTCCATTCGCTGGTAAACAAAAAACCTAATTCATTTCTCGATTTTTTTCCTGGAATTAACAAATTTCCTTCTTCGTCAAATACTCCACCTTCCAAACCAAATTCACCTCTATTTGCTATGGTTTCATCAAGAACCAAGGTAGACTTTAAAGTTACGGGAGAAATATAAGCTTTGAAATCATTTTTTAAATACTCGGCTCCAATACCAACAAATACATAAGCTGGTGCAAAACTTTTTGAAATTGGATTTTCAACATCTGGATATGCATAACCATTTGATATCTGAGTGTTTAATGTAACTTTTGCTGAATAATACCAATTTGATTTGACCGAAGATTTATATCCAAACGCTGAGTTTAAGCTTAAAACATCATCTGTTTTTCTCAATTCAACGTTTTCTTGTTTATTAAGTCCGTAGCGAATTTTTAGTTCATTCAACCATACCGTTCTTCCTCTTTCGTATTTTCTTGTGAAATCACCTTTAGCAATTCCGGAAACAGAGTTGTAACCACCTGCGCTCCAGTTAGTAAAAGTTCCTTGGTTGATGTCTAATCCCAAAGCATTCAATTTTGTCCAATAACTAGCTTCCGAATAAATGGTCGAACGCTCGTCGTAGGGGATACGATAATTTGTGCGTGGTGTTTTGTCGTAAATGAAAGGTTCAGGTGCGGCAATTGAAAAATAGGATAAATCATTGTTTTTATAACGGCGGGTAACTTCAATTGTTGATAAAACAACTTGTTGAACGCCGTCTACAGTAGTGTCCATCACAAACGAATCATGTAAAATAATCTTTGGTTCCACCGTAATTGGAAGCATAAAAAGCGTGTCATTTCGCTTGATGATTGTGTCAAAAATTGAAAATTCATTTCTGTATAATTCATGAAAGTTCCGATATTCTGTAGGAACAGTTATGCTGTCGTTTGTTTGCGACCAAGCTGGAACAGTTAATAGCATAAATACCAGAAACAGAAATCTATTCATTGTTTAATTTTTTAAAAAATATTTGTAAGGATGTAGCATCAAGTCCACATGCAATTCTTTGTTCTTCAACACTTGCATGGTCTATGAAAACATCGGGAATTCCCAAATTGATAACAGGCTTGTTGAAATTGTTTTTAGAGAGTAATTGCGTGATTTTACTTCCAAATCCACCAATAATACTACCTTCTTCAATAGTAACAAACAGTTCGAATTCACGAGCGATTTTTAAAATCTGAGGTTCGTTCAACGGTTTGATTTGAAGAAAATGAAAAACAGCGAAATCATCTTTGTCAAATTCTAACGCAGTCATCACTTGTTCTAAAATAGTTCCAGTGCTAAAAATAGCGATTTTTTTTCCACTTTTGATTTTCTCTGGTATAGTAAAATCTATGTTTTCAAATGGAACTTGCCAATTTGTTGTGTTGATATATCCACGTGGATAACGAACAGCAACAGGTCCTTCGGAGTAATTTTGTAACGAAAAAAGACATTGCCTAAGCTCTATTGCGTTTTTTGGAGCCAATAACTTCAAATTTGGAATGGCGTTGAGATAGGAAATATCATAAACACCTTGATGTGTGGCGCCGTCTTCGCCAACTAATCCCGCTCTGTCAATACAAAAAATGACAGGAATTTTTTGCAGTGCCACATCGTGAATGACCTGATCATACGCACGCTGTAGAAAAGTAGAGTAAATGGTACAATAAACTTTATAATCAGTTAGGGCAATTCCAGCGGCTAAAGTTACGGCATGTTGTTCAGCAATACCAACATCAATCGCTCTATCAGGAAATTCATCCATCATAAATTTAAGAGAACTTCCTGTTGGCATTGCGGGTGTAATAGCAAAGATTTTTGGGTTTGAACGAGCTAATTCTAGCAATGTCAATCCAAAAACATCCTGATATTTTACTTTAGCTGGTTCTGGATTCCGAACTAATTCTCCAGTAATTTTATCGAATTTTCCTGGGGCATGATAGACAATCTGATTTTCTTCTGCTTGTCTAAGACCCTTGCCTTTTGTTGTAATCACGTGTAGAAAACGCGCTCCTTTTCGTTTCTTTATCTTTTGTAATTCGTGAATTAAGTCGGAAAGATTGTGGCCGTCTATTGGACCGGTATAATGAAAATTTAACGACTTAATCATGTTGTTAACCCGAGGGTTTTTTCCTTCTTTAACTTGGGTTAGATAGCTTTTAAGAGCTCCAACACTTGGGTCAATCCCTATAGCGTTATCATTGAGAACCACTATTAAATTGGCATTTGTAGCTCCGGCATGATTCAATGCTTCAAACGCCATTCCTGATGCGATGGAAGCATCTCCAATAACTGCAATGTGATTGGTGTTTTTTCCTTGAAGTTGATCGCCAATCGCCATTCCTAAAGCAGCCGAGATAGAAGTAGAAGAATGACCTACGCCAAAGGCATCATAAACACTTTCGTTTCTCTTCGGAAAACCACTGATGCCATTTTTCTTTCGATTGGTTGCAAAAATTTCTTTTCGTCCGGTTAAAATTTTATGAACATAGGCTTGATGTCCCACGTCCCAAACAAGTTTGTCTATTGGCGTATCAAATACATAGTGCAAGGCAATGGTTAGTTCTACTACACCTAAACTTGCACCAAGATGACCGCCGTTTACAGATATAACATCAATGATAAAATCGCGAATTTCAGTAGCTAATTGCTCCAATTCACTTAAGGATTTCTCCTTTAAATCAGATGGAAATTGTATCGTTGGTAATACAGCTGTCATTCGTATTAAATATTATAAGGTAGATTTAAAATCTACTTAGTGTCTTTGACTATAAATTAGTTTGATTTATAAAAAGCAAATTTAAGCAGATTCTTACAATAAAGTCTTATTTTTGAGCGATTATTAAAGAAAATGATGCTTTTAGACGACGAGTATTTTATGAGAATAGCCTTGAATGAGGCGAAGTTAGCTTTAGAGAAAAATGAAATTCCAATAGGTGCAGTAGTGGTTACAAATGGTAGGCTTCTTGCAAAGGCCCATAATTTAACTGAATTATTAAACGATGTGACAGCTCATGCAGAAATGCAAGCCATCACTTCAACTGCTAATGCAATAGGAGGGAAGTATCTTAAAAACTGCACGATGTATGTAACCGTAGAGCCCTGTCAAATGTGTGCAGGTGCTTTGTATTGGAGTCAAATCTCCAAAGTTGTCTTTGGCGCTGGCGACAATAAGCGTGGCTTTTCATCTATGGGTGCAAAATTGCATCCAAAAACGGAAGTCGTTCAAGGAGTTTTAGAATCGGAATGTGCCGAATTAATGCAAAGATTCTTTGCTCAAAAACGTTAAATTTTAAAATTTATAGGCAATAGAAAGTTGCATTACTCTGTTTTTCCAATCTACATCTTGGTGATCAATTACTTCAGTTAAGCCAGCATTGTATCTCGCAGAAAGCATTAAATGAAGAGGTAAATTGATACTGACTCCAACATTGATTGAAAAATCAAAATCATTGAATTTAGGGCTATCTGGGTTCAAGTCCGAAAATTCTAAATCTGAATTAGTTAAGAAACCAGCCTGAGGACCAGCTTCTATAGCAATTCCGTTGGTTAAATAATACTTAAAGATGATAGGAACATTGACATAATCTAAATTGAAATTATGTTCAAGCAAATGCTCGGAACTCGTTGAAACCCACTGTCCACCTTGGCTTGAATAATAAACTTCGGGTTGAATTGCAATTTTATTGAATCTCAATTCAGCAAATAATCCGATATGAAATCCATTAATTGAATTGTTTTCGTGGAAATCTCTAAAAGTTTTTCCTTCTAATTTTGCATTGTTGTATCCTACCTTAGGACCGAAACTAAATTCTTGAGCCATAGCTGCCGAACTGCATAGTGAAAACACTAGAATCTGTAAAAAAATATTTGTTAATCTTCTCATTTGATGTCTTTTATTTTATTTATAACAAAATCTAATCCAAAGTCGAAGTTACTGAAAAATAGTGGAGTATATGTATTTTGAAGTAAATAAATTGTGATTTTTTTCTACAAAATGGCAGGTGTGATCTATTTGATATTATGTAGGAGATTATGGTAAAAAACAAGTGTGTGTTTTGTTAATTTGATTTTTTGTTTATAAAGTGGACTGCTCTTTTGTTATAACAAAACAGTTTATTCATATAGATAAGTGTTTGGAATTGTGGAAATTTTACTACAAATTAAAAAGCCGAATTTTTTAAAAAAAATTCGGCTTTTTCTTATTCAATTTGATTTCCTTCTTTATCCAAGAAGTGATACTCTAAATACGTGTAAGCGTCTCTTGGTATAATTTTTACCCATTTTCTATGTTCAAAAAACCATTTGGTTCTGACAGATGGGAAACCTTTTGTGATATACGCAGCTACGAATGGATGCGCATTCAAGACCACATTTTTATGATCTTTCAAAATTCTTTCTAAGTCAGCTGATATTTGATCAATAACCAAGATTGGAGCCTCAATTTCACCTTTCCCATTTGGGTTAGGGTTTTCTTCTTTGGTTTTGATAGACACTTCAGGTCTGACTCTTTGTCTAGTAATTTGAATCAATCCAAATTTACTAGGGGGCAAGATTTTGTGTTTTGCTTTATCATCACTCATTTCTTCTTTAAGGGTGTCGTAAAGTTTTCTACGATTTTCGGCATTAGTCATATCGATAAAATCGACTACGATAATTCCTCCCATATCGCGTAATCTCAATTGTCTAGCAATTTCAGATGCAGCGATCATGTTTACTTCAAGAGCTGTGTCTTCTTGAGAATGAGCTTTATTTGAGCGGTTTCCACTGTTGACATCTATAACATGTAATGCTTCGGTGTGTTCTATAATAAGGTAGGCTCCTTTGCTCATAGAAACTGTTTTACCGAATGATGTTTTAATTTGCCGTTCGATATGATATTTTTCAAACAGCGGTACTTCTTTGTTGTTATAATGTTTTACGATGGAAACTTTTGTAGGTGCTATTTCTTGCAGATAGTCCTTAGTTTGATGATACAACTCCTCGTCGTCTATATGGATTCCGGTGAAAGAATCATTGAACACGTCACGTAAAATAGACGATGCTCTATTGACTTCTCCAAAAACCTTTGACGGATGATGGGCTGTTTTTAGTCGCTTACAAAGTGCTGTCCATTTGTCTAACAGGCTTTCTAAGTCTTTTTCTAATTCCGATACTTTTTTGCCTTCGGCTACTGTACGTACAATAATGCCAAAGCCCTTGGGCTTTATAGACAACATCATCTTTTTAAGACGATCTTTTTCTTGTTTAGAATCAATTTTTTGTGAAATTGAAACTCTCTCAGAAAAAGGAACCAAAACTAAATAACGTCCGGCAAGACTTAGTTCTGAACTAATTCTTGGACCTTTCGTAGAGATTGGTTCTTTGACTATTTGTACCAAAACCGATTGATTGGCGCTCAGCACTTCGCCGATAGTACCACTTTTATCGATTTCGGGTTCAAAGGAAAATTTTTTAAGAGTGAAATCATTTAATTTACCTGCGCTTACAAGTTTGCTGAATTTCATCAGCGACTTTAAATTGGGTCCCAAATCGTGGTAATGTAAAAAAGCATCTTTTTCAGAGCCTATGTTTACAAATGCCGCATTGAGTCCGGGAACGGGTTTGCGTATTTTTGCAATAAAAATATCGCCCACCTGAAAACCTTTTTCGTCTTCCCTGTCGCGGTGCAATTCAATTAATTTTCCATCTTTTAATAAAGCAAAATCTACTGTATTGGAACTAGACCTAATAATTAACTCCTTGTTCACATGAGTACATTTTTATCCGTATCTCTCTTTTTAGCTCAACTTTTTTATAGCTAAAAGGGGAGTACAGATGGATTAAACATTTACAGGTAGTTACCTATATTCTTTTGTAGTGAAAAGAATGTTTTCAAAGAACTTGTTTTTAAGGATTTTCCAAAGTATCCTAGATAAATCTGTCGATACTTCAAATTTAATGAAATCCTGAAAATAATAAAGAAAAAGTAGTTTTAAACTACTTTTTCTTTTTGTGACGGTTAGCTCTTGCTCTTTTTTTACGTTTGTGCGTTGCTACCTTATGTCTTTTTCTTTTTTTACCACTTGGCATAATTTTGTGATTTAAAATTAGTACTAAATTATTTAACTATTACCTTTGCTTTAACACCTTCAACAAATACTTTTGCTGGTTTAAATGCTGGGATGTTGTGTGCAGGGATTTTAATTGTAGTGTTTTTAGAAATATTTCTACCAGTTTTCTCTGCTCTTGTCTTAACAATAAAACTACCAAAACCTCTTAAATACACGTTCTCGCCTCCTTCTAACGAAGTCTTTACTTCCTCCATGAAACTTTCTACAGTTGCCTGTACGTCTCCTTTTTCAAGCCCTAATTTATCTGAAATTTTGGCTACAATGTCTGCTTTTGTCATTTCTTATAATTAATTTAAAATAAAAATATCTATTTTTTGAGAGTGCAAATATATTGATTTTATTGTAATAATGACATCACAAAACATTAAAATTTAATGCACTATGCTTTTTTAGATTTTTTTTAGAAGACTAAAGCGACTTTATACAACTGATTTTTCAATGTAAGATGAATTCATTGCACGCAATGCACCCATATAATTTAATGTAAACTCTAGATAGTCGCCCACCTTATAGTTTTTGTTATTTGATTGTAGATCTACAATTATCATGTCAGAGCTGGCTCCAAAAAAGCTAATGTTCTTGTCTTTTGGAAATAGATGTGCTTTGTCTACATCTAAAATACCCAAATCCAAAATGGCTCGGAATGACTTTTTTCCAATTTCTTTTTCGTCAAATTCAAATGTTTTGCCTTCCATATTTGTGCCAAAATCACCTTCCGGTACCTTAGGCTTTTCTATCAACTCGATGATTTCTGCCTTAAGTGTAAAGACATTTTGTTTGAGTAAGCGACTTGGTTTTTCATTGTAAACATCTGTTCCTTGAAAAAGCGTTTCACCTACTCTAAAATGATTGATTGCTCTTGGGAGCTGATTATTGAAAATAAGTGGAATAGTAACAGACGATCCGCCTGATACATAGCGAATTTTCTTGTTAAACTTAGCCTCAATTAGTTGTTTGTAAAGCGAGAGTTGTATTAGTTTATCCGTGCTAGGTAAAACACCATATAAGCAAGATAAATTTGCACCAATGCCTACTACTTCAATATTTTTTAACTGAAAAACGCTGTCGTAAAATTCGATGAAGTCTTCGCGCATTACACCTTCTCTTAATTCACCCAATTCAATCATTATGATAATCTTATGAGTTTTTCCTTGTTTAACAGCTTCGTCAGAAAGCGCTTTAATAGTATTGATTTCTGTATTCATGCTAATATCAGCATATTTCACTACTGATTTCACAGAACGTTTAGGCGTGGGTTTAATATAAAGTGTTTCTATATTTGGATCTATCTTTTTGATTGCCTTTAGGTTGCTTACTCTAGAGTCACAAACTTGTCGAGGCTTCAAGGCTAAAACTTCTTTAAGAAAAAGTTCGTTGCCACAAAGTAGTTTCGTAACTACAGACCATTGGATGTCTTTAGAATCAAAAAAATAATTCAATCGTTCATAATTGTATCGGAGTCGCTCTCTGTGTAGCGTTATGATTGCCATAAAGATTATTTGTTTAATCTCATTTCCAGATACTTGCTTGTAAAGCCAAGCTTTTCATAAAGCTTTCTTGCGGGATTGTCTGGTTCTACATGAAGAGCAATATTCCCTTCAGAACTTTCAATGGCGTTTTGCATTAATGCTTTGCCAATTCCTTTACCTCTTTGATTTTTATCGGTTGCAATATAGACTAAAATGTTTTCGGGAATGTAGTCTTTCATCCCAGTTTGATTGACGATAACTGCACCAACTACAGTATCGTTTAATGTGGCAGTTGAGATAAAACCTCCAAACGATGGAGTTTCTTGTAATGCGTAGTCCATACATTTTAAAATATCCTGTTTTGGATCGCCGTACTGTTCTAAGTTTTTGAACAAAAAGTTCAGGATGGTTTCTTTTTCATTTTCATTAGGTTTGTTCTCTTGACGATACGTCTTGATTTTTAACATAATTAGTTGTTTTGTTTGTAAATTGACTACAAAGTTACGAATTTTAAATTAAACAGCCTCTTTTTGAAGCGATTAATTTGATTAATTGCTATTTGTGATGTTTTTCTTTCTTTAATTGTTTTTTTTGAAAGGACCTTTGATGAGTGGTAGATTCATTTGGCATTTTCTTATATTTGCTGAGAAAAAAACGAATGGATTTCACAGTTCAACTGCTTTCATGGTATAAACAACATCAACGCGATCTTCCATGGCGAAAAACAGTTAATCCTTATCATATTTGGTTGTCTGAGGTGATTTTACAACAAACTCGTGTAGAGCAAGGTTTGCCTTATTACGAAGCGTTTGTCTATACTTTTCCCGAATTAAAAAATTTAGCACTTGCTGATGAAGATGCTGTTTTAAAACTTTGGCAAGGCTTAGGATATTATTCCAGAGCACGAAATCTGCATCATTCTGCTAAGACAATTTTCTTTGATCTAAACAATCATTTTCCATCTCAATACAGAGAAATCATTAAGCTTAAAGGCGTTGGACCCTATACAGCAGCTGCAATTGCTTCCTTTGCTTTTAAAGAGCCTGTAGGAGTTGTAGATGGAAATGTATTTAGATTTTTGTCGCGGTTTTTTGGAATTTTTGATGATACTTCTATTGCAAAAACCCGATCGGTTTTTCAAGATTTAGTCAATGAATTAATCTCTAAACAACATCCAGATTTGTTCAATCAGGCACTGATGGATTTTGGTGCTATCATCTGTGTGCCCGTGAATCCAAAATGTGAAAAGTGTCCGTTCCAAGAACAATGTTATGCTTTTCAAAACAGAGAAATTTCAAAACTCCCTGTAAAAAACAAGAAGATATCTGTTAAAAATCGATATTTTCATTTTTTGATTATTAAGAATCAGGAGAAAGTTGCTCTACAACAAAGACAATCTAAAGACATTTGGGAAAAACTGTATCAATTTCCACTATTAGAAACTAAAAACAATCAGGAAGAAAAAACTTGGCAGCAATTGCAAAATTTGTATCCTAATGACAACATAAAAAAAATTACTTCAAATAGTATCAAACATAAATTATCACACCAACAATTACATTTAGATTTTTATGAAATTGAGAGTAATGAACTCAAAACAGATGCTTTTTTTGTTGATAAATCTTCCTTAGATAAATATGCTTTTCCTATTGTTTTGTGGAATTTCATAAAAGAATATTTCGAGCTGAAAAAAAATTAGTACTTTTGAAGCATAACGAAAAAAGATTATGTACGGAACTTTGAACAAAGTAATGCTTATTGGGCATTTGGGTGATGATGTGAAAATTCATTATTTTGAAGGTGGTAATTGTGTCGCTAGATTTTCAATTGCTACCAATGAAGTCTATATAAACAAATCGACCAACGAAAAAATTACTTCTACAGAATGGCACAATTTGGTTTTTAGAAACAAAGCAGCCGAACTCTGTGAAAGATATTTGAGTAAAGGAGATAAAATTTATGTGGAAGGACGCATCAAAACCAGACAATGGCAAAATGAGGAAGGAATTACCAAACACACAACCGAGATTCAAGTAACTGAATTTGTTTTTTTATCCACAAAAAAAGATGTCGATAGTAAGACAAAATTTATGAAACACACCGGTGCTGATAAATTAGCAAATTTTGAAGTGCCAAAAATATCAGACTACGATAAACTTAACGACATACCGTTTTAACTGAAAAGACTGATGATGAAAGTAAGGAAAATGAATAAAAAAATGGCTGATAGTTTGAAACAGAAGGTAATCTTTGGAAGTTTGTTCTTAATGCTTTTTTCATGTGAAGAAGCAACAACTCCCAAGCCCGACGCTTTTTTAAGATTGGATTATCCCAAAGCTGAATATGAGTTTTTCACTGAACAAAACAATCGATTCAAGTTCGAAAAAAATACTAAGTCAGAAATTGTTGTTGACAAAGATGGCGCTTTTAAGATTGATTATCCTCTAATGAAAGCGAGTGTTTATATCAACTACAGACCGGTGGAAAACAACTTGATGTTGTTGCTAAAAGATGCTCAGAAATTAACTTATAATCACACGATTAAGGCAGACGACATTAAAGAGTCTGTTTTCGAACATCCAGAGAAACAAGTTTATGGGATGTTTTATCGGGTTGAAGGTGATGCAGCAACCAACGTACAGTTTTATGTTACAGATAGTTTAAAACATTTCGTGGTAGGAACTTTGTATTTTTATGCCAAACCTAACTTTGATTCAATTTATCCGGCTACTAAATATATTGAAAACGATATGATGACGTTGATGGAAACTTTAGAGTGGACAAATTAAATAAAAAAAAGACTTCTTTCGAAGCCTTTTTTTTGTGATTTTTATTCTTCAGTGAATGATAATTCCTCCACGCTATATGCACCATTCGCTATTGTTTCAACTGTTTTTACAATGCTTTCGGTATTTTGTTTTGCGTCGTCAAACTCAACAATCGCTGATTTAGTTTCAAAGTCTACACTTGCAAGTTGAACTCCGTCTAGATCGACTAGTTTTTTTTCAATCACTTTAGCACATCCTATTGCGCAAGCCATACCTTCTATTTGAAATGATGCTTTTTGTACAGTTCCTGCAATTTCTTCACTTACAGCTTGTTCTATTTTTGTGTTTTCAGTACTTGCTTCAGTTTGCTCATTAGAAGTTTGTTTACAGCTAATCATTAAAGATGAAGCGATTAAAACGGTTAAGCTTCCTTTTAAAATTTTCATAATTCATAAAGTTAATGTGTATACAAATATAAGGATATTTTTTTATGTAGCAGGCTCACAGCATTTATTTCATTTTTAAGCATAAAAAAACCAATGCATTAACATTGGTTTTTATTAATTTATTTAACTAACGAGAGTCTGTATTCTACTTTGCTCCAATCAACCAATTGCCAAAAGCTATCAATATATTTAGGGCGTTCATTTTTGTATGATAAATAATAGGCATGTTCCCAAACGTCAAGATTCAATAAAGGCAATCCTTTTACTTCAGAATTAGGCATTAATGGATTGTCTTGATTTGGGGTTGTAGTAATTTTTAAAGTACCATCATTCTGATATACTAACCAAGCCCAACCCGATCCAAATACTCCTTTTGCAGCATCTGAAAATTGAGTTTTAAAATTTTCAAAACTTCCAAAATCTTTGTCGATTAGCTCAGCAATCTTTCCTGTTGGAGTGCCACCAGCATTAGGTCCTATTATTTCCCAAAAGATGTTGTGGTTATAATAGCCGCCAGCATTATTTCTCAATTTACTGTTGCTCATGTCCAAACCATTTAAGATCTCTTCGATAGATTTGGTTTCCAATTCTGTTCCTTTGATAGCGTCGTTCAGATTGTTGCAATATCCCAAGTGATGCTTACCGTAATGGGTTTCTACAGTAATTCCATCCATATAAGGCGCAAGATCGTTGTAACTATAATTAAGTCCTTTCATTTGGAAAGCACCTTCTTTTGCTTTAACTGTCGTTGGGTCACCTTGAGATGTAGCAGCTTCAGTTGTTTTTGCTTCTGGTATATCTACTTTTACTTGTTCACTTTTTTCATTACAGCTCAATAGCATAAATGAAGAAAGTCCTGCGATAAAAAAAATGCTCTTTTTCATATGATTATTATAAATTTAACGAGTTAATTAATTCTATGTATAGCTTTTTTGCTTCATTGTTAGATAAATGACTTACTTGTTTCCAAGCATTAAACTTAAACGCACGAATCAAATCGCTTTGATGAAACTCGAAACGATGGCTGTAACCAGAAGTAGCTTGTTTGTAATATGCATAAATCCGAAGCATCTCATCTGGCGGGAGCTTTGTTTTTGTGGTTGAAGCTTTTTGATAGGCTTCTTGAAACAAGCGTTCTAGGTCTTGAGTCATTTACTTATGGGAAATTACAGTTTTATTTCCCTTCGCTTTTTGGTTCAAAACCACATCAATTTCTGTACCCAGAGGGAGATATAAATCTACCCTTGATCCAAATTTGATAAAGCCTGCGTCGTCTCCTTGAACTGCACGATCTCCTACAATTGCATAATTCACAATCCGTTTTGCCAAAGCGCCCGCAATTTGTCGATACATGACTTCTCCATAAACAGGATTGTCAATTACAACAGTTGTACGTTCGTTTTCTTCACTTGCTTTGGGATGCCAAGCAACTAAGTATTTCCCGGGATGATATTTACTGTATTTCACGACGCCATTTAGTGCATATCTTGTGACATGAACGTTAATAGGAGACATAAAAATGGAAACCATCAATCTTCGGTCTTTAAAATATTCAGGCTCATAGACCTCTTCAATTACAACTACTTTTCCGTCCACCGGAGCCAAAATCAAATGATCATCAATGTTCGTCAGATGTCTATTCGGATTTCTAAAAAACTGTAAAACCAAAATCAATCCTAATAATGCAGTGATTTGGATTAACTTGACCAACCATGGTGTGGAAAAAACATGTTCTACGCCAATAATAACAAAAACGGCAACTGCCAAGGTAATTAATATGATTTTTGCGCCTTCTTTATGAAACATTATAAATGATTTTATAGATTAAAAATAAAAAGGGAGCTGCAAACAAGACGCTGTCTAAACGGTCTAATATTCCACCGTGACCAGGCATTATTGCTCCACTATCTTTAACGTTTGCTTGACGTTTGTATTTCGATTCAATCAAATCGCCAAGTGTTCCCATTGCACTTACAGTCAACCCGATTACCAACCAAAAGAACATTGAGAAATTTTGACCTGGTAGATATAGATAAACTAAAAATGCGGCTATCTCTGTGAAAATCAAACCACCTATAAAACCTTCAATGGTTTTTTTAGGAGATATTTTTTCATATAATTTATGCTTACCAAATAATCTTCCACAAATATAAGCAAAGGTGTCATTGCACCAAATCATTACAAAAATACAGATTAATAGATTAGGTTGGTAAACTTTATTGTTAAAAGGTAGTTGTGTTATAATTAAGAACGGAACAACCACATATCCAATCAAATGTAGAAGTTGCTTTGGGGATCGATGAGTATTCGTAAAGTCGTTCTTAAATAAATCATAGATGAGGTAAATGCTGAAAAGAAGACCTAATAGATAAATGCTGTTAAATGGAGTGTTGTGTGTAAAATAAAGACTAGATGCAACAAGGAGTGCTGCGCAATAGCCATGCGTTTTCTTGATGTTGTATAATTTGCAAAATTCGTGAATTGCAATCAAAAAAAACAAACCAAACAGCAGTAAAAATGATTGCTCTGAAAATATAAGAGCAGCAAGTAAAAGTATAATATATACAACACCTGAAAGTGTTCTTTTTAGAACTTCATTCATTTTTAAAAATCTTCTAGGAGCAGTAGGTAAAAGTTTTTTGCCTCTATTCCGTATTGTAAGAAATCGTCTTGTTTTCGGTCTTTAAAGTGCTGCATTGTGGTGATATTGGTCGGTATTTCGTTAGAATACCTAATTTTGATATTGCGCAGTCCATCACTTTTTGTACGTGTGATTTGACTTGTTGTAGCAATAACCACTATGTTCTTTGGTAGTTCGTTAGCTTTGTAATGCAGCAGTTGTTTTGACGAGAACAAAATAGAGCCATCCTGAGCAATTAATCCTTCGCAATTAGTTAGAAAAAAAATGGGATTAATAGGATTCTTAAACGATAATCTGTTTTCAGTCAAAAATCGTTGCAGGCTTTTCTCGAAAGTTAAAGCTTCCATCTCAAACCAGTCGTTCTCTTGTAAGATGCTAATGAAGTTCTCTTCCAATTCCACCTCATTTTCACAATATAGAAATTTTCCTCCATTAACTTTAAAGTTATGAGTAAATTGTTCGTCTACAGGAATTTCTTTTTCAGGCAAATACTTACTTACTTCATCCTCATCGGGCTTTTGTGAAGGCGTTAGCTTGCTAATAATTCTTCTAAATATATTCATCTGCTGTATAAAACTGCATAAGGGGATTCATAAATCCAAAGATAAAAAAAAAGTTGATGTAACAGTTAAGGTATTAGTAGTTTTTTAATTTCAGGGTTAAAAGCTTCATTTTAAGGTGGTTTGCGATTTATTTTTGTTAAAAATGCAATTTATTTAAATAAGATCGAATGATTTAAGTTGGTTAATGTACTTTTTTCAACAGAAACAAGATCAATTACGATCTTTTATTTCGGTTTTTTATTATGGAGATCATTTTTTAAAACAAAAAAACCGGCTTTTTACAAACCGGCATTTTTGAATACTTTCAGTGTTGACTTATGTCGTTTCTGTGTCTGATTCTGGAACAATCTCAATCTCTTCTTCTTTATCAAATGGACGTCTTCCAAACACTGTTTCTAAGTCTTCTCTAAAGATGACTTCTTTTTCGCAAAGTAAGTTTGCTAATTGAATCAACTTGTCTTTTTTTTCGGTCAATAAATGTATAGCACGTTGGTATTGTCCTTCGATCAGTTCAGAAATTTCTTTGTCAATCAATTTCGCAGTTTCTTCTGAATATGGTTTAGAGAAATTGTATTCACTTTGTCCTGATGAATCGTAATATGTGATATTTCCTAGGTTGTCATTCAATCCGTAAATGGTTACCATTGCACGGGCTTGTTTTGTAACTTTTTCTAAATCACTTAATGCACCTGTAGAAATTTTGTCGAAAATAACCTTTTCAGCTGCACGTCCACCCATAGTAGCACACATTTCGTCGAGCATTTGTTCTGTTCGTACAATCTGGCGTTCTTCTGGTAAGTACCAGGCAGCACCCAGACTCATTCCTCTTGGAACAATGGTTACTTTTACTAACGGCGCCGCGTGTTCAGTTAGCCAAGACACTGTAGCGTGACCAGCTTCGTGAATAGCAATAGCGTATTTCTCTTCTGGTGTAATGATTTTGTTTTTCTTTTCTAGTCCACCCACAATTCGATCCACTGCGTCTAAGAAGTCTTGTTTGTCTACTTCTTTTTTATCTTTACGAGCTGCGGTCAATGCTGCTTCGTTACATACATTGGCAATATCGGCTCCAGAGAAACCTGGTGTTTGTTTAGAGAGAAAATCTACGTCTAAATTATCTGATTTCTTGATGTTTTTTAAATGTACTTCAAAGATTTCTTTGCGTTCGTTTACATCTGGTAAATCAACATAGATTTGACGGTCAAAACGTCCTGCTCTCATCAGGGCTTTGTCTAATATTTCCGCACGGTTGGTCGCTGCCAAAACAATTACATTGGTATTGGTTCCAAAACCGTCCATTTCTGTTAATAGTTGATTGAGCGTATTTTCTCTTTCGTCGTTTGAACCCGAAAAATTCGATTTACCTCTAGCTCTACCAATAGCGTCAATTTCATCAATAAAAATAATTGCTGGTGCTTTTTCTTTTGCTTGTTTAAAAAGATCGCGAACTCTTGAAGCTCCTACGCCTACAAACATTTCAACGAAATCTGAACCAGAAAGTGAAAAGAAAGGTACTTTTGCTTCGCCTGCAACTGCTTTTGCTAACAAGGTTTTTCCAGTTCCTGGAGGACCTACTAATAAAGCTCCTTTTGGAATTTTCCCTCCTATAGAGGTGTATTTTTCTGGTTTTTTCAAAAACTCAACAATTTCTTGAATTTCTTCCTTAGCTCCTTGTAATCCGGCTACATCGTTAAAGGTTATTTTAATTTCATTTTTATCGTCAAATAATTTTGCTCTGGATTTTCCAATTGAGAAAATTTGTCCTCCTCCGCCAGCTCCACCGCCACCTGACATTCTTCTCATTAAGAAGATCCAGATAAATGGTAAAAGTAAGAAAGGTAAAAACGAAATGAAAATATTGAACCAATTGCTTTCCTTTTCTGTCGAAAATTCTCCAAGCTTTCCTAATTGATGCGCTTCGTTTAATTTGGTTTCAAATAAATCTTTGTTGGCGATTTCTAAAGTGTAATTCGGAACATCATCTCTAGAACTAAAAATTGACGGTTTAGAAGTTGTTTTGTGCTCCTCATTGGTGTTCTGAGCATCTTCTGAAATAAAAACTTTAGCTGTGGTATTGGTGAAAATTACTTTTTCTACATCTCCTTGCTCTAAATATTCGTAAAATTTCGAAAGGGTGATTTGTTTGTCTTCACCCAATCCTCCTCCTCCTGAAGAAAATGAAATTACAAAAATGATGAAAATGATACCCGCATAAAGGAACCAAGGATTGTACTTTGGTTTGTTATTTTTAACTGGATTTGCCATAATTTTTTACTGTGATGTTTGATTGGAAGTAATTTGGGTGATCTTAGCGTCGCCCCAAAGGTCTTCGATGTTATAAAATGCTCGGGTCTCTTTTTGGAAAACATGAACAACTATGTTGATGTAGTCTATCAAAATCCACGTTGCTTGTTCGGTGCCCTCGACGTGCCAAGGTTTGTCTTGTATTTCTTTTGAAACTGTTCGTTGAACCGAACCCAAGATCGCAGATACTTGTGTATTGGAATTACCGTCGCATATAACAAAGTAATCGCAAGCAGTATTGTCTATATCTCTTAAATCTAATACGGTGATGTTTTCTCCTTTAACGTTTTCTATTCCTTCAATTATTAAAGCTAATAAAGCCTCATTGTTTTTTTTATCTTTATTCATCGAATGTGTTTTGTCCTTAATTAAATGCAAATTTATCAAATTGAATTGTTTATTAGTGTTATTTTTGTACTAAATTTCCAACATGCAGCTTATATGAAAATAATCAAACTCAATGCCACAACTTCTACGAACGATTATTTAAAACAATTATCAAAGGAAACTAGAGTAGAAGATTTCACCGCAGTATGGGCAGAAAATCAAACTGCAGGTAGGGGGCAAAGAGGAGCTGTTTTTTTATCTGAACCTTTTAAAAGCTTGACCTTTAGTGTTTATGTTAATGAGGTCTCAAGCAGAGTTGAGGATATGTTCATTCTAAATTTTTTGGTTTCTAATGTTATAGTGGAAGCTTTAGAGTCTTTTAATTTAACAAATATTTACATCAAATGGCCGAACGACATTTTGTCAGATGGCAAGAAAATTGCTGGAATTCTTATTGAAAATACAATTAAATCTGATGGAGGTTTTCAGTCGATTATTGGAATTGGTATTAATGTACAGTCAATAAATTTTAATGGTATTGAACATGCTTCATCAATTACAGAACAAAATAAAGTGTCAATTGATCGAGAGGAATTGTTGATTAAGATCGTGGATTTGCTTTCGAAACGAATTCCAATTATCGAAATGATGCGGCAAGAAGAGAAGGAGCGATATCATTCAAAGTTATTTAAAAAAGATATTGTAAGTACATTTGAAACCCTAGATGGGAATTACTTTAATGCAATTATTAATGGAGTGGATCACGAAGGCAGATTGATGCTAACCGATCAATCCGGTAATTTAAGACTTTACGGATTAAAAGAAGTTAGGTTGTTGTATTAAGTCAACAACAAGCATTAGATTTTATTTTTTAAATTGTGTTGCTCAACATCAATGGGTGTTTTAAAAAAAAAAAAGTACTTCAAGTCAAAACAGGAACTCATTAAAATAATTATGTTTTAAAAATACTTCTTCCCCTAATTGAAATTGGCTTACTAAGTAGGTCTCTTTCCTTTGTTAATGCTATTTATGTTGTTGTTAAAATAAAAATAAGTACCAAAACTTGTTTAAAGCAAGTTTTATTTCCCTTCATTTAGATACATTTCCATAGTTTAATTTCTCCAAAAAGGTTTTTTTACCACCTTGTACCAATTAAATTACTATATATTTAGGAGTAGTTAACAAAAGGCAATTTTTTGGAATAATTTTTTAAACTTTAGAATTCCTTTTTAAGGGCAGTAATGGTGCAGTTTTATTCCTATTTGCTTTAAAATTCGAATTTTTTTCATGTTCTAAGTTGTTGCTTGATAATTGATTAAAAAATAACATTAA
>Ga0265293_10002048_pt1 | contig 41941 bp, 30 predicted proteins | sample Munlanlewell138R_FD_192505 | JGI IMG/M metagenome (GOLD analysis project Ga0265293, IMG submission 192505) | Leachate microbial communities from a municipal landfill in Southern Ontario, Canada - Leachate well 138R | ecosystem: Engineered > Solid waste > Landfill > Unclassified | place: Canada...
TACGTCCAGGCCACCGAGCCTGCCGTGCTCATCGATCCGCGTGTGCCGCACGTGGGCCTGAACGGGTTCACCGGCCGCCCGCGCCCGGCCCATGCTTATCTCACCAACCGCCACCATTATCGCCACAGCGGCCGTTTCGCCGAGCGCTTCGGCACCGAGGTGTGGTGCCACCTCGACGGGTTGCACGAGTTCACCCACGGCGAGCGGGTCAGGCCCTTCCTGCATGGCGATGTGTTGCCCGGCGGCGTCAAGGCGCTGCCGGTGGGTGTGCTGTGCCCGGAGGAAACCGCGTTTCTCATCCCGGTAGGGGACGGCGCGCTGGCCATGGGCGATGCCATCGTGCGCCATGGCGACAAGCTCGGCTTCGTGCCCGATGGGCTGATGGGTGATGAACCGGACGAGGTAAAGCGCGGGTTGGTGGCGGCGTTTTATCACCTTGTCGAACAACCCTTCGAACACCTGCTGTTGGCCCATGGCGCGCCCTGGGTCGGCGGGGGCAAGCAGGCGCTGCGGGCATTCCTGGAACGCCAGAACCGCCCGCCGTGCGAGGCATGAAGGCACACCGCTGCGCTGCGGGTGATTCCTGTGGAGGAAAGCCACATGGACGGAAGCAAGGCTGAGCGAACATTGCCGGTGGGTGATGTGCTGGAGCCGTTTGTCCATCAGCCTTCAGTGGCCTACTTCTCCATGGAGATCGCGCTGTGTTCGCAAATGTCGACTTACTCGGGCGGTCTCGGTGTGTTGGCAGGCGACACCTTGCGCTCGGCGGCCGATCTGCGCGTGCCCATGGTCGGCGTCACCCTGCTCAGCAAAGCCGGTTATTTTCGTCAGAGCCTCGACGCGCAGGGTAACCAGATTGAAGAGCCCGCCTGGTGGGACGTCAGCGCCTGGACACAGCCGTTGCGCGCGAAGATCGCCATCGGCATTGCGGGCCGCGAGGTGTGGATTCGCGGCTGTCTGCACGTCGTCACCGGGCAACTGGGGGGGCAGGTGCCGGTCGTTCTGCTCGACACTGATCTGGAGGAAAATCACCCGGATGATCGCACCCTGACGCATTTTCTTTATGGCGGCGATGCGGCATACCGGTTGCGCCAGGAGTGTGTGCTGGGTATCGGCGGTGCACGCATGTTGCACGCACTGGGTTTCAAAATCACCGAGTACCACATGAATGAGGGACACTCGGCGCTTCTGGTGCTTGAATTGCTGCGCCGTCACACCTATGCGCCCGAAGACGTGCGGCCGGGCGAGGTCATGTACGACCTGCCCCGGGTTCGCGATCTATGCAACTTCACCACCCACACACCGGTCGAGGCCGGACACGACAAGTTTCCTTATGAACTCGTGGAACATGTGCTGGATGAGTTCCGCGACATGGTGATGCTCCGCTCCCTTGCCGGCACGGACAATCTGAACATGACGCGTCTGGCCCTCAACGCGAGCGAGTATGTGAACGGCGTCGCCAAGAGCCACGCCAAGACTTCCAGCGCCATGTTCCCGGGCTACCACCTGGAGGCGGTGACCAACGGCGTTCACCCGCCCACTTGGGTTGGGCCGGCCATGCGCATGGTGTATGACCGCGAAGTGAGTGTGTGGCAACACGAGCCCGAGTTGCTGGTGAACGCCGATCGCATTGCCGATGCGGCGATCTGGAACGCGCACATGGAGCAGAAGCGCGAACTGCTGAAGAATGTGGCGGAGCGCACGGGCCGGCAATTGCGCGAGGACGTGATCACCATCGGCTTCGCGCGGCGCATGACCGGCTACAAAAGGCCGGAGCTCATTTTTTCCGACATGGAACGCCTGCGCGCCATCGCGGCGCGCTACCCGGTACAGGTGGTGATGGCGGGGAAGGCGCATCCGCGCGATGAAGGGGGCAAGCAGGCCATCGTTGCCATCCATCGCGCGGCGGAGGCGTTGCAGGATGTGCTGCCCGTGGTTTTCCTCGTGGACTACGACATGGACCTGGCCGCCGTCATGGTCGCCGGTGTGGACCTTTGGCTGAACAATCCCTTGCCGCCGCAGGAAGCCTCCGGCACCAGCGGCATGAAAGCGGCACTCAACGGGGTGCCGAACCTGAGTGTGCTGGATGGTTGGTGGGCCGAGGGCTGGATCGAGGACATCACCGGCTGGGCCATTGGTGAAGGAAACGAGACCGACCATGCGGCGGCGCTCTACCGCAAACTCGAAGAGAAGGTGCTGCCGCTGTACTACACGGATCGAGCGGGCTGGATCCGCGTGATGAAAGGCGCCATTTCCCGCAACGCGCCCTTCTTCAACAGCCATCGCATGCTGCGCCGCTACGTGACGGAGGCGTACATTCGCTGACGCGCGGTTTGCGCTTACCGTGCCTTGATGCATGCAAATACCGCAGCGGCCTGTGCGGTTTCGGATATTCTCGTAGCCGCCTTCATTCTGCCGCCGTGTCGTGGCGTCCGATACGGTCATTCGGGCGGGGCGACAAGCGTACCGGCTGAACCGATAATCTGGTGGTTCCCCCGGCGCGGATCACGGTACCCTGCGCGCCGAGAACAATACCAACAAGCACCCGGAGCCGCTATGTCGGAAAGCCCCCTCCAGCCGCACGCCCTGGACAGCGAAGTCCTGTTCAAGCACTTCCAGTCCTCCCCGGACGGGCTGAGCACCGCCGCCGCCGAGCAGCGCCTCGATGAGTACGGTCCCAACCTGCTTCCGCCGCCCGCGCGGCGGGGGCCGTTCATGCGCTTTTTACTGCAATTCCACAACGTGCTCATCTATCTGTTGCTCGCCTCCGCGGTGATCACGGCGCTGCTCGGCGAATGGGTGGATACGGGGGTCATCATCGGCGTGGTGGTCATCAACGCCATCGTCGGTTTCCTCCAGGAGGGTAAGGCCGAAAAGGCGCTGGAGGCGGTGAGCAGCCTGCTCACGCCCACTTGCACCGTGCTGCGCGATGGCAGCCGTCGCACCCTGCCCGCTGAACAACTGGTGCCTGGCGACGTGGTGTTCCTGCAGTCGGGCGATCGGGTCCCGGCGGATCTGCGACTGTTCCGTACCCGCGAGTTGCGCATCGAAGAGGCCGCGCTCACCGGCGAATCCGTGCCGGTGGAAAAAAACACGGCCGCGGTCGATGCGGAGTCACCCATCGGCGATCGTCTGGGCATGGCTCATACCGGCACGCTGGTCACCTACGGCCAGGGCAGTGGGCTGGTGGTGGGCACGGGGGAGGGCACGGAGCTCGGCCGCATCAGCAAACTGCTTACGGAAGTGCAGACCCTCACCACGCCGCTGCTGCGACAGATAGACCACTTCGGCCACTGGCTGACCTGGGTCGTTCTCGCCATTGCCGCCGCGAGCTTCAGCTTTGCCTATTACGCCCGCGATTTCGAATTGCGCGACAGTTTCCTGGCGGCGGTCGGACTTGCGGTCGCCGCGATCCCGGAAGGCCTGCCCGCCATCATGACCATTACCCTGGCCATCGGTGTGCAGCGCATGGCCAGACGGCACGCCATCATCCGCCGCCTGCCTGCGGTGGAGACGCTCGGCTCGGTCACCGTCATCTGCACCGACAAGACCGGCACCTTGACGCGCAATGAAATGACGGTCGCCCGCGTGGTGGTCGCCGAGGGCGACTGGCGTGTCACGGGCGTGGGCTACGAGCCCAGTGGCGAACTGGTCCCCATGCAGGGCGCCCGCGGCAGCGCCGCGGTCGAGGAACTGGCGCGCGCGGGCCTGCTGTGCAACGAGGCCGGACTGCAACACGGCGAGCAGGGCTGGCGCGTACGCGGCGATCCCACCGAAGGCGCGCTGGTGGTACTGGCCACCAAGCTCGGTATCAACCCGGATTCGGAGCGGCGCCACTATCCGCGCACGGACGAAATTCCCTTCGAATCGCAGCATGGCTTCATGGCCAGTCTGCACCACGATCACCTGGGCCACGGCTATGTGTTCGTGAAGGGCGCGCCCGAGCGGGTGCTCGGCATGTGCAGCCATGAGCGCCTTGGCGACGGGATCCAGCCAATGCGCGCCGACCACTGGCAGGCGAAGGTCGACGGCCTGGCTGCGAGCGGGCATCGCGTGCTCGCGCTCGCAACGCTGCCCACCGCGGCCGGCCGCACCGAACTGAATTTCCCCGACGTGCAACAAGACCTCACGCTGCTTGGCTTGGTGGGCATCATCGACCCCCCCCGCGAGGAGGCCATCGAGTCGGTGTCCCTGTGTCGTACGGCGGGTATCCGGGTGAAGATGATCACCGGCGACCATGCAGCCACGGCCAGCAGCATCGCCGCACAGCTCGGCATCGGTGAGGGCCATGCCGCCGTCACCGGTCCGGAACTGGAGCGCCTGGACGGTGCGGCCTTCGAGGAAGTGGTGGCGCAGACGGACGTGTTCGCGCGCACCAGCCCCGAACACAAGCTGCGCCTGGTGGAGGCGCTGCAACGGCGCGGTGAAATCACCGCCATGACCGGCGACGGCGTGAACGATGCGCCGGCGCTGAAGCGCGCCGACGTGGGCGTGGCCATGGGCCACAAGGGCACCGATGCGGCGCGCGAGGCCTCGCAGATGGTACTCACGGACGACAACTTCGCCACCATCGTGCATGCGGTGGAGGAGGGGCGCACCATCCACGACAATCTCACCAAGGCCATCCTGTTCGTGCTGCCCACCAACATGGGGCAGGCGAGCGTGATCATCACCGCCATCCTGTTCGGCATGGTGATGCCCATCACGCCGGTGCAGATCCTGTGGGTCAACATGGTATCGGCCGTCACGCTGGCCCTGGTGCTCGCCTTCGAGCCCGGCGAACCGGGCGTCATGCGCCGGCCGCCGCGCGACCCCCGCGCGCCCATCCTTTCACCCATGCTGGCCTGGCGCGTGGTGTTCGTGTCGGCGATCCTCGTGGTCGGTTCGCTGGTGGTGTTCCAGTGGGAACTGGCGGACGGCGCGAGCCTGGAGGCTGCGCGCGTGGCCACCGTGAACACCCTGGTCATGGGCCAGGTGTTTTATTTGTTCAGCGCGCGCTTCGTCGTGGATTCCAGTGTTCGTCTGAGCGCGCTTACGGGCAACCCTGCACTGTGGCCCGCCATCGCGGTGATCATCGCCTTGCAGGTGCTGTTCACCTACTTCGAGCCTATGAAAAATCTGTTCGGCACGGACGATATCGGACTCGACGCCTGGCTGCACACGCTGGTGGTCGGCTTCCTGGTGTTCGTGGTGGTGGAAGTGGAGAAATGGATCATGCGCCGTGTGCGTGGCGAGGCCGCCGACGGCTAGAGATGCCGGGCCAAGAGCGAGGGAGTCGCATGCGCAATCTGCTCCGGGACATCGAATCCTTGCCGCGCTGGCTGAAGGCGGCCGTTGCGGCCGGACTGGTGCTGCTCATCGCTGCGCTGGGCAGGATCATGCCCGACCAGTTTTCGCTGTCGGTGTTCTACGTGCTGCCGGTGGCCCTGGCCGGCTGGTGGGGCGGGCTGCGCCTCGGCTACGTGATCGCCGTGCTGGCCGCAGTGGCCTGGTTTCAGGGCGGGCAGTGGAGTGCGCAATTGTATGAACGTGAATGGATCCGCTACTGGAACGGCTTTTCACCCTTCCTGCTGTTCGTCATTGTGCTGCACCTGGTGGATCTGCTGCACCAGCGCCTGGAGTGGGAGCGCGCCCGTGCCGAACGCGATGGGTTGACCGGGCTGCTCAATCTCAGCACCTTCATGCTCCAGGCCGAGGAGGAGATCGCACGGGCACGGCGCTTCGGCCGCCCCTTTGCCGTCGCCTTCATGGACCTGGACAACTTCAAGGAAGTGAACGACACACAAGGTCACGTGGCGGGCAACGCAGTCCTGCGCACGGTGGCCGCCACCTTGCAGCGCGTGGTGCGCGAGGCCGACGTGATCGCCCGTGCGGGCGGTGACGAGTTCGTGGTGTTGCTGGTGGAGGCGGAGCCACAGGGCGCCGTGGCCGTGGTCGAGGCCATGCGCGACGAACTGCTCAGGGCCATGGCGGAGCTGAACTGCGCGGTGACTTTCAGTATCGGCCTGGTGGTGTTCAAAACCCCGCCGGTGGATACGCGCAGCATGGTGCAACTGGCGGACAAACTGATGTATGACGTGAAGCGCAGTGGCAAGAACGCGATCCGTCATGCGGTCTTCGAGGCGGCACTGTGAGGCAGTGAGTCATGACGGGGTGCGGGCGATTCACGCAGCGTCAATCAGGGAGCACGGCGAGCAATGCCGTCGCGTGGGCAAAGTCCAGTGCCACCACGTGCACCGGGTTCGTCTTGCCCTTGAGGTGCAGTTCCTGCAGGGTCTCCCGTCGGCATTCCTCGGGCAGATGGACATAGGCGCTTTCACTCAGCACGATGTCCGTTTCCAGCGCCTTGCTGGCGGCTTCCAGTCGGAAGGCGGTGTTCACGCTGTCGCCGAGGGCGGTGTTTTCGTGGCCGACGCCGAGCGCGGCGATGCCCGTATGGATGCCCACGCCGATGCGCAGCGGTACGGGAATTTCCGGGAAGGCGTCGTTCAGGGCGGCCGTGGCCGCGCCGATACGGCAGGCGGCACGCAGCGCCGCGCGTACCTCGTGTGGCGAATCTCCACCGTCCCAACGTGCGAACACACAGTCACCGATGAATTTGTCCACGATGCCGGCGTGGCAGGCGATGATTTCGCTCACGTCGTCGAACCAACGGTTCATCACCCGGGTGAGTTGCTGAATGGTGAGCCGCTCGGACAGGGCCGTGAAGCCGCGCATATCGGCGACCAGAAGCGTGATCTCACGCACCAGCGCGCGAGGCATCACCACGGTGGCCTGGAGTGACAGGGAATCGGTGAAGGCGGCCGACTGCGCCGGGTGTTCGAAGGTGATTTCGGCGCGACCGATGGAAATGATGTCGCCGTCGTGGAGCAGTGTGGGCAAGGTAATGCGTCGACCGTTCACCCAACTGCCGTTGGAACTGCCGCTGTCGATGAAGTAGTAGTCGGCGGCGCCGAGCCGGCGCACCATGGCGTGGTTGCGGGATATCTCGGGTTCGGAAAACACGATGGTGTTGTTCCGGTCGCGGCCGAGGGTGACGACGGTACCGCAGGGCACGCGCTCGACGCCGGCCTCGACCTGGACGTGCAGCCAGGCGGTCACGATGCCGAATCAACCCTGCAACAGCACGAGGCCGAGCGCCGTGGCGGACAGCACCATTGCCGCCGCGGCGGCAATGGTCAGCCAGGTGTTGCGCCGGGCCAGCTCGGCGAGTCCCGTGGACACGCCTTGCAGCTGCTCGGTCAGTTGTCTCACCAGGTCCGCCTGCGCCAGCTCCGCAGCTTCCATGGCCTCGAGCCGTTGCAGCATGGCGGCCAGTTGCTTGCGCGGATCACCCTGCGGATCGACCGGCGCGGCATGCGGTTGCGCGCGCGTCTGTTCCCAGAGCCGCGTGGCGGTGCCGACCAGGGCCGGCAGGACCTTGATGATCTCTTTCCAGGGCAGTGCGGCGACATGCAAGGCCATGGGTTTCCCTCTCGATTGGTCCGGTGCAGTGTATCAGCACTCCCGGCAATCCTCGCCTGCGAGGCGCCGGTTTCGTTATTTCCCGTTAGAACCGAGAACCGTGCGACATAATCGCAATCGTTATTTGCCTATGCTTACGCCCCTTACCTGAAGGATCTAAGCACGAGCGATGGATACAGGCTTCCGGGTCGTTTACCAGGGAAAGCTACGGCGCGGGCAGACGCGTTCAGGGGTGGCCGGCCGCCTGTCGGAGGCGTTGGGTCGGGACCGTGTGGCCCTGGAAAAGCTGCTCGACGGCCCCTCGCAGGTCCTCCTCGCGGGGGCATCGGAACGGACCGCCGCGCGGCTGGCGGAGATCTTCATCCAGGCCGGCGCCGAGGTACGCATCGAAGGTCCCGGCGATGCTGAATCCACGCCGACTCAATTGACCTCCGACACACCCGCCGCCTATCGCAAACCCTCCGTGCCGCCCTCTTTCGGTCAGCGCGTCTGGTTGGTACGTGCGGCCTTCGTATTGTCGGTGATCGCCCTGCTCGGTGTGTTGGTCATCGGCCTGCTAGCGGCCTCGCTCGTAACCCTGGCCTTTTCCCTGGGCTGGCTCATCGAGCAAGTGCCCTGGCCTGCGGTGGTGGTGCCTGTGTACGCAGTGTCGATGACGGTTCTGGTGCTGACCATCGCCGGTCTGGTCAAACCCTTCGTGCGCGTGCAGTCGCACCTGCCCATGGCCATACCTCTCGAACGCGCCAACGAACCGGAACTGTTCGAGTTCATCGCCTACGTATGTGAAGCCATCCATGTGCCGTACCCGCAGGGCGTATTGCTCGACATGTCGGCCTCGGTGAAGGCGGGGCGCCAGCCCGGTTCCACACTCACCATCGGTCTGCCCGTCCTGGCAAGTGTCAGCACGGCGGAGCTGGGTGGCTTGCTGGCGCGTGCGTTCACCTTGCACATCAGCGGCAGCACCGGCCGCATGGCGCGCTTCGTCGTGACGGCGGTACAGATACTCCACGAAGCGGTGCACGGCCGGGATCTGTTCGACAGTGCTTTGGAGCGTGGCCTGCAATCGAGGTATGCGCCGGTGCGTTTCGCAGCGCGCGAGGCCGCGGTGCTGCTGCGCCTGTCGCGCAGCCTGCTCGGTCACCTGCTGCGTGAGGCCATCGGCACCAGCGCCGCGGCGATGCGATCCATCGAATGGCATGGCGATCGCCACCAGGCGTGGATCGTCGGCGCGGAGACCTTCGCGAGAAGCATTCGGCGCATGCGCCTGGTCGGGTTTGCCGCCGATCGAGCCGCGGCCGCCTCACAGGAACTTTGGCGCAAGGGGCGGCCCTTGCCCGCCGATCTTGCAGGTGCCTTGCAGGCGCGCCTCGGCGTGTTGGCGAAGTCCGGGCTGGCGAAGGTCGTGGCCGCCGCGGAGATCGAGCAGGAGGCTGTTGCGGAATTTCATCTGGCCGACGCCCGGCGCATCGAGCGAATCCGTCAGGGCGCCTTCGAGCCCGTCATCACGTGCGGCACGCCGGCGCGCGAGCTGGTGCGTGGTTACGCCCTGTTGACACGGCGAATGACCATGCTTCATTACCGCAACGGCCTGGGCCTGCCCGCCACACCCGTCAAGCTCCAGACGCGGACCAGTACCGCGCAGCCCGTAGTGGACGCCTTCAGCGGCGGGGCCTTTGCCGATGCGATGCCCATCTCGCCGTTGCGTTCCATTGACCGCACCCGGACCACGCGTGAACTGGTCGCGGAGGCACGGGCTTTGCGCGCGGCGACGGCAGCGGGCGGCACGGACACGCGCCGCATCCTGGAGCAGCGTGACGCAGTGGCGGACGAACTCATCCGTGCGCTCCATGAAGAACTGATGCAGCGTTCCGGGACATCGACACGGCGCTCACGAGAAGCGCTCGAAAGCGTGCAGATCCGCTGTCGTGAATTGGAAGCCGCCCTGGAGAAGGCGACGCGTGATCTCACGCCACAGGGCGAGCGGATTTCCCGCCGTATCGCCAACGCCATCGCGTTGCTGGAGCGGCCGGAAACGGCGGCGCGGCTACCCGGTGCGCGCGGCCTGGCGGCGCGCGGCCTCGCGCTGTGCGAAACACTGGACAAGCTCCAGTCGCAGATGACTTTACTGCATGAGCTGGAAATCCACCTTGGCGTACTCGAATTGCTGTTGACTGCCCCGGAGCGCGGTCGTGCGGGCCTCAAGGACCGCATCGTCGAACAGCAGGCCGAGATCGGCAACCGACTCACGGCCATCCGTATCGCCACAGGGCGTCTGCGTAACCCGCTTGACGAAAAGACCCAGGTGTTCGAACACCTGCGCACCGGCTGGGTGCCAACGCACGCCCGCTATCTGGAGCTGGACGAAGCCGCGGTGGTGCTGAACGGCTTGCTGGACCTCCGGAAACAGATCGTCGCACGGCTCGCGCTGCTTGTGCGGGCGGCAGAGGATGCCTGGCTTGCGGTCGAGGGTGCAGCTTAGCCCCGTAGGAGCCCACCCCGAGGGCGAAGGGTTGATACGCCGAGACGGCATGTTCGCCGATAGTGTCGGCTCCTACAAGGTTCCGATACCCCCCCGTAGGAGCCCACCCCGTGGGCGAAGGGTTCTGACCGCGGCGATACACCGAGACGGCATGTTCGCCGACGGTGTCGGCTCCTACAAGGTATCCCAGAAGCCCCCGTAGGAGCCCACCCCGTGGGCGAAGGGTTCTGACCGCGGCGCTACGCCGGAGCGGCATGTTCGCCGACGGTGTCGGCTCCTACAACAGTATCCAGAAGCCCGCGATTGGCGGTCAGTTCGCAGCGAGGGGAGGTACCGGCATTTTCAGGGTCGTCAGGCCGAGCATGGCCCAGTCCTGCATGCCGCCGCGATACCACTTCAGTTTCCCGGGCGGGTAACCCATGCCGACCAGCAGGCGGATGTTCGTTGGTGACTGACGGCACCACATGCCGTTGCAGAACATCACCAGTGTCTTGGCAGCACTGAAATCAAAACCGGTACCGTCCTCCTTGGCGCCAAACCGGTTCACCAGGATCTCGGCCACGCTGAATGCGTCGGCCCCATCCAGGCCTTCCATCAGGGTGTTCCACGGAATATTCACGGCGCCCGGGATGGTCCCGTTGGCGACCCAGTCGGGGGTTCGCGAGTCGATCACCAGCACGCTATCATCACCTGCACTGACCCGTTGCAGATACTCGAGCACTTCCAATTCGCCGACGGTCTCGACGCCCGGTGCGATGGTGCCCGGTTGGATGCAGGACGGCGGACACGGCCGTGAGGTCCGGGCGTACTCGCCGCGCAGAACCGCCTCCTGGTCCTGGTTACGCTGAATAAGCACCTTCTGACCTGCGTGCATCACTTCGACCGTACCCAGCTCGGGCGTGATGTTCACAGCCAGTTGCTCGCCGCCGAAGGCAGGGGCCGATGAAAGCAGGCCGAAGGTGAGCATGGCGATGGCGCGTGTTTGATTCCCGGTCATTTTCTTGTTTCTTCCTTTTCACGGTTTCGGCAGTGTTCCGAGGGCGCGATTTTTACTGGCACACGGGGGCCGGGAAACAGGGAAAAGGCTTATTGCCCCCTTATGGTGCCGGAGTCACGCTCGTTTTGTGATGGCGCTCACACCGTCACCAGCCCCATACCACGCCTTCGAGCAACTTCTCGTTTCCGGCGTAAGCGCTGCTCGTGGCGGGCAAGAAGATGCCCGTGCCGTTGCCCGCGAGTTTCTGGAGCAGGGGCTTCAGGGTCGGCAGCGTATGGGCCTGGCCCAAGGCAGCGACGAGATCCGCATGAGCGCGCGGATCCACGCGCGGTCCGGCGGTGAGGGTGAGGTTGGGCAGCTTGTTGCTGGTGAACAAGGTGCGCAGGCCGGCGGTCTTTTCCGGCGGCAGTTTTTCGAGGAAGTAACTGGGCAGTATCACCGCACTGCATCGTGCACTCAGGAAGGCCTCGAACGAACCCTTCACGCCGCCGCGCGGCGCTACCAGCTTTGGCGCATGATACGGGCTGAACTGGGCGAGCAGCACCACGGCCGCCAGGTTCGGCGATGCCATGGAACAGACTTTGTCGAATTTCAGGGCGTCCAGGGACGTGGGGCCGTCCTGGTGGGTGAACAAGGTGTAATCGAGGTGACCGTCGAGGCGCACCAGGGGGACGTGCCCGGTATGGGCGATACGCCAGGCGACGAAGTGCGGGCCGTCGAGGACGAAGTCGTAGTGTCCTTCCTGGATGTGGCGGCTGTAGGCCGCCCAGCTTTCCGGCGCCTCGAAAACGACCTGGTCGCCGACGATGCGGCTGAGTTCCTTGGCCAGCGGGGTATAGAACCGCCTGGCTTCGGCGGCATCTTCACGGGGTGGGGCCGAGAACACCAACTGGGCGGATACCGCCGGGACGAACAGGACTAACGACAAACACAGGACGAAGCGGTAGAACATGGCATCCACAGTCTCAATGATGAACGGGTCGCAGATGATATCGGCTGTATCCGTGCGATGCATTGCGCGAGCGCAAGTGATCATGCCGCTGAGCGCGGGTGCGCGACAGCATCCGTGCGCCCGCGGCAGCGCCGTGGCAGGAACGTGCAACGGCTCTCAGTTGCAAGATTCCTTTAGTTATTTGTCACGGACTTCGTTGTCCGTCGTGACCCATTTAACAGTACTGAATCCGGTTAACGCTTATTTATCGACGATAAAACACTAAGAAGGGGTCGAACTATGTCCGCTGAAGGCTGGTATCTCATTTTCCCCGATTCACCCGGCGCGTCCATAGCCATGCTCGTGGTGCTCGGCATGGTCGTCCTGTACCTGGCCCGTATGCCGGTTCATCAGGCGATACGCTCGATCACGCGCGTGCTGCGCAACGGCATGCGGCTTACGGCCCGCAGCCTGGAACTGCTGGAAAAGCGACTGGTTGCGCGCAACCGGGAGGTTCTGCTCAGCGCCGGGCGCGAAGCGGCGGAGCGGGTGGTCGAACGGGAGTTTGAGCGCGTCGAAGCGGCGGTCAACCGCGACCTGTCCGACTACCCGGCCCTGCACCGGCGCCTCAGCGCCTCGATCCAGCGTATCGAGGAAGACTATCAGTCCCATGCGGAAAGCCCGCCCGCGCCCGATGATTGGGTGCACGCGGTGGACACCATCGCGAAGATCTCATCGACGCGCGACACCATGACGAAGGTCCTCAAGGACATCCAGACCTCCATCGAAAGGGATCAGTCCACGGCCCTGGAGGAATACCGCAAGGCGACCAACGAACGTCATCGTCTGCTGTCGCGCGCCATGCCGCACTGGCGCAAGCTGGTGAAGGGCATCGATTCGGTTTCGGTGGCGCTGAACCGCTTGCTGGAGCGTTCACGCAGCATCGACCGTTATATGGAAGAGTATCGCAGTATCGTGCGCGGCGATGAACATGCGGAGCGGGCGCTGTCGTCGTCTTCGATCACCCAGTTCTTCATCGCCGGCCTGGTGCTGGTGATTGCGGTGGGCGGCGCCCTGGTGAACTTCCACCTCATTGCGCGTCCGTTGCAGGAGATGGTGGGCGGGAGTGCCTACATCGCCGGCTTCAAGGTCTCGCAGGTGGCGGCGCTGGTGATCATCCTGATGGAAATCGCCATGGGTCTGTTCTTCATGGAGGCCATGCGCGTCACGCGCCTGTTCCCCGTGATCTCCGCCCTGGACGACCGCTTGCGTATCCGCATGGGCTGGGCCGCCTTCGTGCTGCTGTTCATCCTGGCCAGCGTCGAGGCCGGTTTGGCCTACATGCGCGAAATCCTTGCCCAGGACGATGCCGCGCTGATCGCCCAGTTGGCCGGCACGGACACTGCCGTGGCCGGGCAGCAGTGGATCACCGCGGCCGCACAGATGGGTATGGGCTTCATCCTGCCGTTCGCTCTGACTTTCGTGGCCATCCCGCTGGAGTCGTTCATCCATGCGGCACGCACGGTATCCGGCGTGCTCGCGGTTCTGGGACTGAGGGCGCTCGCATTCTTTTTCCGCCTCGGCGGCAACATCTTCCACCACCTGGGTGCATTGTTGATTCAGATCTACGACATCGCGGCCTTCGCGCCGCTGGGTATCGAGAGGCTGATCGCCAGCCGCAGCGCCGAACACAAGGCGTCGCCGCGGGCAAAGGTTGCGGAGGCCTGATCATGAAGCTCAAGACACTGTTCATCGCCATTGCCTGCATGGCCGCCACGGCATGTTCCGCGCCGGCGGATCATCGCCAGGGCGTCTACATGCTTCTCGATACCTCCGGCACCTATACACAGGAGCTGAACAAGGCACAAAGCATCATGAACTACGTGCTGGCAAAGCTCGATTCCGCCGATGTCTTCGCGGTGGCTCGCATCGACACCGCCAGTTTCAGCGAGAAGGACATCATCGCCAAAGTGAGCTTCGACGAGCAGCCGAGTCGCGCCAACCAGCAAAAACGCGCATTCCTGGAGAACATCAACCGTTTCGTGAAGGAGGTCAAATCCAGCACCTACACGGACATCACGGGTGGCCTGCTCCAGGGCGTGGAGTTCCTGCGCGAGGCCGGCACGGGTAGCAAGACCATCCTGATCTTCTCCGACATGAAGGAAGAGATCCCTGCGGGCTATGTGCGTGACGTACCGTTGGATCTCACGGGCATCCAGGTGGTGGCGCTCAACGTCACCAAGCTGCGCGGCGACAACATCGACCCGCGCGAATACGCGGGGCGGCTGGAGGCATGGCGCGGCAAGGTGGAGCGTGCCGGTGGCCAGTTCCGGATCATCAACGACCTGGAGCGCCTCGAATCCATCGTGCAGGAGTGAAGAAGCGGCCCGGCCCGGCATCGGTTTGATGCCGGGCCGGCACGACCTTCGCCAACGCAACCGGACATCGGCCATTCTCCTTGCGACCGTTGCGAGCAAGGCCAAGTGATGAACTATCAGGAGCAAGCCGGACTGCTTCGCTGCTCGTAATGAGCAAGCTCCGTCCGTGGACCTGACATCCGACCCATCCATCAGACATAAATCCCTTCCATACCCGTTTCGCTCGGGCGGGCGCAGTTTCGTTCCTGAAGCGAACACCATGAAAATCTGTTCCTGAGCCTGGTTGTTCCGTTAGTTCAAGCGTTGGGCGATCCCTGCGGGCCTCGCGCGTGCTTAGATTGCAAAAAGGCCGGTGGATATATCCATGGGACTGGCGGAACGAGCGGTGTTCGGCAGGTGCTTTTACCTTCTGTGCGTGTGCGCGTCGGCGTGGTCCGCCTGCCTGTGCACGCGGCGTCCAGCAAGACCGCACGTGGCCAAGCCAGGTGCGATCACGGGTGTGCCGGGCCATGCGCCTGAATGAGCAAGCCCAGAGTCTGGTCGGCATTGCACGCCATAGCCTGCCGGTGGTGGCGGTGGTCGTGCTGGCCGTGGCCCTGATGGGTCTGCTCTATGTGGGCGCGGAATTGTTCCTGCTGTTGTTCGCAGGCCTGTTGTTGGCCTTGTTGCTGCGCGCTTTGGCGCGTCCTTTGGAACGTGCAAAGATCCCGCCAGGGCTGGCCTTCGCCGCGGCAGTGTTCATCCTCTTCAGCGTCGTGGGTGGTGTGCTGCTGCTCTTTGGACCACTGCTCATCGACGGTTTCGCCCAGCTCGCCGACAGTCTTCCCGAGGCCGCAGATGTGGTGATGGAGAAACTCCAAAACCATCCGGCGGTGGTCCGCTCGCTCCAGCATGCCCTGGGCGGGCAGGGGGCGGGTATCGCCTCCGGAACCCTGGCGCGTGTTGCAGGAATTTTTTCCACCGTTATCGGTGGGGCGATAGCCCTGGTGGTGGTGGTATTTACCGCGGTGTATGTGGCGGCGGAGCCAGACCTGTACCGCACCGGGCTGCTGCGGCTCGTGCCGCCGCGCAGCCGCCCCCAGGCGGGTCTGCTCCTTGATGAGCTTACCTACATGCTGACGTGGTGGCTGTTCGGCCAGTTCGTCTCCATGTTCACCATCGGCGTGTTGACCTGGGTGGGACTGATGCTCCTTGGCGTGCCCCTCGCTACTACGCTCGCGCTGGCGGCGGCACTGCTGACGTTCATTCCGACCATCGGCCCCGTGCTCGCGGCCATCCCGGCTGTGCTCGTGGGCTTCACCGAGACACCGTTGCTCGCTGTCTACGTGGTCCTGCTATACATCGCGGTAGAAAGCCTCGAAAGCTATCTGGTGACGCCCTTGGTGCAGCGCCAAGTGGTGAATCTGCCGCCTGTGCTGGTGCTCGCCGCCCAGTTGTTGTTGGCGGTGCAGTACGGACTGCTCGGCCTATTTGTGGCAGCCCCCCTTTCGGTGCTGTTCATGGTGCTGGTCAAGCGGATCTACGTGGAGGGCGTGCTCGGCGATACGGAACAGACGTGAGTACGTGGGAAATATGCCGAGACTCACCCGGTTGCGTTCCGCACCCGATTGCCCCGTGTTAGCCTTGCGGCGCCACTCGAGGCTACGAATCCGCCCTGCCATGAACGAAGTCGAATACATCAAGTACTTTGCCGGCCTGCTGGCCATCGTCAATCCCATCGGTTCGGTGCCGATCTTCATCAGCCTGACCCGTCAGCAGACCTTGGCCGAGCGCGCGCGTACGGCGCGCCTCAGCGCCACCACGGTGGCCGTGGTGCTTACCGTGGCGCTGGTTACGGGCGAAAGCATCCTGCAGTTCTTCGGCATCAGTCTCGCTTCGTTCCGCGTGGGCGGCGGTATCCTGGTGCTGCTCATCGCCATCTCCATGCTGCACGCGCGGGTGAGCCCGGCGAAGCAGACCGAAGAGGAGGTCCAGGACGCTGCCGAAAAGGAGACCGTGGCGGTGATTCCCCTGGGTATACCGCTGCTCTCGGGCCCGGGCGCGATCAGTACGGTCATCGTGTATGCCGGTCGTGGCGATGCGGTGGGCCATTACGCGCTGCTGGAACTGGAGATCCTGCTCATTGCCGTGGTGGTCTGGCTCTCGTTCCGGGCGGCGCCGTACATCGCCGGCATGCTGGGGCGCACCGGCATCAACGTGGTCACCCGCCTGATGGGCCTCATCATGGCCGCCATTGCTGTGGAAATCATGGCCAACGGCATCAAGCAACTTTTCCCCGGCCTGGCCTGAAGGCCAAGCTGCTCGGTTCGATGCGCGGCGCGGGACAGCCCCCGCACCCGGCGCGCACCCATCCCGTGTCGGAGTGGTATTCCCCTACGTCAGGCGGGTACACTGGCCGGCGTTCCGAATAAGAAGACAAGGTGTTCATGTGCAAAGGGAGTGCGCCATGGGCCTGAAAGGGTCCTCTCCAGACGCAACCATCTACGTGATCGACAGCCGCGGTGAACCGACCGACTGGTTAAGCGAAGAATTGCGTCGTCAGGGCGCAGCGTCGGTCGAACACGTGAACGCGGGCGAGCTGCGTGCGCGATTGGCGCCGGTGCACTACGGCCGAGACGGTGACGCCGCGCTCGTGGTGTTCTGCATGGAGCGCATGGACGAGGCGCTCTTCGACCATTGCCGCCGCTTCCATGACCTCATCGAGCATGGCCGACTCGGCATCGTCGGCCTGGTGTATGGGCCGGCGCCCGATGAGGCCGCCTGGGGCGATGCGCTGGCGAGCGGGTGCATCGACGTGCTGCATACGGACGGCCGTCTCATCCGTCAGGACCTGCATCACCGCCTGCTGCTGGCCTGGAAGCTGATCAACGAACGGCGTCTGCGCGTCACGCAGGAGCAGCATTACCAGATGCAACTGGCCGACCGGCGTGTCATGGAGGCGCGCAGCCATTACGCCGCCAATCACGATCTGGTGACCGAACTGGCCAACCGCAGCGCCTTCGAACGGGCGCTCGGCGCCTGTATCGAGCTGGGTCGCCAGCGTGGCATCACCAACGCCCTGCTGCATCTGGATATCGACCGTTTCAAACTGCACAACGAGGTGGCTGGGCACGGTGCCGGTGACCACCTTCTGTTGCTGGTCGCCAATCTCCTGCGTGGGGCCTTGCCGCCCGAATACCTTCTTGGCCGGCTGGGTGCCGATGAATTCGCGGTGCTGCTACAAGGGGCGGATGAGCAGGAGGCTATGCGCCTCGCCGATGACTTGCGTGTGCGCGTGTCGCAAATCGAGCCCGACGGCGAACACATCGTCTATCACGTGGCGGCCAGCTGCGGCGTGACTGTATTCCTGCCGGGCAGCGTGTCCAACGCAAGCCAGGTGTTCGCCCAGGCGGAACAGGCGTGCTATGTGGCGAAAACGCGTGGCGGCAATGCCATCCATCGCTTCAGTCATGACGATCGCGCCCTGGCACATCTGCGCGAGGATATGCACTGGGCCCGCCCCATTCGCCAGGCCTTGGCGGAGGATCGGTTCTTTCTGGCCTTTCAGCCCATCCTGTCCGTGGCCGAAGGACGCATTTCCCATTACGAGGCCCTGCTGCGCATCCCCACCGCCTGTGGCGGTGACGGTGAGTCCGCACGCTTCATGTTGGCCGCAGAACGCCTGGGGCTCGCGCAACAGATAGATCTATGGGTGGTTAACAAGGCGCTGGATTTTCTCCACGAACACCCCGACCTTCGCCTAGCGGTCAACCTGTCGAGCCATGCCTTTCAGGAGCCGGGCCTGCTGCCGCTGCTCAAGAAGAAGCTGGCCGCCACCCAGGTTTCGCCGGAACGACTCACCTTCGAGATCACAGAGACCGCCGCGATCGTCAATCTGGTGCACACGCGACGCCTGATTTGTGAAATCGCCGCGTTGGGTTGCAGGTTTGCTCTCGATGACTTCGGTTCGGGCTTCAGCTCCTATAGTTACATCAAGCATTTTCCCATCGATATGCTGAAGATCGACGGTTCGTTCATCGTGGGTATTCGCGATGATCACCGCGACAAGGCCATCGTCCAGTCGATGGTGGATGTGGGCCACAGCCTGGACAAGGAAGTCGTGGCGGAATTTATCGAGGACGGTGCGACGTTCCGCTTGCTGGTGGAGATGGGCATCGATTATGGACAGGGCTATTTCATCGGTCGGCCGACGCTCGACCTGAAAGCTGCGAAGGATCGGTTAAAGCAATGACGTTTATCCGTTTCGATCGGACGGACCTCAAGGTTGATGATTTACTGCTTGGGGACGTGGCGCTGGTGTCTCCACCCGAAGTTTACGCCCGCTTGACGCACCTGCTGGAAAATGCGGAGGCGACGTTGACAGCCGTCGTCGGCGTGATTGAGCACGACCCTGCGCTCGCTGCGCGGCTGTTGCGCCTCGCCAACAGCCCCTTCTTCGCGCTGCTGCGGCCAGTGCTCAACGTCAGTGAGGCCATCGCCCTCATCGGTATCCAGGAGTTGAAGCAGCTGGTGCTCGCCACTGAGGTCATCCGCCACTTCGACGGGATTCCAGCGAACCTGATCGACATCTACGCCTTCTGGCGCCAGAGCGTGCGTTGCGCCGTGCTGGCGCGGCTGTTGGCTGACCGTCGTTCGCCGCCCCTGGATGCGGATGCAATGTTCGTGGCGGCTCTGTTGCATGGCGTTGGTCATCTGGTCATCTACGCCCGCCTTCCGGAATTGGGCCGCAAGACCCTGCTCGAACACCGTTATCGTGGCGAGCCCTTGTATGCCATGCAACGCGAATTCATCGGCTTCGATTACGCGCAAGTGGGCGAAGCGCTGGCGCGGCGCTGGCGGTTGCCCGAGCTGTTTCGTTGTGTGATTGCCTGGCACATCCATCCGGAGCAGGCCGAGAGCCACGGCGCAGAAGCGGCGTTGGTGCACCTGGCCCTTGCCGCAGGGCGGGCGCCGTCGTTTGATCGCGAACAGGTGCGCGACTTCCTGCCGCGCGAGAGCAGACCCTGGGAGCTGGCCGGCATCACCCACGCCATGCTCGAAGATGCCCTGTCCGAGGCCGAGCAGGATTTCCTGGCGGCACTCGCACTGCTGCGTTGAAGCCCAGTAATACAACGGCCCCAACGCAGAGGCGCAGAGGCGCAGAGGCCACGGAGGGATTTGTATCATTCCCATGTAGGCTCACCGTGCGTCAGTTCGTTGACAAGAACACTATGCTCGCGGGCGGAACACCGAGATCACGAACGAAGCGGTCACGGTGAGTGGTTCCGGCCGCTTATCGATGGCCTGCGCAAGCGCCTCCTGGGTCAGGTGATGACCGCTCGGTCCCATGCCGGCCAGCGCCATGGCCTCGGCCTGGGTCAGGGCCATAGGGAAGCGCAACTCCTCGCGCTCTGCAAGATGGAACGATGGCGACAACGTTTCCTCCAGGCGCGCCTCCTTGTGTTCGTCCACCGTCAGCAGTCCCAGGGCCGCCACCAGTTCCGCCAGGTGATCCATGCCGGGCGTGACCACCAGCAGGGCGCCATCGGGCCGTAACACGCGCCGGAATTCGGCACCGTTGCGCGGCGCGAACACGTCGAGCACCAAGGCCGCGCTGGCGGACTTCACGGGCAGCGGGCGCCACACATCCCACACCACCGCCGCTGCACGGCCATGGGCGCGCGCCGCGCGGCGCAGCGCAAACTTGGAAATGTCCAGGGCGAGGCCGACGGCATGGGGAATCTGTTCGAGCAGTGCGTGCAGGTAATAACCGGTCCCCGCGCCCACATCGATCACCAACCCGCGCTGCATGAGCTTCGCGGCGTGCCTGGCCACTTTATCCGCGAGTGGCCGGTAGTGACCCGCCGCGAGGAAGGCCGCGCGGGCCTGCACCATGTCCTGGGTATCCGCGTTACCGGGCGGCGCGTGTCCGGCCAGCAGGTTGACATAGCCCTGGCGTGCCACGTCGAAGCTGTGGCGTGTCTCGCAACGCAGGGCGTGGTCGCTCAGGCGCAGGTCTTTGCCGCAGATGGGGCAGGTGAGGAAAGCGGCCAGTTCGGCAAGCATGTCAGGCGACCAAGGCGGCGGTGACGAGCACCGCGGCCTCCACGAGTTCCACACTGGCGCCCAGTGTATCGCCGGTGGCGCCGCCGAGCCGTCGGCACATCAGAGTGCGCAGCAACAACAGCACCGCTGCGGCCATCGCCAGCACCGTGAACCCGCCGAGCAGCAGCGCGAGCAATGCCGCAGTGCCCACCGCGACCATAGCGCCGCGGCGCGGCAGGTGGTGCGCCATGGCGTCGCCCAGGCCGCCGGGGCGCACGTAGGCCGTGGTGAGAAACAGCAGCGGAATGGCTGTGCGGCCGAGCAGCGGGGCAAGCAGCAGTGCCGCGTGATTCGCGTCGGCGAGCAGTGCATGCAAAGCCGCGTATTTCACCAGCAGCACCAGCACGATCAGTGTCACACCGGCCGGCCCGGCGTACGGGTTCTTCATGATGGCGAGGGTACGTTCGCGATCGCCGTGGCTACCCACCCAGGCATCGGTGCTGTCCGCCAGTCCATCGAGGTGCAAGGCCCCGGTGACGAGTACCCAAACCACCAGCAACAGCGCGGCGGCGAGGTGTGGCGGCGCGCCGGCGAGCATGACTGCAAGGGCCACCAGCAGCGCGCCGAGCAGCAGGCCCACCAGTGGAAAAAACAACACGGCGCGACCGGGGTCGTGTGCAACTATCTGATCCGTGCCGGGAACGGGCAGGCGAGTGAGAAACTGCACGGCGAGCAGGAACGCGCGCATCACGCCGCCCCCTGATCGGAAATGCCGGCGCCGGTGAACGTGGCCATGCCGTTGTGCAGTGCACAGGCGAGGCGCAGCAACGGTACGGCGGCGGCAGCGCCGCTGCCTTCGCCGAGGCGCATGTCCAGATCGAGCAGCGGCGTGGCGCCCAGCGCCTCCAGCAACAACGCATGGCCCGGCTCCTCCGAGCGGTGGCCGAACAGACACCAGTCGCGCACGCCCGGACGCAGCCGTTCGGCCGCGAGCAATGCCGCGGTGGTGATGAAGCCGTCTACCACGATGGGCAGGCCCTGTTGGGCGCAGGCGATGAAGGCACCCGTGAGCGCGGCGATTTCGAAGCCGCCGAGGCGGCGCAGGGACTCGCCCGGGCTTTGCAGTTGCGGTGCGTGGTAGGCCAGGGCCTGTGCGATGATGGCGCTCTTGCGGGCGATGCCCGGCGCGTCCATGCCCGTGCCGGGCCCGGTGAGGCGTTGGGGCGGCAGGGCAAGCAGGGCGCAGGCGAGGGCAGCGGCGGCGGTGGTATTGCCGATACCCATTTCGCCGCCGATGTAGATCTGCGCGCCGGCGCGCACCGCCCGCAGCGCGCTGTCCCGTCCCGCGGCGAGGGCGTGGGCGAACTGCGCTTCATCCATGGCCGGAGCCGCGGTGAAATCGGCGGTGCCCGCGCCGAGATGCAAGGACAACACGCCGGGCAGCGTCGCAAGCTCCGTCACCGTCCCGAGGTTGATCACTTCGAGCGCGGCGCCCAATTCGCGGGCGAGTACGCTGATGGCCGCACCGCCGCCGGCGAAGTTGCGCACCATCTCCGCGGTGACCGACTGCGGATAGGCGGACACGCCCCGTGCGGCCACGCCGTGATCGCCTGCAAAAACGGCAATGTGCACCTGGTCGGCTGTCGGCCGGGATGTCCCCTGAAGCGCCGCCAGTTGGATGGCCACCCGCTCCAGTCGACCCAGGGAGCCGCGCGGTTTGGTGAGCGCGTGCTGGTGGGCCTCGGCCGCGGCGCGCGCGGTCTCACTCAGGTCCGCGCACGGCATGTCGAGCCAGGTCAATTCATTCACAACGGTGCTCCTTTCAGGACCTGCGGCAGGCCCGCCACGGTGAAGATGACCCGATCGCACGCGACCGCCAGGGCCTGGTGCAAGCGGCCCGCCTCGTCACAGAAGCGGCGTGACAGCGGATCGGCAGGAACCACGCCGAGACCGGTCTCGTTGGTGACGAGAATGATCTGCCCGGGTAGTGAGGGCAGGGCCGTGAGCAGGGCGTCGCGCTCGCGGGCGAGCGCCCCGCTGTCGTCGCTGCACAACAAATTGGTGAGCCAGAGGGTGAGGCAGTCCACCAGCAGGCAGCCGTCGGCGCTGGCATGGGCACGCAGTGCCGCGGCGAGCGCAATGGGCTCTTCCACCACCTGCCATGCGGCAGGGCGCTGGGCGCGGTGATGGGCGATGCGCGCACGCATCTCCTCGTCGCCGGCCGCGGCCGTGGCGATGTAGGTGACGGCCATGCCCGAGGCCGCCGCGAGATGCTCGGCGAGACGGCTCTTGCCGGAGCGGACACCACCGAGTATCAGCTGTTTCATCGTGACGCCTTACATTTGACGGGAAGAAACGCCCCAACGCAGAGGCGCAGAGACGCAGAGAACGCAAAGGAATGAATGTGTAGGACAGACTGCCGTATGTCGCCCCCTTGCCATCTTTCCCTCTGTGTCCTCTGCGCCTCTGTGTTGAATTCCCGTGTCAACGGCTGTTGTCCGTCGCCAGGCCCAGGATCAGCTCCACATCCAGATGCAACTCAACCGCGTCAGCCAGGCGATCGATGTCCTGCTCGCGGCGGGTAGGGTAATCGGGGCTCGCCGGGTCGGCCAGTCCGGCCCAGCGCAACAGCGCATCGCAGGTGGCCGCTTCCTCGAACAGTCCATGCACGTAGCTGCCCATCACCTGATCGTCTGCTGAGACCGCACCCTCCGGACCTTGCCCTAAATGTGCGAACGGCCGGCACAGGCCAGCGCCCGTGGTGTGGCCGGCATGGATTTCATAACCACGTACCGGCACATCGGCAAAGGCGAGCCTGCCATGCACGTTGGCCAGGCGTTTCTGCGGCTCCAGGGTGGTGGCGCAATCGAGCAGGCCCAGGCCTTCACTGTCGCCGCATGGGCCTTCGATGCCGTGCGGATCGCGCAGCACGCGGCCGAGCATCTGGAAACCGCCGCAGATGCCAAGCACCCTGCCGCCGTAGCGCAGGTGTCTTTGCAGCGCGCGCTCCCAGCCATGTTCGCGCAGCGCGTCGAGATCGGCGCGCACGTTTTTGCTGCCGGGCAGGATCACCAGGTCGCAGCCGGGCAGGGGCTCGCCCACGCGGACGAAGCGCAGGTCCACCCGCGGATGCAGACGCAAGGGATCGAAATCGGTGTGGTTGCTGATGCGCGGCAGCACGGGCACGACCACACGCAGTGCGTCGGCATGCGTCATCTGTGCGGTTTCGATAGCGTCTTCCGCTTCCAGGTGCAGGCCGTGCAGGTACGGCAACACACCGAAAACCGGTTTGCCGGTGTGATTTTCCAGCCAGCGCAGGCCGGATTCGAGCAGCGCCAGATCACCACGAAAGCGGTTGATGACGAAACCTTTCACGCGTGCCCGTTCGCTTTCCGAGAGCAGCGCCAGGGTGCCTACCAGGTGGGCGAATACGCCGCCGCGATCGATGTCCGCCACCAGGATGACCGGGCAGTCCACCGCCTCCGCGAAGCCCATGTTGGCGATGTCGCCCTCGCGCAGGTTGATCTCCGCGGGGCTGCCGGCGCCTTCCACGACCACAGCCTGGTACTGTGCGGCAAGTCTGGTATAGGACGCGAGTACGGCCTCGTGGGCGATGCGCTTGTACGCGTGGTAATCCTGCGCGTGCATGTTCGCTAGCGCATGGCCGTGCACGATCACTTGCGCGCCCACATCGGTGTTGGGCTTGAGCAACACCGGATTCATATCGGTGTGCGGTGCGATGCCGCAGGCCTGCGCCTGCACCGCCTGCGCGCGGCCGATCTCGCCGCCATCCATGGTCACGGCACTGTTGAGCGCCATGTTCTGCGGTTTGAACGGCGCCACGCGCAGGCCGCGACGGGCCATGAGCCGGCACAGTCCCGCGACCAGTGTGCTCTTGCCGGCATCGGAGGTGGTGCCTTGCACCATGAGCGTGAACGTCTTCAATGTCCACGTGCCTCGCGCACGCGCGCCAAAGCCACGCACAGCCGTTCCGCGCCATCCAGCAGGCGCGGGGTAGGGCGCTGCAGCAGGTCCGGTGGGATGAAGAACAGGTGTCCATCGCGCACCGCCGGCAGTTGCGGCCAGCGCCGCCAGTCGTCCAGCCACTCGGGACGCGCCTCGTCCATGCCGCTCGCCACGATGGCCTCGGGCGCCGCGGCGAGCACGGACTCGACGCCTACCGCCGGCGCCAGCGCCTCCACACCGGCGAAGACGTTGCGCCCGCCGCAGGTCTCGATGATGCGCGTCACCAAGTGCGACCCGCCCACGGTCATGAGCGGCTGATGCCAGACCTGGTAGAACACGGACACGGCGGGGGCCTGCGCATAACGCCGTTGCAAGGCGGCAAGGCGTGTGTGTAATCCGGTGGTCTCTTCGCGCGCCGTTTCTGCGCTGCCGGCGAGCACGCCCAGGTTGTCGATGGCACGCAGCACGTCCTCGAAACGGCGCGGTTCGGTCACGTACACCGTGAGCCCCAGCGCACGCAGCCGTTCGAGCACCGGCCCGTTGCCGCTTTGCCAGCCCACCACCAGATCGGGCTGCAGTGCCAGGATGCGCTCGATATCGAGGGCAGCATAGGAACCCACGCGCGGAATGCGCACAGCCTCGGGTGGATAGTCGCTGAACTCCACCGTGCCCACCACCTGTTCACCGGCCCCGGCTGCAAACAACAGCTCGGTGACGTGGGGGGCGAGGCTGATGATGCGGGCGGCAGGGGCCGCGACCTGCACGCGGTGTCCAAGATCGTCCTGCGCCACAAACCCTTGCGCGTGTGCTGCGGCGGTGAGCGACAGCACGCACAGGGCGATGGCGAATCGCATGGGATGGGCTGTCATAGCTCCGCGCGCAAGCCCATGCGCCACGTGCGTTCGAAATTGACGGGGTAAATCACATCGTCCTCGATCCATTGCCCATTGGCGCGCTCGAAGACGTTGTCGATTTGGGCAAACAGCTCGGCTCCATCGAAGCGATAAGCGAAGCCGACGCCCGTGGCATGATAATCGTCCTGCTTCTGGGAAAGGGTGTTCGCGAAATCATTCGCAGCATAGGCCTCGCTGCGCCAGGTGTGGTTGACGGTCCAGCGTGTTTTTTCGCTGGGTGAGTAATGCAGGCCGAGGTTCAGTTTGTGCGGCGATACGCCGGGCAGGTCCTTGCCGTCGAATGCTCCCCCGCCCTGATCTTCACTGTCGATGATGGCCTGCACATAGGCGTAGTTCAGGGAGGCGGTCAGGTTGGGCGTGAGGCGGTACGTGTCCTGCAACTCCAGACCATATTTGTGTGATTCATCGATGTTGGTATTCAAGCCGCTCCACGGGCCGGTCGAGTAATAGAAAATTTCGTTTTCCAGGCGGGCATAGAACAGCGTTGCCTTGAGGGTGTTGCTCGCGGTGAGGTGATTGGCGCCGAGGTTCACTGTGCGCGCGCGTGCGGGGCTGATAAAGCCATTGAACGACGTGGTCGAAGTCGTCCAGTCGGTGGTGAAAAAGCGATCGATGTCCGGGGCCTGATAGGCGCTGTTGTAGTTGGCAAAGACATTCGTTTGGTCGCTTAGTCGATGGTTGAGCCCCACGTCGAACGCGGACATCTCGTGCTCATCTTTAAGGTCCGCACCGCTGGCAGGCGCGTGGGTGTATTCGATGCGTTCGCTGCGAACGCCCAGGCTGTAGGTGGTCGAGCCCATGCTGTGGTGGGCTTGCAGGTAGTAGCCCGTGTTGTGCTTGCTGGTGTCACCGGTGCTGCCGTCGGCGCGCGCGCCATCGAATTCCTGCCACCCGAGAGCAATGTTCCAGGGCCCGCGTGCATACTGTACTGCCAGATCGGTGGCGTCATTTTCGTACGTGGATGCCCAGCCGCCGGCGTACTCGGAGGTCTTGTCCTCGCGGGAATGCGTAACGTCCAAAGACCAGGCATCGCTTAGCTCCAGCCGTGTCCCGAACAGGTTGACGTCCGCGCTGACTTCCTGGCCGTTGTAGTTGAGGCCGCCGTGCTGAGCGGGGTTTGCGTTGAACTGGGCCAGGGTCAGGTATCCGCCGTAGACGTTATCGATGCGCGTGCGCTCCTTGCCAAACCGCAGTTCGACAGATTCCAAGGGGAAGACGCGCAGCATGGCGCGGGCGTTGTCGCTTTGAACCGAATCTTTTTGGCCGAGGGGATCGGCATCTCGAAAGCCGTCGTGCCGGTAGTTGTCACTGGTGACGGACAGCGATGCATGCTCGCCGGCGACACCTGCCGAGACTGCACTGGCGATCAGCCCATGACTGCCTGCGGCGACATTGATCGCGACGCCGCTCACGTCACGGGTGTGGATATGGATCGCGCCTGCCATGGCCGCATCACCGCTCACTACCGACCCGCTGCCCTTGATTATTTCGATACGCTCGATGCTTGCCAGCGGTACGGCGCCGAGGAGTTGGGGCGTCATGTCAATGTTGTTGAGCCTGCGACCGTCCAGCGTGACCACCACGTTCTGGTAGCCGTCGCCGATCCCGTAACCGCGCATGTCGATCTTGGGCGTCAGTGGATTGCCAAAGGCGGGCATCACGGCCACCGAGGTATACCGATCCAGATAGTCGGACAGACTCACGGCGCCCGATTGCTGGATTGCTTCGCGGGTGTGCACTTCCGAGGCGTAGGGCGCTTCGGTGTCGATGAATTCGGCGCGACTGGCCGTGACGATGATCGGCGAGACGGCCTCTTGGGCCTGGGCGGCGGAGGCGCACAGCAGCGCCGCCGCGAGGGGGCGGATTCTCATGGTTTTCTCCTGGCGCACACCCGCGCCATCTGGGATCGAAATGGCGGGTGCGGAGGAGAAAGACGGGGCAGGGGGCTGTCGCGTCGTGGCATCGCCCTCCGCGATACCGCCGTGTGTGCGACAGGCCGGTCTCCGGGCTCACGAGCGGGGATTCCCGGGATCTGCGCCTTCCCATGCCTGCGGCACAGTGGCGTCGTGCAGATCCTCGACTCGTCTACCGTTGCGGGGGCAGCGCCGGGTTGGCTCGAACGAGCGTACCGGCTTCCCGTTTAACCCCTCGGGCGGATGCCCTCGGGGAACCTGTAGCGCGGCGGAATGTAACGATGCGGGGGCCGGGAGGTCAAGAGGTGTTTGGCCGTGGGCCATTCTGCGACGCAGTTCTCATGTGGACACCTCCGCCCGTGCCGCACTGGAAAAACTGTGCGTCACTCGTCGGAATTCCAGCTCAAGATATCTTTAAATTCACTAACTTATTTTGTTATCTCACCTAATAAAAAAAACCATGCCACCCCTGCTGCGTGTCCTGACGAGTTGCCTGCTGGCCCTGATCCTGTCAGCGCCCGCCGTGTCTGCGAGCGTCTCTCGGGAACAGATCAAGGGGCTGGACGAGCAGGTGCAAGATATCAAAAGTGAGGTCCTGGGGATCGCCGCCGAGTTGGGCCGGCTGGAGGAGAAGCTGCTCTATCCCTCCGGGACCCAGGTTTCGCTTTTCGTTTCACTGGCCAAGGGCGACACGCTGCGCCTGGACGCCGTGGACATCCGCCTGGACGGCAGGGACGTGGCCCATCACCTCTACACCTTCAAGGAACTGGAGGCGCTGCAGAGGGGCGGCGTGCAGCGCATCTACACCGGCAACATCACCGCGGGCGTTCACCAACTGGAGGTGAGCATCGCAGGCAAGTCGGGGGGCGGGAACGACTATCGGGTGACCACCACTGCCCCCCTGGAAAAGGCCGTGGGGCCCAAGCTGGTGGAGATCCACATCGCGGGTTCCGGGCAACCGGGCATCCAAGTCCGGGACTGGTAGTTTGGCTCATGGCCGGCCTGCGCCGACTGCTTCCCGGTGTGATCGCATGGTTGGCGTGCTCGGCGCCGGCTACAGCGGAATTACGTGACCTGTATTTTGGCGAGGCCCTCTACCAAGCTCACCAGGGCCGCTGGTTCGACGCCGTCGCCCGCCTCGACAACGAACTGGGCCAGCACTACGGCGTCGACGAGCGCCAACTGGATTCCCTGCACTTGCACGTGGATGACGCCGAGTTTTCCGTGGGCGACTTCGAGCTGTCCTACCGCATGCACAATCGTGCCGGGCGTGCCATCACGGCCGTGCTCGAAGCCAACGTGGCGCCGGAAGTGCGCAACGAGGCGGCCTGGCGCCTCGCCCGCGTCTATTTCCAGAAGGAACGGCCCGTGGAGGCCCTTCACGCGCTGGAGCGCATCCAGGGGCCGGTACCCGCGCGCATCCGCGACGACGTGGCGTTCCTGCGCGCCCAGGTCCTGATCGCCAACGGGCGACTGTCCGACGCCATCGCCATCCTCGAGGATCTGCGGGATGCGAAGGGTTTCGAGGGTTTCGCTGCGTACAACCTCGGCATTGCGCTTTACAAGGCCGGCCGCCTCAAGGAAGCGGGCGTCGAACTCGCACGCGCGGGTCTGATTGGCGGCGACGACAAGGGCGACCAGGCCATTCGTGACAAGGCCAATCTGGTGCTCGGCACGCGCTTGCTGGAAGCGGAGGACTACGCGGGTGCGCAGACCTTCCTGGAGCGCGTGCGGCTCACCGGACCGTTTTCCAACCGCGCCCTGTTGAGCGCAGGCTGGGCGCACGCCTCGCAGGAGCATTACGAGCGCGCCATCGTACCCTGGACGCTGCTCGCCGCGCGCAACATCACCGACCGCACCGTACCGGAGGCGCTGCTCGCGCTGCCCTACGCCTACGGCAAGCTGGAGGTGCACGGCAAGGCTGCGCTGCTCTACGGTCAGGCCCTGGAGTCTTTCGGCAACGAGCTGACCCGGCTCGATGCCTCCATCCGCAGCATCCGCGAGGGCCGTTTCCTGCGGGCGCTGGTGCGCGAGGAACTGGCCCAGGACAGCGACTGGGTGATCAAGCTGCGCGAGCTTCCGGATGCCCCCGAGACCTGGTACCTCACCGAACTCATGGCGTCCCACGACTTCCAGCAGTCGCTCAGGAACTATCTCGATCTGGAAGACCTGCGCAGGCGCACCGCCGAATGGGACGTGCAGATCAACGCATGGGAGCAACTCGTGCAGACGCGACGCGCCTATTACGAACCGCTTCTGCCCGACATCGATCGCCAGTTCCGCCTGTTGGACTCACGCATCAAGCTGCGCCTGGAACAGCGCGACCTCATCCACAAACGCCTGCAATCCATGCTGGTCATGCCGCGCCCCGATCTGCTCGTCACCGCACAGGAGCGCGAGGCACGCGAAGCACTCGCGGCGCTGGAGCGCGAGGCAGGCACGGATGCACGCGTGCGCGACCGCGTCGCGCGTCTGCAGGGCGTATTGCACTGGAACATCCACACCGACTACGACAACCGTCTCACCACGGCCCACAAACATCTGCGCCAGCTGGACCAGGAAATCGTCCATCTCAAGACCGGACACCAGGCCTTCATCCGCTCGCGTCAGGCTGCGACCCAGAGTTACCAGGGCTACGAAAATACGCTGCGTCAATTACGCCTCCGCAGCCGCGACGCCAACGAGAAGATCACCCGGCTCATGGCGCGCCAGGGCAGCCTGCTGGAGGCCATGGCCGTGGAGGAACTGGACCGGCGTCGCGCGCGCTTGGAAGAACAGCAGGTGAAGGCGCGTTTCGCGTTGGCCGATAGCTACGATCGTGTCAGCCGCCAGCAGGAAGCGGAGAGGGCGGCGAAATGAAGGCGCGGCTCGGCATCACCATCGCGCTGCTCCCGCTGCTCGCCGCCTGCTCGTCGCTGGGCGGGCGCGATACCCTGGCGCAGCTGCGTCACATGAAAATCGAGATCACGGAAGCCCAGATCGAGGGCGGTATCGAGAAAGCCATCGCCAGCTACCGGCGTTTCCTGGAAGCGACGCCGGAATCGGCCATGACACCGGAAGCGATCCGCCGCCTGGCCGACCTCAAGATTGAAAAGGAATACGGCTTGGTGCAAGGCGGAGCCGCCACCGCGCCGGCGCCGGCGAGCACCGCCGGTGAAAAACTCGCGCCACTGGCTCCGGCGCCGGTGAGCACCGCCGGCGAAAAGACCGCGCCGCCGGCCGCGGCGCCGGTGGCGATGACGGCTACACCTGCGGCACGGGACGACACGCGCGAGTCGGAACAGGACTTCGAACGGCGCGCCACGGCCGCGAGTGCAGTGACGTCACAGGCCGCGCCCACGGTGCCACTTCACCCCGAGGCCGCCGATGCCCAGCAGGCCGATGCCCTGGAGGCCATCGCGCTGTACCAAAAGCTGCTGGCCAAATACCCGCTGTACGAGCGCAACGACCAGGTGCTGTACCAGATGGCCCGCGCCTACGAGGAACTGGGTGAGGTGGAAGAGGCCATGAAGGTGATGAACCGTCTGGTGGCCGAATTTCCGCAGTCGCGCTACGTGGACGAGGTGCAGTTCCGGCGCGGTGAATATTTCTTCACCCGCAAGCGCTTCCTGGACGCGGAAGAGGCCTATCAGGTCGTGGTGGGCATAGGCCCGGGCTCCTCGTTCCATGAACTGGCGCTCTACAAGCTGGGCTGGTCATTCTACAAGCAGGAACTCTACGAGGATGGCCTGCACCGGTTCATGGCCCTGCTCGATCACCAGGTGGCGTCCGGTACCGACTTCCAGAACGTCACGGACAACATCGATAAGAAACGCATCGACGACACCTTCCGCGTGGTCAGCTTCGCCTTCTCTTATCTCGGCGGCGCGGATGCCGTCAGCGACTATTTCAACCGTTACGGCACCCGCACGTACGAAGAAAACGTCTACAGCAACCTCGGCGAGCACTACCTGGAAAAGCGCCGCTACAACGACGCCGCGCTCGCCTACGGCACTTTCGTGCGTTTGCATCCGTTCCACAAGGCCTCACCGCGCTTCGACATGCGCATTATCGAGATTTACAAGGAAGGCGGGTTCCCCAAGCTGGTGGTGGACTCCAACAAGGCCTTCGCACGCAAATATGGACTCAAGTCGGATTACTGGAAGCACTTCCAGGTGGCCGCCTATCCGGAGGTGCTTGGCTATCTGAAACAGAACCTGAAGGAACTGGCCAACCACTATCACGCGCTGTATCAGGACAAGCGTAAGGTCCGGGAACGCGAGGACAACTTCCGTGAGGCCCTTACCTGGTACGGTGAATACCTGGAGTCGTTCCCCAACGACAACGATTCGCCGCCCATCCATTACCAGATGGCCGACCTGTTGCTGGAGAACAAGGACTACGCGCCTGCGGCCGTGGAGTACGAACGTATCGCCTACGGTTACCCGGCGCACGAGAAGGCGCCTGCCGCAGGCTACGCAGCGGTGTACGCGTACCGTGAACAACTGAACACGGGGAAAACCGAGAGCAATGCCGCACGTCGCGAGGTGGTGCGCTCATCGCTGCGCTTTGCCGAATCCTTCCCTGCCCACGAGAAGGCGGCTATGGTGCTGAGCGGCGCCGCCGAAGACCTGTACCGCCTGAAGGATCACACCCTCGCCGCAGGCACCGGTCGTCGCGTAATCGAGCAGTATCCCGAGGCGGAACCAGCTATCGTCCGCGCGGCCTGGCTGGTAGTCGCGCACGCATCCTTCGACCTTGCCCACTTCGCCGATGCGGAGCAGGCCTATGCCAACGTTCTGCAACGCACAGCGGAGAAGGATGCAACCCGCGCAGGGCTGCTCGAAAATCTCGCCGCCTCCATCTACAAGCAGGGCGAGCAGGCGACGCAGGCCGGCGACCACGCGACAGCCGCTGCCCACTACCTGCGCATCGCGGAGCAGGCACCCGCATCGAAGATCCGCCCCACTGCCGAGTTTGATGCGGCTGCAGCGCTGATCCAGTTGCAGGCCTGGGACAGGGCCGCCGAGGTATTGCAGGCGTTCCGCGGAAACTACAAAGGTCACGGCCTGCAGCCGGAGGTCACCAAGAAGATCGCGTACGTGTACAAGGAGGCTGGCAAGTTGGGTCTCGCCGCTGCGGAGTACGAGCGTATCGAGTCCGAGTCGAAGGATGAGGAGGTGCGCCGCGGCGCCCTGCTCATCGCTGCGGACCTGTACCAGCAAAACGCTCAGCCTGAAGGCGCGGTCAAGGCCTACAGCCGCTACCTGCGTCTTTTCCCCAAACCCCTGGAACCCGCGGTGGAAGCCCGGCACCGGCTCGCCGTCGTGTACCGGGACAGGGGCGATCAAGCGGCGTGGCATCGGGAACTGCGCCACATCGTGGACGCGGATGCGCGCGCCGGCCGGGAGCGCACCGAACGCACCCGTTATCTCGCCGCCACGTCGGCGCTGGTCCTGACGGAGCCGCGTTACGCCGAACTGACCACGATCAAGCTCACCAAGCCGTTCCAGAAGAACCTGCAACGCAAGAAGGCGGCCATGAAGAAGGCGCTCGACGCCTTCGGCAAGCTCACGGATTACGAGGTCGCCGAGAGCACGGCGGCCGCCACCTATTACATTGCGGAGATCTACCTGCATTTCAGCAAGGCACTCATGACTTCGGAGCGCCCGGACAACCTCAACGCGCTGGAACTTGAGCAATACGAACTGGCCATCGAGGAGCAGGCCTTCCCGTTCGAGGAAAAGGCCATCGAGGTGCACAGGAAAAACCTGGAACTCCTCGCCGGCGGTATTTACAACCGCTGGATCGACAACAGTCTTGGGCAACTGGCGGTGCTCATGCCTGCGCGTTATGCACGGACGGAAGAAAGCAGTGGTTATCTCGAAGAAATCGAGGTTTACCGCTACGACATCGTGCTCCAACCGGCGAAGACGGCAGCGGATATGCAAACCGCGGAAGCGTCCGCGGTAAATGTCCCGGTGCAGGGCGCCGGCGACGACGGGCGTAATGATGGCAGGTCGGCGGGGGGCTGATGGTGAGGTTCATGGCAAAGACACGGCGGCGCCATGATGCATCCCGTACGCGCCTCGCGGCCATGTTGGTGCTCCTTGCCGGCGTGCTCGCCGGTTGCGCAAGCAACGCCCTCAGCCCGGGCCGCGGTGGGCCGGCCGGGGCCGACGGTTACGCCATTCGCGAGGACGGAAAGCTGGACGGTGAATTACAGGGCGATTTCGACAAGGCCCTGGATCATCTGCGCGCCGGCGAGCACGCGCAGGGTATCGCGCTGCTCACTACCATCACGCGGCATCCGCAGGGCCAGTACAACACGGCGCCATTCATCAACCTCGCAATCGCCTACCGCCATGTGGACAAGCTGGAATCCGCCGAGGAGGCGCTCAAGAAGGCGCTTGCGATCAATCCCGACCATCCCGCCGCCAACAACGAACTCGGCATGGTGCTGCGCAGGAGCGGGCGTTTCGCGGAAGCCCGCGCGGCTTATGAACGGGTGCTCGGCAAATATCCGGACTACCTCCCGGCGCGCAAGAACCTGGGGATCCTGTGCGATCTGTACCTGGGTGACCTGGAGTGCGCCTACGAGCACTACCGACTCTACAGCGAAGCCGTACCCGACGATAAGGCGGTGACCATCTGGATGGCCGATCTGGCGAACAGGAGGACCGCGCAATGAGCATGCGATACGCGCGCAGCCGTCTTGCACTGGCCGGGCTTTGTCTCGTCGCGGCGAGCGTGCAGGCGGCGCAGGAAGAGGAACCGAAGGTGGTTTCAGGTATTTCCATCGTCGGCAACAACGAAACACCCAAGTCGCTGGTGATCGTGCCCTGGAAAGGTTCCGACGTGGGCAACGATTCCGAACTGACATCCCATCTCCTTGATGACGGGCTCGTGCCCGTGGACAAGGAGGTATTCATGCGCGAACTGCGTTACTACGAACTGAGCAATCCATGAACCTAGAGCAACGAGGACTGGCATGAGCATCATCGACACCATCGTCACTTTCGTCCGCGACGGCGGCATCTGGATGTACCCCATCCTGACCGTCGGCGCCATTGGTTCCGCCATCGTGGTAGAGCGTTTCATCAAGCTCTTCATGGTGAGAAACGCCAACCGCAGGATGTGGGACAAGCTGCATCCGGTACTCGTGGCAGGTGACTTCGAGCAGGCGCGCCAACTCACTGAAAACGACAAGTCGACCGTCAGCGAGCTGCTTAGCCTGGGGCTGGTCCGTCAGGGAACGGTGCGCCGGCGCGAGGACATCGAGATCGCCATGGAAGAGGGAATGATGGAGATCATCCCGCAGCTGGAGAAGCGCACCGGTTACATCGCCCTGTTCTCCAATATCGCCACGTTGCTCGGCCTGCTCGGCACCATCCTCGGCCTCATCGACGCCTTCAACGCCGTGGCCAACGCCAACCCGGCGGAAAAGGCCGACCTGTTGTCGGCGAGTATCTCGGTGGCTATGAACACCACGGCGCTCGGTCTGGTAGTGGCCATTCCGCTGCTGATCTCCCACGCCTATATCGTGGCACGCACCGGAGAGATCATCGACAGCCTGGAAATGGCTTCGGTGAAAACCTTGAACATCATTTCCGGCACCGCCAAGCGGCAATACGAGACGGTGAAGGCGGCCGCCTGAGCGGCAGGGGAAAGCTATGGGCAGGGCACACCATTACAAACGCAGCAAGGAAGCGCCAGAGCTGGATATCACCACCTTCCTGAACCTGATGGTGGTGCTGATCCCTTTCCTGCTCGTCACGGCGGTGTTTTCGCGCATCACCATACAGGAACTGGATCTTCCGGAGGCGGCGGCCGGCGGGGCGGCTCCCGACAAACCGAAGGTGATCATCGAGGTGGTGGTGCGTGACAAGGCGCTCGAGATCATCGAGGGAAACAAGGTGGTAAAGACGCTTGCCAAGCGCGAGGACACGTATGACCTTGCGGCGCTGTCGCGCTTTCTCCTGGACCTGAAAGGCAAGTACCCGGACAAGGAGGATGCCACCATCCTCATCGAGCCGGATATCGCCTACGAGGACCTGATCCACGTGATGGATGCGGTGAAGTTGGCCGAGGTGCAAACGGAGGGGAGTGCGGAAGTGCAGAAACTGACCCTGTTTCCATCGCTTTCCATAGGCGATGCGCCATGAAGAACACTCGACGCCTGAAGCGCATGGCGCGCGCGAAGAAGCACAAGGCCGGTGGCCTCAACCTGACGTCGCTCATGGACGTGTTCACCATTCTGGTGTTCTTCCTGTTGGTGAATCAGTCCGCGACCGAAGTGATCGAGCCGCCTGATGAAATCGTCCTGCCGGACTCCGTGGTGGAATCCAAGCCCCGGCAGACCGTGATTATGATGGTGAGTGCCGAACAGGTGCTGGTGCAGGGGGCGCCGGTGGTGGCGACATCGGACGTGCTCGCCTCCCAGAGCGAGTTCATCGAGCCGCTGAGGGCGCGCCTTACGGAATTGAAGGACAGCGCGATCGGAATCAACACCCAGGCCATCGCCGAAAGCAAGGAGGTCACCATCCTTGCGGACAAGGAGATTCCGTTCAAGGTGCTGAAGAAACTCATGGCGACCTGTACCGGCGCCGGTTATACGAAGATCTCATTGGCAGTCAATCAGAAGGCGCATCAGGGCTGATCATGCGGAACTCCGCCGTTTCTGAAGAACAGCAGCTGATCCTCGCGGAGGTCGCGCGCACGCGCGAGAAGGTCGAGGCGCTGGAAGCAAAGCGTAGCGAGGCCGGCGCCGCGCTGCAGCACCTGCTCGCCGACGGACAGCAGTATGCACTGCTCCAGGATATCTGCGCCTCGCTCGAGCGGCTGCACGAACTGGGCGCCGAGGATCTTTTCTGGGGTGAGCTGAAAGCCGCGAACGATCCCACCGAACACCTCGCGCAGATCCGCCAGGGCATCTACGGATTCCAGCAGGACTTGGACGGACTCGAGCAGGACCGTGCGCGCATCGATGACGAGCTGCTCCGCGAACAGGACAACCTGCAGCAACTTTACGACGAACTGGCCCGGGTGCAGGAACAGGAGGAACGAGCGAGGTTCGAATTCGCCATCGAGCGCGAGTATGTGGAACCGCCGTATCGAGCCATGGTCATGCCCTGGACGCGCAACGGCGAGGATGAATGGCGCTTCCGCAAATCGCTGCTTGCAACCCTGTTCCTGTGTGTGGGCGTGGCCATGCTCGTCTCATTCTGGACCGTGACGCCCCCGCCGAAGAACCAGGTGGTGGAGATTCCCGAGCGCCTGGCGCGGCTGGTGAAGAAGGAACCGCCCAAACCGGTGGAGCCGCGCGAGCAGCCCAAGCCTGAACAGAAGGACGAGAAATTGCCGCAGAGGGAGACGCCGACCGCAGCCGAGACGCAGGTAGCGCGCAAGAAGGCCGAGAGCTCAGGCCTTCTCGCCTTCAAGAACAGCTTCTCCGACCTCATGGACGACGTCGGTGCGCCCAAGCTGGGGGGGGATGCACGTATCAGCGATAAGGGCAGAGAGGCGACCGGCGCAAGTGCGGAACGCTCGCTCATCGTGGCGCAGGCGCAGGGCGGCAGCGGCGGCATCAATACGTCCAGCCTCAGTCGGGGTATGGGTAACACCGGCAGGAAGGGTGGCGGACTGCAATTCGCACGGGTGGAGAGTTCCATCGGTACGGAGGCGGGTGATTCCGACCGCCCGCTCAGCAGCGGACCGGGACCGTCGCGCACGGATGAAGAGATCCAGATCGTGTTCGATCGCTACAAGGCGGCATTGTATCGCATCTATAACCGCGAGCTGCGCAACGATCCGACGCTACGCGGAAAAATGGTGTTGAGAATCACCATCGAGCCGGATGGTTCGGTGTCCCTGTGCAAGGTGGAATCCACCGATCTTCAGTCGAAGGCACTGCTGGACGAGGTGGTCGCGCGTGTGGGCCGCTTCAATTTTGGGCCGAAGGATAACGTGCCCAAGGTCACCATCCTGTATCCCATCGACTTCCTGCCAGCGACGTAGGAAGAGTCTGCCGAAGGACCGCCTGTAGCGGTCCTTGGGCGGATGGTGTGTGGATGAGCGACAAACGGGTCATGACAGAACATTTTGTTTTATGCATCAGTCGCTTTTGGGTTTGGCTTCACGTTTGCTCCTGGTGGTTTTTCCTAAAATCATGGTTCCTAACCAGAAAATAGACGATTTCCCCCCACCAGATGCGGTTGTTCCTGGCAGTAGCACGCTCTCTGAAGCGAGCGATGCATGGATTGCTTGTGTGCGCTGCGCTCGTCCTGCCGATGGAAGCGACGGGTGCATGGCCGGGCAGTTGCACGCCCGACGCCGGCGTGGAATTCATTCGTCACGACCTGTCGGTCAGCTTCTGTGAGCTCTGCGGCCAGGGGCAGGTGCGCCTGGTCGTCAGCAATCCCCTCGGCGTCGATCTCACCCATCTCACGGTGGTGGAAAATCTGCGCGCCTCCGGTCTGACCTATGTGCCCGGGAGTACCCGTTTCGACGGCACGTACGTGGCCGATCCGGATCCGTTCGAACCGGCGGTGAGCGGCACCAACGGCTCGGTGCTCACCTGGTCGTTCGGCAGCTTTGTGTTGCCGGGGCCGCGCAATCCCAGTCAGTCGAACCGCCACAGCAGCCTGGAAATTCTGTTTGACGTGGAGCGCTACAGCGGCCTGAGCGAGGAGGGGCTTGTATGGGCGGATCGCGACATCCGCGCCAGTGTCAGCTACCGCTCCGACTGCTCGGGACGCGTGCAAACGGTGAACACGGCCCTGGAGGAACTGCCTATTGAGCAGCCGATTCCGCGCGTGACCAAGCGCGGGCGCAACATCGACGCGGCACAGGGCGGCTACTCCGATCCGGTGTACGGCAACACCGACGATGACGTGATCTGGCGCATCCAGATCAGCAACAGCGGCGCGGCGCCCATGCAGGACATCACGGTCAGTGACGTGATGAGCCCCGGCAACTACCTCATCAACTACGCCTGCCCCACGGACGCCAGCGCCGTCGCCGTGGCCAACAACAACGGCGTGGCGCCCGGCGGATCGCCCTGCGTGCAGGTGGGGCCTACCACATCCATCAACGATTTCCGCCTCGACCCGCCGTTCGGCGATCCGCCCGCCGGCGCGTTACTCGATGCCCCGGAGGGAGGCAACGCCTATGTGTATCTGGTCGGCAAGATCACCAATTCCTGCGTCAACCGCAGCAACACCGCGCAAGGCCTCGAGTGGGGCTGCGAAGTGGACAACCCCGACGGCGGCATTAGCACCCCGGCGAGCAACAACGGCGCCATCCCCTCGTTCAGGACCTCGGACTCGGCAACGCTCAGTACCTTCGTGAACAGCGGGTTGACCGTACAGCGTCAGATTACCGGCACCAACACCTCGCAACCGGCAGGCAGCAAGGGCACGGTGACCCTGCGCATCACCAACAACACCGGTGGCACGGTCAAGAACATCCGTCTGCGCGACATCCTGCCGCCGCAGTACGTGATCGATCCCACCTGGTGGACGGATACCACGCCCCCGGCCGCATGGAGCGGCGTGACGAGCGGCTATTACGCCACGCGCGCGCTGACGGTGCAGCCCGCGTATGGCAACTACCCCGGCATGACCAACCGCATTACCTGGACCAATCCAGCGCCGGGATCGCTCGATGGCGGCAACACCGACCCCGCGGTGCGCCTGGCCAACACGTCGCCCGAGTTCACCCTGTGGAGCTCCACCCTCAATCAGGTGGATCCCGCGAACCCCGCGGATGATCAGCACAACCTGCTGCGGCGCGGCGATCGGATCACGGTGAGTTTTCCCATCGTGCTGGTGGATCCCGCCTACCACGACAAGGTGGCCAATCTGGACGTGCGCGAGGAGGCGCCGAACAGCGATCCGCCCAATACCGATCCCGCCGCCACCCTCAGCCTGCAAAACCGCGTGGACATCTGGTACGAGCAGTTCTGCAACGGCACCGTTCTGCACCAGAACTGGAACGACAGTTACACGGCCCGTCCCGAGGACCTGGACGTGGACATCAGCGGCAGCGAGCTGGTGTTCATCCTCACCAACAATCCGGCCCAGCCGCTGCCGCTCACGGTGCAGCTGACCAACCATGGCGGCCACGACGCGGCCGACTACGCGACCTTCGTGAGCTTCGGCGTCACCATGTCGGTCGTCAGTGCACCGGCCGGTTGCAGCGTCACCAGCAATCCACCGCCGCTGGCCGTGTGGCGCGAGCCCGCGCCCATCCCAGCCAACGCCACGGTGTATCGCTGCACCGGCAGCCCGGTGGCGCCGGGGCAGACGCGCTCGCTCCCATTCCAGGTAGTGAAGAGCACGGACCCGGTGGCACTGGCCGCGGACGATCTCACCTTCCGTGCCGACGTGGTGGGCGAGATCACGCTGAGCGACGGCACGCCCTTGTGGTTTCCCACGCCCTCGCCGCGCGCCGACGGCGTGACCGATCGCGCCAACAACTACTCCCTGGACGGCATCCGCGCCCGTGTCATCGGCTTCAACCTGCTCAAGACCCAACTCGGGCTCTGCAGCGAAGAGAACCTGCCACCGCCCGCGCTGCCCGATCGCTTCGTGCAGATCGGCGAGGAGTGCTCGTTCCACATCGACACTGGCGGCTGGTTCGGCTTCCAGACCCCGGGCTTCACCTACATCGCGGTACAGAGAATCCAGGTGGTGGACGAATTGCCCGCAGGCGGGCAGGCGAGCAGCCAACGATACCTCGCCTCCAGCAACCCCTACGCGCAGAGCACCAGCGCCATTCGCAACGTGAGTCTGAATCCGTCCGGGCTCAATCCCCTGGACGCCACCTCGGTGGACTGGACCTTCAACCAGGCGGTGCCTGCGGAGCGCATCACCCAGAAGGACGAGTGGTTCAAGGTGGACATCACCACGCGCCTGCTGAACAACGCCATCGACACGCGCGCAGCGCCGAACGTGCACGCGGCGCAGAGCCGCAACATCCTTAATTCCAGTTTCGAGGCGGTGTTCGCCGATACGGAAGGCGAGGAGGAGATCTATCTGCTCGGACCCAGCACCGTCGGCTACCCGCAGCAGTCGTTGCGGCGCGTGGATCTCACGATCACCGAGCCGCAGATCCTCATCGAGCACGAGGTGTGCAATCTGACGCGCAGCGGCGGCACTTGCAGTGATGCGGACTTCCATGCCCTCGCCACGGGCGGCGGCCTCGGCGATGCCTACGACGAGTACCTCTACCGCATCGTGCTCACCAACCAGGCCGCATCCGGCGGCGTGGCGCGCGCACCCGCCTATGACCTGGCGGCCACGGTGATGCTCGATCCCACCGGCCTCGAATACGTCATCCCCTTCACTGCTGACGGGTTCGACAACGACGGCGATGGGGTGAGCGATGGCGCCGACGCCCTGGAGGGCACCATCACCAACAACGTGTTCGGCGTGCGCGGCGTTCAGGCCAGCATCACCTACCACCACGATCACAGTGCACCGCTCAAGCGCATCGCAGCGGGAGAGAGCGTCACGCTGTATTACCGCGTCAAGCCCTACCCGGAAGTGGCGCCCGGCCAGTGGCTGGAACACACCGTAAGCGTGTCCTACGACAGCCTGCCCGACGAGTACGGCAACCAGAGCACGCCGACACGACCCACGGGCGACATCGGCGGCGCGCGCGCCTACACCGACAGCGCCTGGGTGCGCTCGTCCATGGTGCCGGTGCAGGTGGAACCCAAGCAGATCGTGCGCGTGGCCAACACGCCGGCACACACGCCGCTGCCCGACAGGCCGCACCCGGTGGCGGTGGGTGAGGAAGTGGAATACGAGCTGGTCACCTACCTGCCGGTGGCCAAGCTGCGCAGCTTCACCCTCACCGACAACCTTCCCCAGGGCATCCGTTGCGTCGAGGCGCCGGTGGTCGATCTTGGGCCGTCCGGTCCCCATGCGCAGGCCCAGTTCTCGCCCGGTGGGACGTTCACGCCCACCTGCACCGACGGGCTGGTGCAATGGCAGTTCGGCGATCAGGAGATCACCAACAAGGACAGCGGCGACGAGTACTACCGCTTCGCGGTGCGTTTCATCGCCCGTGTGGAAAACACCGTCTACACCAACGACGGCGTCGTCATCGGCAACGGCGGCAGCGCCACTGCGGTGCAGGCCGACTACGTGGACGAGGCGGGCGCCACGGTGACCCTGCAATTCGGTCGCGTGGACCTGGTGGTGAAGGAACCGCGCATCGCCCTCACCAAGGCCTTCGATGTCGCCGCAGCTGACGCCGCCGACGAACTCACCGTGACCGTCACGGCCACCAACACGGGCAGCGCCGCCGCCTACAACCTGCGCGTGCTCGATGACCTGGCGGCGGTGCGCAATCTCACCTTCCTGGGGAGCGTAGGCGGGCTCGATCCCCCGGACGTGGTGGACACCACCACCTTCGGTCCGAACCGCCCCCTTTTCCGCTGGAATCCCGCCAATCCGGACTTCGTCATCGCTCCCGGCGAGACCCGCAGCTTCAGCTTCAAGGTGCGCGTGGACACGCCCGCGCAGCCGCAGGAGATCCTGGGCAACACCGTGCAGGCCAGCTGGACCTCGCTGCCGGGCGGCAGCACGGCGCTGAACACAGGCGGCAGCATCGGCGCCGACGGCAGCGTCACCGGCATGCGCAACGGCGCGCTGCCGCCGGCGGGTGACGCCGTCAACGATTACGAGGCGAGCGCGCAGGCCAGCGTCACCGTGCCCGCCGTAGTGTTCGACAAGAGCGATCTGGATCCTTCCCTGGTGCCGGCCGTCGGCGCCCACAAGCACTTCCAACTGGAGATCCGCCTGCCGGAAGGCACCACCGAGGATCTGGTGGTGCGGGACAACCTGGCCGCGGGCCCGCTCGGCTTCGTGCTCGCCGACAACGCCGA
>Ga0265293_10002049_pt1 | contig 41932 bp, 42 predicted proteins | sample Munlanlewell138R_FD_192505 | JGI IMG/M metagenome (GOLD analysis project Ga0265293, IMG submission 192505) | Leachate microbial communities from a municipal landfill in Southern Ontario, Canada - Leachate well 138R | ecosystem: Engineered > Solid waste > Landfill > Unclassified | place: Canada...
TTGGCAAAAAGGACCATTCATCAATCTCACTTTAGCTCAGATAGATCTGTTTATAGGCCCTTACCTTCCCCCTCAAAAAATCCACTATCTTAATGAGATAGCTTTCGGCTACACATACCGATTTTTACCCAGTTGGTTTGTTCAACTCTCACTCCTATACCGCGACCCCTCAAATACTTTCATCGAAAGCTTTGAATATATAAACAGTCATATCCCTTCGTTTCAGAAGTTCAGATTTTCTTTGGAGTTTGGTTGGAAATTTTTAACTGTTTCTGCCAAAGAGGAGAAATAAGGAGGTCTTTAAGATGAATAGCAAAGCTTTGTTTACCGATTTTGTCTCTATTGTGGTTCTTATTTGCCTGTTGGGGTGCTCTTTGGCTCTGGATGTAACACCAAATTCCAGTGTTGACGAGTCAACTATGATTCCCGTAGTGGAAAGGCTTTTGAATGACCAGTTGGAGGTGGTTACCCCTGTATTGGAAGAATACGGAGAGTTATCACTAAACAGTCGTTCCCTTTTACTGAATACCAGCGGTAAAACAGTTATTGAAAATATGCTAAAAGAGGAAGGCGGCTCAGACTATCTGAGTTTTAGTTATGCTGTCGCATCCAATCAAAGCAGCGACTCTCTCTTAAGAGAAGCGGCAAAAATAGTCCCACAAGAGGAATTTTCCCTCTTAGCGGAAGAGATGGTTAATACTGAAAGATCCCTTTTAAATTCAAGAGTTTTGGAAAGCAGAGCCATTCCCCCCAGCCAAAGAGCCGACTTTTTAAGGGATTTGCAGAAGCTTGTCACAAAAACATTGGTTCTGATGGTTGCCGGTATTATATATGCCTGTATTCCTAATGTTATCTTTTGGGGTAAAATCACTGCGGCTGCAGCTGTCAGTGTTGCAGCCGGTATTGTTGCCACAACGGTTATGAGTTTGTATCGCTACTATAAATACAGTGACAAACCTTTATCACAAACATTTCAAGAGTGGATTATTGACGTGACAACAGACCCTACTGCCGCTTATGCCGTGGCAGCCTCAATGACGGCTGTAGGTAAAACAATGACTAACGGACCGGTTGTAACCGGATTGATTATTATTGTCTTTTCTCTTTATCAGGTTATGGATTTGGTAAAGCCGCTTTTAAAAAAATATAATTTTGACGCCTGATTCTACAGTTTGGTTGCCCCGCCTATTTAAATGTGAAATAATGCTCCTAAAGTTGGTAGTTAGGAGCATTATTTATGAGACAAAACATTGTGAACCGTTTTTTGAGATATGTGAAAGTCGATACGATGAGCAAACCGCAATTTATCGACAGAAGACCCTCAACAGAGGGGCAAGTTGAACTGTTAAGCATAGTTAAAAAAGAACTGTTGGAATTGGGGCTTAACGATATTTTTTTAGATCCCAACGGCTATTTGATAGCTCGGATTCCTTCTAACCTACCCAAAGGGAAAAGGGCGCCGACAATAGGTTTTATGGCTCATGTCGATGTTGCCGACGATATCATGGGTGACGGAGTTAAAGCTCGCTTAATCGAGAATTACGACGGCAAAGATATTAATCTTAACGATAACTATACTCTTAAAGTAGAAGAAAATCCTCACCTTTTAAACCATATAGGAGAGCAAATCATTGTAACTGACGGAACTACGTTGCTCGGTGGTGATAACAAAGCCGGTGTTGCAATATTAGTCTCTTTGGCAGAACAACTTTTTAAAAGTCAAAGAGAACACGGAGAGGTTGAACTCATTTTCACCACAGACGAAGAGACGGGGCGGGGAATGGATGATTTTAACATAAAGCTCTTAAATTCAAAGTTTTGTTACACTGTTGATGGGTCGGCCAAAGGGGAGGTGGAAGCGGAATGTTTTAACGCAGCTACAGTTAGAGTCAATTTTTATGGGGTTCCGTTTCATTTGGGGGCAGCAAGGGGGAAAATGGTTAACAGTGTTGCCATGGCAGCCTCTTTTATCTGTGCTTTACCCCGCAATGAGAGCCCGGAAGCAACTGACGGAAGATACGGCTACTACAGTGTTGATGACATTAAAGGCTCAATAGAGAATACTGAAGCAATCTTTTACCTCAGAGATTTCGACTTTGACAACCTTACAAGGAGGATAAAAACTTTAGAAAAACTGGCTAAGGTCACCAAGGAGTTGTTTGTGGGGGGCGATGTTGAAATTGAGAGTGAAATAGTTTATCGCAATATGTATGATGCGATAAAAAAAGAGCCTAAGGTGATGGGTAATTTATTTGCTGCAGCTAAAAAACTAAATATTCCTTTAACCGAAAAAATCATCAGAGGGGGTACGGACGGTGCCAGGTTGGCTGAAATGGGCATTCCTGCTCCCAATATTTATACCGGCTCATACAATCTCCACTCCCGTTATGAACATGTGGTTGTCTCAACTATGCTTGAGGCCGCCAAATTGGTTGAAGAGCTTGTTTACACATGGGCAGGAGATGAGTGTTGAAAAAACTCTTTTTTCTCCTTTTTTTCTTACTCTCTGTCCAAAGCCTCCTTTTGGGATCAATTTTTGTCACTGCCGATGATTATCAGCTAAAAGAGAAAACCGAAGAGGTATTTTTAAGGGAACTCGGGTGGAAAATTGATTATGCCAACAAAGTATCGGTTGAGCTTAAAAACCTCTCTTTAAATAGAGATATCTTTATTGATAAAGAGTATTTCAGTGCAATTTTATCTGTTACGGCAGACAGAACAACAAACAGCTTGGAGTTCTCCTTTTTGATCGGCGAGGATCAAGAGTTTTTAAAACTGTATGAGAAAAAACTGGTTGATCTTATCAGAGAAAACTCTTACCGTTGGTTTGATTTGGAGAGTGAATATAAAATAGACGATGTTTTGGAAGCGGGTTTTTGGAGTGTCGCAGAACAGGAAAGTTTCTTTGTGGGTGAGAGGATATTTTTAGAAGATTACAGAAAAAATGCGATTGGGCTTTTAACGGTCAGCGATAAACAGAATTTTGAAAACAAGACTCTCTATGAACTAAAACCTCTCTGGGCAAAGCAGAGTATAATAAAAGGGATGCCCCTCAGCGCCAATATGGATAAAGGCTCTTCTGCAGTCTCTCTGCATCTGTTTGTAAACAAAATAGGAATCTCTTTTTCCTACGATACCTACTTTAAAGGCTCTCTCTTTAGATTTGTTGGTGAAGCGGAAGCTTCTGTCGATTTTTACTCTTATGCAGTACAAACTCTCTTTTATGGGGGCTTCTTAAGAACATTGTCTTTAGGTTCTTTAGCTAAAAAAGAGAGTATAGGGAAATGGTGGACAAACATCAGTTTTACTGCAGCAGTTAAACTGGGGGTGGGATTTGCAAAAGAGGGTCAATTTAATTTTATTTATGGTACAAAAGGGACTTTAGTATTTTCTTATCACAGTTGTGCACGTCTATTTTATTCGATAGGACTCTCTTACAGGTATCTGTTTGACAGTTATGTGAGTGATTTAGAGAGCTTAAGTATAGTATCATCTATAGGGTGGTTATGGTAAAATCTGACAAAATGAAAAAACCTATTCTTCTTGTAGCGTTGTTAATAATAATCACTCTTTTAAGCGGTTGTACAAGTCTGTCAACTTGGATGAAATCAAACGTTGAAGGGGTGCCCATTTGGGTATATGAACGCCCTGCTTCACGGACTCAGATTTCAATAGTTGCCAAAGGGGATTCGGACAGTGAAGCAAAGGCAAAAGTATTGGCCTACGAATCTCTTTTACAACAGATATCGAATATGATAGGTGAAGATGTAACGCCTCTTTATATGGCTCAACTGACAAAGAGTAAAACAATTGACCGCTATAGATTGAAAATCAGTCAGGAGTTTGTTAAGAAAGAGGAGAATAATGTCAGTATTTGGATTCTGGCCACAGCCGAACGCTCCTTAATCGAACAGGCCCGTACAGCAGCCGAACTCTCTTTACTTGAAAGAGAGAAAGAGATTGAGAAGTACGATAAAGAGGCTGCCAAGAACTACCGCGAGAATAAAGATCTATTGGCTTTAAACGGTTATATAAAAATGGCGACTCTTGCCACACTAAGATCTAAATACACATTTGAAAACTCTGTAGCCAAGATTAAAAATATTTTACAAAAACTTAATCTCTCTATAAGCCAAACAAAAGAGGAACTTCCAATTACAACGGTTACGCTGCGCAGAGGAGCCCGAAGACTGTCAGCCAGGGTTAAAGAAGCTGCTGTTGTTGCCCACTATTTCAATCACGATGCTATGGGAAATTTATATGAAGCTCACCACCGTTTTGTGACAGATAACAGCGGGCAGTTTGTTTATAGAAATCTCAGTCCCACGTTAGTCAGAAGCGGCCAAATCTGCTTTGAACTCGACTTAAAAGAGGCATTGGAACCGTTGAAAGAGATAAACAGGGATGTTTATGAAGAGTTGGTTGGGATTGTTGAAGGGAAGAAAGTTTGTTTCTCCTATTTCAGAGACCCTATAGTTGCCCAAAATTCTCTTGTTGTTGCTATTGGCGAATATTCTCTCAGAGGCCAGCTTCTTGACTCAAATACCTGTGCCACCGCTGTAAAAGAGTATTTTGAAAAAGATGAGATAGAAGTTTTAGTCGAGAACGGTTTTGAGCAAGAAGAACAACTTTTTGAGTTCATCGATAAAAAATACTCCCCATCTTTCTATTTGGTCTACGGTAATGTAGGAATTACCCAAAGCAGAGAGGGTGAGCACAACTCATTAGTTGCTGTTTCCGGTGAGATTAATCTTATTAACAGAGAGACAAAAGCTTTAATAGGATCAACTCAAAGTATCTCAGCTGTAGGGATAGGTTCAACTTTGCAGGAGGCCCAAGATGAAGCTTTTTATCGACTGGGTCTTATCGCAACTTCGTTAATAAACAGGTTTCTTTACCGCTAATCTAAAAAGAGTTTCGGGTCGTTTGAAATAATCGCTAAAACTCCCATATCCAGAAATTCTTTACCCAGTTTTACATCATCTACAGTCCAGGTGATAACAGGGAATCTTTTTTTAATCACCTTCTTGGTTACTAGCTGGTAGTGGGGTTTCAAATGGGTCGGTTTAGCTATAAAGCGTCCCCAACCTCTTCTTAAAAGAGGGGGAACTTCTTTATCCAGACTGTAGATAACAGCAGTGGGAAGAGCTCTTTTAGAAATTTTGTTAAAAGATGCTACCACAAAAGGATTGAAAGAGCTGATTAAACAGTACTCTTGCAGAGAGTACTCCCTGATTAAATCCCAACACATTTGAGCCAACAACTCATTTTTATAACCTTTGGCTTTTAATTCAATATCGTAATAGAGTTTATTGTTGTGCTTTTTAAAAAGGTCGTTTAGGAGGGGAATATTGCCTTTGCCAAATTTGGTTTTGACTTGCAACTTACTCAACTCTTCGTATGTTAAATCCTCGACCTGTGCATCGAGACCAGTAAGTCGCAATAGGTTGTGGTCGTGAATTATTACCAACTGGTTATCTTTTGAGAGATGAACATCAAACTCAATTGCGTCGATTGAGTTCTCCACACATAAATCAAACGCTTCCATGGTGTTTTCGCATGCTTTGGTAGAGTAACCGCGATGGGCCAAAATAAGGTTTCTTTCTCTGCTGTTAAATACGTTCATAATGCAAAGCTTCTTAAAAGATTAATTTCATCAGCCCATCGACTGGGGTCGTTGGTTTCTAAAATCAGGGGAATATTTTTAAAGCGTTCATCCTGCATTAAAAGTCTAAACGGCTCTAATCCAAGATTACCCTCTCCCAAGGGAGAGTGGCGGTCGACTTTGCTGTCGTAACCGCTTTTTGCGTCATTGAGGTGAACTCCCATCAATTTGTCAAAACCGATAACTGATTGAAATTGTTGAGTCACATTGGTGAAGGTCTTTTCAGTTCTTATATCGTATCCGGCTGCAAAAATGTGGCACGTATCGATACAAACTCCGATGCGCTCTTGGTATTTGGAAAACTCAATGATTTGGGCAATTTCTTCAAATGTTTTACCCAATGCCGAGCCTTGACCGGCAGTGGTCTCAATCACAGCATATACACCCTCAACTTTTTCTAAAGCAGTGTCTATTCCTTTGGCAATAAGTTTCATGCACTCAACTGGTTCTATTTGATTAAGGTGGGCTCCGGGGTGAAAATTAAGCCGGTCTAAGCCTAACTGTGCGACTCTTAACAGCTCGTCGGTAAAAGCAAGGACACTTTTCTCCCACTTCTCTAATTCGGGATTCCCAAGGTTGATTAAATAGCTGTCATGGGGAAGAACTTGTTTTGCACTAAAATTCCCTTCAGCCATTTTTGTCTTAAACAGTTCAATTTGTTCTTCGGTTAAAGCAGGGGCACTCCACTGCTTCTGGTTTTTTGTAAAGAGGGCAAAAGCGTTGGCACCTATGGCAATTGCATTCTCTACTGCATTGTAAGGGCCGCCTGCGGCACTCACATGGGCTCCAATGTAGTGCATTCTAACTCCTTTTAGTCGAGACTAAGGAAGATTCCATCCCTTGTCAATTAAAAAACCCCGTGTTAAGTTCTTTCAGTACGGTTAAAGGGGGAGGACTATGGTCCCTGAAGAAATAAAAGAGCTTAACGTCGGTGATGAATTATTTGGATTCATCCTTAAATCTATAGATGTGATAGAAGAATACAGGGCAAAAGGGTATTTGTTTGTCCATAGGCTGACAAACATGGAGGTCTTTCACCTGAAAAATGACGATAAAGAGAATTTCTTCTCTTTTGTATTTAAAACCCCGCCTGTTGACGAGTGCGGAACTGCCCATATCATTGAACACTGTATATTGGCCGGCTCAAGGCGTTACCCCATAAAAGACCCCTTCATGGAGCTTTTAAAAGGGTCGGTGAATACCTTTATGAATGGGATGACCTATCCCGATTACACAATGTATCCCGCAGCAAGTCCCCTTGAAAAAGATTATTATAACCTGTTTAAAGTTTACTCGGATGCCGTTTTTGACCCTCTGTTAAGGAGAGAGACCTTTTGGCAGGAGGGGATCAGATTAAGTGCAGATGAGAATCGGAATTTGAGTTTTGACGGTGTAGTTTTTAACGAAATGTTGGGAGAACTCAGTGAACATGACTCAGTGGTCGGTCGGCAAAGCATTAGGAGTCTCTATCCAGACACTCCCTATTTTTATGAATCAGGAGGAACGGCAGAAGAGATAATACATCTTAATTATCGCCAGCTTGTCGGCTACTATGCTCAACACTACCACCCCTCAAACTGCCGCCTTTTTTTGTATGGAAATCAGGATGGTGCACTGGCTTTAAACCATTTAGAGGATAACTATTTGGGTAACTATGCCAAAACAGCCGCAGTCGGAGCCTCTGCTTTGGCAAAAGAGTGGACCAGTGAACAGGAGGTATTTACCACCAGCGGTTCCGAAGGAGAAAACCCATTTAAAAATAATGCTTCCATTACCATTAACTGGGCTACGACAGCTTTAGAAAACCCGTTGGAAGTCATAACACTGCAGACACTGGTAGATATCCTACTGGGAAATCCGGGAGCACCTTTATACAAAGCGATAATAGAGAGCGAACTTGCCAAAGATATCTCTCCTATCAGCGGGATGGATACCAGCTTCAGGCAGATGCCTTTCAGTGTCGGCTTTAAGGGAATCAATATTGAAGATAAAGAGCAAGCCCTTTTGCTTGTGTTAAAAACGCTGACGAATTTAGTTGAGAAAGGTATCGACAAAAGACTAATATCCAATGCAATAAAAAGACAGGAATTTTACCTTAAAGAGTATTCCAGTGATGTCCCAATCGGTTTTAGAGCCCTTAACAGAGCTCTTAGAGGATGGCTGAATGAGTTGCACCCAACAACCACAATTGGAGTACAAAAACCGTTACAGGAGCTTAAGAACATCCTTGAAAAAGATAAAAGGTACTTTGAAAAATGGATTAAGAAAAACCTTTTGGAGAACAAGCATCGCTCGTTAGTTGTAGTGAAACCCGACCCGTTATTTAATGAACAATTGGAAGAGACCATAAATAAACGGCTGACTGAGATTAAAGGATCTTTGGAAGAGACGGAATGGGAAAAGTTAATCGAAGACAATAAAAATTTTGAAGCTTTTGAAAATTCCAAAGAGAGTGAAGAGGCAATAGCTACAATCCCGCGTTTAAACAAAGAAGATTTACCCAAAGAAATTCGAGTTTTCGAACAACGAGAGGAGAACATTAACGGTGTAACCCTCTATCTCCAAAACCTTGATACAAACGGAATAATCTACACCGACGGATTTTTTAAAATTGAGAATCTCAGTTTTAAGGAATTAGTGAATATTCCGCTACTTATCAGGATGTTACAGTTAAGCGGGGTGGGAAAACTCAGTTATGATGAGATTGCACTGAAGATAAGGGACAAAACAGGCGGTCTTTCTCTGTTTTTGGAGACCTCTACGGTTCTGGGGGATAATAAAGAAGAGTTCATTGCACTGGGTTTTAGATTAAAAGCTCTTAAAGAGGATAATTCTGAGGCTTTAAATCTCCTTTCCGATATCCTGCGAAACTCCAACTTAGATGATTTAGAACGACTTAAAGCTACAATAAATGACCTAATCAGTAGTTTCGAATCTTCTGTTACTTCAATGCCGCAAATGTTTGGATCCCAAAGAGCCTCAGCCTCTTTGTCACCTTTGCTCTATAAAAATGAACTACTAAATGGAATCAAGCAGTGGTTGCATCTGAATAAGATTGATTTGAAGAGCGATGAAGAACTAAAAAAAGTCTCTTTATCCTTAATTAAGCTACGGGATAAAATAGTAAAAAAAGGGAACTTAATACTCCACATCTGCAATGAAACAAAGAATGAGCAAGAACTTTTACCCTTTATTACCTCGTTTGAGCAAGAAGAAAAGGTGGCAAAAAAAAGAGCTGAGCAACTTCCTATTTTAAAAGATATCGAACTTTTCAGAATTCCCAGTCCGGTTAGTTTCAGTGCCGTCGTTTCTCTGAGTGCGAAAGCGGGAAGCCGTCTTCAGGCTCATCAGACAGTTTTAGCCCATGTGTTGACTACAAATCATTTGTGGAACCAGATCAGGGGAATCGGCGGAGCCTATGGGGCATCTACCCATATAGATATGCTAGAAGAGCTGATTATTTTTACGACTTACAGAGACCCTAGGATTAAAGCATCGCTTAATGATTATTTTGAGATACTTAAAGAGATTTCAAACAAAGGGATAGAACAAAACATTTTGGATAAATCGATTATTAATATTGTCGGAAAGGAGATTCGTCCTCTTTATCCAAAAGAAGCTTCAATGATTGCTTTCAGGCGTAAACTGTACAACATAACCGATAATTTTAGGTCGGAGAGAAGATCATATCTGCTTGATACAAGTATTGAAGATATTAAAAATGGAGCTAAAGCAATATTGGAAGCACTGGAGAATAAATCTAAAACTGTTGTAATAGGCTCGCAAAAACTTTTTGACAAAGACTCTTTTACGGTCAAATCGGTTAAACTTCCTCTTTAGGTGTGACTACGGGAGCATCGTTAAGTTCTTTGCCTACAGCTTCTCCCCAGATGCGTGCCAGGTGGTTTAATCCGCCTGGGTCTTTGACCTTTAGGACAAGGCATCGGCGGATACTGGCTAACCCCCTGACGATATCTTCGGCAAGGGCTTTACAGGTTGGGCTGCCACACAGACCACAATCTATACCCGGAAGGACATCCTCAATGCGGCTTGCTTTTTCCATCTTTTTAATGGCTTCTGATGTGTTCACATCAAGCTGCAATGAGTTGATAGGTTTTACTCTGTTGTACTTAATGTTTCTGATTAAGTGTTGCCCGGTTTTCATAATCTCATCTTTTAAGTTCTGAGGCAGGTCATTGGGCAGTTTTGCAGCATGATGTTTCATCCTCTCAGTCGCCAAAAAACGGTTACGGGGGGTTAATATTCCACCGCTACAGCCGGTTGCGCAAGCTCTGAGTTCCAAGAAATCGAAATTTTTAGACCGTTCATCTTCTAAAAGCTCCAAAAATTCAATGACATTGTGCAATTCATCGACAGAGAGGGTTCTGCCCTGCATCAAAGAGCTTTCTCCCTTCGTCAGACTCCATAGGAATGCCCCTTTTGTGACCGGCGGAATTTCAATTTTTAACTTACTTAACCGCTCTTTCTTACCGGTGGAAGAGAGCTGCTTTTTTATTAGATTAAAGATGTAGTCGAGGTTTAAGCCTCCCTGTATCAGCCCGCTTGTCGCAGAGCCGGGAGTCTTTATTTGGGCGTACTTCGCCGCACAAGGGGTAATATAGAAAATACCCACCTCTTTAGAGTTTGCTCCTAAGGACTCTAAATAAGATCTCACATACAGGGCAGTTATCTGAGCGGGAGTTCTGACTAAATTTACATTGGGTAAGAGATTGGGATATCGGATTTGAATGAGACGAACACTAGCCGGACAGTAGGAAGAGACAACGGGGTTTTGGTCGGCATAAACACTGATATTAGCTCCCAGGGTACGAAGAATATCGACACCGAATTCGCTGTAGTAGATGTGGGTAAATCCGACCTCTCCCAAAGCCCCGATGATTTGTTGCTCACTTATTTCATCCTCGAATTGACCTATTAAGACCGAAGGGATGAGAGCTACCCTGTATTGGTAGCTGTATATCTGATTAAGGTCGTTTTGTTCAATTATGATTGCACTGTGGGGGCAGACATCCATACACTGTCCGCAATCGACGCATCTTTCATAGTTTATACGGGCTTTACCTCCCGTTATTCTGATAGCTTCGGTGGGACAGACTTTCATGCAGTGGGTACAGCCTTGGCAAATATTCTCTTTGACGGTTAAGCTGTGGAAAAATGTTTCGTCACGCATCATTGTCCCCTTTAGCGATATTGAAAACCAACTTTATTATTGTCGGATTGTCTTTGGCGGTATCAATACTCATCTCATCGCAGTTGTTTTTAATATTAATTAAGCCCATTCCTGCTCCAAAGCCCATCTCTCTGACCTCTTCACTAGCCGTTGAGAACCCCTCAGTCATTGCCAACTTTAAATCGGGGATACCCGGTCCGGTATCACTGACTATAATTGTAATGACCTGTGGATCGATAAGGCATTCTATCTCTCCTCCATAGGAGTGGGCAACCACATTAACTTCGGCTTCATACAAAGCCACTATTATTCTTTTGATGTCCTTTGGATCCAAATTCAGTTGCTTTAAGGTTCCCTTTAGTGCACTGGAGACTTTCCCCGCATTTGCAAAGTCCCCGCTGGAAACCTGATAAATCTTATTCATCAAAATCTCCTAGTAGACAGGTTTTAAACCGTTGCTAAAGAGTAAACCACTTGACTTAAACATGGAATAGGGGGTTGTTATTACGGTAATTCCGTGCTCTTGGGCTAAATCCAACATGGTTTTTGTCGGTTTTTTGTTTCTCACAAATAGAATTTGGAGGATATCGGACATCTCGGCTGTTCTGATGGCTTGGTTGTTCGATAACCCTGTTATTAAAAGGATATCATCGGCTAATAAGGTTAAAACATCACTCATTAAATCAGAAGCAAATCCTAAAAGAACTTCCCTCTCTAAATTATCTTCTCCGCAGAGTACAGTTCCGTCAACAATTCGGACAACTTCGCTCAATTTCATCTGCAAAACTCCTGTAACCACTATCTTAACTATTTAATTTACCTGTGGAAGGTTTATCGGTTTCCAGCTATACTGTAGCATGATTTAACCACTATGAGGAGGATAATGTGTTCTATGTTGGTTCTTTAGACCAAGGGACAACCAGTACCAGGTTTTTCTTGTTTGACAATCAAGGAAAAGTTGTCGCTTCAAGTCAACTTGAGCACAAGCAGTTTTTTCCCCAACCGGGGTGGGTGGAACACGATGCGTCAGAGATCTGGGAAAACAGTGTTGCCGTTATTAGTCAAACTCTGAAAAAGATAAAAATTAAAATTACCGACATTAAAGGGTTGGGCATTACAAACCAAAGAGAGACAATAGTTGCTTGGGAACCCGAGAGTGGAAAGATCAGACACAATGCAATTGTGTGGCAGGACTTAAGGGGAACAGAGTTAATAAATAAAATCAAAGAGACTGAAGTAGGCTCTAAGATAGCTCAAATAACTGGGTTGGTTCCGTCGCCCTATTTCAGTGCCGCTAAAATTGCGTGGTTGTTGGATAACGATGACAGTCTGAAAAAAGATGCCCAAAACGGAAAAGTTATATTTGGAACAATCGATACATTTTTGGTTTGGAATTTAACCGGCGGACCTAAAAAAGGGAGAATTGTGACCGATGCCACCAATGCCAGCCGTTACATGTTGATGGATATCGAAACACTGTGTTGGAGTGACGAACTGTTGGATTTATTTGAGATCCCAAAAACAGCTCTTCCCGAGATAGTCAGTTCCTTTGGGGAAGTTTATGGCTATACCACCAATGAAGGTCCCTTTGGTACAGAGGTTGCTGTCGGCGGAATTTTAGGTGACCAACAGGCAGCTTTGTTCGGACAAGCCTGTTTTAAAGAGGGGCAATGTAAAAGCACCTACGGCACAGGTTGTTTTTTGCTGGCAAATACCGGTGAAAATCTTTACCGTTCAAAAAGAGGCCTTTTAAGTACGGTTGCTTATAAAGAATACGGTAAAAAAGCCGTTTATGCTTTGGAGGGCTCAATCGCCGTGGCCGGTTCTCTAGTTCAATGGGCCAGGGACAACCTTAAGTTGGTAAAAAGCGCCTCCGAACTGGATCAAAAAGCAATGGAAGTTGATGACTGCGGCGGTGTTTACATAGTACCGGCATTTTCCGGTCTTTTTGCCCCATATTGGCGCAGCGATGCCAGAGGCGTTATAGCCGGACTGACTGGGTATGTGACAACCTCCCATATCTGCAGGGCAATCTTGGAAGCAACTGCATTTCAGGTAAAGGACATCTTTGATGCTATGCAGGAAGATGCTAAATTGGAGATTGCGAGTCTGAAGGTAGACGGGGGGATGACAAACAGTCGCCCGTTGATGGAATTTCAAGCCGATTTACTGGGGATTCCGGTTATTAGACCGGATGTTTTTGAAACTACTGCACTCGGGGCAGCTTACGCAGCCGGACTTAGTGTCGGGCTTTGGAACTCTTTGGACGAACTGACCGTTTATTGGAAAGAAAAATCGAGATGGCTGGCATCTATGGACCAGTCAGTTAGAGAGAAAAAAATCTTGTTTTGGAACAAGGCAATTGAGAGAACCCTTAATTGGGAGACGGAGTAAAGAGAGTGGCTGATTCTTCTTTTTTAGCTTCTGCATGGTCTGTTTTAGCCCCAATAATTGAAATAGGGGTTTTAACTTATATTTTTTATCGCTTTCATACCGCCGTTGCCCAAACAAAAGCCCAACAGATTGGTAAAATTGTCTTTATCTTAGTTGCTCTTTACAGTGTTTCGAGAATTTTAAATCTAGTTACCCTTTTATGGTTGTATAGGTATATGACTATTCCGATTGTCATTTTTTTGAGTGTTGTTTACCAGCCTGAACTTCGGAGGGCTTTTACCCAAATCTTCAGCGGACGCAGCGGTCTTTTCAGAATTGGGACAACTACCACAAGTGACCAAATTGACATTGTTCTGAATGCATGCAACGTCCTTGTCTCCAAAAGAAGGGGAGCATTAATAGTCTTTACCCGTCATTTGGGAATCAAGGGGATAATAGATTCGGGAACCCGCCTTAACGCAGATCTCTCCTCAGCATTGATTCTGACTGTTTTTGACCACGATACCCCTTTGCACGACGGTGCTATGGTAATTCAGGGGGGTAAGATTTTGGCAGCGGGGTGTTATCTCCCTCTCAGTGAGCAAACCGATATTAAAAAGAGCTTTGGAACCCGTCACCGAGCTGCCCTAGGCCTGGCTGAAGAATCTGATGCAATTGTTTTGATAGTCAGCGAAGAGACTGGGGCCATGAGCCTTACTTACAATGCAAACCTCTATTATGACCTAGATGCCCAGACTGTTAAAAGGATGCTTTTGGCTCTGTTCAGTTATCATGATATAACGCCTCAACAGATTTCGGAGGATAATTCAGATGAACAGTAGTACTTTTTGGAGAGCCCTAACTAACAACTGGACTGTGAAAGTCTTCTCCCTATTACTGGCAATAGGAATATTCTTCGTCGTCAATTATGCCACAGTGGATCAAAAAGTCATTGAAATACCCCTGCAGATTGTGATGCCACAAGATTATGAGGCTATAAGTACGGTTCCCCCAAATGTTAACCTTATTATCAGGAGCGACCCTCGTTACACCCGTTTGGTGGATCCTTATGATTTTAAGGCAAAAGTTGATTTCTCTTTTGTTCAGTCTGACGGAGTTTCCAGCTCCCCGGTATTATTGACAAGTGATTCAAACTATAAATCAATGAATCTTTTTTTTACTACCGACCCGGAAATTATCAGAATATACTTTGTTGCCAAAGAACAAGAGAGTACCAATGATTAGAGGTATCGGTTTAGATGCAGTTTCCATCAGTCGTTTGGCGAATAAGAGATTATCCGAATACGCCATAAGCCGGCTGTTTCACCCTTTGGAAGTAGAACAAGCCAAAGAGTTGAGTGTTGATGAGCAACCACGTTTCTTTGCCTCCCGTTTTGGAGCCAAAGAGGCTCTGGTAAAAGCTTTAGGGACTGGATTTCGGGCAATTTCACCCTCTGAGATTTGTGTTGTAACCGATGATCTGGGTAAACCCTCATTCTTTCTAGGAAAAGAGGTTGTTAAAAAGCTTTGCTTGGAGAACTCAACCATTCATCTCAGCCTAACCCATGAAGCTGACTTAGCTTTGGCCTTTGTTGTTGTGGAGAGTTCAGATGTCTGCTAATAAGTGGTCTCGGCCGACATATTTTCCGCTGGATGAAAACAAAAGGAGAATAAAACTAGTCGTCAGTTACGACGGGACAAATTTTTCGGGCTGGCAAAGGCAACAAGGGGTTCGCACCGTTCAACAAGAGCTTGAAAAAATTCTTCTCAAAATTACAAAAGAGGAAACAAGGGTACATGGGTCTGGCAGAACCGATGCCAAAGTCCATGCCCTAGGCCAGGTAGCTCATTTTGACACGTCCAATAAGAGTATACCACCAGAGGTCTTCTCTTTGGCAATTAATCAACTTATCAGCAGCGATATCAGGGTACTTGAAAGTTGTGAAGTTACCCAAAATTTCCATGCCCGCTATACTGCCGTTAAAAGAACATACCGTTATCTGATAAAAGAGATTAAAGATATCAGGCCTTTTGATGTAAACAGAGTGTCTAGAATAAGGGAATTTCCCCCTTTGGAGCTCTTAAACGGGTATGCAAAGACAATTTTAGGGAGTCACGACTTCTTGACATTCGGTGCAGCAGCCGACCAGAGTATCTCAACAATCAGAGATATTTATATAAGTCATTTCTTTTTTGAAACCTGTCTGTGGAATCAAAAAGTGTTGGTTTACGAGGTGTGCGGTAATGCCTTTTTAATGCATCAAGTTCGCTCAATGGTGGGAACCATGCTACAATTAGCCGAGAGGAAAGAGACCGTTGAGGAGTTTGCGAAGCGACTTGAAGCAAAAGATCGTCAAATGGCAGGAAGAACGGCAGCAGCCCACGGATTGTATCTTTATGGAATTGAACATGCAGATTTATGATGACCGGGAAAAAAGGGAGCAGATTGCTAACTCTTTAGAGGCTACCTGGGAGCTCTTGGAAGAGTTGAAACTCTATATAGACCCCACTTTAGAAGCTGACAACAAGAGGCCCCAATTTGAAGAAGTTGCCCTACAGCTGCTACCCGATGCGAAAGAACAGTTAAGTAGGCTCTCTTTAAGCCAGTTAGAAGAGGTTTCAAAAAGCTGTCAACTCTGCCCGCTTGCCAAACAGCGAAAAAATGTTGTCTTTGGGGAGGGAAGCGGCAATGCCAAACTTATGGTTATAGGAGAAGCTCCGGGTGCTCAGGAAGATGAAGAGGGACGTCCTTTTGTCGGAAATTCTGGGCAATACTTAACTTCATGGCTTAAAGCCATAAATTTAGACCGGGAAAAATCAATTTACATAACCAACATAGTGAAATGTCGTCCTCCCGGCAACAGAGACCCGCATGAATCTGAGGCAGAAAAATGTCTATCCTACCTGAGACAGCAGATTGCTTTGATAAAGCCTGATTTAATATTGTGTTTAGGCAGAGTAGCTACCCATTATTTGCTCAATACGAGTGCTTCATTATCCTCTATGAGGATGAAAATACATCGCTTTGAAACAATTAGTACTATCGTTACCTACCATCCCAGTGCAGTGTTACGAAACCTCTCTTTGAGGAAAGAGGTTTGGGACGATTTGCGTTTAGTCGCTAAATTTTTAAATTTACCGGCAGGAAACCGCTAAAATGTACATAGATGTGGTGATTAACCGACCCTTAAATATGCGATTCACATACAAAGAAGGAGAGAGTCTGAAAGCAGAGGTCGGCTTAAGAGTTGTGGTTCCTTTTGGCAAACAGGATGTTACAGCCTACGTAGTGGATACCTTTTTTGAACTCGCCGATGTCTCATACGAAATAAAAGAGATAAAAAGAGTTGTTGATGACCAACCCCTTTTTGGTAAGAAGGAGATTGAGTTAGCCCAATGGATGGCTAACTTTTATCTGTGCAGCGAGGGGGAAGCCCTCAGTTTAATGATACCCGGAGGCAAAAGGGAAGTTGACTTACCTCATCTGCCGGTATCAGATGAGATAAACCAACAAGACTCTTTTGAGCTCTCTGATGAGCAATCAGTTGCCATAAAGAATATAACGGCAGCAAAAGAGGGCCTTTTTTATCTATGGGGAGTGACCGGTTCGGGAAAGAGTGAGGTTTTTTTGTCGGTTGCCGAAAGCGTTATAGCCGAAGGTAAACAGGTAATTTATCTGGTTCCCGAAATTACATTGACACACCAATTGGCAAAGCTGGTAACAAACAGGTTTAAAAATAAAGTAGCCATTCTTCACAGCCAAATGAAAGCTTCGCAGAGAATCTCGGCTTGGCGTAAAATCCATCGGGGAGAGGTAAAGGTGGTTATAGGGGCTCGCAGTGCAGTCTTTGCCCCCTTTAAAAATCTTGGTTTAATAATTTTAGATGAAGAACACGAAAATTCTTATAAATCGGGTTCAACTCCCCGTTACCATGCCCGTCAGGTTGCCCAAAGGAGAGCCTCTGTCGAAAAAGCTCTATTGGTTATGGGCAGTGCAACTCCCTCTACTGAAGCTTTTTTGATGATGCAAGAAAATAGAATTGTCAAACAGACACTTAGCAGCAAAGTCGCCGGTGGGAAAGTGCCTCAAATGGTTATAGTGAACATGCTCAATGAAAAGAGGATTCTCTCAAAAACATTGCAGCAAGAGATTCATAAAACTTTGGCCAATAAAAAACAGGTAATTCTGTTTCTGAACCGAAGGGGATTTTCTTACTATTTCCACTGCAACAGTTGCGGCTACTCTTTGAGTTGCCCCCACTGTTCGGTTGCCCTTACTTTTCATAAACATAAAAACCAACTTGTATGTCACTACTGTGGTTATAAAAAGAGCCCTGTTTCAGTTTGTCCAAACTGCAACTCGGTCGATATCGGTTATGGAGGGTTTGGAACCGAGATGGTTGAGCAAGAGGTAAAATTGTTCTTCCCAACGGCAAAAACAGAACGATTGGATACCGATTCGGCAACGGACAAAGAGAAGGTCGGTGAAATTCTAGATAACTTTCGAGACGGTAAAACAGACATTCTATTGGGCACCCAAATGGTTGCCAAAGGGCTAAACTTTCCCCTCGTTGATTTGGTTGGGATTGTTCTTGCCGACAGTTCACTTAATCTTCCCGATTTCCGATCTCAAGAGCGGACATTCTCTTTGATTACCCAAGTCAGTGGGAGAACCGGACGTTTTAACGATGCCGGAAAAGTAATCATCCAAACATTCAACAGTGACAACAGCGCAATCAGATTGGCAAAGGAGAATTTGGTTGAACAGTTTTATTTAGAGGAACTCCAACAAAGAAAAGAGACTAACTTTCCCCCCTACAGTCGTTTAATAAATTTTGTCATCAGGGGCAAAGATAATAAAAAATGTGCATCGGCAATTGAACAGCTCAAAACAGAGATAGATAAAGCAATATTTTTGACAAAGAAAAAAGGTTCTTTTTTGGATGTTTTGGGACCGACCAGTTGCCCGATTGAAAAAATTGCAGGTTCATGGCGGTATCATTTGGTTTTAAGGGGAAATAACGTCGCTGAGATAATAAGAGTTGCCTCAATAGCAAAAGAGAGTTTTAAAGTTCCGTCGGCTCTCTATCTTGAGATAGATGTAGACCCTCTTCAGATTCTTTAAAACCTAAATTCCTCTTAATTAAAGGAAAGTGTTTTGCATGTCCCTCTATTGCTTTTAAGGGATCTTTTGTTTTTATGGCATCCAAAATTACCGTATGTTCATCGACAAGAACACTCATATCGGAATAACTTTGGTGGGTTTTTGCCATCTCCTTACGGGTAAATTTATCCAACAATTTAAATATTGAGAGAAACAAAGAGTTGTTTGTTTGTTGGATTATGTAAAAATGAAAATTATAATCGGCTTTTTGGATAGCATCAAAATCGTTTTGGGCAACAGCCTTCTCAATATTATTAAGTTCTTCTTCCAATCGGGCAATAATGGCAGAACCCTTCTCTTCATCGCTGTTACAGAGGCTGACTATATTTATGATTCCCCTCTGCTCAAAAGCTTCACGTAACTCCAGGATTTCAAAAATAGATTTCCTTTCCAAGATAGAGAACCATGTCAATAACTCTGCCGCAACAGTGTTGTTTTTAGAGAGGAATGTCCCTTTTGGCACTCTTGTCTCAACGATACCCAGATATTGAAACACTTTAATGGCCTCTCTGATTGAAGAGCGCCCTATCCCAAACCTGCGGGCAAGTTCCAACTCAGTCGGTATTTTATCTCCCACTTTATACTCATCACTGATGATTAATTCTTTGATGCGGAACATTGCCTCGGTTACCACAGATGTTTTTTTTATCTTTTCTTCCATATCCTTTAGCCAATCTAGAGATTACCACAACATCAGACATTTGCAAAGAGTGGTGCAATTGACGATGAGTAGAGTTGCAAGTATTATGTCACTATGTTGAATATTTGCACACTTGGTGATTTTGTTCTGAGAGAGAAAGGGAAAAAAGTTGAACAATTTGACCATGAATTAAGAGAATTAGTTGATTTGATGTTTGAGACAATGGGAAGTGCCGATGGCATCGGTCTTGCCGCGCCTCAAATCGGTCTCTCCAAACGCATTTTTGTTGTCGATACAAGAAACCCAAAAGAGCGGTTTGTTTTTATAAATCCCCAAATTATAGAGACATGCGAGAAGCAGGTTTACTATGAAGAGGGGTGTCTGAGTATTCCGGGGATGTATGCTGACGTGCTCCGAGCAGAAGAGGTTACCGTCTTAGCACAAGATATCGACGGTAAAACCTTTACAGTCAAAGCCGACGGATTATTAGCCAGAGTAATTCAACACGAATATGACCATCTTAACGGGATTTTATTTATAGACCGCTTGGACAAAGAGTCTAGGGATAAATTGGTTTCTGCTTATGAAAAATTAACAAAAACAGGGGGCTAGGCAGTGCCTTCCAAAGAGTTGAGACTCCTTTTTGCAGGTAATCCCGAAATAGGAATCGAAAGCCTCCGAACATTAAACGACAACTTTAATGTTGTGGGTGTTTTGACGAATCCCGACAGGCCGGTGGGTCGCAGCAAAAAAGCAGAAGCCCCACCGATAAAACAGGAAGCAGAAAAACTGGGCTTATCTGTCATCCAATTTGAGCGTTTGTTAAGTGAATCAAGAGCTGTAACTCGAAGTTTAGGGGCTAATTTTTTAGTCTCGTTTGCCTGTGGTCACTATTTTGGATCAAAGTTTCTCGGTCTGTTTGAAAAAGGAGCCATTAATGTCCATCCTTCACTGTTGCCCCGTCACAGGGGGTGTGCACCACTGCAATTTGCTATTTTAAATGGCGAAACAAAAAGTGGAATAACGATTCAACGGATTGCCGGTGAGATTGACAGTGGAAATATCCTAAATCAGATGAATTTTGAAATTGACGGTAAAGATACCTATCTCTCTTTACAGCAGAGAGTAGGAAGCCTCAGTGCTCCCTTTTTGGTAGAGACTTTAAAACAGATTATCAAAGGAGAAATAGAAGAGATTGTCCAAGATCATCAAAAGGCAACCTACACCAGATTGTTAACCAAAGAGGACGGTCTCATTGATTGGAATAAGAGTGCCAAATCCATCCATTGTCAAATCAGAGCCCTCTACCCGTGGCCGAAAGCCTACACTCTATTTAAAGATAAAACTCTGATTATCAGCGGTGTAAGTGACTGCTTGGAAAAAGTCGGCAAAGAGAGTGCCCCTCCCTGTGTTATCCCCGGGACGGTTTTAGGGCATGTAAAGAATCGGGGGTTGGCAATTGCCTGCGGTGACGGGATTTTATATGTTAATAAGCTCCAATTGGCTCAAAAAAAAGAGCTGGACAGTGCCTCTTTTGTAAACGGCAATTCTGAAATTATCGACTCGCTTTTAGGGTGCTGACATGGTCAAAAAGAGAGTTTTGATTCTTATTATTTTTGTGTTTGTTTTTTCTTTTATTCCCATCGGAACCAAAGACAGACCGACAGTAGCATTGGTTCTTTCCGGTGGAGGAGCCAGAGGTCTTGCCCATATCCCGGTAATTGAAGAGATTGAGCGTTTCGGAATTCCGATAGACATGGTGTTGGGAACCAGTATGGGGGCTTTGGTGGGCGGCCTTTATGCTGCCGGTTATTCCCCGTCTGATATGAGAAATCTGATTGAACAAACCGACCTAATAGGTGCCTTGGCAATTGCCACAGTTCCCCCATTATATACTCCGTTGCATGTTTTTCAAAAAAACAGGGAAAATTTATTCAGTTTTGAGTTTGACAAAGGGGGTTTGGGTAGTACCCCCAGTTTAATCGGAGACCAGCAGGTTCTAAATATTTTAAATAATGCCCTCTCAAAAATCGCTTATATAGATGACTTTGATCGTTTGGAGATTCCTTTCCGATGTATCGGTACCGATATAATAAGCGGACAAAGATTAATTTTTTCTCAAGGATCTTTAGTCAGTGCAATCAGAGGCAGTATCTCAATTCCTGTTCTGTTCAGCCCATACCCCATAGGGAAACATTATGTGGTCGACGGGGGACTTGTCGATAACATGCCAATCGCTTTGGCTAAAGAGATGGGAGCCGATATTGTCATAGCTGTCGATGTCAATGCAGTTGATTACGAAGTTGATGCTGAAAGTGTAAACTCAATAACTTCTCTCTTAAATCAGCTCATAGTTGTTTTGACTAAAAATACAATCACCAATCAAACACAATTAGCTGATTTGATTATCGAGCCACCTTTGTTTGGACAGACTGTGTTGGATTTCCACAAAGCAAGTGAAATCTTGCAGGTGGGTGAAGCTGCAGTTGAAAGTTACCAAGAACAGCTAAAGACAATAGCAGCAGTATTTGAGCAATTGGATGCTCTCGATGTAAAAGACCCAAACCGTCAAGGAACTTATTTTGCATTGGACGATGTTTATATTGCAACCGTTTCTCATAAAGCTTTAGATGTCAATATAACTGAATTTGATCTAAAACCATTTAATTCATTTATTGGTTACCCCTTTAACGACCTTCAAAAAGAGACAATCACCGCAATGTTTGACAAAATAAGGGAGAGAGAGCGCTATGCAACTCTCACTTTTGCTTACACGGATGCAATTCAATCGGTTGACGGCAAAATTTGGGGTAACTTGGAAGTACAGACAAGGGCTTTTGAGAAAAGAAGGTCGGAAGTGGCGGCAGGGGTTTACGGGTCGACTTCTCTTATCTTTGCTAAAGGAAACCAAGCTAAATTAGACTTTATAGGAGACCTTAAAGTTAGGTATTCGCTCTATTCGGTAGTTGATTGGAGTGTTGAAGTTGCCAACGAAGATGCTTTTAGCGTATTTACTGCCGTCAGTAAAAGGTTTGCAAAAAAGTGGGTCGGCGGTGTTGAAGTTGGATATGTGAGCGGTGGAATACATCCTACCAACCTCCGCTCCTCCTTTAGAGGGGTTGCCTTCAGAGACAGGGCATTTATCTCCTGTATAAGCATAAAATGGGATAATCAAGATACGACATTAATCAAACTAAAAAGTAATTTAGACTATGTCAGTTTTGGTAATCCCGACCTTACTATTAATAAAAAGGGCTTTATTCCTTCATTTTCGATTGAGGCATTATATTCAACTTTAACCTACGGATTTTTCCCCCAAGAAGGACTTAGAGGCGATTTTTTGGCATCAGGTGAATTAACAAAACAGTTTGATTATCGCTTGGCTGCCCAGTTTCTAATAGCAATTCCCATCAGTAATAACGACACAATAAGCTTTAAAGTAAACGGCAGTAGTGCAACTGCTACCCTCCAGCGCAGCAGTTCATACTACGATTATGGAGGGGTAAGGGGGATTGCCACTTATTCAACGACAACCTTAGTGGACCAGATGGTGCTACTCGGTTTTGATTATTACCATTTCTTCAAGAAAAAGCCCTTAGCGGTAGTTTTATACTCCTCGTTTAAGGGGGGCTTTAAAGGGGATATTGTCTCTGACTGTGTTGTTGAAACAACCGCTCTTCCTTTTTCCAACCTAAAGAGTTACGATTTAAGTGCTGCTGTTGCTCTTGGTTTAAGCTTTGCCACAACCGATTTACTGATGGGGGTTGCTTTGGATAATAATCTAAAAGTAGCTCTGTTTATTGAGGTTCTATGAAAAATATCAGCTACCGTAAAATTTTATACTGGGCAGGAGTGATAGCGTCCCCCCTGATTTTAACAGTCCTAATTATCTTAACCCTGTTTCCATTTAGATTAGATGAGAGAATTCTTTTTAAACTCCCTTATTTCGATAAAATTGCCCATTTTATAAGTTATGCCGCTTTTAGTTGTTGTCTCTTTTTGTCTGTCGCATTTGTAAAACTCGGCGATACTTTTAAAACCATTTTGTCTAACAATAATCTGAAAGCTATTATGGTAGTTCTCCTCTCCTCTTTAATAGGGCTTATAATTGAGATTATTCAACCCTCCTTTGGCCGTTCTTTTGATCTTTTGGATGCATTGGCTAACTCGCTGGGTTCAATATTTGGCCTTTTTATTGGTTCTCTGCTTTTGTTGTTTGGCTCAGCTTTAGATAAAAGAGGGCAGAATCTATGACAACAGTTGAGTTGGCTGTAAAAATCAGCGATGCAATAATTTATGCTTCACAGAATTTGGAAGAGTCTTTAGTTAAGAGACTTAACGAGTTTAAAGAGCATTATAAAGGGGATGATACCCCCAACTCAAAAGCCTCTTATCAGCTCTTAAAAGCTATCGATGAAACACTGAAGTTGAGTATTAAACACAACTTACCGATGTGCCAAGATACGGGTCTGACAATTGCTTTTATTGAATATGGCCAAGAGAGCCGTTATTCAATGGCTGAAATTGAGAAAGCTTTTAACAAAGCTCTGGAAATTGCCTTAGACAGAGGGAATATGAGAGCATCGATTGTTAAAGAGCCCCTTTATGAGAGGCAAAACAGTAAGACAAACTCCCCGGCTGTTATTTATTGGATACCAAAAGAGGGCCGAGAAGTGACAATTAATTTTCTTCTTAAAGGCTTTGGCAGTGAAAATTGCAGCTCTTTGGTTATGCTCAATCCCACCAGTACAGAAGATGAGCTTATAGAGACAATCGTAAAAAGTGTCAAAGCAGCCGGGTCAAAGCCCTGCCCGCCGATTGTTGTCGGTGTCGGTTTAGGCGGAAGCAGTGATCGGGCTATGTATCTCTCTAAAATTGCCCTGTTAAGAAGTGTGGGAGAACGTCACCCAGAAACAAGGTACGCAAACTTGGAGAAAAAAATCGAAACAGCCATCAATGAACTGCAGATAGGTCCCGGAGGATTTAAAGGAGACCTGACAGCCCTTGGGGTGGCTATAGAATATGAACCTACCCATATAGCGGGACTTCCTTTAGGAATCACAATCAGTTGTTGGGCTGACAGAAAAGGGAAGGTAGTCTTAAAATGAGTTACAAAGTGGTAAGATTGCCATTAACGAAAGAAGAGATCTCTAATTTAAAACCTTTTGACATGCTTTTGTTGGAAGGAAAACTAATCGTTGCCCGCGACCAAGCCCACAAGCTCCTCGCCATTCTTATTGAAAAAAACGAACCATTACCCCTTGAATTAGCAGATCAAGTTATCTATTACATGGGACCGGCTAAAAAGGGGAACAACTTACCAATCGGATCCTGCGGCCCTACAACTGCCGGTAGAATGGATCGCTTTACCCCTACATTGATGGATAGGGGAGTTAAAGTAACAATAGGCAAGGGGCCAAGAAATCAGGCTGTCGTTGAGTCAATAATAGCCAACAAGGGCCTTTATCTGGTTGCATATGGCGGCTGTGGGGCTTTATATGCAACAAAAGTAATAAGCCAAAAAGTTATTGCATTTGAAGAGCTGGGTCCCGAAGCAATTTTAGAGATAGAGGTTAAAGATTTCCCTGTAATTGTGGGAATCGATTCTCAGGGTAATTCAATCTACTAATTGGTTTTTGTGCTGATATTCTCAATTTTTTAACTCCTCTATTATGTTAAGTAGGCTTGTATAACTATCTACGTGATGGTATTTAAGATTGCCTGTAGAAAGCTCATTAAAAAGTTCTTGGCACAAGAAATCTTTGCCTGCTCAATAGGTCTTAAACTTAAACTATCTATGGTACCTTTAGTTTCTGCAATGAAGAAGATATGCTTAACTGTACCCTCGTAAAATGCAATCGTCCAGTCAGGAGAGTAATTGCCGACGGGTGTGGGAATATGGAAACCTTTGGGGAGTTTTGCATATACGCAGACTTCTGATGCCACATCCAAATCCTGCACAAACCGGCGTTCAATGTTTTGCTGCGCTATGCGTGTTTTCTCCACTGTGAATAATGTGCTGTCATACTAATCGTCAATTTGGTTATAAGAAATGCACTTATCATTGAATCCTTGTCCCGTAAATGCCTTAATAACCGCATCTGTTTGATATTGCTGTATTTTAAAATGGAACTTCATTAGCTGTCACCTGCCGTGATTTCATCTTCCTGCTCGTAGTAGTAGGAGTAGTCCACACCTTTCATAAACATCTCACGGTCATTTATCTTATCAGTTAAAGCATTTTGGAGCAGAGCTTTTATCCTTTGGGGATTTTTCGTGCTTTCTTTCATGGCCGCCAAATAATCTTTCTTATCAATTCTGCTCCAGTCAACACAGAGTTTCAAATTCTTTTTCAAAATCAAATCGAGCCAAATACGTGTGCTTCTGCCGTTACCTTCCATAAATGGATGGGCAACATTCATCTCCACGTATTTGTCGGCAATCTCATTAAAAGTGTTTTCCGCCATATTCTCAATACTGCTCAGCGTGTTTTCTAAAAACTGAACGGGTGCAAAACGAAAATTACCCTTTGCAATATTCAGTGTTCTGATTTGTCCTGCAAAGTCATATAATCCTCCAAATAGGTAGCCGTGTATTTGCTGCAAACCTTTTACTGTTCCTATTTCAATGGTATTAAGTAATGAACTGTCAAATAGCGCATAGGCTTTAGATTTGCTTTTGCCGTCAATGGTTTCATCGCTATATGTGAACCATTCAATAAAGCGATTGGCTTTTTTGCTTGGAAAATTTTTCGCAAGTTCAATAATGCCGTCATAATCAAAGCAATCGGTCGAATACTTCTTGCCGTCAGATGCCATCAATTTCAGTTGGGTAGCGCGACTAACCAACTGAAAATTCTCTTTTTTTAGTTTAAATTTTAAATATTTCCAGTAGTTTCTATTTTTTGTGTAATCCTTTTCGCCACGCAAAACACCGACAATATCAAGCACCGAAAACCACCATTTGGCGTTTTCATCATCCCAAACGGCACGAACTTCGCTACCATCAATAGTTAGTACCAATATACCATTGTCGCTTAATGATTGGTTAGCAATTCTTAAACTTACATATATCATGTTTGTAGCCTCTCCATTATGTTTTTACTCTGGCGTTACATAGCCAATTGCAGAATGAAGATGTGCACAATTATACCAGTTAATAAGCGTTTTTTATAGACTCCAACCCAGTTTCCGTTTAACATCATTTGAAGGGGTAGGAAAGAGAGGTAGTTATTGAATAAGTATTCTTTGGCCTTTGGGGTTCTGATTTTTGCCCTAACGTTTTCGGGTTGTGTGAGATCTTCTTCAAACGGTGAGTTACCGCCACCGGTCAATGGCACTAGAGAGAATTCAAGATCTATAGATTTAGGGAATCTTAAAAGTCCCTCATCTTTGGAAGAACGGTTCAGTTATACGTATGGATACCTCTTAATGGAAACCAGCATGAAAAATGTCCAAGACATTAATGTTGATTTCTTTATAAGAGGGGTAACAGATGCCGGTCTTAATCAGGTACCGTTACTGCCGGCTTCGGAGCGAAACAGTGTTTTGTATGAGTATCAACAGCACCTGATGCAAGAGGCTGCAAAAAGATTGGAAACACTGGCCAGAAATAATTTAGAAGATGCCGAAAGCTTTTTAGCAATCAACGGACAGCGCCAAGAGGTCGAAACAACCCTTAGTGGCTTACAATACGAAATTATAACTGAAACAGAGGGGTCAAAACCCGCAGCCCGTGACACCGTCAAAGTTAATTACAGATTGACTTACTTAGACGGCAGAGAAGGGGATGCCTCAATCAGGGGTATCCCAAGTGAATTCAGCCTTGATTATCTGATACCGGGTTTTAGAGAGGGGTTGATGTTGATGACCGAAGGCTCCAAATTTAGATTTTTTGTCCATCCGAGACTCGGCTATGGGCAGGAGGGGTCAAGCCGAATTGAGCCGAATACCCTTTTGATTTTTGACGTGGAATTGGTAAAGATTATCCCCTTTACAGATTAAGAATTTTCAATAAACGGTAAAGATTTTTTATTTCGTACGTTGGTTTGTTTATAGAATCACTGACCATATTGTACCGGTTAATCCAACAGCTATCGAGATTGCTGTTTATAGCTCCGGCTATATCGCTGCTAAGACTGTCGCCAATAACAAGGGGATTGTTTGCACTGTAGCCTGAGTTTTTTATTAAATCTATGGTTCTCTCAAAATACTCTTTGCGTGGTTTTTGAAATCCTATCGACTCACTGACGGCAGTAACAACGAAGTAAGAGTCGATTTTAGAAGACTTAAGGCGCCCTTTTTGTATATAGGTGATACCGTTGGTGATTATACTCATCGGAATATTAGTCTCTCTTATTTTATTTAGAACATCTAACGTGTCAGGATATGGAAAATCGGCTTCACTGAGTTTTTCTCCATAAAGTTGAGAGCCAATATTCGGGTCTTCGTCAATTCCATACTTCTCAAAAAAGAGTCTGAAACGTTCAACTTTTAGTTTTTCAATTGTAATTTTACCTAACTCATACTCAAGCCAGAGCCGATTGTTGAAACTACTGTAATCCTCAATAGCCTTCGCTGTAGGCTCAATTCCCAAAACAGTAAGTATCTCTCCCACGGCCCACTTTTCACTGGCCATAAAATCTAAAAGTGTCCCGTCAATATCAAACAGCAGATGATCGTACATATAATTCCTTTACAGAAAGGCCCTAATGGTGATACTTTCACTATAGCGATGTAATTAATTAGAGGCAACGCCCAATGTTTGTGGGAGGGAGTATGAATAAAAAAGGGGGGTGGATAATCCACCTTATTGTAGCGATTCTCATTATCGTATTGGGGATTTTTATTCTGGTAAGAAAAGATCTCTTTAAACAAGTTTTTGTTATTGCGATAGGGATAATACTCTTGTTTGCATCAATAAGAACATTGGTGACAATGACAAAGTACCCTTTGAGTAAATTTAACCGTAACTCAACTTTGACAAAAGGGATACTGGGAATCATTATCTCAATATTAGCCATAATCATGCCGATAGCAATCGGTGCTACTGTTTGGCGGGTTCTTCTGATAATTGTTGCAATTCAACTTGCTTTGGCAGCTATAGTCCTGATAGTTGATGCAATTGCCCTTAAATCGGCTGGATTGCCCCTATTGCCTCTGGTAATAGAAGCAGCCGCTTCTTTAGTTGTTTCGGTAGCTCTTTTTGCTTTTCCCCAAAGTGTTGCCGATTTATTGGTCACTATTTTAGGGGTTGCTGTGATTATAATCGGTATTGCGGCAGCTTTGATTGCCTATTTTTCACGTAAAAAGGGCCCGGTCGTTGAGGTTGAGGTATATTGACACAACCGATAAGCTAAAGTAGTGTGAAACATATGAAAAACAGAAGAGCAGTAACACATCATCATCTCTTTCGACGTTGAATTAAGATGCGTGTGCTCTTATTAATATTGAAAGCTCCGCATTTTGCGGAGTTTTTTGCGTTATGGAGGAGTAAATGGAAAAACCACTACGCCTGGCAATTCAAAAAAGTGGACGTTTAAGCGAAAAGTCACTGCAGATTATTAGAAGTTGCGGTATCCGCTTCGGTTCTGATTCGCGTCTGTTAAGAGAGGAGGCTGACAACTTTCCAATCGAGTTTCTCTATCTTAGGGATGACGATATCCCCCGCTACATAAACGATAAAGTAGCCGATATCGGAATTGTCGGAAGAAACGAGTACGATGAACAAAACTACCCTTTGACAGTTCATCGCGATTTGGGTTTTGCTGCCTGCAGACTCTCAATAGCAGTACCCGAGGGCTTTTCTTATAACTCAATTAAAGATTTAGAGAAGAAGAGAATTGCCACAAGCTATCCCAATATTTTAAAAAAGAAGCTTGCCAAAGAGGGAGTGAATGCTCAGGTATATGAAATATCTGGCTCAGTTGAAATTACTCCATCAATTGGAGTTGCCGATGCAATTTGTGATTTGGTCAGCAGTGGGGCGACCTTGGCAAGCAACGGACTAAGAGAGGTTGAACCAATCTATTACTCAACAGCTGTACTCATCGGACGTACCGATTTAGAAGAGGAAAAAGCAACAATTTTAAAGCGGTTATTGATGCGTATCGATGCCGTTATGAGAGCCGATGATTATAAGTACATCATGTTTAACCTTCCCAAAGAGCATCTGCAGGAAGCTGCCAAGATTATAGGGGGGATGAAAAGTCCCACTGTAACGCCTCTGCTGGATCCAAATTGGTGTGCTGTTCAGACAGTCGTCAAAGAGAAACAGTTTTGGATGGTTTTGGAACAGCTTAAAACCTTGGGTGCCCAAGGTATTTTAGTGACCGCCATAGAGAAAATGGCAGACTAGGATTAACTATGAAAAGGATTGTTGAACCATCTTTGAAACAGATTATTCAAAGACCCTTTCTAAACGATCAAAAAGTGGAAAAAGAGGTCGCAAAAATTATTAAAAGGGTCAGAAAAGAGAAAGACATTGCCCTCTTTTACTACAACCAGAAACTTGATAATAACCAAAACGAGAATTTGGTTGTTTCCAAAGAGCAGTTAAAAGAGCAGGCTGCATTAGTTGATGAATCTTTAAAAAAGGCAATTGAGATTGCAGCTAGCAATATTGAAAAATTTCATAAAGAGCAGGTGATTAAGCACCCAAAAGTTAAAATAGGGGAGGGTATTACCCTTTGGCGTGAGGACAGACCAATCGAAAACGTAGGAATATACGTTCCTGGGGGCTCTGCCCCGCTGTTTTCCTCCCTTTTAATGCTAGCCATTCCAGCCAAGATAGCCGGCTGCAAGAAAATAGTTGTGACTACTCCCTCAATAAACGGCGAAGCTCTCAATCCTGCTCTCTGTTACAGTGCTTTGCTGTGTGAAGTCGATGAGATTTACCAAGTCGGAGGAGCTCAGGCAATTGGTGCCTTAGCCTACGGGACCGAGACAATACCGTCTGTCGATAAAATATTTGGTCCTGGTAATAGGTATGTCACAGAAGCAAAGAGCCAAGTGAGCAGAGTATGTGCCATCGACATGCCCGCCGGCCCAAGTGAAGTCATGGTAGTCATAGATAAAAATAGCAACTACGCTTTTGCCGCTGCAGACTTACTCAGTCAGGCAGAACATGGACCAGATAGCCAAATTGCACTTGTTGTTTACTGTTCCGATGTGATTTTAGCCCACCAAATAATAGATGAAGTTGAAAATCATCTTAAAGAACAATTAAAAACTTTACCCCGCAAAGAAATCGCAACCAAAGTCATTGATAACGGCAGAGCCTTTGTAGCATTGGATGAAAAAAAACTGTTGGAAATTATTGACAATTGGGCAGCGGAGCATCTAATACTGCAGTGTGACAATTATTCAGAGATAGCCAAAAAGGTAAATAATGCAGCTTCTCTGTTTTTGGGTCCCTACTCTTGTGAATCGGCGGGCGATTATGCATCGGGAACAAACCACACACTGCCTACAAACTTTTGGGCAAGAAGTCATAGCGGGATTTCTCTACAGAGTTTTTTAAAACGACTCTCGTTTCAGGAAATAGCAAAAGAGGGGTTGGAAACACTGAGTGAGACAATAGTTACCCTAGCCGGGGCTGAGGGTTTAGAGGCCCACAGCAGGGCTGTTAAAATAAGGATGGAAGGGAAATAAAGGCGTGAAAAAAGAGAAGTTTACAATAAAAGAGTTGATGCGTCCCAATATTTTAAAATTGGTACCCTACTCATCTGCCAGAAGCGAGTACATAGATTCAGATGCACTGCTTCTTGATGCAAATGAGCATTACCGAGATTTTGTCGGCAACGATGGGAGAAACAGATATCCGGATCCTCAACACACCCTTTTGAAAAAAAAGATTGAAGAAGTTTTAAAGCTTCCTGCCAAAAAGTTGGCTATCGGTAGCGGAAGTGATGAGCTCATTGATCTCCTTTTTAGAATTTTCTGCACTCCTAAAAAAGATAAAGCTCTGCTAATTTCACCAACCTATGGAGCCTATGAAGTTTTTGCCGCAATAAATGATGTTGCTGTCAGCCATTGCCAACTGAAAGGAGATTTTACCATCGACTTAAATAAGATGGAGGCTGTTTGCAGTCTGGTAAACAACGGAACTCCTGAAAGCGGGATGCATAAACTTCTTTTTATCTGCAGTCCCAATAACCCATCAGGTAACTCTTTTCCTCTTGAGCAAATTGAGATGATGGTTAACCGCTTCCAAGGAGTTGTCGTAGTTGATGAAGCCTATATCGATTTTTCAAAAAAAGAGTCGGCTGTAAAGCTTTTGGATAAATACGATAATCTTGTGGTTTTAAGGACTCTCTCTAAAGCTTGGGCTTTAGCGGATGCCCGTGTAGGGATAGCAATTTCCTCCGATGAGATAATAAAAATGATTCATAACGTTAAGTATCCGTACAATTTAAGTGGGATTTCACAGCAGTTGGCAATGGCTACTTTAGATAATTACAGTGAGGTTCAAAAGCATATTGAGCTTATTGTTCAGCAACGGGAGAGGGTCGCATCGGCTCTTAAAGAGTTTAAGTTTGTCGATAAAGTTTATCCGAGTGAAGCTAACTTTCTTTTAGTGAGAGTTCTAAATGACCCTGTGCAACTGCTTCAAACCCTTAGAGATGAAAAAATAATAATAAGAAACAGGTCTAATACGAGAGGATGTTATCAGAGTGTAAGAATTTCAATAGGAAGTGTTGAGGATAACAATCGCCTGTTGGACGCACTAAAAAGGATAGATAGAGATTATGACGGAGAAAAATGATAAAGGCGCTGCCCTTTTTATTGAGATTTTTGGGGGTATCCTTACTCTCAAAGATGGAATGCCCTATTTCTGTTTGGATGTTTTTCCCTCTTTAATTGCCTTAAGTGAGGATAACAGATACCAACTCTATTTAATAAAACAAAAAGAGACTGAAGAGTCTTTAGCTGATTATGTTGTTTCTTCTCTGACAAATCAGAAAATCGTTATTGAAGATGTTGTGGAAGAATCTATAGAGCCCTCTTTTGTCGCTAAAGAGTTTAGTTATCTCATAGGGCCAAATACGAAACAGCTAGAGACTCTTTGGGGAATCAGAGCTTTATCCTTAGATAGCTGGCAAGAGAGAGTTGAGTTTCTTTTAGAGGATTATGTTAAAAACAGAAAAGCCTTTATAAAGAGAGAGACTGCAGAGACATCAATTGAACTAAAATTGGATTTGGATGGTAAAGGAAAAGGAGCAATAAACAGCGGGCTTCCCTTTTTTGACCATATGCTTCTTCAAATTGCCCGGCACGGGAAAATTGATTTAGAACTTACATGCAAAGGTGACTTGGAAGTTGATGAACACCACAGCGTTGAAGATATTGCGATAGTTTTGGGGCAGGCTTTTCAAAAGGCTCTTGGCGAAAAAAGGGGTTTAAGACGTTACGGCTTTGAAGTTCTACCGATGGATGAAGTTTTAGCTACCGTCGTTGTAGATTTCTCTGGGAGGAGTCATTTTGAGTGGGATGTCAGATTTGGTCTTCCGATGGTGGGAACCTTTCCTACCGAACTTTTTAGCCATTTCTTTAAAACATTCAGCGATCACTGCCGTTGTAATCTCAACATAAGTGTCACAGATGGCAATACCCACCACCAAATAGAAGCTCTCTTTAAAGCATTTGCCCGTGCTCTTCGTAAAGCCGTATTCAGGTATAAGCAGAGTGATGAGTTACCCTCCACAAAAGGAGTCCTTTGATGGATATAATTTTAGCTATCGACATAATTGAGGGTAAATGTGTCCGTTTAACAAAAGGAGACTATGCAACAAAAAAAATCTATGCCTCTGATCCTTTAAAGATAGCTAAAGAGTACGAAGCAGCCGGTTTTAAGAGGCTGCATCTTATAGATTTAGACGGTGCAAAAGCTAAGAAGGTAGTGAATCTTAAAGTTTTGGAGACCATTGCAACTAATACAGACCTAATAATCGATTTTGGTGGAGGGCTGAATTCAATAGGGGACTTTGCCTCTGTTTTTGACAGCGGTGCTTCGATGGCTACCGTAGGCTCTTTGGCAGCCAATAACAGGGAACTTACCCTTGAGCTTCTTAATCAATATTCAAAAGAAAAACTGATTTTAGGATCTGATTGCAAAGATCGGAAAATTGCGGTTTCCGGATGGCAGGAGGTAACTGACATTTCGGTTCTCTCTTTTATAACGACATATCTAAAAGAGGGTTTTGAGATGGTAATAAGTACCGATATTAGTAAGGATGGGATGTTAAAAGGGCCCTCTTTCGACCTCTATAAAGAGATTTTAAAGCAGGCTGAAGCAGATTGTCTTTCAATCTCTTTAATAGCCAGCGGAGGTGTAAGCAGTATCAAAGATTTGGATAAGTTAAATGAACTTAATCTTTTTGGCTCAATAATTGGGAAAGCTTTTTATGAAAATAAAATCAGCTTAGAAGATTTAGCTAAGTGGGAGAAAAACCGATGAACACTGATTATAAAAGAATAATCGCTTGTTTGGACATCGAAAATGGAAAAGTCGTTAAAGGAATTAACTTTGAGAATATTAGGGAAGTTGGCAACGTTGTTGATTTAGCAGCTTCTTATTACTCAAAAGGAGTTGATCAGGTTGCCCTTTTGAATATCAGCGCAACAGAGGCAAATAAGGGGGGCTTTGCTGTTTTGGTTAAAGAGGCAGCCGCAGTGAAAAAAGGAGATTTGATTGCGGGAGGGGGCATAAATAACTTGGATGACGCTTACCGGTTGCTCTCTAACGGTGCCGATAAAATCACAATCAACAGTATGGCTGTTAAAAAGCCCTCCCTAATAGACTCCATAGCTAAAGAGTTTGGCCAAGATGTTTTGGTGTGTGCCATTGATGTCATAACAAACCCTGATATAGAAGGGGGATGGGAGGTTGTTATTTCGGGGGGAAGAGAAGCAACTGCAAAGGATGCTTTTAGTTGGGCTAAAGAAGTGGCTTTGCGGGGAGCTTCGGAAATTTTGCTTACATCAAAGGACCACGACGGAACAAAACAGGGCTTTGCTATCGACTTATTGAAAAAAATGAAGAATTCTGTTGATATCCCAATTATAGCCAGTGGCGGAGCGGGGAATATGGACCATTTCCTTACCCTTTTCAAGGAAGAAGCCGCTGATGGGGCTCTTGGTGCCTCAATTTTTCACTTTAATTTAGTGGAGATTGATAAACTAAAGATTTATTTGAAGAAAAATGGTATAAGTGTAAACCTATAGCAAAAGGGGAGAGAACTTAATGGAAATTGACTTTTCAAAAGGGGATGGCTTAGTTCCTGCCATTGTACAAGATTCGGTGACTCGGAAAGTCCTTATGCTAGGTTACATGAATGCAGAAGCCCTCCAAATCACCCAGGATCGGGGCCTTGTGACTTTTTATTCACGTTCCCGCCAAAGCCTTTGGACAAAAGGGGAGCAAAGCGGAAACTACCTCAAACTCCGTGAAATTATTGTAGATTGCGATAACGATACCCTTTTAATAAAAGCAATCCCAACAGGGCCTGTCTGTCATAAAGGATCCGATACATGCTTTGGGGAGAGCAATGATGCCCAAAGATTATCGAGCGGCGATTTCCTCTTTTATTTAGAGGATGTTATTAACGACCGCAGAGAACATCCGATTGAGGGTTCCTATACCAACCATCTGTTATCGAGAGGATTGAATAAAATTGCACAGAAAGTGGGCGAAGAGGCTGTTGAGCTGGTTATCGAAGCGATGAGTACCAATAAAAACCTCCTTTTGGGCGAAGCCGCAGATTTAATTTACCACATGATGGTTCTGTTGGCCCAAAAGAATGTTCGTTTTGAAGAGGTTATAGAAGTTCTTAAGGGGAGACACTCCCGATAGGTGAGCTGCCGTGAAGCCAGAAAAAGGGACTAAAGAGTATACAATCGGTTTGAAAGTATCTCTTGTCTCAATAGTTTTTAGTATAATATTAGCCCTGTTGAAGTTAATATCGGGGGTCTTTGGCCACTCTTCGGCTCTCATCAGCGATGGGCTAAACTCTTTAAGTGATATCTTCAGTTACTCTGTCGTAGCCGGAGGAGTGGCAGCCAGCGATAAAAGAGCCGATACCGTTCACCAGTATGGACATGAAAAACTGGAAAGCATAATCAGCCTGTTTTTAGCTTTAGCCATCATTGGCACAGGTTTTACTATTGGTTATAAAGCGGTTGTCCATCTTATCAATTCCGATGAAGTTCCCATCCCAACTCTTTTTCCCTTAATAGTTGCGGTTTTATCAATAATAACCAAACTATACCTATGGCGATTCACAGCTAAAAATGCCATTAAAACAAATTTAAGTTCCCTTAAGGCTTTGGCAACGGATCACCTTTCTGATATGTTAAGTTCAATAGGAGCCCTTATCGGGGTTATCGGAGCAAAGATGGGATATCCTTTAAGCGACCCACTTGCCTCGTTAATAATTGCGGCTCTGATTATAAAAGCTGCTATCGAGGTCTTCTTGGCTGCGTTTAACGTGTTAATGGATGCTTCTGTTGACAAAGAGACTATCAAAATACTAAAAGGGTCGATTTTAAAGGATAGGAGAATACTTGCTTTAGATCTCTTAAGAACCCGCAGTGTCGGCAGTGGGTACTGGGTTGAAGTTGAGATAAAACTGCCAAAAGAGCTCTCTTTGTACGAAGCCCACAGAATAGCCGAACAACTGCACGACCGTTTAGAGAAAGAATTCCCAAGAATCAAACACGTGATGGTTCATACCAATCCTTCAAAATAGAAAAAACTGCCTAAATACCAATTTCAAATGAAAGAATTCGGGCTTTAATTTTATTCTTACTGCTTGCATACTCCCTCTGAAACTAATAGATGTGTTGGTTATAAAGCTTAGGTTCTGATTTAATGATACTGTTTCACAGTCAAGAGTTATGGTTGCTTTTACTCCTTTTGTGTGTGACAATTAGTCTCATAAAAGCAAGATGCTTGCAATCATTTAAAAAAGGAACAGGCTTTATTAATGGAATTACACCAAATAGGTGAATTGCTTGAGCATAAAAATCTTCTCAACCAACTAATTGATTTAATTTCTGACTTTGTTTTCTACAAAGATTTAGATGGAAAATATTTAGGCTGTAACAAAGCATTCGAGAAGTTGGTAGGCAAACCGAGAGATGAAATAGTCGGAATGTCTTGCAATGATGTTGTCGGTTTAATCAGTAAAGATTTGTGCAGAGAGAGCGATCTCAAGGTCGTAAAAACCGGAAAACAACTCAAAGTTGAGGGATTACTGAGAGGCAGTGACGGCCAAGAGATAATTGTAGAAAACTTAAAAGCCCCTCTCTATAATTCAGAGAATGAAATAGTCGGAGTTATAATTATCGGGCGAAACATTACTTTGCACAAAAAAGCCCAGGAAGCCCTCAAAAAAAGTGAAGTTAAATACCGCTTAATAACTGAAAATGTTACCGATGTAATTTGGGTTCTAGATGTTAAGAGCTTAAGATACCTTTATATAAGCCCTTCAATAATGCAATTAAGGGGTCTTACCGTTGAAGAGGCTATGAAAGAGACAATCGAAGAGAGTATGTCTAAAAAGGATTATCAGGAAATCATAAAAAATTTTACCAATCAAATTCAGGAATTTTTAAAAAATCCACTCAAATCAAACTCTTTTGTTACCGAAATTCAGCAACGCCATAAAAACAAGAAGTGGATTTGGGTAGAAATTTCTGCTGTTTTTAGGCACAACAGTGATGGCAACTTAGAAATTGTAGGTGTCAGCAGAAATATTGAAGAGAGAAAAAAGCGGGAAGAGAAGATTATTTACTTAAGTACTCATGACTATTTAACTGACATCTTCAATTTTAGGCATTTCCAGTACTTAGCCCAATTAGAATTTCAAAAACTTGCCAACTGTGAAAACTCCCTCTTTCTTTTGATGATAGACATAGACAATTTTAAGTCTGTAAATGACCGCTACGGACATCAAATAGGGGATGATGTTTTAAAATTGGTTGTCAAGACAATCTCGTCCATTATTGATGAACAAGACCTTTTTGCCCGCTACGGCGGAGAAGAATTTATGGTGCTTATGAAAAAAAATGACTCCTCGGAAGCCATAAATAGTGCTGAGATAATAAGGAAAACAATCGGAGAAACACCTCACCCTATTGCCGGTAAAATCACTCTCTCTATCGGTGTTGCAGAATGTAATAAACTTGAGACGCTGGAAGAACTCTACAGAAAAGCCGACAGAGCAATGTATGAGGCAAAGAAATTGGGTAAAAACAGGGTAGTTGTCTCACACAATTAACCTCTCCTCTAAAATAGAGCACTAAGATTGTAAGCCATAAACAATCCTATAACCAAAGAGGCAATGTTGGAAACCAAAGCATAAAATGTTGCTTTCATCCATCTAATCTCACCGTTACTTAATCTTTTAAAAAAGAGAGAGTATAAAACCGCTTCAATTAAAAAAACTACGACTTCCGCCATAAAAAACAGAAAAGAGGCAATAAAGAGACCGATGATATAGCTGGCTAAATTCAAAAATACATTTAGCAGCAGTTGGGTTATCAGATTCACAACGATAATGAACCAGATAAGATTTCTTTTACGTATTTTAAAAAGCCAAGCAATGCCTACCTCGATTAAAACGGTAACTATGATCCTAACGGCAAGGGCAAAAATCTCTTTTGCCAAATTGTAGTTTGAGACAAGGGTGATGTCATCTTCGCTGACCAAAGCTGTAAAATAAGAATTAAAAGCATAGTTGGTGTAAGCCGATTCACTTAAGATGAATTTATCGTTTTCAGGCAAATAGATTAAAACCCTGTAAGTGTGAGGAGGATAATAGTTCCAACTGAAACGATGATCCTCTTCAATTTTAAAAAAGCGCTGTAAAAAGAAGTATCCTTGCGCTAAAGGATACTCAACAAATTTAGTGAAAATACCATAATCTTGGAAACTCTCATCATAATTAAAACTTTCTGGATTATCGTTGTCAAAAATATTATAAGGGCCGACACGTTTTTCGGTAGAGAGTAAGGTAACATAATAAGACTCACCTTCAAGCCCTTTAATCTCTATTGTGACACTCGGTTTTGGTCCCGCATCGGCAACAAGAAGGTAGGGAAAGAAAGCCAGCATAGTAATTAAAAAGAGGAATACAAAAAACACTCCCTTACTGTTTCTCACTACTCTAACCCTCAAGACTAAAATAATAAGAGATAATCTTTAAGGCTACTTAGTTAAAAACGAAAACTGAAAAACAGTTGCTATTATCGATATTGAGTAAACAAACTTTTCGATAAGGCATATTGAACAATAGCTGTTGTTGGTATAAACCCAAGAAAAGAGGTTTGAAAAAATGAAAGAAAAAGCAGAAAATACCATAAATATCAGAAAAGTAGCAAAAAGTGATGCCGTCAATCTTATAGAGTATCTAAACAAAGTCAGTTGTGAGTCAGATTTTTTAACATTCGGTGCAGGTGAGTTTGTAATGAGTGTTGAAGAGGAAGAGAGATTTATCGAGAATACCTTCAGAAAAGAGAATGACTTATTTATCGTAGCAGAAACAAATAATGAAATTGTAGGAACTTTATCCTTTGCAACAGGGCCAAGAAAAAGAACTGCCCATGTTGGTGAATTTGGAATGAGTGTCATTAAAAAGCATTGGGGAATCGGAGTTGGTACTAAGCTGATTAATTATCTAATAAGCTGGGCTAAAGAGTCTAAAAGAATTAGAAAAATTAATTTAAAGGTTAGATCAGACAACGAAAGAGCCATCCATTTGTATAAAAAAATGGGCTTTGTAGAAGAAGGGCTAAGAAAAAGAGACCTCTTTGTTAACGATAAATTCTACGATACTCTGTTAATGGGAAAGTGCATTGATTAAAAGGAGATTGTTTTAATTCTCCTGTTGTGATGTTTAGGTCTAGGTTGTGGAAAAGAGATAATAGTTAGCCGTATTTGTGAATATATTCTGTGGTAAGCAAAAAGCATAAAGATAGGTCTCAGTAGTCGATATTTCCAATAATCTTTTTTCCTATTTTGAAAAAAGGTAGCGTTTCGTACAAAGAACATATTTTATCAGCTATATTTACAACCACGCTCTCTTTGAAGGATGGAATACCTAAGTTCAGAGGAAACATGTGTGTTGCAATTATATCTTTTTCGATATCCGATAAGATGAAATCACGGTGTGCATTTTCCAAAGCCCGTTTGGCATGGAAAAAACGTAAGCGCTCTATAAATCTCTCTTAATCTTCCAACTCTGCCTTGCTACACTTCAGAAAACGAAATCTCTGGGGGAAAGCAATGAAAAGACATTACACCGAGGCCGAAAAGAGGCATCACGTACAAAAGGCATATGAATTAGTTTCCAATGGGAAAACATTTTTGGAGTATGTTGCCCTTTCTGGTATTTCAAGAGCCTCTCTGCTAACATGGAGAAAGCAGTTTGGTAAAGAATCTCAGATTGAGAAGCCACAAACATTAGTGGCTTTGGGTAAAGTAGCTACTTCTCAAGTTTCTATGCAACGGGTAGTGGTATCCTACTATGGAGCAACAATCGAAATAACTGGTGAAGATGCTCTGCTAGCCCTGCTGAAAAACCTCAGGGCTGCAAACAATGAATTGGTGTAAATGTTAGCGAGTAGCACCAACAAAATGGTACGGTTTCTCTCGATTAGGATCGGAATTTGCATTAAGGCGGCGCTCACGCCACTTGTTGAGCCTGGTCAAATCAATCTTATCCGGCATCAATGCCTCCCATTCGGCCTCAGTCTTGGTACCGACTCCGAAGGTACAGATGGCTTCAAGATAATCGTCTGCCCTCAGACCTGCTCGCTTAGCTGTTTCAATCATCGAGTAGAAGAAAGCAGAGGCATCTGCTCCATCCACGGTTTGGGTAAACAGCCAATTCCGTCTGCCAAGAGCAAAAGATTTAGCCACTATCTCACAAAAATTGTTCGAAGGTGTAGCCTCAACTACATCAAGATACTTCTTCATATAGATTTGGTAATTCTCAAGATAGCTAACAGCATCACCGATTGCTCCAGCATGGCTGTAGAACTTTCTCACTTCCTCAACAATCTCATAAATAGTATCGATGGCTTTCTCCGACTCTTCTCTTCTAAGAGAAAGGAAAGTCTTTGTATCAAGTTCTTTGGAATTCAGCATCTTGCGATACTTATCATCAATTTTGTAGAGCTTTGCAGCTTCATTGACAATGCGAAGGGCATGTATATTTTTCTTGTTAACCTTCAAAAGTTGCTTAGCTTTTCGCACCGCATGAACCCAACAGATACAGTGTTTATCACTAGAATAGGAGAGATATCCCTTCAACCCGTCAGTCATTAGATACCCGTCATACCCAAAGCGCTCAATATCTTCAAAGAGCACTTCCCTAGTACGACCTTGTATATAATCCAACAATACCAGCGATCGAGTGTTACCTGTACTTTGGTTAAAGGTATCTCCGATAGTGATGTACATAAACTCATTGGTCGAAGGTTTACCCGTAGAGCCTTTCACATCCAAAACAGAAACTCTGGTCTCATCCTTACTCAAAAAAGCAGATTGATAGACCTGCTTTCTAAAGTAACTGGCAAAAGGAAGCAGATCCTCATAGTAGCGAATTACCCAAGAGGCCAACTTTTGACGCGAGAGAAAGAATCCCTCACGAGCAAAAATCTCTTCCTGTCTATACAGGGGAAGATGATCATCAAACTTACTAAGTATTACATTGCTCACAATACTGGGACTGGCACCCAGTGTTGCACAGCTACTGGGATAGAGGACAATTTTATTGTTATCCAAGCCAGCATCAACATCAACACTTCTGTACTGAGGATAATGATGGCGCTCAACAACTACCTTGCGAGGGATAATAGCAATTTTATCAATTACCTTATCTTCTACTCGTTTATAGGCAATACCATCTTTACCTACAATACTCTGTGCAACATCTTCGGTATGGAACACATCACACACCGGAGTATCTGCTGGGGCGCTACATGCATTTAGGCGTTGACGCTTCTTTCTGTTATGAGAAGCAACTTCAGTAGTTTCATCCTCTTGGTGGTCTATACTCAATACAGCACCAAGGACTTCCAACTCTTGGAACAACCAGCCCATCTGTTCAGAGGAGGGGATATAGCGCTCTGCAGTTTTAAGCTTATATAACTCTTTAAGATTAGCAATTTCTTCAGATTGAGCTTGTACAATAGCAGAGAGATTAACTACAAGTGAGGCGATATCCTCCTTGTCCATTTTCATGAGATTTGCCTTAGTCATTTTTTCTGCTTCCATACTTAAATAATAGCACAATAAGCAAATAACATCAATAGAAACACATGTAAACATGCGTTTTAAGCTATCATTTTACCCTACAAATTTTGGGCTATAGACAGGAAATTGGCGCCAAATGTCATAGCCTTTAAGTAACAAAAGAAGATCTTCTATCTTGATTCTCAGAGCATCTTCGGCATTAGTAGGCCACTTAAATGAAGAACCGCACTCAAGGCGCTTGATAATCTCAAGCCAGCCATTGCCATTCCAAACTATTGCTTTGATAGTTCTGCGGTTGGCACCACAAAAGAGAAAAACTGATTTGTCAAAAGGTTGCAGCTTCATTTCATTTTGAACTATAAGAGCCAAGCCAGCGGAGCTCTTTCGCATGTCAGTACGACCAGCTTTAATGTAGAGATTGTAATCCTCAAGCCTGATTTCCATCACTATCCTCCTACAAAGAGGCTAGCCGATAGCAATATTCTTATGAAGGGGTATTTATAGAGCGCTTACTTTTAATCTGATTGGTTTATTCTTTATTCTTACATAAGTTGATCTGCCCTCATTACAAAGCACATGAGCAGCGTAGTTGCGATTGTAGCCGGTGTAACTGACAAATTCATCTAAGATTTTACCCTT
>Ga0265293_10002051_pt1 | contig 41925 bp, 37 predicted proteins | sample Munlanlewell138R_FD_192505 | JGI IMG/M metagenome (GOLD analysis project Ga0265293, IMG submission 192505) | Leachate microbial communities from a municipal landfill in Southern Ontario, Canada - Leachate well 138R | ecosystem: Engineered > Solid waste > Landfill > Unclassified | place: Canada...
TATTTTCTAAAAATCATTTTTTGCTAAATTCATGAGTTGATATTCATGAAGCATAATGTATTTTTCTACATGATTATTGCGTTTTGCGGAAACTCAAAAAAAAATTAACCATCTTTTAAAATTTTTGGAAGCTCTAAATAGGTAGATTTAAAACTTTAACTAGTAGGTCCCATCTTTCTAAGAGGTAGCACTCTGAAGATTACTTTACCAATTATCTCTTCATAACTAATGGCTCCAATACTTCTACTATCCCTACTAGAAGCTCTGTTATCTCCTAAGACAAATACATGGCCTGCTGGTACTTCATAAGGCATTTTTATGTTTCTTTCATAGGTGACACCATCTTGTCGGATATAAGGTTCATCTATTAGTTTATCATTTACATAAAGATATCCATCTATCATATCTACAGTGTCAAATTCAACTGCAACAATTCTTTTAATATAGTCTTCTCTTGTTTTAGCTGGAAAAATTCTTCTAAACCAGACTATATCATTTAGAAATGTAAAGTGTTTAAAATGAACTGGCTCTATTTCAATTACAATGATATCTCCATGAGCTGGTTTTTTAATTAATGGTCCTATTTTATTCATTATGAGAATATCTCCAGTTTCTAAGGTATTTAGCATGGATGTGCCTAAAACCTCCACTGGCTCCCCTATAAAGCCCCTTATTAATATCACAGCAAGGATTACTAACAAGATTGCTCTAACCCAAAGACCTAGTTCTTTTAAGTAATAAAGGCGCATTTTATCTTTATTATTGGTTTTGCAAGCTAATGACTCTAAAATATAATCATCATTTTTTACAAATTCACTAAAATCTTTTTGGTTTTCAAGGTTTTCAAAATCACTCATATCTCAATGACCTCAATGTTTTCCATACATTCTTCTACTATACTTTCTATATCTAAAGCTTGTTCAGAAGCTTCAATCAAATGTAAACGAGGTTTTGTTTTAGGATGTTTTGCAACAAATATTGTGCAACAATCCTGGTAAGGCAAAATTGAAGTCTCATAGGTCTCAATTAGCCGAGAAATATTAACTATTTCATTCTTATCCATCCCTATTAAGGGCCTTAAGACTAAAAAGTCTGATGCACTATCTGTAACATAAAGGCTTTCAATGGTTTGGCTGGCTACTTGGCCCAGAGATTCACCTGTAACTACAGCTTGTGCATATGTTCTTTTACCAATTTCATTGATGATAAAATACATTACCCTTCTCATAATAATGGTAAGTTCATTATGAGGACACTTTTTATAAATCTCCATCTGTGCATTGGTAAAATTAACCACATGAATTCTGTTTATTAGGGTATAGGGTTTAATAATTTTTGCTAAATCAATGACTTTTTCTTTAGCTTTTTCAGATGTATAAGGCTCACTGTGAAAGTAAACAGCTTCGAGTTCTATTCCTCTTTTTGCCATCATATATCCTGCAACAGGACTGTCTATTCCACCAGAAAGCATTAGTATTCCCCTGCCCGCACTGCCAACAGGAAGGCCTCCATGAGCTCTAATTTCTTTAGCATACACATAGATATGACTTGGCCTTATCTCTATGTTAAAGACCTTTTCTGGCTCAAATAGGTCAACTCTAAGACTATCTAGGGCTTCAAGTATCTTACCACCACAAATTCTTGACACTTCTGGTGATTGTAGCTCAAAGTTTTTATCTGCTCTTTTAGTACTTACTCTAAAAGATTGAAAAGCCTTTTCCTTAAAGAGGCTTTTAGCATAAATAGATATGAATTCAGTTAAGGTATCCATATCTTGGGGTAATTTATAGGCTATGGAAACAGCTACAATTCCAAAAACCTTAGATAGCATAAGGGCTATCTCTTGTTCACTGTATTTGCTTTCAATGATATGTATATATAGTCTTCCAGATTCTTTATCAAACTCATAATTAGCAACTTTATTTAAAATACTTTTTATATTATTTACTAATCTTTTTTCAAAAATTTTTCTGTTATCACCTTTTAGCATATATTCGCCAGGCTTTATTAGTAAGGTTTTTTCTGCATATTTATAGTCCATTCTTATCTCCTTACAAACAATTGTAGCATGGGAACAATATCTTTTAAATGTTCAATTAAAATATCGATTTCTTCTTTTGTGTTTTTTTCAGAAAATGAAATCCTAACAGCCCCCCCTATATAGTCATCAGGTAAGTCTCTATCTATATAAACAGATGAAGACTTATTGTGATTACCTACACAAGCAGAACCTGCTGATATATATACACCTTTTAATGATAAAGCATTTAATAAAACCTCAGAGTTAATATTTCTAAAAGATAAGCTGATGATATGGGGAATGGACTCTTGTGGTGATAGGTTAATAAACTCATCACTAAAATCTTCTTCTAATTTTTCTAGTAAATAGTTTTTAAGACTTTTAATATAGGTATAGTTGTCAGCTCGCTTTTTCAATAGTAAATCTAGGGCTAATGAAAACCCATATATACCAGAGGTGTTTAAGGTACCAGCTCTAGGGCCTGCTAAACTTGACCCGATAATAAAAGGATCTATCTTAGTTCTATGCTTTATATAAAGAGCACCTATCCCCTTTGGTCCATGAATTTTGTGGCTAGAAAAAGACATTAAATCCACATTAGGTAGATTAGCTAAATTAATATATATCTTTCCAAGAGCTTGAACTGAGTCTACATGGTAAACAGTTTTAGGATTAATGCTTTTAATTAAATTTGATATATCTTTTATAGGGACTAAAGCACCTGTTTCACTGGATACATGAACTGTTGAAACTAAAACTGTTTTATCATCAATCAAGCCAGCTAATTTGTTTAAGTCCAGATTTCCCTCTTTTGTTAAAGGTGTAAACCTAATATCAAATCCAAACTTTTCTAAATAAAGGGCTGTATTAGTTATTGTAGGATGTTCATGATTGGTAATAACTATATTTGCACCCTCTCTTAAGTTTGCAAAAGCTGAAGCCTTTAAAGCGAAATTGTTGGACTCTGCCCCTCCTGAAGTAATTACAAGCGTATCAGGTTTAGTATGAAGGAGTTTACCTAGTTTTTCTTTACTATTTTTAACAATATTATTAACTTCCATGCCCATCTTATGCAAACTTGAGGCATTGGCATAAAGATTCTTGTTTATTCTATTTATTTCGTCTACAACTTCATCAAAAACATATGTAGAAGCAGCATTGTCAAAATATATGTTTCTCTTCTTCATTTAAGAATTTGTCTCCACTTCTTTTATTAGATTTTTAATATGACCACCCATTTGGCTATAAAGGTTGGTAAAAGAAGCAATCTGTTCATCATCTAAATGATTAATCTCATCATAAGCTATTAGTTCTGATAAGTCTTTTACCTGTTTTTTAACATCACTTATTAAATCTAATAAGAGTAATTTTTTGTATGAACTGTCACTTAAAACCCTGTCTGGTTTGTATTTGAATTTTCTATCCATTAGATCTAATTCATAAGATGCAAATGCTTCAGGTATTGTAACATCAATATCAAACTTATCTTCTATTCTTTTAGCAAAAGGTAGGAGTTGTTCTTCTTCTCCGTGAACTAAAAAGATATTTTTAGGTTTAACCTTTATCTCGCTTATGTACTCATCTAAGCCATCTTTATCAATATGACCTGAGAAACCATCTATCATTTCTATCCTGGCTTTTACATCAATAGTATCACCAAATATTTTTACAGCCTTTACTCCGTCTACTAAGATTCTACCCAAGGTCCCATTAGCCTGATAGCCTACAAAAAGAACTGTTGTATTTTTCTTATATAGATTGTGCTTTAAATGATGCCTTATTCTTCCTGCATCACACATACCAGAGGCTGAAATAATAATCTTTGGGCTTTCATCAAAGTTTAATTGTTTGGATTCTTCTACAGATCTTGTAAAAAAGAGGTTAGGAAAATCTAAAGGACAATTGCCTTGAAAGATAAAGTCTTTTGCTTCTTTATCAAAATACTCATAATTCTTTTTAAAGACTGCCGTAGCTGATGTGGATAAAGGACTATCAATATATACAGGTATTTTTGAAAAGATAGAAAACTTCTCTTTTAAATAAATATTCTTATGAAAGGCATAAATCATTTCTTGGGTTCTTCCAACAGAAAAAGAAGGAATGATTACGGTACCACCCTTAGCTATGGTTTCTTCTATTACTCTAAACAACTTTTCTTCAGGATTTTTCTTGTTTTCATGAATTTTATTACCATAGGTAGATTCCATTATTAAATAATCCACATCTTGAACAACTACCGGATCACTAATAATTGGGGTATCTTTTTTCCCTAAGTCCGATGTAAAAGCAATGGATGTAGTTTTATCATTTTCTTTTACATATAGAATAATAGAAGCTGAGCCTAAAATATGACCAGAGTTAATAAATTTTACACTTATCTCATCATTAATTTTTACTAAATCATTGTATTGAACAGGAATAAAATTGTGTAGACACTTTTCAGCATCTTCTTTAGTATAAAGGGGCTCTAAAAGTGAAAGTCCTGCCCTTTGCCTTTTATGATTTTTAAATTCAGTATCTGATACCTGTATATGAGCTGAATCCATTAACATTAAATCACAAAGATCCTTAGTTGCTTTTGTGCATATGGTTGGACCTTTGTATCCTTTTTTATATAACAAAGGAATTCTGCCTGAATGGTCAATGTGGGCATGCGTTAATAGTAAGTAATCTATGCTTTTGGGGTCATAAGCTAGCTCTTCAAAGTTTTTTGCCTTTGTTGCCGATGAGCCTTGAAACATACCACAATCAATCATTACTTTTGAATTTTCTGTTTCCAATATGAAATTGGAACCTGTAACCTCTTTTGCTGAACCATAAAATCTTAGTTTCATAAAAATTTACCTCTGTTTTAATAATAACATAAAATATTTAATGAAAAAGATTTGATGAAGAAGATTTGATGAAAATATATTAGTAGATAAAGATTAAATAAAATAAATAATTAGATTTGTATAACAAAAAAACCCCTTTAAAAGGGATTTCTTGGCGTGCCAGAAGGGATTCGAACCCCTGACCTACGGATTAGAAGTCCGTTGCTCTATCCAGCTGAGCTACTGGCACAAATGGAGCGGGTGAAGGGAATCGAACCCTCACAACCAGCTTGGAAGGCTAGTGTTCTACCATTGAACTACACCCGCGTATTTGCTTTATGTATTATAACACAACCAAGGCACCTGTCAATCAGAAATTTTCATTTTGTTTATAAGGTTTTTAGCATGATTTAAACCAGTTTCTGTAACCCCCTTGCCTTCTATTAATACAGCTAATTGATATATTCTTTCTTCTTTATCAAGATATTTTATGTCAGCATAAGAGATATCATACTCACTATTTTTATAAATTAAATATTGATGACTAGCCTTTGCTGCAATTTGTGGAAGATGAGAAATTGCAATAACTTGCTTTTCCTTTGCTAACTCAAACAATCTAATTGCACTTACTACAGCAGCTTGTCCACTTATGCCTGCATCAATTTCATCAAAGATATAGGTGGTAGTTGGATCTTTTTTAGCAATTATACTTTTTATAGCTAACATTATTCTAGAAATTTCACCACCTGATGCAATTTTAGAAAGAGGTAAGGTATCTATTCCCTTATTTGCTGATATGAAAAACTCTAAAGAATAAATGCCTTTAGCTGGAAAACTATAATACCCTAACTTGTTTTTATGTAAATTATTCTCAAAATGAACTTTAAAAACTGAATCAGGCATTTCTAGACTATTCAGTATCTCTTCTACATTTTTAGAAAACTTTTCTGCCAATTCCAATCTTTTATTATTTAATGCTTCAGCCTTTTCTAAAAGAATATTGCCTAATTTATCTATTCTATTTAGTTTATCTTCATAAATACTTTCAAAGTTTTCCAATTCATAAAGTTCTTTTGCAGCCTTATCTTTAAATTCCAATATGTCTTCAATGCTTGATCCATATTTGTAGGAAAGTTTTCTAAAGGTTTCAAGTCTTGTGATTATATAGTTATATTCTTCTTCATTGTAATCAAATTTACTCAAATTATCTTTTAGTAATGATAAGGACTCTTTTATTAAGTAATAAGAGGATAAAAGGCTTTCTGAGATATCTTCAATCTCTTTTACATTTTTAATCTTACTAAGTGTTGTAGCTGAGATATAGATTTTTTCAACTTCATCTTCCCCTTCTAGATTGTTTATTGCCTCTTCTAGTAATAAAAGATACTTTTCAGCATTTTCTTGTAGTTTTCTTTCTTCTTCCAAGGCTTCTAAATTGAATGTTTCAACCTTAGACTTTTCAATCTCATCAACTTGATAAGCTAAAAGATCCATTCTCATAGACCTTTCTTTTTCTGAACCAGAATTTTTCATTACAAATTCTACTAAGTCGTTGTATTCTCTAAGATTATTTTGATAGTCAGAAATGAAAGGTTCAATTTCTTTTTCATAAAGGTTATCTAATATTTCTATATGTGTTTGAGGATTTAGAAGAGTCTGGTTCTCATATTGGCCATGAATGTCACAAAGTTGATTTGAAAGGTCTTTTAAAAGGCTTAAACTTCTAACTTTTCCATCAATTTTGCAAACAGAACCTGCATCTAAAAAGAATTGTCTTGTAATTACAAGCAAATTGTCATCTAACTCAATGTCAAATTCTTCTTTTAATCTCTCTTTTTGATTAGGATTTACTTGGAATACAGCTTCTACTGTAGAATTGTCAAATCCCTTTCTAATGTATTCTTTATAGGCTCTTTCCCCATTAATTAAGGACAAGGCTGTTATAAAAACACTCTTTCCAGCCCCAGACTCCCCGGTTATAACTGAAAAACCATTGTTGAAGTCTATAATTGTATCTCTAAAAATAGCAAAATTCTTAATAGACAGTTGTAATAACAAGTTATTTCTACCTCAGTTCATCTAAGATAAGGCTTTGAAAGTTTTCTGTATCTTCATTAGTTTGAAAACAAGCAAAGATTGTATCGTCCCCTGCTATTGTTCCAAGAAGATTTTCATAGTTAAGATTATCCACTGCCGAAGCCACAGCCGGAGCCGTGGCAGGCAGAGTCTTTATAACTGCAATGTTTTGAGAAATCTTAATGGACAAAAATGAAGCCTTAAGAATTCTAACTAACTTTTCATGGGAATTATCTGATGTTACAGAAGGAGCAGTATATATGGACAAACCATCCTTATTAACTGTTTTAAATAGTTTTAACTCCTTAATATCTCTGCAAATTGTGGCTTGGGTAGAAGAAAAACCTTTAAGTTTTAGTTTGTTTACCAGTTCTTCTTGAGTTTGAACCGCTTCTTTGTCAATCAGTTCAAGGATTTGAAGCTGTCGCTTATTCTTCATTGCTAATTACCCCTATAATAAATCTTGTTTCTCAAATTCTCATAAAAAGGATTCTTTTGAATTTTCACTAGTTTAATAACAAGGTCACTTTTTGAAATGCGTATTAGGTCATTTCCCTTTATATTATATGATATTCCATCGTAACTTAAATAACAACTGACAAAGTCTTTTTCTCTAACTTCTAATTCAACCAATCCATCACCTTTTATAACATAGGTTTGCCTATGCATCATATGAGGACATATTGGTGTAACCAAGATAATATCTGCTTCAGGATCACTTACAGGTCCTCCTGCTGACATTTGATAGCCAGTTGAACCGGTTGGTGTACTAACAATAATTCCATCTCCATTGTAACTATCAATGTAAGATCCATTTATATAAGAGGATATCTCCACAGTATCCCCTGTAGCTTCTCTGGTTATAACTATATCATTTAGGGCTTCTACACTATTTATGGTAATGCCATTTCTTATTACATCAGCTTTTATGGTCATTCTGTTAGAAATATCAAATTCTTTATGGAATATGGAAAGTAGCATTTCTTCATAATTTCTTTTTTCAATCTGTGTCAAAAAGCCTACTGAGCCTAAATTAATGCCCACTAAAGGAATACCAGTATTTTTAGTCTTTTGTGCCATATCTAAAAGAGTTCCATCTCCACCTAAGGTAATAATCATATCTGTGTTTTTTAATTTGCTCACATCAAAAAAGCCACCTTTAGTAACTATTTCATCATGAATTACATTAGCACCTATGGATTTTAAATAAGTGGTAACCTGCTTAAGAAAGTCACCATTGGAATCTTTGTGAATATTAGCAAAAAGTGAAAAGTTCATATATATTTTTCCTCTCCAGACCATGCTTAATAAATTTAGGATTAAACTCAAAACAATTGAATTTCTAACTAACATAATAATATAAACAAAAGGTAATTACAATTGATGGCCTTAGGATTTTATTAAGTTTGCTGTATAATACCACTTTTTAACTTATAATCTTGCTTTTTATACATATTTTAAGAATTTAAATTCTTGACCTAAAATGCCCCATATTCTATATTATAATGGTGTCATTAAACAAAAGGATAATTTGTATGAACAATCATGTAAGAAGATGGAAATATGAAGATTTGATTGATAAGGATCTAAAAGATGAGATTATTTTAATGGAAAGTAATCCTGATTTAGCTCTTGATGCTTTTTCAATGGACTTAGAATTTGGTACTGGAGGCTTAAGAGGAATATTAGGAGCTGGCACCAATAGAATGAATGTCTATACTGTTAGAAGAGCAAGCTTTGCCTTTGCTAAAACTCTTAAAAAGGGATCCAAAATAGCAATAGCCTATGATAGTAGAATAAAATCTGACCTATTTGCAAAAGAAGCTGCAAGGGTATTTGCAAATATGGGAATCTTTGTATATCTATACAATCAAGTTTCACCTACTCCCCTACTTTCATATACAGTAAGGCATCTAAATTGTGATGGTGGCATTGTAATCACTGCTTCTCATAATCCATCTGAATACAATGGATACAAGGTCTATGACAATGAAGGTTGTCAGATTGGGCCTAAAAAGGCTGAAGAGATTTTAGATGAGATAAAAAACATAGATGTATTTTACAAACATGGTGATGAATTGAGTTTTGAGCAATGCCTTGAATTTGGATATATAACCTATATAGGCCAAAATATAATAGATTCATTTTTAAAGGTAGTAACTAATGAAGTCTTCTTAAAAGAAGAGCGTACATTAAAACTTGTATATACACCTTTACATGGCAGTGGTTATGAATGTGTCTCTCAAGGTTTTGACCTATGCGGCTTTAAAAATGTACAATATGTAAAAGAACAGATTAAGCCTGATGGCAACTTTCCAACAGCAAAGTATCCAAATCCTGAGGTAAAAGAAGCTCTTATATTAGGTATAAGGGACTTAGAAGCTAGTTGCTCTGATATATTAATTGCTACAGATCCAGACTGTGACAGGGCTGCTGTAGCTGTTTTACATAAAGATGAAGTTAAGATTTTAAATGGAAATGAAATTGGGATTTTGTTATTAGACTATATTTGTCACATAAGAAGCGAACTTGGTATATTACCTCAAAATCCTCTTGCAATAAAGACTATTGTTACAACTGAATTGGCAAAGAGCATCTGTAAAAAGTATGGTGTTCAGTTAATTGAAGTGTTAACTGGTTTTAAGTTTATTGGAGAGCAAATCGCAATTTTAGAAGAAAATGGCAGAGAAAAAGACTTTATATTTGCTTTTGAAGAAAGTTGTGGTTACTTATCGGGAACCTATGTAAGAGATAAAGATGCAGTTAATGCCAGTCTATTAATAGCTGATATGGCAGATTATTACAAAAAGAAAGGCATGAGTCTTTATGATAAATTGGAAAAAATTTATAAAGAGCACGGTTATCTATTTACTTATTTAGGTAATTATGAATACAAGGGGCTTGAAGGCTTAGATAAAATGAAAAGCATTATGAAAAATCTCAGAGCCTCTTCCCTTTTAACAAAAGATTATCTAAATAATACAGATCATTTAAAAGCAGATGTTTTGGAATTTAACATAGAAGATAAAGGCATTGCCATAGTAAGGCCATCAGGAACTGAGCCCAAAATAAAGGTCTATTATTCTTCTCAAGCAAAGGACTCTTTAAAAAGTAAAAGCAAGTTAAGTGAACTTGTTACTTATTTTGAAAAGATGATAGAATAGAAACATGAAAAAAGTAGCATATTTCAAATCTCACAAAAAGAAAAGTGGCTTTCCCTATGAGTTTTTTGGACTTCTTTATCTTGTTCTTTCTGTAGGTGTTTTTGTCTATTATTATGTAAATATAAATTTAGAGGTGCTTTTAAACTTTAAAATATATAATGAAACAACCTTTGATACTTTTCGAGGCTTTTACTTTTCTTTAATATTTCTTAGCATTTTCTATTTCATATATAATTTAGGAGTAATAAAACTTTTTAAATCTAGAATTAAGTACCCTTTATACTTTGCAACTTTTGTGCTTACAGTCTTGTATTTTGTTTGTGGCTTTTTTTATGATTACAAAATTGTAATAACCCTTTATGATTATCTTTTATACCTACAAGCCCTATATTTCATATTAGTGATTTTGATATTCATATTTGAAAGTAGCCACTTGTCATATTATGGCAGTAAGTTTATGAGAGTCTTTTTTGTAATCTGCTCTATTTCATATATCCTTCTTCTTGGCCTTAAAATATTTAATTTTCAACACATTAAACATGAAGTTATTTACCTGGTTTTAATGCAGGGCTTTGTAAATCTTGCTGTGTTAGGTAATTCAATTTATAGGTTTTTAAAGAATAAGCCTCATTTAAGCATAAAATAAATAATTTATCTATCTTTTATAAATAATACTTTATAGCTACATCATTGGTGTGAATATCAGTAATATCATCTACCATTTGAAAGTCATAGGCCCAAGCACAGGTTTTGCTATCTAAACCTTTTAAAAAGCCATCATAGTAACCCTTACCATAGCCTACCCTATGGCCTTTTTTATCAAAGGCTAGACCTGGAACAAATATAAACTCTATAATCTTAGGGTCTACAAGAATCTTATCAACCGGTATTTCTATACCAAAGGCATCTTTTTCATAGATAGTATCTTTTGTTACCTTTAAGGGAACCAACTTATTTTTTTTGTTTATCCAAGGAACATATACTTGCTTGTCTTTCGAAAACAGATACTTCATAAGTTCCTTAGTATCAGCCTCATTATGCATGGACATGTAGACCATGTAGTGTTGATAGTTGGTAAAATTAGATTTTAAAAATTTCTCTAAAATTTTATTAGATAAAGAGATAACCTCATCTTTTGATAAGCTATCTCTTTTTTTATGCATTACTTTTCTTAATTCATCTTTACTTAAAATCATAATTCAAAAAACATGTTGTCTACATACTCATCAGTAAATTCACTATCTTGACTTAATTCAATATAGTTGGTCTTTTCCTTTATATCTTCTAACACATCCAAGGTGCTCTTATCTAACATTATCATAATGGTACCTGTTAAGGAAGTATTCCCTGCAGCAACCACCTTATGGGCTAATTCTTTGGGAAATAGGCCAATACCTGCTGTACTTTCAATATTTAGAACCGTTCCAAAACCTCCAGCTAAGTAAAGCTTATCTATATCATCATAAGAATAACCAGATCTTTTAATAAGAATGCTCAAACCTGCTGCTATGGCGGCTTTAGCATTTTGTACTTCTCTAATATCTTTTTGTGAAATAGAAACATCCTTAGTTATTTCAAAACTATCATAATCTTCCATATAACCAGACTCTTCAATAATCCCATTTTTCAACATGGAATAGATAACATCAATTAAGCCAGAACCACATATACCTATAGGTTCTTTGTTTCCAATGGTGGTGAATTTCTTAGGATCATTAAAATCTACCTTATCAATAGCTCCTTGAATACCTGCTACTCCACAAGAAATATTGGCACCTTCAAAGGCAGGGCCTGCAGCGGTTGCACAAGATAAAATCATATCTTTTGAAGCTAGTACAATTTCTCCATTGGTTCCTACATCCAATAAAATAGAAGGTTTATCTGCTAAGTGTATTCCAGTAGCTAAAATACCTGCTAGTATATCTGCCCCTACATATGATGCTATGGAAGCACAAACTACTACTTTTCCATCCTTGTTTATCTCAATGGCTGATTTTAAATGTGAATCCTCAGGGTCCAAAACATGAGTATCCAAGGTAACCGGTGTAAAAGGTGCAACACCAATACCCGTAGGATCAAGACCCATAAAGATATGTTGCATGGTTGTATTTCCAGAAACAACCACTAATTGAATGTCATCTCTTACTAAATTAGACTTTTCACAAAGCCTTCCTATTAATTCATTTACTTCTTCTAAGATAGTTTTTTGTATAAGTTCTAGATTTTCTGCTTTAGAGGAAAACTCAATTCTAGATATTACATCAGCACCAAAACGAGATTGTCTATTTATATCTGATGTGACCTCTACCCTTTCAGCAGTTTGTAAGTCATATAAAACAGCAGCAACAGTGGTTGTTCCAATATCCACCGCCACACCATAACCTTTTCTAATTAAGGGATTAACAACAATCTTACTTTGTGGTAGACGATTATCTGTCATAATGGCTTGAACAGCTTTAATGTTTCTTAAATCAATGGTTTGATTGTCAATTAAAGGTACAAAGCAAGCAAGACGAACATTGTTTTCAATTTCATCAGTTTTCAAAAACTTTCTTTCTCCATCAGTCATGACACTTTGATCATTGAGAAGTTTAATTTTGCATTTTCCGCATCTTTGCCCTCCTCCACATGGAGCGATAAATTCTATTTCTGGTATACTTTTTAATAGTGAATATATATTTGGATGGTCTAAATCGACTTTATTGAATTCATAGTTCTTCTTATCTGTTAAAATTTTAATAGCCATATAAATAACTCCTTAATTTCATTATTCTATTATAAGGTAAATAAGTTTTTTTAAAAGGGATTTTTAAGAATAATCCATATTAAACCTACTAATAGCATTTAATAGCCGAAAATTTGTTTTGTCTATATGATATAATAACAAGGAAAATGATATTGGGAGTTTTTGTATGAATAATAGTAAAGTAAGAACAAGATATGCACCTTCACCAACAGGTTTTGTACACATTGGAAATTTAAGATCTGCCCTTTATGAGTACTTGGTAGCTAAAGCCATGGGTGGACAATTTATCTTAAGAATTGAAGATACTGATAGAAATCGCTATGTTGAAGGGGCTGTAGAATTGATTTTTGAGACCTTAAAGACTGTGGGTATACAACATGATGAAGGTCCAGACATAGGCGGTCCTTATGCCCCCTACACCCAATCAGAGCGCTTAGATACCTATGGAGAGTATGCTCAACAACTAATTGACTCTAAAAAAGCCTATAGATGCTTTTGTGATACCGAAAGATTAGACCAACTTAAAGCTATTGCTGAACAAGAAAAGGTCCAATACAAATATGATAGACACTGTTTAGCCTTAAGTCCAGAAGAAATTCAAGAAAAGTTAGATAAGAATGAGCCCTATGTTATTAGACAATTTATTGAACAAGTTGGCTTTACTGAATTTGAAGATGAAGTCTTTGGTAAGATAAGATTTGATAATGATGTATTAGAAGATCAAATATTAATAAAATCTGATGGCTATCCCACATATAACTTTGCTAATGTTATTGATGACCACTTAATGAATATTACTCATATAGTTAGAGGAAATGAATACATAACCTCTACCCCGAAGTATATTCATCTATATGAAGCCTTCAATTGGGATATTCCCACCTTTGTTCATCTTCCTCTTGTTGTTAAACACGGTGGAGAAAAACTCTCAAAAAGAAGTGGTGATGCCTACTTCTCCGACTTCATAGACAAAGGCTATCTTCCAGAAGCCTTAGTAAACTATATTGTTTTATTAGGCTGGAGTTCTAGAACAGAAGAAGAATTCTTTACTTTAAAAGAGTTAGAAAAAATCTTTGATATAAAAGGTATAACCAAGTCCCCTTCTACCTTTGATACTGATAAGCTCAATTGGATGAACAGCGAGTACATTAGAAGAAAAAGCCCAGAAGAGTTTTTACAGGTTGCATCTAAGTGGATAGATTTGGGCTTAAAAAAAGATTTAGACAAACTCAAGATTTGTAATATGATTCAAAAAAGAGTGGCTGTCTTAAATGAAATACCAGATATGGTTACCTTTTTAGATGAAGTAAAAGAAATAGATCTAGAACTATATGTAAACAAAAAAAGTAAATCAACTGTAGAAAATGCAAAAACTATTCTACCTCTTGTTTATGAAAGAATATCCTTGTTAGATGATTTTAGTCATGAAAACATATATGGTCTTTTTGTAGAGATTGCTAATGAGTTAGAATTAAAAAATGGAACTGTCATGTGGCCCATAAGAATAGCTTTAAGTGGTTTACTGGTAACCCCTGGTGGTGCTGTAGAGATAGCTGACATAATTGGAAAAGAAGAAACTTTAAAAAGACTGAAAAAAGCAATAGACCAACTGGAGAATGATAATGTTTAAGTATGAGGACCTTCCAGATTATTGTAGGAACTATTTATCCTATCTGGAGACTATACAAAACAGATCAAAACAAACTGTTAATGAATACTATTATGACTTAAGAATGTTCTTAAGATTTTTAAAGGTATCAAAGTTTAAGGCTAAAGAAGAGTTTGACCAGATAAAGGTAGATGATATCTCTGTTAATGTGTTAGAAGAGTTAAGCCTTTCAGATTTTTATGATTATATGACCTTTTTGTCTAGAACAAGAAATGCTTCTGCAAAAACTAGAGCTAGAAAGGTAGCATCTATAAGGTCTTTTTATAAATATCTTTTTTCTAAAGCCAAATTGATATCTTCTAACCCTTCTTTAGAATTAGAAACTCCTAAACTTAAAAAGGCCTTACCTAGATACTTGAACTTAGAAGAAAGCAAAAGCCTTTTAGATAATGTGCAAGGAAAGCATGAAAAGCGGGACTTTGCCATGCTAACCATTTTGCTTAATTGTGGTATTAGAATATCTGAATTGGTTGGAATAAATTTAAGTGATTATAGGGATGATACCATAAAGATTTTTGGTAAAGGTAATAAAGAAAGAACCATCTATTTAAATGAAGCTACTCAAAATGCCATTAATGAATATTTACAAGTTAGACCCAATAATAAAGCTATAGATAGAAATGCCATGTTCATTAGTGATAGATATACTAGGATAAGTAGAAAAACAGTGCATGTTATTGTGAAAAAACAATTAAACAATGCTGGAATTGATATGGACCAATATTCAGCCCATAAATTAAGACACACTGCTGCTACCTTGATGTACAAGCATGGAAATGTTGATATTAGAGCTCTTCAAAGAATACTAGGCCATGAAAGTATTGCAACCACTGAGATATATACCCACTTAGATGATTCTCAACTAAGAAATGCAACAAAAAGCAATCCCCTAGCTCAATACACAAAAAAGGAAAAGAATAATCAAAATGACTAAATCTTTTGCAAATTTAGACAAGTTTTCACATGTTATCAATAAAAGTAATTCACTTTACATTCTTAACATTTATATGTAAAATATACTTTGCTTGAATAAGGAGGCATAATGGCATTTAAAAGATTTCTTTCAGTTTTTACCACAGCAATGTTTGCAATTCTGGTAGTAGCCGGATTTGTTGCTGTAATTTTAATAAATGTAAAACAAGATAAAAGCAATGTAGACCCTACAGACAATAATTCTAATACTACAAATACAACTCCTAAAGAGAATCCTGATTGGACAGATAAATACATTGAACCCAAGCAAAAGCCCTTTAATACCCTTGTTTTTGTAACAGACCCTAGGGGCAAAGACACAGATACCATAGTATTAGTTAATTTTGATCCAGAAGAAGGAGTCTTTAAGGCCCTTAGTATTCCAAGAGATACCATATTAAACAATAATCAAAAGGCTATACGAATTTATGAGTCTTCTGCAAATGAGATTTTAAAAGATGAAAAAGTAATTTCACTTTTTGAAGACCTCTTAAATACAGAGATTAAATATACGGCTAAGTTTTCTTTAGGAGCTATTGAAAGAGCTGTGGAAGAATTAGGTGGCCTCTATTTCCATATTCCTGCAGACATGTACTATTATGACAATGGAGTTGATCCTGAAACTGGTGAATACAATACTGACTTAGAAATACTAATCGATCTTAAAAAAGGTGATAAGCAATTAAGTGGTAAGGACACTGTCAATCTACTTAGATTTAGAAGACCATCTGAAGGTCATGAATCTGAAGAGCTAAGCCAGTTCTACCCTAGTGGTTCAGATATGGACAGAATTAATATGGGTAAAAGTGTTTTAAAAACCTTTGTTCAACAGCTTTTTGAAATGAGTAGAAGAAATCTAGTAAGTAAACTTTCCAACCTAGTAAACATTTTGTATGACCAAGTAGAAGTCCATATGACACTTAGAGATTTACAAGAACTAGTAAATGTCTTCTTGAAAGCTATACCGGTTGATAAAAATGATAACTACGAACTTCAAGATATTGAATGGTTCGTACTTCCTGGCCAATATAGCAATGATTCCTATGGCTATGTCTACAGGCTAGACATCCCTGCTACTAGTACAATCATCAATGAAAACTTTAGTACTAAGTAGATAACTAGAAAATATATATTGTTTGGATTTCGATGTTAATAGAAGATGAAGAAAAGAAATAAAAATTGTCCTATGAAAGGACAATTTTTTATACTAAGGATATTAAAATTTTAAGTTACATATCTTTATCTTCAACACTTACATATTTTCATAAAAAGCCTTAAAGGCCTTGTAGGTCATATAAATATCAGCTTTGCTTGTCATTTCATATGGAGAGTGCATTGCTAAAACAGGAACTCCAGCATCTAGTACATTTATACCTAGATTTGCTGCAAATTTTGCGATAGTCCCACCACCACCTGCATCTATTTTACCAAGTTCACAAATTTGCCAAACTATATCTTCAGTGCTATCAAACAATTTTGTTACAGAATTTAAAAATTCTGCATTGGCATCACTGGCTCCACCTTTTCCACCTGAACCTGTATATTTAGTAATAGCTATTCCCCTGTTTAGATATGAGCTATTGTTAGATTCAAATACAGATTTATGGTTAGGATCAAAAGCGGCAGTTACATCTGCAGATAACATAACAGAATCTCTTAAAACACTTTTCACATTAGGAGTTTCTTTTTTGTTGTTAAGATACAAAAGCTCAGCAATCATCTCTGTGACAAAGGTTAAGGTATCAGCTTGTGCCCCTGTGTTGCCAGCAGAACCAACTTCTTCTTTGTCTGAAAAGTAGCAGTAAGAAGTTTTGTCACTAATTGTGTTAGAAGAATCAAAAAATGCCATTAAAGAAGTATAAGCACATACTCTGTCATCTTGTCCATAACCACCTACTATAGACTTGTCAATTCCCACGTCTCTTGCTTTAAAAGCTGGAACAACCTCTAGCTCAGCATTGATGAAGTCCTTTTCCACTAAGCCATATTTGTTGTTTAATAATTGTAAAATGGTTGCTTTAACCTTCTCATTTACTTCTGTGTCACCATTGGGAACAGAACCAACTACTAGATTTAAGCTTTCACCAGGTATTGCATCTTTTAAGGTAAGCTTGCTTTGTTCTGCAGCTAGATGTGGTAAAAGGTCTGATATTACAAAGACAGGATCATTCTCATCTTCACCTATTGTGATTTCTAACTCAGTACCGTCTTGTTTATAGATGATTCCATGAATAGCCAAGGGTATGGTTACCCATTGGTACTTCCTAACACCCCCATAATAGTGGGTTTTAATAAAGCCTATCTCTGTATCTTCATATATGGGAAGTGGCTTTAAATCCAGTCTAGGAGTGTCTAAATGGGATCCTATAATCTTTATACCTTCAGAAAGACCATCCTTACCAATGGTAATAAGCATTACAGCCTTATTGTTTTCAATAAAGTAAAGCTTATCACCAGGATGAAGTTGCTGCTTATTTTTATATGCGCTTTTTAAGGATATAAAGCTGTTGTTTCTGTTAAGGCACATGTCGTGGATATACTTAACACATTCCCTTTCAGTTTTACATTGATTTAAAAAATCTTTGTATCCTTCAGAAAAATCATGTATTACAGAAACTTGATCTTCCGAAATTTCTTTCCAAACGTTTTTTCTTTCATAGAACAAAAGGTCTTTTACATCTTTACTGTCTACCATATCATCTCATCCTTTTCTAGCATTTTTTATTAGAACAACAAGAATTACAGGAAAAGTCCTCATCAGGTACATCCATTCCTAAATTCTTTTGATAGTTGTAAATAGCTGCTTTAATGGCTTCTTCAGCCAAGATAGAACAGTGAACCTTAACTGGTGGTAATCCATCTAAGGCTTCTACCACTGCCTTGTTTGTTACTTGCAAGGCTTCTTCCACAGTTTTACCTTTAACTAATTCTGTTGCCATACTAGATGTAGCAATAGCTGCTCCACATCCAAAGGTTTTAAATTTAACATCTATAATAATATCGTCTTCGATTTGCATGTATATTTTCATTATATCTCCACACTTGGCGTTTCCTACTTCACCAACTGCGTTTGCATTTTCAATTTCGCCTACATTGCGAGGATTTGCAAAATGATCCATTACTTTTGTGCTGTACATATATTTATTCCTTTCAAATTACCAATTGTGCTTTAGATTAATAATAATCTAATATTATTTTAAACTATAAATCTACTCTAACAAGGATTTCTTTCTATTTTTCACAAAATCCTCATATAAAGGAGACATTTCTCTCAATCTTTCCACTGTTTGGGCAATGGAATCCACTATATATTCTGTATCTTCTAATTGGTTGTCTCTTCCAAAGGACAGCCTTAAGGATCCATGTGCAATCTCATGAGGTAGACCTAAAGCTAATAAAACATGGGAAGGGTCTAAAGAACCAGAAGTACAAGCTGAACCTGATGAAGCACTTATTCCTTTAAAGTCAAGCATTAATAGAAGAGACTCCCCTTCTATAAACTCAAAACTAAAGTTTAGGTTGTTAACTAAACGCTTATCTTGATCGCCGTTATATCTTATGAAAGGAATCTTTTTCTCAATTCCTTCTTTTACTGCATCACGAACCTTTTTGATGTGGGCATTGTTACTTTCTAAATTGGCTACAGACAGTTTTAAAGCATGTGCCATACCAACAATACCTGCAACATTTTCCGTGGAGGCTCTTCTGGTACTTTCTTGACCACCACCGTGTAAAAGATTGTCTATTATGACTCCTCTTCTGATGTATAGGGCGCCAACTCCTTTGGGACCATAAAATTTATGGGCTGAAATGGACATTAAGTCAATATTTAAATCCTTAACATCAATATCAATTGAACCAGCTGCTTGGACTGCATCAGTATGGAAAATTATTTTATTTTCTTTTGCAATTTGTCCAATTTCTTTTATTGGTTGTAGTGTACCTATTTCATTGTTGGCAAAAATTACAGATATTAAAATTGTATCTGGCCTAATGGCTTTTTTAACCTTATTAGCATCTAAAATACCATTTTCTTCCACTGGTACATAGGTTATATCAAAACCTTTTTTCTTGAGATAACCCATAGTATCCATAACAGCATGATGCTCTATATTACTAGTAATAATATGTTTTCCTTTTTTGGAATGATAAGAAGCTATACCCTTTATAGCCCAGTTGTCACTTTCAGTACCACCAGAGGTAAAATAAATTTCTGTATTTCTAGCATTAAAGACTTCAGCTATGGATTCTCTAGCCTTTTCAATTGCAGTTTTATTTTCTCTAGCGATTGTATATATAGAAGACGGATTACCGTAATTATCTGTTAAATAAGGTAGCATTACTTCAACAACTTCCTTATCCGTTCTTGTTGTGGCGGCATGATCTAAATATATTCTTTTCATACACTCACTCCTTCTTAATTCTATCTTCTATAATACCACTATTTAGTCCTTAGTTTGTGATTTTTAAAATAATTTATAGAAATTTCATAAAAGCAAAAATATCAAAACTATAGCAAAAAATTATTTATTTATAAAAATTTCACTCTTTCTTTTGCTCCTTTTCGTATATCAACCTATTTTTTATTCTCTTCTTCATTTTCATTAATGCCTGTATCTTTAGGTTTTCTAAAAATAACTAAGTAAAGAACAATTAGAATTACATAAGCAAATAAAAATATATCTTGATGAAATTCAAAAATCATTAGATTTAAGATTACTACAACAAATAGGGCTAAATATACCCAAGCCAATACTCTTCTTAAGATTTCTTTCTTTTTTTGATCCATTCTAGTAGGGTCCCTTCAATATCTTTTTCACTTGGTTCAAAGTAAATTTTGTCTTTAATTTTATCTGGCAAATACTGCAAATCCACATAGTTATTTTCAAAGTCATGGGCATATTTATAGCCTTTGCCATAACCTAGGTCTTTCATATCTTCTATGGGAGCGTTTCTTAACCACATAGGAATTTCACCAGTATCTATGTTTTTAACATCATCCATTGCTTTTTTAATGCCCAAATATGCTGAGTTAGATTTATGGGATATGGCAATGTATAGGGCAGCTTGAGATAGTATTAAAGCAGCCTCAGGCATTCCAATCATTCTAACAGCGCTTGCACAGGCTTCAGCTTGTACTAGGGCTTGGGGATTAGCTAATCCCACGTCCTCTGCTGCACAAATCATTATTCTTCTAGCTATAAAATTAATGTCTTCTCCAGCTAAAAGAAGCTTAGCTAAATAATGTAAGGTTGCATCTGGGTCCGAACCTCTCATGGACTTGATAAAAGCACTTATATTATCATAGTGTTCTTGAGCATTTTTATCAAAACGTATACTTTTATTCTGGATAGACTCTTTTAAGTCTTCTACACTGATTAATATTTTCCCATCAGCTCTAGGCTTACTTGTAATTACAGCCAATTCTAAGGCATTTAAGGCAATTCTTGCATCCCCATTGGAAGCAGTTGCTAAACTTTGTAAACTTTCATCAGAAACTTCTACATTAAAGTTACCCAATCCTTTTTCTTTATCTGTAAGTGCATTTGTTAATATTTTAAGTATGTCTTCTGTCTCTAGTGGATTAAGCATAAATACAGTGGATCTTGAGATAAGGGCCTTGTTTACTTCAAAGTATGGGTTCTCAGTGGTTGCACCAATTAGTATTATGGTTCCATTTTCAATATGAGGCAGTAAAGAATCTTGTTGTGCCTTGTTAAACCTATGAATCTCATCTAAAAAGAGTAAACTTCTGCCCTTAGGGTTTAAAAACTGGTTTTGTGTGTCTGAAACCAGCTGTTTTATATCCGCTATACCACAGGTAACAGCATTTAAGGCTACAAAGTTTAATTGGGTCATATTGGATATGATTCTGGCCAAAGCTGTTTTTCCTGAGCCTGAAGGGCCATAAAAAATGACCGACCTAAGCCTGTCACTTTCTATTAATCTTCTTAAAAGTTTTCCTTGTCCAACAATATGCTTTTGTCCTACAAATTCGTCTAAATTCATTGGAGACATTCTGTAGGCTAAGGGTTGATTAATCATTTTAGTATAGAGGATACTTTTTAATAAGTTGCTCTACCCTTTCTATAGCATCCAACTTATTATTATCATAGTCAGTTAAGACCTTGTATATAATATTTGCTATTTCTTTCATTTCATTTACTCCCATTCCTCTTGTAGTTACAGCTGGTGTACCCAGTCTAATACCAGAGGTTATGGAAGGTTTTTGAGTATCATAGGGAATTCCATTTTTATTACAAGTAATATTAACAGAATCTAAAAGCTCTTGAGCATCTTTACCAGTAACATTTATGCTTCTTAGGTCTGCTAACATTAAATGGTTATCTGTTCCCTTTGTAACAATATCAATTCCCTCTTCCATAAGTGCTTTTGCTAGAGCTATGGAGTTATCTAAGGTGTTTTTTTGGTAGCTGGTAAACTCTTCACTTAAAGCTTCTTTAAAACTTACAGCTTTAGCAGCAATAATGTGCATTAAAGGGCCACCTTGGGTTCCAGGGAAAATTGCAGAATCAATTTTTCTAGCATGTTCTTTTTTACATAAGATTAAACCACCTCTAGGACCTCTTAAGGTCTTGTGGGTAGTAGTTGTTACAAAGTCAGCATAAGGTACAGGATTTTGATGTAAACCTGTAGCTACTAAACCAGCGATATGAGCCATATCCACTAAAAGATAGGCACCAACCTGGTCTGCTATTTCTTTAAATATTTTAAAATCAATAGACCGAGGATAAGCAGAGGCACCAGCAATAATCAATTTAGGTTTATGTTTTATTGCAAGGTCTCTAACCTGGTCATAGTCTAAAAATCCAGTCTCTCTATGGACACCGTAGTGAACAATATTAAAATATGAACCTGAAATATTCTTATTCATACCATGAGATAAGTGACCGCCGCTAGATAAATCTAAGCTTAAAACCGTATCAAAAGGTTTTAACACTGCAAAAAATACAGCTAAATTAGCATTTGCTCCAGAGTGAGCTTGAACATTGGCATGATCTGCTCCAAATAGTTCACATGCATATTTAATGGCCAATTCTTCAACTTGATCTACATATTCACAACCGCCATAATATCTTCTTCCAGGATAGCCTTCTGCATATTTATTGGTTAAAGGTGTTCCCATTGCTTGCATTACTGCTTCACTTATAAAGTTTTCTGAAGCAATTAGTTCAATATTGTTTTTTTGTCTATCTATCTCTGCTTGAATTGCATCTGCTAACTTTTCATCAACTTTTCTAATTAAACTTAAATCCACTTTACACACTCCACAATTTATTTAACAAAATTAATTATATCATCTTTTATATCTGTATAAAATCTTAAAAAAATGCTTAATTCATTTCTATCAATTTTTCTTTTTTCTAAAAGGTCTGGTCTTCTTTTTAAGGTATAGAAAATCCTTTGAGCTAATCTAAAATCTTCAATATTTTTATGGTGACCAGATAATAATATATCTGGTACTTTAAGACCTTGGTAAACCTCAGGCCTTGTATAATGGTCATATTCTAATAGTCCATCCATATGAGATTCTTCCATGAAACTCTCTTCTTGAGGTAGTACTTGAGAAATCATTCTTGATATACTATCTATTAAGATCATGGCAGGAATCTCTCCTCCTGATACTACATAATCACCACAAGAGATTTCTTTATCCACTAGTTCTTCACTAATTCTTTGGTCTACCCCTTCATAATGGCCACAGATAATATTAATGTTTTTAATTTTTGATAACTCCAAAGCTAGGTCCTGAGTTAAAAGCTCTCCTCTAGGAGACATTAAAATTGTATAGTTATCTTTATAGTCTTTAAGAGCATCAAAAACAGGCTGACAAGTCATAACCATACCATAGCCACCACCATAAGGGTAATCATCGGTTTTCTTATGTTTGTCTTTTGAAAAATCCCTAATATTAAGGGGATTTATAGATATGATTTTCTTTTCTTGAGCTATTCCCATAATCCCATAATTCATAGCATCAAATATTTCTGGGAAAATGGTAAATACATTAAAAGTATTCATTATCTAATAAGCCTTTCGGTATTTCTACATCAATTTTCTTATTCTTAATGTCAATCTTTTTAATAACGCTTTTTAATGCAGGTAAGAGAATTTCTTTTTTGTAAGGGCCTTCATGTCCATTGATAAGATAAACATCGTTATTCTTTGTTTCTATAATGTCTTCAACAAAGCCAATAAGGCCATTTTTGTCATATACCTGACAACCAATAATATCAAACATATAATAGGTGTCTTGGTCTAAATCTGGTAATTGAGATCTATAGGTATAAAAACTCTTATTTTTAAAACTTTCAGCCTCTTCTCTACTTGAAATATTTTCTAATAAGACAACAAAATGATTATTAAGATATTTAATATTTAAAATCTTATAATCTTTTTTATCGATTATAAGGGATTTTAAACTTTCAAGTTGTGAAGTATCACGGTTAAAGGGGAATATTTTCAACTCACCCTTTAAGCCGTGTGCATCTGAAATTTTACCCAATTCAATTAAGTAATCCAATTACAATACATCCACATTAACTCTTTTTCTTAGCTTAATAGCATAAGCACGCATAACTTTTCTAATGGCAGTTATGGTATTCCCATTTCTACCAATTATTCTACCTACATCGTTGGAGTCAGCAGTAATCTTAAAGGTAATTTCTCCATTATTGCTAACTTCCTCGCTTATATGAACTTGGTCTTTGTCATCGACTAAAGCATAAATAATGGTTTCTAACAATTCTTTCATATATACTAACCCTCAGCTTGTAACTTTTTGTGAATTAAAGCTTTTACAGTATCAGTACATTGAGCACCTTTAGCAATCCAGGCATTAGCTTTGTCCATGTCTATTTCAAAAACACTGGGGTTAGCTAGTGGATCATAAATACCGATTTCTTCAATGAATCTACCATCTCTTGCAGTTCTTGAATCTGCCACTACTATTCTGTAAAAAGGGTTCTTTTTAGCTCCCATTCTTTTCAATCTGATCTTTACCATTTTATTTCCTCCGTTTTTTTATATTCAAAAAGGCATATTAAAGCCCTTGAATTTTCTTTTTTTATTTGATGAAAATCTCTTCATCATGGTTCTCATCTCATCAAAGCTTTTTAACAACTTATTAACCTCTGTCACACTGGTACCACTACCTGAGGCTATTCTCTTTCTTCTTCTTGCATCTAGTATTCTAGGGTTAGATCTTTCTTTTGGGGTCATTGATTGGATAATTGCCTTGGTTCTATCAATTTGCTTTTGATCTACCTTTAAATTCTTTATTCCAGAAGCTCCTGGCACCATATTTAAGAGCTCTTGCATATCTCCCATGTCTTTAAGTTGGTCTAATTGCTCTAGGTAATCTTGCAGAGTAAAAGAGGCTGTAGCTAATTTCTTTTCTAATTCAATCGCTTTTTTCTCATCAAAGTTTTCTTGAGCCTTTTCTATTAAAGATAAAACGTCTCCCATACCAAGAATTCTTGATGCCATTCTATCTGGATAAAAAGGTTCCAAATCACTCATCTTCTCCCCTACTGAGGCAAACTTTATAGGTTTGTTTATTGTTTTTTTAATAGAAAGTGCAGCTCCACCCCTAGTATCACCATCAAGTTTGGTTAGAATAATACCTGTAATCTCTAAGGCTTCATTAAAGCCTTGAGCAATATTAACAGCATCTTGTCCGGTCATTGAGTCTACAACTAAAATTACTTCATCAGGCTCAACAGCTTTTTCAAGGGCTATTACCTCATCCATCATCTGTTCATCTATGTGAAGTCTTCCAGCAGTATCAAAAATTACAACATCCAAAAGATTCTTTCTAGCATGATCTAAGGCATTTTTAGCTATTTTAACAACATCTTTGCCATCTTCAGAATATACTGGAATATCTAATTGTTTCCCTAAAACCTTTAATTGCTCTATGGCTGCAGGTCTGTATACATCACATGCAACAAGAAGAACCTTTTTGTTTTGCTTCTTTAAGAGGTTTCCTAGCTTTCCACAGGTTGTTGTTTTACCAGAACCTTGTAAACCACATAACATATACTTATTAGGAATTCTGCCTGAAACAATTAATTTTTCGTTTTTATCCCCTAATAGGGCTATTAGCTCTTCATTAACTATTTTTATAATTTGTTGACCAGGAGTAAGACTTTCTAAGACATCCTTATTTAAGGCTTTTTCAGAAATAGTATCTACAAACTCTTTAACAATTTTGTAATTTACATCTGCAGATAAAAGAGCCATTCTAATTTCACGAGATATCTTTTTAATATCTGCTTCAGTAACTCTTCCAGAACTTCTTAAGTTTTTTATAACTGCTCCCAGCTTTTCTGAGAGACCTTCAAAAAGAGCCATCTAATTCTCCACAATCTTATTTAACAAGTTAATAGCTTCATCATGTTTATTCTCATGAATAAGTTTTTCAATCTTTGCCTTGTTTTCTCTATTTTCTAATAACTTAGAATAGATTTTTAAGGCATCTTCATACTTTTCTAAGGTTTTCATTGTTCTTTTGATAATGTCATGGGCAGCTTGTCTGCTAATTTGCATCTTTTCTGAAATTTCAAACAAAGAGCAATCGTCATTATAATATAAGGTGAAAATATCATACTGTTTTTTTGTCAGTAAGTTTCCATATATATCCCCTAAAATAACTGCTCTGTTGTAATCTTTCATAATCACCTGTAAAGTATTTATACTTGACACATCTTACAATAGAAAACTACCTGTGTCAACAGGTAGTTTGTGTAAAATTATATTCTTATTTTAATCTTTTCTATTAATCCTTTTAATCTTCCTTATGGTATAGGTGTAATAGGAATCTTAATCTCTTGACCATAGAAAATCATATTTATATCTTCAATTCCATTTAATCCTGCTATCTTTTGAACAAGCATGGCTGCATCTGGATAGTTAAGCTTGTAAGTTTCATTATAATAAGCAGCAATTGCATTTAGAGTTGAATGATCTGTGGTTACTGAAATCTTATGTAAGATATATTGATCTTCAGGGTCTGGTAAACTAGTTTCTGAAGGTTCTGGCTCTAATGATGGTGAAGGTTGAACAGTTGGTGATGGTGAAACAACAACTATAGGTGAAGGTGATGGTATAGGTGTTTCAGATTCCCCTGGTCCTTCCCTTTTAAAGATTATCTTTAATAGAGAAACCATTCCCCAAATAATTCCTGCCATTAAGGCTAATACTAAAATAATACTTACTGCCCTTTTAATATATATTGAAGTTCTTCTTTTAATCTTTTCATTTTTAGACATTTTTATAGAGTCAAAGGAAGATGAGCTGTCAGCTTTCTTTCTTTTTTCTGAAAAGAAGGAATCTTCACTGGATTGGCTCCAAAAATTATCTTTTCTAACCGGTTCTTCAAATTGCGTTCTTTGAACAGGGCCTGTATGATGCACACTTGCTGCCACATGTTCTGCTTGAATTTGTTGACTATCTAATTCACTTCTCATAAAGGTCTTAGATTTATCTTGAATTAGCTTAACTAGAATAACACTTATGGAAAAGTCCTCATTGTAGTTTGCTGTATAAAGATTAGCTATGTTTTGTGCCACTGATTCAGCTGAATCGTAAGCATTTAGCCTATCTAAGATTGTTGCTTGGGAAATTGATTTAGCAACAGTTGCAGATAAAAGTATTATTAAATCATTAGTTTTAAGCTTTGGTATTTGAACTGAACTTAAATGGTCAGATGATTCTTCTTCAAAGATATTTACTAAATTTCCACCTGATACATACATAACACAGTCTCTATCTGTTGTTGCAATCAAGGCCTTATCATATGAAATTAAGGTTGAAGCAATTTGTCTACTTGCTGGTGGTACTTCTCCTGTGTCTTCTAAGGCTTTCATGTATGTAAGTGTTGAAGATAAGGTTTCTACAAAGTCATTAGCCTTAGTATCATAATTACTTTGCTTGTAATTCTTAGCGTATCTTCTAACCTCTCTTAGAAGAGAAATATCAGCATTTTCATCGCTAATCTCCATATTTTCGTTTATTAAAAAGATAAAATCTGTGTCAGCATACTCCATAATAACTTCTTTACTTTTGTAATTAAGAGTGTTAACGATTTTACCGTCGACAAATGCTTTAAGATTACTATCTTTATCATTGTTACAAGTAATGTTTGCACTATTTAATAGTATTTTCCCCATGTCTTCACCTTTTTCTTTATTCTTATTGAATTTTACCATTGCAAATATAAAAAATCAATTAATACACAGCTAGATATATGTATTATTAATCACAGAAACAATTGAGTTTAGATCCTTCATATCTGTCTTATCTGTGTTTATAATTATATCACCTTTTTTTATGTAAAAATCATAAGAATCCTGTAAGTTTATCCTTTCTATAATTTCTTCTTTAGTAGTTTTGTATCTTTCTAATAACCTTTTTATTTGAATATCTTTATTACAAACCGTTACAATAACTAAATCACACCTATCCATAAACCCTTCTTCTACTGGAATAGGAACATCAAGTACAATATTATTATCGGGGTTGTTTTCAATAAATTCATCAAGTTTTAATCTAACATAATAGTGACTTATCTTGTTTAGTTCTTTTAAAAGTCTTTTATCTTTACTTACACTTTGTAAAATTGTTTTTCTATCTAAAGACTTAAAAACCTCTTTAATTTTTTCTTGCATTTCAAGATTATTTTCTAAAAGCAACTTATATTCATAATCAGCATCAAAAACAAGAAAACCCTTTTTACTAAAGGCCTTTGCTAAAGTAGATTTTCCTGTTCCAGTTTGTCCTGTTAAGCCAATTATCATATTTATCCTTTTAAAAGAGAGTTTTGTTGTGATATTTCAACTTCCAAAGGAACAGATAAATGAAAGTGATCTTTCATGTGTCTTTCCATAAGCTCTCTAACCAATTCAACCTCAGATTCATGAGTCTCTATTACTAATTCGTCATGTACTTGAAGTATTAATCTGGATTTTAGTCCTCTTTCTTTAATCTCTTTATATATGTTTACCATTGCTATTTTTATTATATCTGCAGCAGAGCCCTGTATAGGAGCATTTAAAGCTACCCTTTTACCGAATTCTCTTATGGCAAATTTAGGTGAAGAAAGCTCTGGAATATATCTTCTTCTTCCATACAAGGTATCTACATAGCCTAAATCCTTGGCCTTAACAACAATGTCTTGCATGTATTTTTTTACACCTGAATAAAAGTTTAGATAATCTTTTATGTATTGACCAGCTTCTTTAACACTAGTTTTTATATCCTTTGCTAGGCTAAAGTCGGAAATTCCATAAACAATACCAAAGTTTACAGCCTTAGCAGCGTGTCTTTCTTCAGGTCCAACTTGATCTGGTGAAATATTAAATACTTTAGCTGCTGTTAAAGTGTGTATATCTTGTTTATGTAAAAAAGCATCTATCATATTATCATCTTGAGATATGTGGGCTAAAATTCGGAGCTCAATTTGAGAGTAGTCTCCACTAATAATTGTATAACCTTCTTTAGGAACAAAGGCCTTTCTAATTTTCCTACCAATTTCTGTTCTTATGGGTATATTTTGCAAATTGGGTTCTGTTGAGCTAATTCTCCCTGTTGCTGTTACAGTCTGCTTGAAGTTAGAGTGTATTCTCATATCCCCTTCAATTGCTGATAAGAGGCCTTGAGCATAGGTAGAGTTAAGCTTTGAGATGGTTCTGTAATATAAGATCTTTTCTATTATAGGATAATCTGTTAACTTTTCTAAAACATCCACAGATGTAGAATAAGAGCCAGAAGGATTAATCTTTGGTTTTGGTAAATCCAGCTTGTTAAACAAAATGTTTCCCAATTGTTTTGGAGAGTTAATATTAAAAGCCTCTCCTGCATAATCGAATATATCCTTAGCAGTTATATTTAGCTCTTGGTCAAAGTAGTTGCTAAGTTCAATGAGATATTCCTTATCTGCACCAATACCAATAAACTCCATATAGGCAAGAACTTCAACCAAGGGTAATTCAATATCATAGAATAGCTGATTAAAATGATTTTTTTCTATTTCTTCATTACTATATTGGTATAGATACTTTAGTTTGTAGCAAATGGGGTCATCTTGTTTTGCATCTAGGTTATATAGTCTATATGAATCATCAATATCATACTTATCTTTCATAGAATCTAAAAGATACAAGGCGGTTGCTGTATCATAAAAGTTTTTTGGTAGTGGAATATCATTTTTAAAGGCATATACAAAAAGCTCTTTAATATAGTGGGAAATTATAATTTGACCGTTTTTAAAAACATCAGCTAAAACTTGATTAACTTCAAGATCTGAAATATCCATAATATCAAGTTCATCATTCATTATGGATATATTGGGTTGACCTTGATAAAAGGATGTATGTAAGTAAATAGGTTTGTGATAAAAGTCATTTAGATTTTTACTTTCTTTAAAGACTAATTGATTAGTTTTCTCTTCTTTACCATCAATTTTGTCCAAATTAAACTTTTGTATAAAGGAGTTAAATTCTAGCTTTATAAACAAGTCTAAAAGACTCTTCTCATCAGCCTTTTCAACCTTTAAAGAATCCAATGAAACATCACCTAAAGGAGCATCTTTTTTAATCTCTGCTAATTCTTTACTTAAAAAAGCTTGGTCTTTATCTTCAATAAGCTTATTCTTTAAAGATTGATTAGTAATCTTGTCTAAATTTTCATAAATATTTTCAATGGTTTTGTATTCTTTAATAAGCTTTAAAGCACCTACCTGGCCAATACCTCTAACTCCTGGTATATTATCTGACTTATCTCCCATAATTGCCTTTACATCAATAAACATATGGGGTGTAATACCAAATTCTTCCTCAAAGGCTTTTAAGTCATATATGTAGACGTTATCCTTAGCACTAGCAGCTGTACTAGGTATTTTTACAGTACAGTTATTTGATACTAACTGGAGCATATCTCTATCACCGGTTAAAATTACAGTATCTTTTTTAGAAAAGTTAAGAGCCAAGGTGCCTAATAAATCATCTGCTTCATAGTTTTCCAGCTCAAAAATGGGAATTTTCATAGCTTTTAAAATGTCTTTAAGTACAGGCATCTGCATTGCTAGTTCTTGAGGCATGCCCTTTCTGCCAGCTTTATAATCATCAAAAATCTCATGTCTAAAGGTTTTTCCCTTTAAATCAAAAGCCACCCCAATATGGGTGGGTTGATCTTCATTTATGAATCTTTCTAAGATATTCAAAAAACCATATATGGCATTGGTGTAAAAACCTTCTTTGGTTACCAACATATTGGCAGCCATACCATAAAATGCCCTGTTTATAATACTATTTCCATCTACTAAAAGTAATTTATCCATAAAAATATTATAGCATAAAGCTAAATAGATTTTAAACTTTCAAATAGCCTTAACTTTTCCTTAATTATTCTTGTTTATAACTTAAAGTGAATTGTATTAGATTTTGATTATCACTAGTTACGCTTCCATAATACTCAGGTTGGTTTTGCAAATCTAGAAATTCAATCACAAAATCCTTGTTCTCAGTTAAAATATAAAAGCTTATGGTTTGATCTTCTTTATTTTCACTTAAATCAAATATAATATTATTTTTTTCTAAACTCTTTAGCTTTTCCACTGTTAACTCTATTAAGTTTTCATCATAATCAAAAGCAAACAATGAGCTTCTTACTCCGCTTTCACCACTTGCAGTTTCTATAGTGGGTTGTAAAGCTTCAGGCCAAGATTTTTCTTTTCCATACAGGTTATATGCTTGTTCATTTACAGACTGGGCTTCATTATCTAAGGTTTTCCTATTCAAATTAAAAAGATTTGTCTTATTGCCTATAGCGAATATAGTTATTATTAAAACTAAACTTGTTAGGACAGGCACATATTTATATGAGAACCTCTTTTTTTCAACCTTCTTATCTTGATTTTCAATTTGATACATTATCTTATCTTTCAAATCTACTTCTTTTAAAGGCTGTGAAGCTAACTTATGTAAACTGTTTTTTATAAAAAGATTGTTGTTATATAGGGTTTTACAAGAATCACAAGACTCTAAGTGAGCCATTAATTCTAAATTATCCATTATACTTTCATCTTTAATGAAGGATCTTTTTATTAAATTTTCATAATATTTACAACTTTTCATTTTTACAAATCTTTCATCAATATTTCTTACTATTAGTTAAACGTTTACTTCTAGTAAAAGGTTCCATTTTCTTCCAAGATTTTCAAGAGTCTCTCTCTAGCCCTAAAAAGTCTAGATTTTACAGTCCCTACTGGTACATTTAAAATACTTGAGATTTCATTTAAAGAGAAATTTTCTAAGTCAAAAAGAATAATTACCTTCTTTAAAGGCTCGCTTAATTTATTAATTGCTAAATGTATCTCTTTTACTTTTTCATCTTCTGTAATTATCTTTTCTGTGTTTGCATTTTCATCTTCTATTTGAATGTATATATCATCGACTTCTCCATCAAGTGGGTTTTCGATAGAAATCTCTTTTAAGTACTTCTTGTTTTTTCTTAAAAGATCCAAAGAAGTATTGGTTACAATTCTATATAGCCAAGTGTTAAAGGAAGATTGAAAATTAAACTGATGCAGGTTATTAAAGATTTTTATAAAGGACTCTTGAACACAATCTAAAGCATCATCATGATTTTGAACCAATCTAAAAGAAATGGAATATGCCTTGTTTTGATACCTTTCAACTAATTGGCCAAAACTATCATTATCCCCTGCTAAACTTCTATTTATAAGTTGGTCATCAGTCCTGTTCATTTGTCCTCCGCTAGAACATTCTAACATGATTTTAGCAAAGATTGTAGTTAATAAAAAGTCAAAAGACTTGTTGGTGAATTGATTGTTAATTAGTAAATCCTCTTTCTTTAACTTATTATTTTTAAAAACAAGTTTACATATTGATAAAAATATTACTCTTTTTAAAGCCATATATTGATATATCCATGGCTACTGATATAATAATTTTATGAATTTTAGAGTTACCCTAGCAGTATTTATATGTAAATTAAGTATCAAGCTACTTCGTTTGTTTAACAGAGGTGGAACATCTTTACCTGGTAAAATTGCTTTGTTTATACATAAGGATATTCTAAAATATCTTTCTAAAGATGTCTTTACCATATTTGTAACTGGTACCAATGGGAAAACAACTACTTGTAGAATTATTGAAAAAGGCTTAGAAGACAACAAAAGCGACTATTTTTCCAACAAGACTGGTGCAAACTTATTTAAAGGCATAGTCACAGCCTTTTGCCAGAATTCTAATTGGAAAGGTGTTTGCAAACATAAAATAGCTTTAATTGAATGTGATGAAGCTGATTTACGGAATGTAACTAAGCATGTAAAGGCTGGAGTTATTTGCGTTACAAATATCTTTGAAGACCAATTGGACAGATTTGGCAGTGTTGAAAATGTTGTTTTATTAATTAAAGAAGCAATTGATAATTCAAGTGATGCCCTTTTAGTCTTAAATGCTGACTGTGAACACACCATTTCCTTAGGTAAATCAGTTCCTAATAAGTCCTACTTTTTTGGGATTAATAATAGTGAAACAAGTGATAATATAAGAAAGCAAGTTAGCATTGAAAAGGTAGTGGCATTAAAAGAAGACACATCTGAGGTCCTAATAAACATATTAGACAAGCAATATGAGACTAGTGTTAATCTACCAGGTCTTTACAATGTATATAATGCTGTCTGTGCAGCTTGTGTCCTTCAAATACTGGATATACCCCATGAGAGTATACTATCAGCACTTAGCCAATTCCAATCCGGATTTGGCCGTATGGAGAGCTTTAGCATAAGAAATGTGGATACTACAATGATTCTAGTTAAAAACTCAATTGGTTTTAATCAAACCCTAGGTTATTTAGAGTTAATTGATAAAAAATTTAATCTTATTCTTGTACTAAATAATAGGGCTGCTGATGGAAAAGATTTCTCTTGGTTAGAAGATATTGATTTTGAACTATTTAAAACTATTGATAAAAAAATAGATAAGATATATTTATCAGGTATGTTAAAAGATACCTTCTTTGAAATATTAAAGAACAATGGTTTTGATACAAATAAGATCCTTTTACAAGATGATTTATATAAACTAACAGAAACTGCATTAAACGAAAAACTACCTATTTATATACTACCTACCTATACAGCCATGTTAGATTTAAGAAAAATGCTAAGTAAGAAATATTCACTACCAAGGTTTTATGAAAAGTAGCTTAACATTTTGTCCGATAAAGTGTTGTCGTCTCTATCTCCATTAGATTAATTTGTTTAGTGAAAATTTAAATATCTTTTAGAAGCTCTTCCATAGTATCCATGGACCTTTTATACATAGCTTCATATTTAGCTTGTTTATTTCTCATTCTTACTTCAAGATCTTGTAAAATACCAAAGTTTGCATTCATAGGCAAATACTCTTTGTTAGGCTTTATAGAAATATGGTTTTGAAGAGCTCCTAATACGGTTTTTCTTGTAAAATCAATTTTCTCTTTATTTTCATATTCTCTAACTGCATTAATACTTGCTAGTAAGCCTGAGGCTGCTGATGGGACATAGCCTTCTACACCAGTTATTTGGCCTGCAAAAAAGATCCTTTTATCTTTTTTTAATTGAAAGTATTTGTTCAGATGATTTGGTGCATTTATATAGGTATTTCTATGCATAACTCCATATCTAATAATCTTGCAATTTCTTAAAGCTGGAATATAGCTCATTAATTGGTCTTGCATTTTAAAGGTTAAGTTGGTTTGAAAGCCTACTAGATTGTATATTGTAGCTAACTTATTTTCTTGTCTTAGTTGAATTACAGCAAAGTCTCTTTCATTTGTATGCTTATTAATTAAACCAACAGGCCTCATAGGGCCAAATCTAAGAGCATCATACCCTCTTTTAGCAAGTACCTCTACTGGCATACAGGCTTCAAATACTTTTTTATTTTCAAAGTCTTTAAGTTGGGCTGTTTTAGCATTGATTAAGAAGTTATAAAAGGCATGGTATTCATCTTTTGTTAAAGGACAGTTTATATATGAACTGTCATCTTGGTCATAACGTGAAGCCAAATAGGCGTTGGTAAAGTCAATATCTTCATATTCTATACTTGGAGCTACTGCATCATAAAAATATAGGTCTTCACTTCCTGTAATCTCATTAAGATCATTAAATAACTCATCTGTTGTCAAAGGACCACTTGAAACTATTACATATGAGTCTTCATCTTTTGCCAAAATCTCTTCAATGCTATCTACTTTTTGGTTAATAACACTTATGTTTTCATTTTCAGAAATCTCTTTTGTTATTAATGAAGAAAATGCATCCCTATCTACTGTTAGGGCCTTACCACCGGGGATTTCTGTAAGTCTTGCATTTTTTAGGATTATAGAGCCCAAAAGACTCATTTCGTCTTTTAATAGTCCATTTGCATTTGTGTTTAATTTACTCTTTAATGAATTGCTACAAACTAGCTCTGCTAAATTAGAACTTTTATGAGCTGGTGTGTAGTAGTCTGGTTTCATTTCATAGAGGTTAACCTTGTAACCTTTGTTTGCAATATAGTTAGCAGCTTCACAACCTGCTAAGCCACCACCAATAATATTAAATTTAACTGTTTTATTCATCGTCTTTCTTTTTCTTGCTAGATTTAACAGGTTCTGCTATGTAGTCACAGGTATCCAGTGAGCATTTAACAAGGGTCTTTCTGTTTTCAAAGACTTTAACCAAGAAATTACCGCATTTAGGACACATATCCCCTGTAATGGTACCCCAAGAAGAAAAGTCACACTTAGGATAGTTTTCACAGGATATAAAGGTCTTTCCTGTCTTGGTCTTTTTATTTATCACTCTACCTTGACACTTGGGACATTTATAACCAGTATCACTTAGTATAGGCTTTGTGTTTTTACACTCTGGATAACCTGAACAGCCTAAGAAATCACCATAACGACTTGTCTTAACAAGCATCTTTTTCCCACAAAGCTCACAAACTTGGTCAGATTCAATTACTATCTTCTTGGTGTTTTTGTCAGCAATATCAATTTGTTGAATAAAATCCTTGTAAAACTTATCAATTATGCTAACCCAATCAATCTTAGCTGATTCAATATCATCTAGATTTTTTTCCATGTCAGCTGTGAAGTCATAGTCTAGAAGTTCTTTAAAGTTTTCCACCATGTAGTCATTTACTATTATTCCAAGATCAGTAGGTACAAGAGATCTTTTTTCTTTTTCTACATAATTTCTCTTAATAATTACATTAATTGTAGGAGCATAAGTACTTGGTCTTCCAATTCCCTTTTCTTCTAGAACTCTTACTAAGGAAGCTTCTGTGTATCTAGAAGGAGGATTTGTAAACTTTTGTGCCTTTAACAAGCCTTTATTCTCTAGTTGTTCATTATCTTTAACATTTGGTAAGTAAACATTATCACCATCTAGGTTATCCTCACCATTGTCATCCTTTTCTTGTTTGTAGTCTTCATAAACAGATAAAAAGCCTTTAAACAAGGTCTTATTTCCACTTGCTTTAAAAAGATGCTTTTCACTTTCTATGTCGATAGTTACATTTTCAATAATAGCAGGAGTCATTTGACTAGCTATATATCTATTAAAAATTAAGGTATAAAGATTTAATTGTTCTTTTGTCAAAGAAGAAGCAACCCTTTGTGGTGTCATGCTTAAATCTGTTGGTCTTATGGCTTCGTGAGCATCTTGGGCTCCTTTTTTGTTTTTGTAATAATTAAACTTTTCAGGAGAAAATTCCTTACCATAGGTTTTTTCAATAAATTCCTTGGTTAAATACAAGAAATCATTGGCTATTCTTACTGAGTCTGTTCTCATATAAGTGATTAAACCTATTGAGCCTTCATCTTTTATTGTCAACCCTTCATAAAGCTGTTGTGCTATTCTCATTGTTCTAGAAGTGGAATAAGCTAATTTATTAGAAGCTTCTTGTTGCATTGTTGAGGTTATAAATGGAGGAGAAGGATATCTCTTTCTTTCACTAATTGTTGTAGATTTTACAACAATAGGATTATTGTTAACTGCATCTATTACCTTGTTAACATCCTCTTCCTTGTTTAAGGCTTTTTTTCTTCCTCCAGATCCATGATACTTTGCAATAAATATTCTATCTTCATTGAATTTACTTAATTTTAAATTCAAAAGCCAATACTCTTGTGGTACAAAGGCTTTAATCTCAGCTTCCTTTTCACAAACCAATCTTAAGGCTACTGATTGTACACGCCCTGCACTTAATCCTTTTCTAATCTTTTTCCAAAGTAAGGGACTAGCCTTGTACCCTACAATTCTATCTAGCACTCTTCTAGCTTGTTGGGCATTATACATGTTTATATCTATTGGTCTTTTGTTATCTAAAGCTTTATCAATTGCTTTTTTAGTAATTTCATTAAAGGTTATTCTGCAATTAGTTGACGGATCAATTTTTAATATATGGGCTAGATGAAAGGATATAGCTTCACCTTCTCTGTCAGGGTCGGTTGCTAGATAAACATTATCAATATCCTTCAAGCTTTCTTTAAGTTTTTTTATAGTATCCCTCTTGTCAGACATAATTTGATATTCTGGTTCATAATTATTATCAATCTTAATACCAAAAGACTTAACAGGTAAATCTCTTACATGTCCATAGCTAGCCATAACTTTATAGCCACTTCCTAGATGTTTTTTTATAGTTTTAGCTTTCGCGGGTGATTCCACTATAACTAAATTTTTTGTCATTAATAGGCCTCCACCTTCATTTTATATGCCTTTACAATAATAAATGTTTTTCCAAATTATTTCAAGGGATTTAATTTCTGACACAAAATCCTCAATATTTGTGATAATTCCAGCCCCTTCTTTGATTAAAAGGTTAGTTCCATTATATTGGTCTATTATCCGGTTGGGTAAACAAAAGACCTCTCGTGATTCTCCAAGGGCTAAATTAGCAGTAATAAGAGATCCACTTTTAGGGGATGCTTCAACAATAATAGTTATAAAAGAAAGACCAGCTATTATCCTGTTTCTTTGAGGAAAGTGATATTTTTCCGGTCTTACACCTAAATTATATTCACTTAAGATTGTTCCAGATTTTTTAAGATTATTATATAAATTTAAATTATCTCTTGGATAACAAACATCTACTCCATTTCCCAAAACTGCTATGGTAGTACCACTTTCTAAAGCACCAATATGGGCTAAGCCATCAATTCCCTTTGCCATTCCAGATACTATGATATATCCTTCTTTAGCTATCCTTTTTGATAACCTATAGGCATATTCCTTTCCATACTCTGATGGATTTCTAGAACCTACAACAGAAACCATAGGTTTTGTTGGAAGTTCTCCTATATGATAAATTACTAAAGGTGGGTCATGTATTAGTTTTAATAAAGGAGGATAAGTACTTTCATATATGTGAGTAAGTTTTATATCTATATTATTAGTTAACTTTGAAGAAGCTATTTCATTATCAAATGGTGTAATTGTAATATTTCTTAAACTTTCTATTTTTTCTAATTCTATAAAGCTAGTTTTTGAAAGATTAACTCTTTGATCTTTTGTCATTAAAAAAATATCACTAATTGAATTAGTGTTTTTGTATAAAGATATTTTATCTTTTTTACTCAATATGTTGGTATTCCAAAAAGTATGCATTAAATCTCTCATAATTTAATGATACATATTTACTTGTATTATTTAAGAGACAAAGTGATTTATGTTCTTTCTTTAAAAGCTTCGAATATTTTAGTACATATTTTATAATTACTATAGCCTGTAGAAATGATCGAGATACCTATATCTTCTGCATATTCCACCAGTTCATCTGACAGATGTAAATTATAAGGGATGATAATACCGGACAATTGCTTCTTATGGGCTAAATCAATAGATAGTTTGTCCACATCTGTTTGTACCCAAACAAAATCCTGTGAAGCCTTTTCTTCAAGAATCTTAAAACTGTCGCTACAAAAAACATATTGCACTTCCCTGTCTAGTCCTTCAGGATAAGCAATACACTTTGCTCTTAGAATTGTGATTAAATCATTGACTACCATTTTGAAAACCTCAATTAAAGTTTAACACAATAAAAACGGTATTTCTACCGTTTTTACTTATGGTAATCTAATAATTTAGTTAGAACTTATTTCTTTACACCATCTCCATTTAGTCTTTAGCTACATATCTTTCTCTTTTTACATAGGTTGTATGTAAAAGTTTATGAGCTATTTCAGAACCTGGCTTTTCAGCAAATTCTTCGTAGAAGGTATTTACAAATGGATTCTCATCAGAGTTTCTGTAGGTTGCTCTCATATCTTCAGAATAAAGGGCCTTTGCACGTTCTGCTCTAATATCAATTTGGTTTCTAATTGATGCAGGCACTATAGGCTGACCACCACCGTTTACACAACCACCAGGACAAGCCATGATTTCTATAAAGTGATAGTTCTTTTCTCCACTTCTAATCATGTTCAAGACCTTTCTAGCATTTCCAAGGCCACTAACAGCACATACATTAACATCCATACCAGCAACATTAATTGTAGCTTCTTTAATGCCTTGTGTTCCTCTAATAGGTTTTAAGTGCATTTCATCAATTCTCTTTCCTTCTAAAAGGAAATATACTGTTCTCAAAGCTGCTTCCATAACACCACCAGTTGCTCCAAAGATAACTCCAGCACCAGTAGCTTCCCCTAGAGGATCATCAAATTCTGCTTCTTCAACATTTCTAAAGTCAATTCCAGCTTCATTAATCATTCTAACTAATTCTCTAGAAGTAATAGAAATATCAACGTCTTCAATCATTTCTCCTCTGTAGCTTTCAAACTTCTTAGCTGTACAAGGCATAACTGAAACACAGAAAATCTTTTCAGGTGCAATATTATGCTTTTTAGCATAATAGGACTTAATGAGGGCTCCAAACATTTGTTGTGGAGATTTACATGAAGATAGGTTATCTATGAAATCTGGGAATTCATGTTCGCAAAACTTAATCCAGCCAGGGCTACAAGAAGTAATAAGAGGTAGTTTTCCACCGTTTTGAACTCTATTAATAAATTCAGTTCCTTCTTCCATAATTGTTAAGTCAGCAGCTGTATCTGTGTCAAATACTCTGTCAAAACCTAGCTTTTTAATAGCTCCAACCATTTTACCTGTTAGTGGTGTTCCAATGGGATAACCAAAGAATTCACCAATTCCAGCTCTTACTGAAGGTGCAGTTTGGATAATAACGTGAAGGTCTGGATCTTTTATAGCATCCCAAACTTTTTCCACATTATCTTTTTCATATAGGGCAGCAACAGGACATACATTAATACATTGTCCGCAGTTTACACAGTTAACATCTGCTATGGACTTATGGTCTACTGTGGATATAACTGTTTCGTATCCTCTTTCCATTACATTAATAGCACCAACTGTTTGTATGTTGTTACACATGGATACACATCTTCTGCAAAGGATACATTTGTTATTATCTCTAACAATTGAAATAGAGATTTGATCTAGAGGAGCACCCTTTGGTTTACTGTCAAAAGGAATCTCTCTAACATTTAACTTATTAGCTAAAGCTTGTAATTCACAATCTTGATTTCTGATACAAGTTAAGCAACGTCTATCATGATTTGATAAAATTAATTCTAAGGTTGCTTTTCTAGCATCTCTGATTTTAGGTGAATTTGTAACTACATTAAGTCCTTCGGAACATGGATATACACAAGCTGTTTGAAGAGCTTTGCCACCAACGTCCACTAGACACATTCTACATGCACCTATTTCATTAATATCCTTTAAATAACAAAGAGTTGGTATATCAATATTTGCAAGTCTTGCAGCATCTAGTACTGTGGTTCCATCTGGTACCTTTAATTCAATTCCATCTATTGTAACATTAAGCAAATTCATCTTTAACCTCTCTATTTCTTCACAATTGCATCAAATTTACATTTTTCGTAACATACATTACATTTGATGCAAAGCTCATTATTTATCTTATATGGTGATCTTATAACACCTGTTATAGCATCAACTGGGCAGTGTCTTGCACATATGCTACAACCAGTACATTTATCTTCTATGATGTAGTAGTTCAACAAATCTTTACAAACACCTGCTGGGCAAGTTTCATCTAAGATATGGGCTTCATACTCATCTCTAAAGTATCTTAAGGTAGATAATACTGGGTTAGGAGCTGTTTGTCCTAGTCCACATAAAGAAGCATCTCTAATGGTTCCAGCTAGTCTTTCTAACTTTTCAATATCACCATCTTCTCCATTACCTGAAGTAATCTTTTCCAACATTTCTAACATTCTTTTGGTTCCAATCCTACATGGAGGACATTTTCCACAAGATTCATCAACTGTAAATCCTAAGAAGAACTTAGCGATGTCAACCATGCAGTTGTCTTCATCTATAACAATTAGTCCACCAGAACCCATCATTGAGCCAATAGCTGCTAGATTTTGGTAATCAATAGGTATATCCAAGTGCTCTACAGGGATACAACCGCCAGAGGGGCCTCCAGTTTGAGCTGCTTTGAATTGTTTGCCATTAGGAATACCACCACCTATGTCGTATATAACCTCTCTTAAAGTCATTCCTAGGGGTATTTCTATAAGGCCTGTGTTATTGATTTTTCCACCAATAGCAAAAACCTTGGTTCCTTTACTCTTTTCAGTACCTATCTTGTTAAACCAATTAGCACCCTTATTTATAATTACAGGAATGTTTGCAAAGGTTTCCACGTTATTAAGTATTGTTGGTTTTCCAAATAAGCCTTTATTAGCTGGAAAAGGAGGTCTAGGTCTTGGTTCTCCTCTTTTGCTTTCAATTGAGTTCATTAATGCAGTTTCTTCACCACAAACAAAAGCACCTGCACCAAGTCTTATTTCTATATCAAAACAAAAGTCTGTTCCAAAAATATTATTTCCTAAAAGACCTGCTTCTTTAGCTTGATCTATTGCTAGATATAGTCTTTTAATAGCAACTGGATATTCAGCTCTTACATAGATATAACCTTGGTCAGAACCGATTGCATAACCAGCTATAGCCATAGCTTCTAATACGCTGTGTGGGTCTCCTTCTAAAACGGACCTATCCATAAAGGCACCTGGGTCACCTTCGTCTGCATTACAGCATACATACTTTTGGTCTCCTTGGGCCATGGCAGCAAATTTCCACTTTAGTCCTGTTGGAAAGCCTGCACCACCTCTGCCACCTAAACCTGAATCTAAAAGCTCTTGAATAACATCAGCAGGTTCCATGGAGGTAAGTACCTTACCTAAAGCCATGTATCCATCATTTTCAATGTATTCATCTAAATTTTCAGGATTAATGTTTCCGCAGTTTCTTAAGGCTATTCTTAACTGTTTTTTAAAGGATCTTGTTTCTAGAATATTTTTAATGCAACCATTAGGTTCATCACAAATTAGGTATT
>Ga0265293_10002052_pt1 | contig 41920 bp, 36 predicted proteins | sample Munlanlewell138R_FD_192505 | JGI IMG/M metagenome (GOLD analysis project Ga0265293, IMG submission 192505) | Leachate microbial communities from a municipal landfill in Southern Ontario, Canada - Leachate well 138R | ecosystem: Engineered > Solid waste > Landfill > Unclassified | place: Canada...
CCATGAACACGGCTAAAATACGATCTATTGCTCACTTTTTGAGCCAGAATCGTCGTGATTTTAAATTTTAGAAACTGGTGTGTCATGGATTCCTTTTGTTTTCACCGATTAATCAGATGATCCCTAGTTTAGCAGATTGGGATATGTGCTCTAGCCGGAACAACCCCAACCTGGGCGTCAGCGTCAAGCTGAGTTTAGCAGATTGGGATATGTGCTCTAGCCGGAACCCCGACTTCGAGGAAGATACCGTTCGCGCCAGTTTAGCAGATTGGGATATGTGCTCTAGCCGGAACCTGATGGAAGTACGGGTCTCGCGCAATATGAGTTTAGCAGATTGGGATATGTGCTCTAGCCGGAACCTAGCCGTGCTGACAGGCTGCGGACCAGTGAGTTTAGCAGATTGGGATATGTGCTCTAGCCGGAACCTAGCCGTGCTGACAGGCTGCGGACCAGTGAGTTTAGCAGATTGGGATATGTGCTCTAGCCGGAACCCACGCCCGATGTCCGCGAGACGACTCTGAAGTTTAGCAGATTGGGATATGTGCTCTAGGTAGAAATAAGTTATTAAGAGAAGCTGGGTGTACAGAAGATGTTTCTCATAGTTACTTCTCCCAACGCACAATTTCGGTGCACCAACAGCCCAAAGCAAACCATAAAAATAACCAAATATCTCCCAAACCCATTGAGTAACAAGTAAAAATTAAACCTGGCATCGGTATTGCTAAATCAGATGTGTCAGACGCTTGTGGGCTTCGTGCCGCAGCCTGACACAACAACCAGAGGCAATGAGGAGCATATCGATGAAATTGACCAAGAAAGCATTGAGCCGATGTCTGTCCGCAGCAGTCTTTTTGGGCGTGGGGCTGGCTGCGTCCAGTCGTACTCTGGCGGGGGAGGAGGTGTTGGCGCCAGAGGTATCGGCTTCAGCTGCTGTGGCTAGTACTTATCTGTGGCGGGGCTATGACGTGGGCTCGGGTACCCCTGCTGTATCCGGTGATTTGGTGGTAAGTCATGGCGGTGCGTACGCCGGTATTTGGGGGTCGTCTGGCGATACCAGTGCAGGCAGTGAATACAATATTTTTGCGGGTTATGCCTTTGAGGTCGGCGGCTTGACTGTCGATCTCAGCGTTTGGAACTGGATCTATCCGACTACATCCACCATCGGCGGTGAAAATGCCCGCTTCGGCGATATTAGCGAGGTGGTGCTGGGCTTGGGCTATGGGCGGTTTCGTTTTGCTTATTACGACAATGTAGCAGGCGACTCCGGGTATGGATACTACACTCTCGGTGCTGACTTGGGTCCATTTAGTCTTTTGGTGGGGCAACACAATGTCCCTGGTGGTGATGATCCGGTGCATGTGGATCTGAGCTATGCCTATAACAATAACCTGAGTTTCACCCTCAGCCAATTTGTCTCTGATGAACCGGCTGACGACAACCTGAAGTTTGTCGTCGCCTACAGCTTTCCCATCAATCTCTGAAGGACATCGTTGCTGTTGCTGTGCAGTGGAAAATTAACCGAGAGGAGAGACTCATGAAAATGATCACCGCTGTGATCAAACCTTTCAAGCTCGACGATGTGCGTGAAACGCTTGCGAGTATTGGTGTTCAAGGCGTGACTGTCACGGAAGTGAAAGGGTTTGGTCGACAAAAAGGGCATGCAGAGCTTTATCGTGGCGCTGAGTATGTAGTGGATTTCTTGCCCAAGATAAAAGTTGAAGTAGCTCTTCCAGAAAATATGGTGGAAGGCGCAGTCGATGCAATTCTCAATGCTGCGCGCACCGGCAAGATCGGCGACGGAAAAATATTTATTTCTGATTTGCAGGAAGTTATTCGCATCCGTACCGGTGAGACTGGTGATCAAGCCATTTAACGGCCCGCACTCGATGGAGAGTTGACAATGGAAAACCAAATTTTTGAACTTCAGTATGCGCTGGATACTTTTTATTTTCTGATTTGCGGCGCTTTGGTAATGTGGATGGCAGCGGGTTTTGCCATGCTCGAAGCCGGATTGGTGCGCAGCAAGAGCACGACAGAAATTCTTACCAAGAATATCGGTATCTTCGCTATTTCTTGCACCATGTATCTGATCTGTGGCTACCAACTTATGTATGGAGGTGGCTGGTTTCTGAGTGGTGTGACAACAGTCGGTGGCATGGATGAAGCGGTTGTTGAAGCGGTGTTGTCAGAATCTGCCGAAGTGGGTTTTGGTGGCGAGTCGGTCTATTCCAGCGCGGCAGACTTCTTCTTTCAGGTGGTCTTTGTGGCGACGGCTTGCTCGATTATTTCCGGCGCTATTGCCGAGCGTATGAAGTTGTGGTCTTTCCTAATTTTTGTGGTGGTGATGACCGGATTTATTTATCCTCTGGAAGGCAGCTGGACCTGGAATGGTAATTCTGTATTCGGGCTTTATACCTTGAGCTACAGTGACTATGCCGGCTCGGGCATTGTCCACCTAGCGGGCGCTGCGGCAGCGTTGGCCGGGGTGTTGCTGCTCGGCCCCCGTCGCGGAAAATACACCCAGGACGGCAAGAGTGTAGCGATCCCGGGTGCCAACTTGCCTCTCGCTACGCTCGGTATGTTTATCCTGTGGATGGGCTGGTTCGGTTTCAATGGCGGCTCGACTCTCAAGCTGGGTGGTATCGCGGCGGCCAACGAGGTGGCCAATGTGTTTCTCAATACCAACGCCGCTGCTGCTGCCGGCCTGATTACGGCCTTGCTGACCGCCCGTATCCTGTTTGGCAAGGCGGACCTGACCATGGCCATCAACGGTGCCCTGGCCGGGCTGGTGGCGATCACTGCCGAGCCGGCCACGCCGACGCCGCTGCTGGCAGTGATTGTCGGTGCCATTGGCGGGGCAATCGTTGTGTTCAGTATTGTTGGTCTCGACAAGCTGAAAGTCGACGACCCGGTGGGTGCGATTTCAGTGCACGGTGTGGTCGGTATCTGGGGAATCTTTGCGGTGCTGCTCTCTAACGACGAGGCTACCTTTGTCGGTCAGTTGGTGGGGATGTTGACCATCTTTGCCTGGGTATTCGGTATCAGCTTGATCGTGTGGGGACTGATCAAGGTGTCGGTGGGCATTCGCGTCACTGAGCAGGAGGAGTACGAAGGGGTGGATCTGTCAGAGTGTGGTATGGAAGCGTATCCGGAATTTGTTTCCAGTAAGTACTAGCCCGGAAGTAGGGAGATACGAAAGTGCTGAGATACTTAGTATAAAGTGGCCTGATAATAAGGAATCTCAGCACGTCTTCGGATGCATTTCACGGACAACCGGTGTATCTTTTCGCCCTTACTGATTTGCTTGCCAAGGGGTAGCTATGAAGCTCGTCACCGCCATTATCAAACCATTCAAGCTGGACGATGTGCGTGAAGCACTTGCCGAAGTGGGTGTTCAGGGGATTACTGTTACCGAGGTCAAGGGATTTGGCCGCCAGCGCGGGCACACCGAGTTGTATCGGGGAGCAGAATATGTCGTGGACTTTTTACCCAAGGTGAAGCTCGAAATCGCCATTGATGACGGCTTGGTGGAAGGGGTGGTGGAAGCGATTACCCGCTCCGCCAACACGGGCAAGATTGGCGATGGCAAAATATTTATTTCATCGCTGGATGAAGTCATCCGCATCCGCACCGGGGAGACGGGTTCCGACGCTGTGTGATCAGCGTCGGACCAGCAGGGCGCCGCACTCCAAATGGTGCGTATAGGGGAACTGATCAAATACTGCGAACTTTTCGATCCGGTGGGTATCCGCCAACGCGGTGAGGTTGTCCCTTAACGTGAGAGGGTTGCAGGAGATATACAGTATTTGTTTGAAGCGTCGGGCCAGCTCCAGGGTGTTGGGGTCGAGCCCCGCCCGCGGTGGATCGACAAAGATTGTTGAGAAGCGGTAGCTGGCCAGGTCGATGTCGCGCAGGCGTCGGAACGGTCTCACGCCATTCCAGGCCTCGGTAAACTCCTCGCTGGACATGCGCACAAGCGCAATATTGTCGGTGTTGTTGAGAGCAATATTGTGAAGTGCCGAAGCGACGGAAATTTTAGCGACCTCGGTGGCCAGCACCCGGCGAAAATTGGCCGCCAGTGCCAGCGTAAAGTTGCCATTGCCACAATAGAGTTCCAGCAGGTCACTGTCGTTGCTACCGCTACTGACTGACACTGCCCAGTTGAGCATCGCCTCGTTGACTGCGGCATTGGGCTGCGTAAAGCCGCTCTCCACCTGTTGGTAGCTGAGCTGGCGCTGGTCCACCTGGAATGTTTCCACCACATGGTCCCGTCCCACTACCAGCTTTTGCTTGCGGCTGCGGCCAATCAGGTCGATACCCTGCTGGCTGCGTACAGCTGAGGCCGCTGCCAGCCAGTCGTCGCCGAGTTGCTTGTGATAGATCAGGGTGACCAGTACCTGCCCGTCGCGAGTGGTCAGAAACTCCACTGCATACAGCCTGTGCCGAAGTATGGGGTGGCTGTGGATAGCCTCCAGTAGTTGCGGCATGGCTGCCTGAATGGCTGGCGAGCCAATGTCAAAGCCACAGATCGGTTGGGGTTTGCCGCCCCCGCGCGGCATCATGGCGTAATGGCTGTGCTCCCCCTCGTGCCAGATGCGAAATTCAGCGCGCATGCGAAAGTGCAGCGGCGGTGAGGGAAACACCGTCAGTGGCGGCAGCTCGAGTTCGGCAAAGCTGGTGCGCAAGGCGGCCAGCTTGTCATCCAGCTGGCACTGGTACTGGTGGGGGTCGACAAGCATCGGCAGCGGTTATTCCTTGCCTCGATGAGGCTTCTTGCCTGCTCTTCCGCTTCCCTTGCCGGGCTTGTCCTTGCGGAAATTGCCGGCTTTCTCAAAGCTGCGCTTGCCCTTTTTGGCACCGGGACCTTCGTTGGCGTATTTACGTGGCTTTGGCTGCGGCTCCTGGCCGGCAGCGACACGGCTGAGCAGTGCCGGGTGGTTGCGGACACGCATTTTACGCAGGTGTGCCAGCAGCTCGCGGGGCATGCCTTCCGGCAGATCGACAGTGGTGAAGTCGTCGTGGATCTCGATGCGGCCTATGTACTGGCTGTTAATCTCAGCCTCATTGGCGATGGCGCCGACGATGTCCTTCGGTTGTACGCCGTGTTGATGGCCCACCTCCAGCCGGTAGAGCTCCATGGGGGGCAGGTTTTCATCGCGGGGTCTAGGAGAGCGTTCGCGGCGAGGTTTATCCTGAGAGCGCTCTCGCTCCCGGGCTGGTCTTTCCCGTGCCGGAGGAGGGTCGCGAAACTCCGGAAACAGCGGGCGCTCCTGCTGTTGCTGGTAAACCAGGGCGGCGGCGATGTCCAGGCTGTCCACCTCCTGCTCGTTGCAAATCTGGGCCACCAGGGTCTTGAAGCGATCCAGATCCTCGGTTTCCAGTGTTGCCAGTAATTGCTGGCGAAACTGCTGGACGCGCTGCTCGCTTACCTGCTGGCCGGAGGGCAGCTGCATCTCGGTGATGGACTGACGAGTGGATTTTTCGATGGAGCCCAGCAGGCGCCGCTCCTTGGGTGTGACAAACAGGATGGCGTTGCCCTCGCGACCGGCGCGACCAGTGCGGCCGATACGGTGTACGTAGGACTCGTTATCGTAGGGAATGTCGTAGTTGACGACATGGCTGATACGCTCTACGTCGAGCCCGCGGGCAGCGACATCGGTGGCCACCACAATGTCCAGCTGGCCATTTTTAAGGCGGTTGACGGTGCGCTCGCGCAACTGCTGGCTGAGATCGCCGTTGAGGGCGCTGGCGGCGAAGCCCCGGGCTTCGAGTTTTTCCGCCAGTTCGACGGTGCTCGATTTAGTGCGCACGAAGATGATCATGCCATCAAACGTTTCTACTTCCAGAATACGGGTGAGAGCATCCAGTTTCTGGTGGTTGCCGATCAGCAGATAGCGCTGGCTGATGCGCTCGACGGTACGGGTCTTGGCCTGAATGCGGACTTCCTCGGCATTGCCCAGGTAATTGGTGGCAATGCGCTGGATGGCCGCCGGCATGGTGGCAGAAAAGAGCGCGCGTTGGGCACTGTCCGGGGTTTCGGCGAGGATGGTTTCGACATCGTCAATAAAGCCCATGCGCAGCATTTCATCTGCTTCATCCAGCACCACGGCGCGTATCTCGGCCAGATCGAGGCTCTGGCGCCGCAGATGGTCCATCACCCGTCCCGGGGTACCCACCACCACCTGCACGCCGCGGCGCAGGGCGCGCAGCTGGCCGCCCATTTCCTGGCCGCCGTAGATAGGCAGAACATGGAAATTCTTCAGTTTGCGGGCATAGCTCTGGCAAGCCTCGGCCACCTGAATAGCCAGCTCCCGAGTGGGCGTGAGGATCAGCACTTGCGGCGATTGCTGGTGAGGGTCGAGGCTGTTGAGCAGCGGCAGGGCGAAGGCAGCGGTCTTGCCGGTGCCGGTCTGTGCTACGCCGAGCAGGTTTTTGCCGGCCAGCAACAGGGGGATACTCTGCTCCTGAATGGGAGAGGGTTGCTCGTAGCCGAGGTCGTCGAGGGCGGCAATAATGGCGGGGCCGAGCCCGAGGGCGGCGAACTGGGAAGCGGACATGATGGTGTGACTCGAAGGGCGGCCAGTGGTGAAGCCGTGGGTAAACGGGGGCGAAGTATACGCTTGCCGGTAGGGAGTTGCACGTTTTTGATAGGGAATTGCACGTTTTGATTGACAGAAGGGCGAACTTCCTTGCTATCCGGGCCTTTTGCCTCGTCATCCCGACCAACGTAGTTTATGTCATCCCGACCAACGGGAGGGATCTTTACCACCGAGCTATCAGATCTCTCCCGTTGGTCGAGATGACAGAAATGGAAGTCGAGATAACAAGAAACAGCGGATTTCTCCCGCCAGTTTCAGCTGGGTAGCCGCGCGAGCCAGCGATCCAAGCTGTTGGCGAAGGCCTGGACATCCCGGGGGCCGAGCGGCAGGGGCCCGCCGGTCTGGATACCGCTGGAGCGCATCTCTTCCATGAAGTTGCGCATTGTCAGGCGCTGACGAATGGTGTCGCGGGTGTAGCGCTCGCCGCGAGGGTTGATCGCTTCGCCACCTTTTTCGAGCACTTCGGCGGCGAGGGGAATATCGGCAGTGATCACCAGGTCGCCGGGTTGCAGGTGGGCGACGATATGATTGTCTGCCACATCAAAGCCCTGTTGTACCTGAACTGCCTTTACCAGGGTGCCGGGCGGTGTCGACAGAGGCTGATTGGCGACCAGAGTGACGGCAATCTGGCGTCGCTGGGCGGCGCGAAACAGTATCTCCTTGATATTGCGCGGGCAGGCGTCGGCATCCACCCAGATTTGGGGAGAGGGGTGGCCGTTGTCAGTACTTGTATGAGTCATGGTGTGTTCGGCGAATGGGCGACCAGGTATTGTAGCGGCGGAAGGGGTCTGAGCGGGAGAAGGGAGAGATAATGGGCTCCTTCTCGCTCTGTCGTTAATATATCTTGCCGGGTGATGCTAAAGTGGCGGTGTCACAAACAGTCGCAGTCCAGGAGGAACATCTATCCCATGATAAAAACGAACGCCAGCAAACAGGCTAACCTCAAGGACTTTTTCGCCGAGCGGGCAGCGACTTTTGCCGACAAGCCGGCCCTGACCTGTCTTGGTCACACCCTTAGCTACCGTGAGGTCGATCAGCACGCCAGTGAGCTTGCCGGCTTTCTGCAGAATACCTTGAGTTTACAGCCCGGTGATCGCATTGCTATCCAGCTGCCTAATTTGCTGCAGTATCCGGTAGCGGTGATGGCGGCGATGAAAGTGGGGCTAGTGGTCGTCAACACCAACCCGCTCTATACCCGCCGTGAGCTGGAGCATCAACTTTCCGATGCCGAGGTGCGCGCTGTGCTGGTGCTTGCCGATCTGGCCAGCAATGTAGCGGCAGTACAGCAGAGTACCGGCGTAGAGCATGTGGTGATCACGGAAGTGGCGGACCTGCATCCGCCGCTCAAGCGCACCCTGATTAACACCGCCCTGGGGATCAAGCGCCTGTTCAAGCGCATCGCCAAGCCCAACAATGTAACGTCTTTTCGCGATGCCCTGGCCCTGGGGCGCAAGGCGCCGTACCGAGCGGTGGACTGTCAGCCGGATGATCTCGCTGTATTGCAGTACACGGGGGGAACGACTGGTGTGGCCAAGGGCGCCATGCTCAGTCATCGCAACTTGCTCAGCAATGTGCAGCAAGTGGAGGATTCACTGGAAGATGTTTTGAAGGCAGGCGAAGAGGTCCTGGTTGCCCCACTGCCGATCTATCATATTTTCGCTTTTATGCTGTGCATGATGCTGGGCGTAGGTATTGGTGCCCGGGTGGTAATGATTCCCGACCCGCGCAATATCAATGCCTTCGTCAAAGAGGTGAAAAACTTGCCATTCACGTTTATTGCAGGCCTCAATACCCTTTTCAACGCTCTGTGCCGCCATCCGGGTTTTCGCGCTCTGGATTTTTCACATCTGCGTTTTACGGTGTCCGGTGGCATGGCGCTGACCCGCGACACCGCTGAAAACTGGGAGAAAACCACCGGTTGCCGCATTGTCGAAGGCTATGGTTTGACGGAGGCGAGCCCGGTGGTGGCGCTCAACCCGGTCACTGATCCGCGCCTGGGTACCGTTGGCAAGCTGTTGATGGGAACCGAAGCGCGCTTGCAGGACGGGCAGGGCAATCCGGTGCCCGTGGGCGAGGCCGGTGAGTTGTTGGTGCGCGGCCCGCAGGTGATGATGGGCTACTGGCGGCGCGAAGAGGATACCCGTGCAACCATCGACGCCGACGGCTGGCTGCATACTGGCGATGTGGCAAAGCTGGATAGGGATGGTTATCTCAGTATTGTCGATCGCATCAAGGATATGATCGTTGTGTCGGGCTTTAACGTCTATCCCAACGAGCTTGAGGACGAAATCTCCAAGCACCCGGATATCGTGGAGTGCGCGGCGGTCAGCGTTGAAGATCCGGATACGCTGGAGGCGGTGAAACTGTTCGTGGTAACCAGTAATCCCGCTTTGACCGTCGACGAGGTACGTCAGTTTGCACGCCGCAACCTCGCGGCTTACAAAGTGCCCAAGTATGTCGAGTTCATTGATGAGCTGCCCAAGTCTAGCGTGGGCAAGGTATTGCGCAAGGAGCTGCGCAAGTGAGCAGTGCGCGAGTTTATCTCCCGCACTGCTTGCAGTTCAGGCTTGTAGGTGCTGACAGCCATATGTGGTCATGTTGGCTGGGTGTCGCCCGTGAGGGGTGGCTGAAAGTGTCGCAAGCGCAGGGCGTTACCCAGCACGAAGACGCTGGATAGTGCCATGGCACCGGCGGCGAAGATCGGCGACAACAGCAAACCGTAGGCCGGATAGAGCACACCCGCCGCCACTGGAATCAGCGCAGTGTTATAGGCAAAGGCCCAGAACAGGTTCTGGCGGATATTGCCGATAGTGGCCTTCGACAGAGCGATGGCATTGGGTACCCCCTGAAGGTTGCCGGATACCAGCACCACATCGGCAGACTCCATCGCCACATCGGTACCGGTGCCAATGGCCAGGCCGACGTCGGCTGCGGCCAGCGCCGGGGCATCATTGATACCGTCACCGACAAAGGCGAGCTGACCATGGCTCGCTTTCAGGCGCTGCACGGCGTCCACTTTGCCTTCCGGCAGGACTTCGGCTATCACCTCATCGATACCCAGGCGCGTCGCAATAGCACGGGCCGTGCGCTCGTTGTCGCCGGTGATCATGGCGACCTTCAGTCCCAGCTCATGCAGCGCGGCGATGGCAACCGGAGTGCTCGGCTTGATGGGATCAGCAACGGCGATGATGGCTGCCAGACGGTCATCAATGGCGGCATAGAGCGGCGATTTGCCTTCGCTGCCCAAGCGCTCGGCGCTGGTGGCGAATATGCTCACATCCAGCCCCAGCGAGCGCATGTAGCGGTCTGCACCCACTTCCACTGCTCGCCCCGCAGCCACCGCGCGCACACCCATGCCAGTGATCGAGTCGAACTCGCTGAGTGTGGGCAGACTGATACCTTCCTGTTCGGCAGCAGTGACAATAGCGCGTGCGATGGGGTGTTCCGACCGCGACTCGACGGCGGCGACCAGAGCCAGTACCTGGTCGCGCTCAAAGCCGTCGGTGGTCTCCAGGTCTGTCAGGGCAGGGTGGCCCTCGGTCAGGGTGCCGGTTTTGTCCACCGCCACTACTTTGGCATCCTTGAGTAACTGCAGGGCTTCGCCTCTGCGAAACAGCACTCCCATCTCAGCGCCGCGCCCGGTACCCACCATGATGGAGGTCGGCGTCGCCAATCCCATGGCGCAGGGGCAAGCGATAATCAGCACGGAGACGGCGTTGACCAGCGCAAAGGTCAGTGCCGGGGCAGGTCCGAACAGAAGCCAGACACCAAAGGTCAGCAGCGCCGCCAGCATCACTGCGGGCACGAACCATAGGGTCACTTTATCAACGACTGCCTGGATCGGTAGCTTGGAGCCCTGGGCCTGTTCCACCAGCCGAATAATCTGCGCCAGCATGGTCTGCCCACCGACGGCGGTGGCCCGCAGGGTGAAAGCGCCGGTCTGGTTGACAGTGCCGCCCACCACGCCGCTGCCGGCAGTTTTCTCGACCGGAATGGGTTCACCGGTGATCATTGATTCATCGACAAAGCTCTGACCTTCCAGGACGTCTCCGTCAACAGGAACGCGCTCGCCGGGGCGTACTTCCACCACATCATTCAGTACCACTTCGCCGACGGGAATATCCACCCAGCGACCATCGCGAGAAACGTGGGCAACCCTGGCCTGGAGCCCGACCAGACGCTTGATGGCCTCCGAGGTGCGGCCTTTGGCCCGCGCTTCCAGATAGCGGCCGAGCAGGATCAGCGCCACGATGACGGCGGCGGCTTCGTAATAGACGTTGACGGTTCCCGTCGGCAACAGCCCTGGGGCAAAAGTGGCTACCAGTGAGTAGGCATAGGCGGCGGAGGTGCCGACCGCCACCAGTGAGTTCATGTCCGGTGCCAGACGCACAAGAGCAGGGAAGCCTTTCTGATAGAAGCGGCGGCCGGGAATGGCGAGCACCAGGGTGGTTAGCAGACATTGCAGATACCAGCTGTTCTGGATGCCGATAGTGTTGGCGATCAGTTCGTGTACACCGGGCACCAGGTGCGAGCCCATTTCGAGAATAAATACAGGCAGTGCCAGCACCCCGGCCAGAGTCAGATCGCGCTTGAGCTGCGCGGCCTCGGCATCTTTCTTGAGAGCTGCCTCGTCGCTCTGAGTGACGGTATCGATTGACTGGGCTTCAAAGCCTGCCTTGCCGATGGCCGCGACCAGGCTGTCGACGCTGGCAATACCCCGCACGGTGGCCCGCTCAGTAGCCAGGTTGACCACCACCTCCGCGACGCCGGGAACACTTTTGAGCGCAGCTTCGACTCTGCCCACGCAGGAGCCGCAGGTCATTCCCTCAATGGCCAACTCGACTGATCCAGCGGCAACCTGATAGCCGGCCTTTTCGACAGCCTGAACCAGTGCCATGCGATCAACCGGGCCCGCAGGCTGGATATTGGCCCGTTCGGTCGCCAGGTTGACCGATACACTGCCCACTCCTTCAACCTTGGCCAGGGCTGACTCGACCCGGCCAACGCAGCCTGCGCAGCTCATCCCTTCTATGGGGAGGCTGATGGGTTCTTGAACGGTCGAAGAGTGGTTTTTTACCGGTGCATTCATGATTGGTTTCTCAGTCCCAGTCGCGGGTAAACACGGCGTCGAGTCGCAGTAGAATAGAGGCCGAGCCGCTGCGGCTGTCCTCGAATTCAGGGCGGCGCCAGTGGTAGGCGGGCTGCACTTCAGCGAACAGCCAGTGGCGGTAGATGTTCTGGCGGTAGCGTATTCCCACCCCGTAGCTCGACGTATAGTGGCTAGGTTTGGTTTCTCCGCCGGCAGCAAGAAAATAGCTGAGGGCGCGCTTTTCACTCAATCGTCTGTTGAAAGAAATACCGGTGCGCCACGAAACACCGGGCTCATCCTCATCCCAGTTCACCCGGTTGTACCATTGTATGACTTTGTTCTCGCTGATAATTTTATCCAGCTCGAAACGGGTTCGAGAGGCGAACCCGTCGTCAGTGCGGTAAAGAATTTCCTCACTGAAACGGCCGATCAAGTCCGGTCGCAGGGGATATTCGTAGCGGTAGCGGCCCGATACCTTGGGGTGCAGTGAAGAGCGCAGTCCCACCTTGAAATCAACCCGGTAGCGCTTGCGTTCCCGGGCGGTATATTGCAGGGCGATATCGTCGGGGGAGTCCTGGCGGTCGATCAACAGGCTATCGGTGCCGGTGCGCTCATCATCGTCGGAAAACAACAGCGCAAAACGTTTGTTGAGCTTGGGCAGGTGCACCTTGCCGCGTAGGCTAAGGCCACTGTCCCAGCCGTCCAGCTCATCCCACTCCTGCTCCATGCGCAGACGCAGGGTGGAGTAGGGTGCCTCCTCCTCGACACGGCTGACGCCAAAAAAATTGTCCATCCAGGAGGCAATGTTGTCGGCGTGGTGCACCACATAATCATGGCTGCTGTCGAGCCAGACGCCGTTGTTTTCTGGAGGGCTCTGTTGTGGCTCCTCGGCAACAGCAGCCTGGCAGAGCATTATAAGCACAGGTCCTAGAGCCAGGCACTTGAGCACATGCACTTTCGTTCCCACCATTGCCACCACCCTCTTTTATCATCGGCCTGTTTTCTTGTTGATTGTAGCCCGGGTCGAGGTTTTATTGCTGTGGCGCCCCCTCCAGCAAGGCTACACGCAGTTCTTTCAGGTAATTTTTGATTCTGGCGCGGTTTTCCGGGCCGATGCGCAGCAGTTGCTTCTGTACGCTTGGCAGGGCTTCAAGGCTGGGGTCGGCAAACTGATAGAACACCGATTCCCGCTCCAGGGCAAAGGGACCGTTGTGATCCGGGGTGAGCAGCATGCGGTCGATAGCGGCGATGATGCGTTGGTCGAGACCGGCACCGCTGCGGCCAAGTTCACCGTAAGCCGTTTCCAGCAAGGGCCGCAGGGTGTGAAAACTGTTGGCCAGGGTTTGGGGCGGGATGCTGGTAACGGCATCGACGTAGGTGTCGTAGCGGGCGAAGTTACTTTCGTCCAGCCAGGCGATGTCTTGCTCCATCACAACCTTGAAAGGATCCTCGGGGGCCTGGGTAGGGAGCACCTTGCGGGCGATTTCCCCTTTGGCGAGGTTGTCGATCAGGGCAACGGCTTTGGGCAGCAGGCTGTCGCTTGTCAACCAGTTGGCAAGAATATCAGAGTCGCTGTGAGTGGCGAGCAGGTCGCGGGTAAAGTTGTCGCTGTCCTCAAGGGGAGGCAGGGGCTCTGGTGCCGCTGGTTGTTCCTCGTCCTCAAGTGCTGGCTGGGGTTCCGGCTCGCGCTCGGGAATGGAGGGCGCCGCGCTGATCAGGGGGTCCTCTTCTTCCACCGCTGGCGGCAGCGGGGCCGGGGCATCGGGAATGACCACCGGGGGCGGCTCAGGGTCGCCGGGCTTGGCAATAAACCATACTGCTACGGCAGCGATGATCACAATGATGGCGATCAGCGGCCATCTGCCTTTTTTTTGATTGCGACCACCCAGGCGGTCTTCGCGTTCTGCTCTCAGGTTCATGGTCTTGGTTCTCGTCAAAACTTGATTGTGTTCCACCAGTATAGGGTATCAATCTCTGGGCGGAGCTCTAGGTGGCAGAGCTCCGCACACTATGGTTCGAGTGTGAAGGATTTAATGCTCATTTCATAGGTTGTCCCATCTTCGATCTGCATCAATTTGACGGGCAGGTAATTGAGCTCCGGGGCCAGCCATAACACGGTTTCGCGGTCATCGCTCTCCCGGACCCGTTCGAGCTGAATGGTGCTGAGAGTGCCCAGAGGGGTATCCAGCTCGATGTCCTGTGCTGTCACCTCGTAGGTATAGTCCCGCAGCCGTCCCCGATGAATAACGGTATAGCTGAATTGGTGTGCGTCTTCGATCCCGTTGTGGGTTGCCAGATCTGCGGCCATGGCGATCTGGTAGCTGAGGGGGCCGAGTTGGCCGGGATGGAAGTCGAGTTGTGTTTCTTCCCCCTTGCGGCGGGTGACGGAAGTGCCCGCTGCGCCATCAACGGTGATGGTTTCCTTGCGGGAGGTGCCGAGGATGGAGCGGTTATATACATAACTGACCGGGATCAGCAACCCTTGTTCATCGAGGTAAAAGTTCTCTTCCTCATGAATGCGTCCGAGCAGGTTGCGCGCTTCAGTCACCAGAGAGAAACCGTCTTCCTCGGCCCGCAGGTAGCGGTGGGCTTCAATCGGCATGCGGTTATAGTGCGCCGTGTAAACCGCGTGGTAGGGCTGCAGTGCCGGGTGGTCGGCAGTCAGGGCGGCGGGCGGCTCTGGGGTGCTGTCGCCAGCGAGGGCAGAGGCGAAGAAGAGAGTGGTGAGCAAAAAAAGAAGTAAAGAGCGCATGAATTCTCCTCTCTGACAGAATACAAGCTTGCCGGTGATCAGATAACCAGCGCGGTGGCGGCCAACTACTTGGATCATCGCCAGGCCTGATTGTTCAGTTGCGAGCCATACTCGCCTGAAGCGTCGAGCCGGGAGCAGTTCTGTCTGCAGTCATTCAGCCTGCGACTCGCTGCAACTGGGCGTCGACAACTCCGGTTTCTGGAAGCTGTTGCCCGTCCAATACTGCCCCGCGCTCGTTCATGGTCAGTCGCCCGCTACAAAACAGCTGTACCGCGTAGGGGTAGAGGCGGTGCTCGATGGCCAGAACCCGGCTGGCGAGACTGGCTGCCGTGTCATCCGCAAGTATCGCTACGCGGCCCTGGACAATGGCCGGACCGCCATCCAGCTCCTCGGTGACAAAGTGTACCGTGGCGCCGGCTTCGCTGTCGCCCGCATCAATGGCCCGCTGATGGGTATCGAGGCCAGGGTACTTGGGCAGGAGCGAGGGATGGATGTTCATCAGACGACCGCGAAAGCGGCGCACAAAGCTGGCGGTGAGGATGCGCATAAAGCCAGCGAGGATTACCAGGTCAGGCTGGTGGGCCTCAATCCGCTCGGCGAGAGCAGCGTCGAAGGTTTCCCGGTCGGCAAAGTCGCGATGATTGATCACTTCGGTGGCGATGCCGGCCTTGGCGGCGATAGCGAGCCCGCCGGCATCTGGTCTGTTGCTGAATACCGCCACCACTCTACCGTCGAGCTCCCCGGCTGCAGAGGCTCGGATCAGGGCTTCCATATTGCTGCCGGTGCCGGAAATCAGAATCACCAGGCGCGGGGTAGCCATATCAGCGGATGACCACTCGTGGGGTGTCGGGGTCGGCTTTTTCGATAGTGCCGATCCGCCAGGCCTTTTCACCGGCTTGATTCAGGATGTTCTGAACATTCTCTGCTTCATCGACGGGGACACTGATGACCATGCCGATTCCACAGTTGAAGGTGCGATACATTTCTTCCTCGGCGACATTGCCAGCTTGCTGTAACCACTGGAACACCGGTGGCAGCTCCCAGCTGTCGGCCTCAAGCACAGCGCGGGCGCCGTCGGGCAACACCCGCGGAATGTTTTCCAGCAGACCGCCACCAGTGATGTGAGCGATAGCGTGAACCGGACAGGCACGGATCAGGTCGAGCAGAGGCTTGACGTAGATGCGAGTAGGGGCCATCAGGGCGTCAGCCAGGGTCTGGTCGCCAACCTGGGTGGTTAGCGGATCGGCCCCGGACACTTCGAGAATCTTGCGGATCAGCGAATAGCCGTTGGAGTGAGGGCCGCTGGAGGCAATGGCGATAAGGGCGTCGCCCAGTCGTACGGATTTGCCGTCGATGATCTCGCTCTCTTCCACCACCCCGACGCAGAAGCCAGCGAGGTCATAATCCTCGCCTTCGTACATGCCGGGCATTTCGGCGGTTTCGCCGCCCACCAGGGCACAGCCAGCTTGCAAGCACCCTTCGGCGATGCCGGTGATGACTTCGGCAGCGATATCGACGTTGAGGTGACCCGTGGCGTAGTAATCGAGGAAAAACAGCGCTTCGGCACCGCACACGACGAGATCGTTGACGCACATGGCAACGAGGTCGATCCCGATGGTGTCATGGCGACCCAGGTCGATGGCCAGACGCAGCTTGGTGCCCACCCCGTCGGTGCCGCTGACGAGCACCGGGTTCTTGTAGCCAGCGGGAAGCTTGCACAAGGCTCCAAAGCCCCCCAGGCCGGAGATGACCTCGGCGCGGCGAGTCTTGCGGGTGACACTTTTGATCCGCTCGACGAGGGCATTGCCAGCATCGATATCGACACCAGCATCCTTGTAGCTGAGGGAGACAGAGGGGTTTTGTGGGTCGCTCATTTACTGACATCCTGAGAAAGGCGCTATTTTACCGGCAGTGTGCCAGAAAGCCAGTGCCAGAAAGCCGCTATTGTTACAGCGTGGAATATTGTTACGTCATCAGCCAGGATATGCGCGGCAATACACTGGTGCCCGGCGCAACAGCTGCTACAATCCCCGGCCATGAAACCCCCAGTCATGAAAAGTGCCTTGTTCGCGTTCCTGCTTGCCTTGCTCGCCCTGGCGGCTGCCCCGTCGTGGGCTGCCACGGGAGCAGACTTCTATGTCGCCACGGTGCCGGTAGAGGACCAGTCAGAAGGCGCTCGCACCAGGGCCGCCCGCGAGGGGTTGGCAACCGTGCTGATCAAACTGACCGGCTCCCGAACTCTGGAGGGTGATCCGCGAGTGCAGGCCATGCTGGAAGAGGTTGCGACTTACCTGGTGGAGTATAGCTATGTCACTCTGCCCAGTGGGCCAACGGGTGACCCCGGCGGGCTCGGAGTGCGCATACAGTATGACAGGGAGAGGATAGGTCAGACACTGCGCGCCGAGCGGCTGCCTATCTGGCCCCTCAGCCGTCCTGTCCTGCTGCTGTGGCTGGTGGTCGATGACCCCGTCGCTGGACCTCAGCCGCTAAACGGCGATGAAACCGTCGCTGTGCTCAACCAGGCCTTTGCCCGCCGGGGGCTGACATCGGTCCATCCTCTGTACGATCTCGAAGATCAGTTGGCTCTGGACCCCACCCAGATACGGGATTTTGACAGTGAGGCAATTGCCAGTGCCTCGGGCCGTTATCCAGTACAGGGCTGGCTGGTGGTGCGAGTCTACGAAACCTCAAGTGGCCAGTGGCGAGCGGCCTGGATGATGGACGTTGCGGGGCAGAGCCTGCTGCGTCAGGTACAGGCTGAGAGTCTCGAAGCACTGCTTGGCGAGATGGTGGATCAGGCTGCGGACAGTCTCGCCAGTCGCTACGCCTATGTGGCTGGCGACAGCGCTGGCAATATCGAGCTGGAGATCAGCGGCGTCGAGAGTTACCGCGATTACAGCAGGTTGATGGCCCTGCTGGAGGGGCAGCCGATGGTGCGCCAAGTGCATATTCTTGCTGTCGAAGAAGACCGCCTGCGGCTTCGCCTCGGGGTGGAGGGCGGACGCGACCAGCTGCGCGACAGCCTGTTGAGGGGGGGCTCTCTGGAAGTTGTGCCGCAGAACCGTCCCGCGATCTCCAATGCTGATTTCCTGTCTGGAGCACCCCTGCCGGAAGTGAAACAGGTAGAGCGCCTGCGCTGGTTGTCTGGACGCTAATGACTTTCCGGGGGTTGATGGCGCTAAAGGGCCTTTTGTCATGATGGTGACGAGCCAGCTCAGCTTGCCCCTCTCGCTGCGGGACGAGGCGACCTTCGGTAACTTTCTCGCCCCAACAGGTTCGGTCAGGGCCCAGGTAGTGGACCTGCTGCAGAACTTGGCGCGGGGAGTGGACGAGGGGGAAACGTCCATTTATTTGTGGGGGGGCGAAGGGGCGGGGTGCAGCCATCTCTTGCAGGCAGCCTGTCATGAGTATCAGCGCCAGGGTCGGGGCGTTCAATACCTGCCGCTCGATGAGCTGTGCGATCTGGAGCCTGACGGCTTGCTGGCCGATCTGGAGCACCAGGCGCTGGTCTGTCTGGCGCACATTGAAGCCGTGGCGGGAAACCATGCCTGGGAGCTGGCGATTTTCAACCTGTTCAACCGTATGCGAGAGAGCGGTAGCCTGTTGCTGATCGGGGCCGACCGTCCCCCCCGAGAGCTGCCAGTGACCCTGCCAGATCTGCAGTCGAGGCTGACCTGGAGCCTGGTCTTTCACTTGCCGTTCTATGGAGAGATGGAGAAGGTCGCTATTCTGCGTTTCCGGGCCGCCCGGCTGGGCATTGAGCTGGGAGAGGAGGTAGCCGCTTTCATTCTCAATCGCGGGGAGCGCTCCCTGGCCACGTTAATGAGCTATCTCGCCCGTCTGGATAAAGCCTCTCTCTGTGCTCGTCGCAGGGTGACCATTCCTTTCGTCAAGGCGGCCTTTGGCTGGTGACAATGTAGCCGTGATTTCCCTCAGCTGTGGGGCTTTCCTTTCAGCTAAGAGCTCTTTGTCTCAGCTAAGGGCTCTCTCAGCTAAGGGCTTTGCGGCTTTTGGGTGTGGACGACAGGCTGGTGTGAGCCTTGCATAAGCGGTAGCCGACGCCACGCACCGAACGGACCTTGTACTCTGGTGAGGCCGTGGTGATTTTGCGGCGCACCCGTCCTATCAGTACGTCCAGGGCGCGATTGCTGGGGTCAAAACTGCGATCGTAGAGCAGCTGGCAGAGGCTGTCGCGCGGCACATTCTCACCGAAGTGGCGAACCAGCATGGTCGCCGCGGCACACTCCATGTCGGTCAACACCACCGGGGTGCCGTTGATGGCCAGGGTGCAGGAGCTGGTGTCCAGGCTGAGGCCTTCGGCAGTGATGACTTCCCCCGAGCGGTTGCCTTCCTCTGGATCGTAAAGGCGCAGGCTGGCGCGCATGCGCGCCAACAGCTCTGCCAACACATAGGGCTTGAGCACATACTGGTCAGCACCGGCATCCAGGCAGGAAACGACGGTGTCCACCTGATCGTTGCCGGTGAGCAGGATAATTGGCACTTTGTACAGACTTTTCAGATCGCGACAGGCCTCAATGCCGGTTTCGTGGCGAGGCCCAAGATCGTAGTCGAGGAGGATGATGTCAGGAACGAGGTTGTCCCTGATCCAGGCTTTGGCGGTGTCGAGGTTCTTGGCCAAATGACACCGATAGCCTTCTTCTTCAAGTTGCTGCTTGATTATCTTGCAGAAAAAATCATCGTCATCGATGATCAACACTTCTTTCATAGACTAAGTATGCCTGTGGTGCGCCTCAATGGAACCAGGTGAGAGGGCCTAAACCGGGTGTTCGGGCCGTGTCATGTACTGGACAGGAACCGATTATGCGACGGATTGTATCACCGGCCTGAGCGGGAACAGCCATCAATCTTTGTCTGGTTCTGTTACTGTTCAGGTTGGTCGCTACAGATCGCTACAATATGTTACGACTATAGACCCTAATCAACAGGAGAAAGTTCATGAGCACATACCGGGCGCCAATCGATGAGCTGGCGTTTACTCTCGAAGCGGTAGGCGAGCTGTCCAAGGTTATGGCGCTACCGGGGTTTGAGCCGCTGGATAATGAGCTGGTGCTGGCCATTCTGACCCAGGCTGGCCAATTCAGCGAAGAACAAGTTGCTCCTACGAACTTTGCTGCTGACCGCCAGGGCAGCCGGGTGGAAGACCGCCGGGTGGTGACTGCGCCTGCCCTCGACGGAGTGTATCAAGCCTATCGCGAAGGAGGCTGGCCAAGCCTCACCGGCGATCCTGCCTTTGGCGGTCAGGGGCTGCCCCACACGCTGGGTTTTGCTGTTGAAGAGATCGTGCAGAGTGCCAATTTGTCTTTTTCCCTGATGCCGCTGCTGACTCAGGGCGTGGTGACGGCGCTATCCCGCTACGGCTCAGTAGAGCAGAAGGACTTTATCTTGCCGAAGCTGGTGAGCGGCGAATGGGCTGGCACCATGAACCTCACCGAGCCCCAGGCCGGCTCAGACCTCGGTTTGGTGAAGGCTCGTGCAGAGCGGGACGGCGAGCATTACCGCCTGTTCGGGCAGAAGATCTTCATCACCTGGGGCGACCAGTCCTACACCGACAATATCATCCATTTAGTACTGGCCCGTACCCCGGATGCCCCTCCCGGTGTCAAGGGAATCTCCCTGTTTATTGTGCCCAAGTTTCTGGTGGCTGCTGATGGCACTATCGGCGAGCGCAACGATGTCTACCCCATCGGGGTCGAAGATAAGCTCGGTATCCACGCCAGTCCCACCTGTACCATGGCCTACGGCGACAACGGCGGGGCCATTGGTTATCTGGTCGGCGAGGAAAACCAAGGCCTGAAGTACATGTTCGCCATGATGAACCATGCGCGCCTGGCGGTTGGCTTGCAGGGGGTTGCGGTGGCGGAGCGCGCCCGACAGCACGCCCTGAGCTACGCTCGCGAGCGGCTGCAGGGGAGTGTGGCAGGAGAGGGGACAGTAGCCATTGTCCGCCATCCCGATGTGCGGCGCATGCTGTTGACCATGGAAGCGCTGGTCCAGGGGGGCAGAGCGCTGGCCCTGCGCACCATGCACCATTTCGACCACGCCCTGCACGCTGCCGAGCCGGAACAGCGTACCCTGCATCAGCAGCGGGTGGATCTGTTGACCCCGCTGGTGAAGGGTTGGTGTACCGAGATCGCCAACGAAGTGACATCACTGGGGGTGCAGGTGCACGGCGGGATGGGGTTTGTTGAGGAAACCGGTGCTGCCCAATATTATCGCGACGCCCGTATCCTCGCTATTTACGAAGGTACCAACGGCATCCAGGCGCTCGATTTGGTGGGGCGCAAGTTGCTGGCCAATCGCGGCGAGTATGCTACGGCGCTGCTTGCTGATCTGGAAGGCGTGGTGGCGGCCTCCCGCGAGGCGGGGCTGACTGCTCTGGCGGACAAGCTGGGAGCTGCGCTACAACTTTGTGCCCAGGCCGTGCGGGATGTTCTGATGCGGGCAGAAGCTGAGCCCGACAGGCCCGCTGTGGTGGCCTTTAATCTGCTAATGCTGTTGGGCACTGCCACTGCCGGTGGCTATTTGATGATGGGTGCCAATCGCGCTGCCGAATTGTTGGCCGCCGGAGGCGGGGATGGCGAGCTTTACCGTCGCAAGATTGCCCTGGCGCGAGTTTATATCGAGCAGATTCTGCCGCGCTGCCACGCCTACAGCGAGGCTGTGTTGGCGGGAGCCGAGGGGGTGATGGCGGTCGACCCCTGAGTTTCACTCGACAGCTTCTTGGCGCAACAGCTCGATAAAGGCCCGCGCCGCATTGGAGAGCGTCTTTTCCTGGTGGTGAATAAAGCCCAGCTCCCGCGACAGGCTGAGTCCTTCACAGTCCAACGCCTTCAGGGAGCTGTCCACCATGGTGGTGGGCAGAATGCTCCAGCCGAGGCCCACCGATACCAGCATCTTGATCGTTTCCAGGTAGTTGGTGGCCATCATGGCGCTGAAGGCATAACCCTGATCGTCAAACAACTTTTTAATCATCCGCCCGGTATAGGTATCCGGTCCCGGCAGAATAGCGGGGATGAGGCTTAAATCGGCCAGGCTGGCACTGCCTTGGCTGGCCAGTGGATGGTCGCTGGATACCATGGGCAGCAGGGGGTCGGGCCAAATCGGTTCGGCATGAATGCGGGGGTGGGGCTCCGGTGCCAGGGTGACGACCGCGATTTCAAAGCGACCGTGAATCACCCCCTCATAAGCGACTTCAGAATCCATAAAATCCACCGCCAGACTAACCTCGGGGTTGAGGCCGGCAAAGCGTTTCAACACTGGCGGCAGGCGGTGAAGGCCAATATGGTGGCTGATCGCAATGCGCAGGTTGCCCGACACTTCCCCGGACAGGTCGTGGATTGCCTGGCGGGTTTCAGCGATCTCACGCAGGATGCGTTCGGCGCGCGGCAGCAAGGCCACCCCTGCCTCGGTGAGATGTACCGTGCGAGATATCCGGTCGAACAAGCGGCATCCCAGGTGTTCCTCCAGCTGAGCGATGCGTTTGCTGATAGCGGGTTGAGTGACATGTACCCGCTCGGTGGCACTGGAGAAGGAGCCGGTTTCGGCAACTGCCACAAAGGCTTCGAGCAATTGGGTATCCATGGTGTGTGCGGTGCTCCAATAGCGGGGAGATGGGGTGGCGAATGTACGTGTTGTTGAGTGTCAGAAAGCGAGTTGGCATCCGGGTTCAGGTGGCCCCTATCTCGCAGCATAATCCATAGTCGATTCCATTATAGAATGGAATCAATAAAAAATATGAATTTGTTTTATCGTAAGTGACCCTCTATCATGGCAATTATTCTCAATGAGGACTCGAACATGACAGGCAAAACCCTCTACGACAAGCTGTGGGATGCCCATCTGGTGGAATCCCGCCCCGATGGCACGTCACTGCTTTATATCGACCGCCATATCATCCATGAGGTGACGTCGCCCCAGGCTTTTGAGGGGCTGCGCCTCGCCGGGCGCAAGCCGTGGCGCATCGATACCAATGTGGCCACCCCCGACCACAACGTGCCCACCGATCGGGAAGAGCGCAAGGGCGGTATTGCCACCATCGTTGATGAGGTATCCCGCATCCAGGTGCAGACCCTCGATGACAACTGCGAGGAGTTCGGCATCACCGAATTCAAGATCAACGACATCGGCCAGGGTATTGTCCATGTCATCGGCCCCGAGCTGGGGGTAACCCTGCCCGGTGCCACCGTCGTGTGCGGCGACTCCCATACTGCCACCCACGGTGCGTTCGGATGTCTGGCCCATGGTATCGGCACCTCCGAAGTGGAGCATGTGCTGGCTACCCAGTGCCTGGTTACCAGCAAGATGAAAAATATGCTGGTCAAGGTCGATGGCGAGCTGGGTCCCGGGGTGACGGCCAAGGATGTGATCCTGGCCATCATCGGCAAGATCGGCACAGCCGGCGGTACGGGTTATGCCATTGAGTTTGGCGGCAGCACTATCCGCAGCCTGTCCATGGAAGGTCGCATGACCATCTGCAACATGGCGATCGAAGCCGGTGCGCGGGTCGGGCTGGTGGGGGTCGACGAAAAAACCATCGAGTACGTCAAGGGCACCCGTTTCGCTCCCACGGGCGAGACATGGGACAAGGCCGCTGCCTATTGGCGGACGCTGGTCAGCGACGACAATGCTCGCTTCGACGCCGTGGTGGAGCTGAATGCCGCCGAGATCGAACCGTATGTCAGCTGGGGCACCTCCCCGGACATGGTGGTACCCATCAGTGGTTTTGTCCCCAAGCCGGAGGCTCAAACCGACGTGACTCGGCAAAAGAGCTACCAGCGTGCCCTTGACTATATGGGGCTGGAAGGCGGTATTCCGGTCACCGACATCAAGATTGATAAAGTGTTTATCGGCTCCTGCACCAACTCGCGCATCGAAGATCTGCGTGCTGCAGCGGCGGTTGCCAAAGGCCGCAAGGTGGCCGAGAGCATCAAGAAGGTCTACGTGGTGCCCGGCTCCTGGCTGGTCAAGCAGCAAGCCGAGAAAGAAGGCCTGGACAAGATCTTTATCGAAGCCGGCATGGACTGGCGCGAGCCCGGCTGTTCCATGTGCCTGGCGATGAACTCCGACGTCCTGGGTCGCGGCGAACACTGTGCTTCCACGTCCAACCGCAACTTTGAAGGGCGCCAGGGGCCCGGTGGTCGAACCCACCTGATGAGCCCTGCCATGGCGGCCGCAGCGGCTATCGCAGGCCACATTGTCGACGTGCGCCAGCTGGTGGCGTGACCCATACAGGTTTGAGGACTACACCATGAAAGCATTTATCTCTCACCGGGGGCTGGTCGGGCCAATTGATCTGGCCAATGTCGACACCGACATGATCATCCCCAAGCAATTTCTGAAATCTATTAAGCGCACTGGCTTTGGTCCGTATTTGTTTGACGAGATGCGCTATCTGGACGAAGGCTGGTATGGCAAGGATTGCTCGACTCGCCCGCTCAACCCCGATTTTGCTCTCAACCAGGAGCGCTACCAGGGTACCTCCATTCTGCTGGCGCGCGAAAACTTTGGTTGTGGCTCCAGTCGCGAGCACGCCCCCTGGGCGCTGGACGATTTTGGTATTCGCGCCATTATCGCTCCCAGTTTTGCTGACATTTTCTACAACAACTGCTTTAAAAATGGTATGTTGCCGATAGTTCTTGATAAAGCGGTTGTCGATGGGCTTTTTGCCGAAGTGGCCGCAAATCCCGGTTATGAGCTGACGATAGATCTGCAGGCGCAGACGATCGCCAAACCCGATGGCAGCACCATCGCGTTCGAGGTGGATGCCTTTCGCAAGCACTGTCTGCTGGAGGGGCTGGATGAAATTGGCCTGACGCTTCAGGAGGCGGACAAAATCCGCGCTTTTGAGGCAAAGCACCGCCAGACGCAGCCCTGGATGTTCGGCGCCATCAAGATGTAAGGTAGTGGCAGGGCAAGTGCCAGAGAGTTGCTTGCCCGGTATTGCATCTTCTTGTTGTATCGTTATCAAAAATGTTGTTTTTCAATATTCTGTGAGAGGTTTTTGACGTGAAAAAGGTAGGCTTTGTCGGTTGGCGTGGCATGGTGGGCTCCGTGCTCATGGAGCGCATGCAGGCCGAAAACGATTTTCGTGAGCTGGCCATTGAGCCCGTCTTTTTCACCACCTCGCAGGTGGGGCAGGCGGGTCCTGATATCGGTGTTGATTTGCCGCCCCTCAAAGATGCGACCAGCATCCCTGAACTCAAGGCCATGGATATCATCATCACCTGCCAGGGCGGAGATTACACCAAGGCTGTATATCCCGAACTCCGCAAGGCCGGCTGGGACGGCTACTGGATTGATGCCGCCTCGGCGCTGCGGATGGAGGATGACGCCATCGTCATCCTCGACCCGGTCAATGGCCAGGTGATTCGCGATGGTCTTGCCGCCGGGGTAAAAAACTATATCGGCGGCAACTGCACGGTGAGCCTGATGTTGATGGCCGTGGGCGGCCTGTTCAATGCCGGTCTGGTGGAGTGGGCCAGTGCCATGACTTACCAGGCAGCCTCGGGCGCCGGTGCCCAGAACATGCGTGAACTGATCAGCCAGATGGGGACGATCCACGAACAGTCGCAATCCCTGCTTGCCGACCCCGCCAGCGCTATTCTCGATATCGACCGCCAAGTGGCCACCACCATGCGAGAGGGCGACTTCCCCACCGCCAATTTCGGTTTCCCCTTGGCGGGTAGCCTGCTGCCCTGGATCGATACCGAGCTGCCCTCGGGGCAGAGTCGCGAGGAGTGGAAGGCTCAAGCGGAGACCAACAAAGTTCTCGGGCGCAGCGCTGATCCGGTGCCGGTGGATGGCATCTGTGTGCGTATCGGCGCTATGCGCTGCCACAGCCAGGCCCTGACGCTCAAGCTGACTCGCGATGTGCCGCTGGACGAAATCGAGGGCATCATCGGCGCTGCCAACGACTGGGTATCCGTGGTGCCCAACCACCGCGAGGACAGCCTCAAAGCCCTGACGCCGGCTGCGGTGACAGGCAAGCTGGACATCCCCGTCGGCCGGCTGCGCAAGATGAATATGGGGCCCGAGTACCTGACCGCTTTTACGGTGGGTGATCAGTTGCTGTGGGGTGCTGCAGAGCCCCTGCGGCGGATGTTGCGGATCTTGATGGCCTGACCACTCGATCCGGCCACCCCCGAGCGGCAAGCGGGGGTGGCCGGGGTCTGCTGTTGCCGATGTCATTACAGGTTTCAGTGGTTGCCAATGACTGTATTAATAATAAATACTTAGCGTTGCCTCCGCCGCCGTATTTCAGTACGCCATTAGCGCCGGAAACTCTGAAATGGGCAATCAGGAAAAACGAATAAGGGGCCGCAACTAAAGGGAATAGACATGGTTCTGCGCACACGACCACTTGCTATAGGTGTTGCCGTACTCTTATTTTCCTCTTGGGCTGTGGCCGTTGGGCTTGGTGAAGTACAGCTTCATTCAGCCCTCAATGAGCCGCTCGATGCCAAGATTCGCCTGCACAACCTCGGCGACCTCACTGAAAACGAAATTCTTGCCGGTCTTGCGTCGGCCCGTGAATTCAGCCGTGCCGGGCTGGAGCGTGAGGCCATCCTCTCTGAGCTGTCATTCAATGTCGATCTGAGTAATACCGCCACGCCACTGCTGCGGGTGACCAGCAAGCGTCCCATTCGCGAACCCTACCTGAATTTTCTGGTGGATATGCGCTGGCCTGCGGGGCGTCTACTGCGGGAGTATACGCTGTTGCTCGACCTCCCCATCTCTGCTGCGGACCGTCAGGGTATGGGTGCTGAGCAAGCACCGGTGCCAATGGTGGAGCAGTCGCAGGAAGCATCCGCGCATCCTGTAACGGGGGGAGCTCACGAGGCGTCGTCGCTGCCGGAGGGAAGTGAATATCGAGTAGGTAGTGGCGAAACCCTGTGGAGCATCGCGGCGCGGCTGTCCGGCGGTGGATCTGTGCACAGCAAAATGACAGCGATTTACCAGTTAAATCCCGGTGCCTTCATTAACGGAGACATCAGCCTGCTAGCTGAAGGAGCGCTATTGCGCCTGCCCGCTGGCAGCCAGATGGCAGCTGACAGTGCGCCGTCTGTAGCGGCCAGTCCGGTGGACGCTGCAGTTGCTCCGGGCTTTGAGGATGTTGCTTCAGCCGACCCGAGAGGTGTCGATCCAGCGACAAGCGATCGTCTGGATCTGTTGTTGCACGGTCCTAATGCTGTCGATGAGAGTGCGCAGCCGGTGTCGCCTCAGGGTGGCATGGAGCCAGAGCGCAACTCGTTGCAGGTGCTTCGCGATGAGCTGGAACTCGCGCAGCGAGAGAATCGCGAGCTCAAATCCCAGCTAGCAAGCCTCGAAGAACAGCTTGCCACCATGCAGCAGTTGACCGAGGAGGGCAGTAATAATGCTCTGCTTGGGGCGCAGCGGGCAGGCAGTGACAAAGCGGTCGACGCTGCAGGGCAGGGGATTGGTCGAGTAGTGGCTCCAGAGTCAGCGCAAGCGAGTGAGCTCCCCGCACAGAACGCACTGACTACGCAGAGCCTTCAGCCTACAGAGAGCCTTCAGCTTACAGAGAGCTCGGAGCTGGCCCAAAAAGGGTGGTTTGAGGTTGCAAGCAGTTACCTGCTCTATATCCTGGGCACCTGTGCGGCTTTGATCGCAGTGCTGGTGCTTGTGTTGCGCAAGCGCTGGCAAGACAGCGACGAGTTTTCCACTTCGTCTGCTGAGCACCAGAAGATAACTCCAGGTCCGGCAGCTGTCTCGGCGGGGGCCAGCGAGACTGTCTGGCCGCCGGTGTCTTCACTGGATGAGATCGCTCTCGAAGAGGAGGACGACCTGTTTGCTGCTGCCCGCCAGGAGCAGGAGGCGGGGGAGAGCCGGGAGCCAGCAGTTGCGCCAGAGAGTTCTGTCAGGGGCGACCCGTCGCCAGAAGCGGATGAGGCCGAGGCCGTCGAGCTTCACCTCTCCGAGTTTGAGCTCGACAGCTTGGCCTCTGCCGCAGAGGATGAAGCTTCCGCTGTGCTCGATGAGGCGCTGAGCCTCGACGATTTAGACTTTATTGGTGATGCGGACGAAGGTGAGACCCAGCTGGACCTGGCACAAGCTTATCTGGAGATGGGCGATCAGGGCAGCGCTCGGGAGATTCTCCAGGAAGTTCTTGAGGCCGCTTCCGAAAACCACAAGGAGCGTGCTCGCGTGCTTCTTGACGCTTTAAGTTGAGGAGTATGTCCGCCAATCGTTCTTGGGAATATCTGCCCAATTGCCTGCTTCCTGAGGGCTCTGAGCTGCCCCGGGGCGTGCGCCGTTATGCTGCTGCCGTTGAGTATGACGGCAGCCGGTTTTGCGGTTGGCAGCGGCAGTCCCACAGCCCGGCAGTGCAGTCTGTTGTCGAGCAGGCGCTGTCCTCTGTCGCTAATGAGCCCGTGGTTGTTGCCTGTGCCGGGCGCACTGATACCGGCGTGCACGGGGTTAACCAGATCATCCACTTCGATACCGCGGCATCCCGGCAGCCCCGCAACTGGTTGCTGGGGGCGAATACCCGCCTGCCAGATACTGTGCGCTTTCACTGGGTGGGTGAGGTAGGGGGGCGCTTCCATGCCCGCTTTTCTGCCACCGCCCGTACTTACCGCTATATCATTAGCAATGAGCCGGTGCGACCAGCGCTTTTTCGCGGCTTGCTCACCTGGTGCAAGGCACCCCTTGATGCTGCCGCCATGGATCGCGCGGCTCAGCATTTGCTGGGTGAAAACGACTTTACCTCGTTCCGTTCGGCGGGCTGTCAATCGCGCTCCCCTTTTCGCTGCGTGGACGCGGTGCGCGTCTGGCGCCAGCGGCAACTGGTGATCATCGAGATTACCGCCAATGCCTTCTTGCACCATATGGTGCGCAATATTGCCGGGGTGCTGATGGCGGTGGGCAGAGGAGAACGGTCCGAATCCTGGGCGGGAGAACTGCTGGCCTTGCGAGACCGCACCAAGGGCGAAGTGACAGCGCCGCCGGATGGGTTGTACCTGGTGGAGGTGGCGTATCCCGCCGAATTTGGCGTGCCGGTGTTTGAGCCTGGACCGGTTTTTGTCTGTTAAGAGTGCGTGTTCTTGGCATTCCGATCAGTGGGGGGAGCTTGGCCACCGAGGTATAAGATCTCTCCCGTTAGTCGAGATGACAGAGGCCGTGGTCGAGAGGGTAGGAGGGTAGGCGCCCTTTGTTGTCATCCCGACCAGCGGGAGGGATCTTGGGCCCACCGAGGGGTCTTAAGTTGTCCATCACGCTGCTCTTTTCCGTTAAAATTCAGGCATGTTTTACGGAGTGCCAAAAATGAGTTACACCCGAGTCAAAATTTGCGGCATCACCCAGGTCGAGGATGCCCGCGCCGCCGCCGCCGCTGGTGCCGACGCCATTGGCCTGGTGTTCTACCAGCGCAGTCCCCGCTATGTCGAGGTGGACGCAGCTGTAGAAATTGCCCGGGCAGTGGGGCCTTTTGTCACTACCGTCGCTCTGTTCGTCAATCCAGAGCCTACCCTGGTGGAAGAGGTCATGCGGCGGGTGCGCCCCGGGCTGCTACAATTCCATGGTGATGAGGAACGAGCTTTCTGTGAGCGCTTCGAGCGGCCCTGGATCAAGGCCATCCGCATGAAGCCCGACGGCGATCCGGCGCAAGAGGTGGCAAGGTTTCGCGGCGCCAGCGGCTTTCTCTTTGATGCCTGGAGCCCCGATGCTTACGGCGGTACCGGAATTACCTTCGATTGGAAGAAAGTCGCTGATCTCACCGGGTTTCCTCTGATCCTGGCCGGTGGCCTTACCCCGGACAATGTCGGTGAGGCTGTGCAGCTGCTTCGCCCCTATGCCGTCGATGTCAGCGGCGGCGTGGAAAGGGCGCCAGGATTGAAAGATGCGGTGAAGGTTGGCCGCTTTATCGCTGCAGCGAAGAGCGCGGCGTCAGATCGCGCCCAATAATGTTAAACTCCCCCGCAAATCTTTCATGGACTTCCCCTTATGAGTTGGCTCGAGCGTATCCGGAAAGGTCCCGGCACATTCAAAAAAGATCGTACCAGCAGTGTCCCGGAAGGGCTATGGCGCAAATGCCCCCGCTGTAACTCGCCATTGTATCGGCCGGAACTGGAAAAAAACGCCGATGTCTGCCCCAAGTGTGACCACCATATTCGCATCGGCGCAAGGCGGCGCCTGGACCTGTTTCTCGACACCGAAGGTCGGCAGGAGCTGGCGACGGATGTACTGCCAGTCGACCGCCTCAAGTTCAAGGACACCAAGAAATACAAGGATCGTCTCTCTGCCGCTCAGAAGGAGACCGGCGAGAAAGATGCCCTGATCGCCATGCGCGGTGCGCTCAAAGGCATGCCGGTGGTGGCATCGGCTTTTGAGTTTGCTTTCCATGGTGGCTCCATGGGGTACGCTGTGGGCGAGCGCTTTACCCGTGCCGCCAAGTTGGCGCTTGATGAAGGCATTCCCTATATCTGTTTTTCCGCCACCGGTGGTGCGCGCATGCAGGAGGCGCTGATCTCCCTGATGCAGATGGCCAAAACCAGCGCCATCATTGAGCGGCTCCGCCAGGCCGGTATTCCCTATATTTCGGTGATGACGGACCCCGTTTACGGCGGTGTCTCCGCCAGTCTGGCGATGCTGGGCGATATCAATATCGCTGAGCCCAATGCTCGCGCCGGTTTTGCCGGACCCAACATCATCGAGCAAACGATCCGCCAAAAGCTGCCGCCAGGCTTCCAGCGCAGCGAGTTTCTGCTCGAACACGGCGCCATTGACATGATTGTCCCCCGGGTGGAAATGCGCGATACCATTGCGCGCCTGCTCAGCAAGTTGACCGGTACGCCCATGGTCGAGGGGGCAGCAGTTCAGGCCGCTGAGGTGGAAGCCGCAGTGGTGCAGGATAGCCTGGATGTCGACAGTCGCACCTGAACAACCCCCGTCCAATAACGGCGGGAGTGGGGCGAGCGATCTGCAAGCCTGGTTGGTTCGGCTGGAACAAAATCACCCCGTTGAAATTGACCTGGGACTCGATCGTATCGCGCGGGTGGCGAGCCTGTTGGCGCTGCCCAAACCTGCTCCCAGGGTTGTCACGGTGGCTGGCACCAACGGCAAGGGCTCTTGCGTGCGGACACTTGAGCAGCTGTTGATAGCGGCTGGCTGGCGGGTGGGCACTTACACCTCGCCACACCTGCTGCGCTATAACGAGCGCATCCGTATCCAGGGTGTCGAAGCCGCCGATGGCGATATCTGTCGAGCTTTCGCCGCCATCGACGCTGCTCGCGGCGATATCAGCCTCACTTATTTCGAGGTGGGAACCCTGGCCGCCCTGCTGCTGATGGCGGAGGCCGATCTCGATGTGGCGATACTGGAGGTCGGGCTGGGGGGCCGTTTCGATGCGGTTAACGTGATCGACGCCGATATCGCAGTGCTTACGGCTATCGATATCGATCACAGCCACTGGCTGGGCAGCACCCGCGAACAGATTGCCCTGGAAAAGGCTGGTATCGCCCGCCCTGGCAGTACTGTAGTGGTAGTCGATGAAGAGCCTCCCGCAACGTTGGTGGACCGCTTGCAGAAACTGGGTTGTACAACTCTGTATCTGCACCGGGATTTTCACTACAGCTGTGCCAGCGCGGATGAGGGCGACCGCTTTAGTACCGAGGGGGTGGGCGGTGGCTTCGCTGACCTGCCGTGCCCCCGGCTGCCGCTACCCAGTGTGGTGGCTGCCTTGCAGGTGGCTGCGTTGCTGGGGGCAGATCTCCAGCCCGCGGCTGCCGCCAGGGTGTGTGAATCTCTGACCCTGCCGGGTCGTTTTCAGTATGAAACCTTTCAGGGCCGCAGGGTGATTCTTGATGTCGCCCACAACCCGGCCGCAGCTGCCTATCTGTGTCGCCGTCTCCGCCAGAGGGACGAGCAGCCTGCTGCCCTGGTGGTTGCCTTAATGGGCGACAAGGACGCCGCCGGGTTCGTCGCAGCCATGGCGCCGCTGGCGGCTCCCTGGTATCTGGGCGACTTGCCCGCCAACCCCAGGGCCTTGGGTTCCGAGCAGCTAGAGGGGCTGGTGTACACTGGCGGTCAGCTGGCTTCCTGCTACGAGGATATCCAACAGGCCTTCGAGGCCGCCATTCGGGCCACCGCGGCTGGTGAACTGGTGGTTGTGTGCGGATCCTTTTTTACAGTGGCGGCCATCAGCGAGATGATAGAGCTTCAATCCAGAGGGTGACATGAGGCAGATATTCAAGCAGCGCATCGTCGGTGCCGTGGTGCTGGTGGCATTGGGGGTTATCTTCCTGCCATTTTTGTTTACTCTGGAGCCGCCGCGGCCCATTGATACTGCTAGCCAGATTCCCACCCCGCCGGATATCGAGCCGGTGCTGGTGGCGGGCCCCGAGAGAGGGGAGGGCATGGCAGCTCCCAAACGCCCGGAAGAAGCTTTTCTGCCGCAGCACCCTGTGGTGAGTGGCGAGTCGGCGACCCCGGTCGAGAGTGGCGGCGATACTGCGTCACCGCGCTCGGAGCAGAACAGCCAAGAGGCGGGTGTACAAACAAACCGCGAGGGGACCCCGCCCAGTAATGAGAGCGCAACCGAGGAGCGCCCGGCATTGGCAGGCACTGTGCTGGAGTCCTGGGTGGTGCAGGTGGCCAGTGTTCGCGATCAGGCCGCCGCCAACAACCTCAGGGACAAACTGCTTGTCGCGGGCCACAAGGCCTATGTGCGCAGTGCCCTGGCGGGTGGCAATACCACGTATCGAGTTTTTGTGGGCCCGATGTCCCTCAGGGAGAGAGCTGCTGCTGACAAGGCGGCTATCGATGCGGCATTCGGGGTGCAGTCCATGGTTGTGCGCTTTGAACCTTGAGTCTTGAGCACTTTGGCTGATCGCCCCTCTCCCTCAAGGGATCAACTTTGTTAGAATACCCACCCTTTCTTCCCCCACTCAGGAGCGCAAGAACCCCAATGAGCGGCAGCTGGCAATGAACTGGGCCGACTGGGCGATCCTGCTGATCGTCAGCCTTTCTGTGCTAATCGGCTTGGTGCGCGGCTTGGTGCGCGAGGCGATGTCGCTGGCGGTATGGGTGGTCGCTTTCATTGCGGCGTCGATGTTCTATCTTCAGGGGGGTGCTTGGTTCAGTGAGCTGATACCGACGCCATCACTGCGCTATATCACCGCTTGGGTGACAATTTTTGCAGGGGTATTGATTGCTGGTGCCATCATCAATTACCTGCTCGGCCAGTTGGTACGCAGTACCGGCCTCGGTGGTACCGACCGCCTGTTGGGCATGGTATTCGGTGCATTGCGCGGCAGTATCGTCGTATTGGCGCTACTGATTCTGGTGCCCGGTGTGGTGCCTGTCAGTGAGGATCCCTGGTGGCAGGAGTCGCTGCTGATCCCTCATTTCTTACGGTTTGAGAACTGGGCAGTGGACAGCGCCCACCAGTTTCTAAATTTCTTCAAGTCGCTGTTTTAAGGTAACGCTTATGTGTGGTGTCGTCGGCATTGTTGGCAAGAGCAATGTGAATCTGCGTCTCTATGATGCTTTGACCATGTTGCAACACCGTGGCCAGGATGCCGCTGGTATCGTGACCTGTGAAGATGGTCGTATCCACCAGCGCAAGGATGTGGGGCTAGTGCGGGATGTCTTCCACACCCGCCACATGAAGCGTCTGCCGGGTCCGATGGGGATCGGGCATGTTCGCTACCCCACCGCTGGAAGTTCCGGCCCGGCCATGGCCCAGCCCTTTTATGTCAACTCGCCCTATGGCATTTGTCTGGCTCACAACGGCAATCTCACTAATGCCAAGGAGCTGATGAAGCATGTGTTCATGACGGACCTGCGTCATATCAATACCGACTCCGACTCCGAGGTGCTGCTCAACGTTTTCGCTCACGAGCTGCAGCTGCAAGGCAAGATGAAGCCGGAGCCCAACGACGTATTTTCTGCCATCAAGCGAGTTCACCGCCGCTGCCAGGGCGCCTATGCTGCAGTGGGACTGATCGCCAATTACGGACTGTTTGCCTTCCGCGACCCCTATGGCATCCGACCGCTGGTTTACGGCACCCGCGAGACTCCCGAGGGCACTGAGTACATGCTGGCTTCGGAAAGCGTGGCCCTCGACGTGTTGGGTTTCAAGGTGGAAAGGGATGTGGCGCCGGGCGAAGGGATCTTTATCGATACGGAAGGTCGCTTCCATAGCGCCCAGTGCGCTGATCAGCCGGAGCTGGTGCCTTGCCTGTTCGAGCAGGTGTACTTTGCTCGCCCGGACTCTCTGATCGACAATATCTCGGTGTACAAATGCCGCCTGCGCATGGGCGAGAAGCTGGCCGAGAAAATTCTGGCCGAGTGCCCCGATCACGATATCGATGTAGTGATTCCGGTACCGGACACCAGCCGGGTGGCGGCCCAGACTATCGCCGAAGTGCTGGGGGTCAAGTTCCGGGAAGGGCTGATGAAGAACCGCTATATTGGCCGCACCTTTATCATGCCGGGGCAGACTGAGCGCAAGAAGTCGGTGCGCCAAAAACTCAACCCCATCAGTCTTGAATTTAAGGGCAAGAACGTCATGTTGGTGGACGACTCCATTGTGCGCGGCACCACATCGAAGGAGATTATTCAGATGGCGCGGGACGCCGGGGCCAGAAAAGTCTATATGGCATCCGCCGCGCCGCCGGTACGCTACCCCAATGTGTATGGCATCGATATGCCTTCTGCCAAGGAGTTGGTGGCCCACGGCCATACGGTAGAAGAGGTGGCGGAACTGATCGGAGCGGACTGGCTGATCTATCAGGACCTCGAGGACTTGGTGGAAAGCGCTCGTGAAGGTAACAGCCATATCAAGCGCTTTGAATGCGCTGTCTTCAATGGCGAGTACATTACCGGCGATGTCGACGAGGATTACCTGCATAACCTTGCCGCCACCCGCAATGACTCGGCGAAGATGGCGCGCGAGAGCGATGGCCGCCCCGAAGTGGTCGGATTGCACAATACCGGGTCAAATATTCACTGACCGATCTCTGTCGAGTGCTGGTGCAGGAATACCTGCTGCGCCAGCATCTCGATAACAAGAGCCCGTAGAACAGTAGAATATAGAGCCCGTAAAACATAGAACCCGCAGAGCAAGAGTCTCCACAAAAAGCACGTTGTAGACCTGCACCCCTTGAGATCTGCCCCGAGAATAGCCCGATGAATCACGACGACCCTTTGTTTGGTGCTGGTATCGACACCCTTGCAATTCGCGCTGGCCAGACCCGCAGCGCCGAGCGCGAGCACACCGAGGCCATCTATCCCACTTCCAGCTACGTCTTCGCCACTGCTGCCGAGGCTGCTGCCTGTTTTGCCGGTACGCAAGGGGGCAATGTCTACTCTCGCTATACCAACCCCACTGTGCGCATGTTTGAAGAGCGTATCGCCGCCCTGGAAGGGGCAGAGCAGGCCGTGGCCACCGCCTCGGGCATGTCAGCGATCCTCAGTATGGTCATGGCCCACCTTAAAAGCGGGGACCATATTGTCTGCTCTCGGGATGTGTTTGGCACCACGGTCAACATGTTCAGCAAGGTATTGGCCAGGTTCGGTATCGAAACCACCTTTGTCCCTCTGGCAGATCTGGCGGCTTGGTCGGCAGCGCTGCGGCCCAACACTCGCCTGCTGTTTGTGGAAACCCCCTCTAACCCGCTATCGAGCGTCGCCGATATCGCTGCGCTGGCTTCGATTGCTCGCAGTGCCGGTGCCCTGCTGGCGGTAGACAACTGCTTTTGCACACCGGCGCTGCAAAAACCCCTGGAACTGGGAGCGGATATCATCATCCACTCTGCCACCAAATATCTGGATGGCCAGGGGCGCTGCTTGGGTGGCGTAGTTCTGGGCAGTGCCGAGCTGATGGCAGAGGTGCGGACCTTTTTGCGCACCGCTGGCCCGACTTTGAGCCCTTTCAATGCCTGGGTATTTCTCAAGGGGCTGGAAACATTGCGTTTGCGTATGGACGCCCACTGCGCCAATGCCCAGCAGCTGGCGGAATGGTTGTGCGAGCAGCCGGCGGTGGAAAAGGTGTTCTACGCCGGTCTGCCAGACCATCCCGGCCACGACATTGCCCGTCGCCAGCAGCGTGGTTTTGGCGGGGTCTTGTCGTTTCGGGTGCGAGGTGGTCGCGAGGAAGCGTGGCGAGTCATTGATAGTACCCGGCTGCTGTCCCTCACCGCCAACCTGGGTGATGTAAAGAGCACCATCGTGCACCCCGCCACCACAACTCACGGCCGTCTGTCCGAGGCTGAGCGAGAGGAAGCGGGTATCACCGAGAACTTGATTCGTATTTCCGTGGGGCTGGAAGATATCGCCGATATCCAGGCGGATTTACGCCGAGGGTTGGAGTAAGTTGCGCACAGAGTGTCAGGCATTATCCGCAGGCAAGGGTGCCAACGGGTAACACCTTGCTTGATACTCAGATAAGCTACAGTCCTCTTTTATTCCTCGAACACAAGGATCGCTAATGCGAACGACATTGCAGTTTCTGGGTGCCGCACGAGAAGTCACCGGTTCCTGCTATCTGCTGCAAGCAGGCGAGCGCCGGATTCTTCTCGACTGTGGCTTGCACCAGGGCGGTGACAGCATTGACCGCCTTGAAACCGAAATTTTTGATTTTGATCCGGCGCTGATCGATGCCGTGGTGCTGTCCCACGCCCATCTCGACCATTCGGGGCTGTTGCCGAGACTGGTCAATGGTGGGTTTTCCGGGGCGATCTTTTGCACCGAGGGCACCTATCGGCTGCTGAAAATTCTTCTCGAAGACTCCGCCAATATTTATTTCCGCGATCTGGAGTACGACAACCTGGCGCGTCGCCGCGCCGGCAAGCCGCCGCGCGAACCTCTCTATACAGAAAAGGATGTGTCCCGGGCAATTGCCAGTTGCCGGACGATGCCTTACCACCAGCACGGTGAAGTTGCGCCGTGGATCGGCCTGCGCTTTCTCGATGCCGGTCATATCCTTGGCTCTTCCATTGTCGAGCTGACTCTGGATTGTGGCGACGCCGAAAAGATACTGGTCTTTTCTGGCGATCTGGGCAATCCGCAAACCTCCCTGATGCGTACTTTTGACACGGTGGAGCGGGCTGATGTGGTTCTGCTGGAGTCCACCTACGGTGGCCGCGATCACAATCCCATGGAGGAATCTCTGGAAGAGTTCCGCAATGTGATTCGACGGGCTGAAAAGGAAGGAGGCAATATTCTGATTCCGGCCTTTGCTGTCGGTCGCACTCAGGAGCTGCTGTTTCACCTCGGCCAGTTTTATCAGGAGGGATTGCTGCACAACTGGCAGGTGTTCCTCGACAGCCCCATGGGACATGCGGTGACAGAGGTGTACGCTCACTGCACCCAGCAGCTCGATCCTTGGGATATGGCTACTATCAGCCAGGAGGCGGGCAGTGGTGACCTGAAGTCATTTCTGCCCAACCTGAGCGTTACCGCGTCGGTGGACGACTCGATGGCGATTAACAAGATCAGGAGTGGCGCTATCATTATCGCGGGTAGCGGTATGTGCACGGGCGGGCGTATTCGTCACCACCTCAAGCATCGCCTGTGGGAAGCGCGCAACCATGTGGTGTTTGCCGGTTTTCAGGCACGCGGCACCCTGGGACGCATTCTGGTGGACGGCTCCGACAAGGTGAAACTGTTTGGCCAGTGGATCGCAGTAAGGGCAAAAATTCATACCATCGGCGGCTTTTCTGCCCATGCGGGGCAAAGTGACCTGCTGCACTGGGCCAGCGCTATCGGCGGTGATCCGCGCTTTTATCTGATCCACGGCGAACTGGAGAGTATGGAGGCCTTGGCCGAGGCCCTCCGGCAACGGCACGGTATTGAGGCGCAGATTCCTGAGCGCGGAGAAGTAGTTGAGCTGTAATTTTCTGTAGTAGCATAGGTGCATCCACCCACCTGGTTCAACGTGGAGGTGTATCCATGAGCTATCTATTGGCGAAAACCCGCCTGCCCAGTCCTGGTGAAGCACTGCCAGGGCGTCGGGAACCGATGCCCGTCCCCCATCCCCATTGCGTGAATGGCCAGCCCCTGGTTCCCCCCTTTCCTGCCGACACTGCTGCAGTGCAGCTGGGGCTCGGATGCTTCTGGGGAGCTGAGCGGCTGTTCTGGCAGCTGCCCGGTGTGTATGTGACAGCGGTGGGCTACGCCGGCGGCCATACGCTCAACCCCAGTTACCAGGAGGTGTGCTCGGGTATGACGGGCCATACCGAAGTTGTGCTGGTGGTGTACCGCCCCGCCGATCTCTCCTTGGCCGAGCTGTTGCAGGTGTTCTGGGAAGCTCACGACCCCACGCAGGGAATGCGTCAGGGCAACGATATCGGTACGCAATACCGCTCGGCCATCTTTTGTGATAATGAAGCTCAGATGGCCGAGGCAGTGGCGAGCCGGGAGAGGTACCAGAACGCTTTGAACACCGTGGGGCACGGAACCATCACCACAGAGATCCGCAAGGCAGTGCCGTTTTACTATGCTGAGGACTACCATCAGCAATATTTAGCGAAAAACCCTGGCGGTTATTGTGGCCTGCGCGGCACCGGAGTGTCATGCCCGCTTCCAGCGCCGGTGTGAAACAGACTACTGACTAGCAACTTGCCGGGATAGCGCCTATTCTCTCCGGTAATGGTTGTCATGTTTTTTATAGCCTTAGGGCCAGGTGAGCTGGTGGTGCCAGACCCTGGCGAGAGTCGTCTATAGAGTCGAGGAGTGGCGGATGAAACTGCAGCAGTTGCGTTATATATGGGAAGTAGCCCGGCACGATCTCAATGTATCCGCCACAGCGCAGAGTCTGTATACCTCGCAACCGGGTATTAGCAAACAGGTCCGCCTGCTGGAAGACGAGCTGGGAGTGGAGATCTTTTCTCGCAGTGGCAAGCACTTGACGCGGGTAACACCAGCGGGGCAAGAAATTCTCGAGATTGCAGGTGAAATCCTGCACCGGGTGGAGAATATCAAGCAGCTGGCCAGCGAGTACAGTTCTCCCGATCGGGGCAGTTTGTCCATCGCCACTACTCACACACAGGCCCGCTATGCCTTGCCACGGGTGATTGACTCCTTTATTCGCAAATACCCGAATGTATCCCTGCACATGCACCAGGGTACGCCCTTGCAGATTTCCGAGCTGGCTGCGGAGGGCGGGGTGGACTTTGCCATTGCCACCGAGGCGCTGGAGCTGTATTCCAATTTGTTGATGATGCCCTGCTACCGCTGGAATCGTTGTGTGCTGGTGCCTCGCGATCATCCCCTGGCAGCCCTGAAGCAGATTAGTATCGAGGATGTTGCCGCTCACCCGATTGTCACTTATGTATTCGGATTTACCGGCCGCTCGCGCCTCGACGAAGCCTTTACTGCCAAAAATCTCCAGCCACAGGTGGTGTTTACTGCCACCGACGCCGATGTGATCAAGACCTATGTGCGCCTCGGACTCGGTATCGGCATCGTCGCGCATATGGCTTACGACCCGGTACAGGATGCCGATTTGGTGGCGCTGGATGCCGGGCACTTGTTTCAGCCCAGCATCACCAGCATCGGTTTTCGGCGCGGTACTTATCTGCGGGGATTCATGTACGACTTTATCGAGCGTTTTGCCCCTCACCTCACTCGCGAGGTGGTGGATGAGGCAATGACCATCCAACCCCGGGAGAAGCTGGAGGCATTTTTTGCCGGTATGACTTTGCCGGAGTATTGATTCGCACAGGAGTACTGGTCATGAAGCACTGTCTGGTCACAGGTGGCAGCGGCTTTATCGGCCGGGCGCTGTGCCAGCATCTCGTCGACGCAGGCTGGCAGGTTTCGGTACTGAGCCGCGATCCGGTACGGGCCAGAGATGTGTTGCCCGGCACTGTACACCTGATCAGCAAGCTGGCAGAGCTGGATAAGCTGCCCGCCGTGTGGGCGTTGGTCAATCTGGCGGGAGAGCCGCTGGCCGGGCGGCGTTGGACTGAGCGCCGCAAAGCGGAATTTGTCGCCAGCCGGGTGAACTTCACTGTCCGCCTGCGGACGTATTTCTGCGCCCGTGGACAAACGCCGGCCGTGGTCGTAAATGGCTCAGCCATCGGCTATTACGGCCCTCAGGATGACACTGTTCTGGATGAGAATGCCGTTGCAGAGGACAGTTTCTCCCATCGCTTGTGCCGTGCCTGGGAGGACCAGTCACTGGGGTTTGCGGCGCTGGGCAGCAGGGTATGCCGGTTGCGCACCGGTGTGGTACTCGATCGCGGCGGCGGGGCGCTGGCCAGTTTGTTGCCACTGTTTCGCTTTGGTCTCGGTGGCCCAGTCGGTAGTGGCGAGCAATATCTGTCGTGGATCCATCGTCAAGATTTAGTCGCACTGATTCTTTACGCCCTGGATACCCATAGTTTGTCGGGGCCGCTGAATGGTACAGCACCTGGCGCCGTCACCAGCCGTGAATTTGCCCGTGTGCTGGGGCGTGTTCTGCACCGTCCAGCGGTGGTGCGTTCACCGGCCTGGGCGATGCGCCTGGCCTTTGGCGAGATGGCTGAGGAGCTGCTCCTCAGCGGCCAAAGAGTCTATCCGGCGCGCGCCCTGGAGAGCGGGTTTCGTTTTACTTACAGTGAACTCGAGGCGGCGCTGGCTGCCATCCTCATCAGCTAATGCGCTGGTAACCCCCGGCAACACCCCGCTTCGACAGCACCCACTGCCAGAGCTGAATCTCCCGGGCCCGGAAGGCACCGGCACAGCACAGCAGGTAGTAGCGCCACATGCGATAAAAACGCTCTCCCAGCTGGTCGGCAAAGCGCGGCCAGGCCGCCTCAAAGTTGGCGTGCCACGCCATCAGTGTTTTGTCGTAATCGGCACCGAAATTGTGCACATCTTCCACGACGAACAGGCCAGCGACGCTGTCGCCAATCTGGCCCGCAGAGGGCAGCTCGCCATTGGGGAAAATATATTTGTCGATCCAGGGGTCGGCTCCCCGGAAGCGACGGTTCTTGCCGATGGTGTGCAGCAAGAACAGCCCGTTGTCGCGGAGACAGCGGTGAGCCACTTCCATGTAGGTGCGGTAGTTTTTATAGCCTACGTGCTCGAACATACCGACACTGACGATATGATCAAAAGGCTCATTGAGGGTGCGGTAATCCTGAAGGCGAAACTCTACCGGCAAGTGGCGGTATTTCTCCTGGCCCAGCGCTGCCTGCTCTTTTGAGATGGTTACCCCTACGCACTCGACACCGTACTTTTCTGCTGCATAGCCCATGAAGCTGCCCCAGCCGCAGCCAATGTCCAGTACCCTCATACCGGGCTTCAAGTCCAGTTTGCGACAGATCAGGTCAAGCTTTGCTTCCTGGGCTTCCGCAAGGTTGGTGGCATCTTTCCAATAGCCGCAGGTATAAGCCATACGCGGGTCGAGCATGGCGGCATAGAAAGCATTGCCGAGGTCGTAATGCTGTTCGCCCACCTGCCAGGCACGTTTTACGCTTTGTTGGTTGAAAAGCCGTGCTTTCAAAGAGTGGAAGATCAAGCGCAGGGGCTTCAGCTCGCGATCCAGGCCTGCGCGCAGGACTCGGTAAAAAAACTCATCAAGCCGCTTTGCATCCCAGGCGCAGTCCATATAAGCCTCGCCGAGGCCGAGGCTGCCGCGAGCGAGAACCCGCTCGGGAACATCGTGGTGATGAAACTGGATATCCCATGGTCTGCTGCCGCCGATCTTCACATCGGCTCTGGCCAGCAGCTCCTCCACAAAGCGATAGGCGCCTGAGGTGGGGGCCTGTGCATCCGTGGAGCTGTAATCGGTTGTCTGATCTTGCATGATGACTCCTGTCTGATAGCGAGTAACAGAGAGACTTACAGGCAAACAATCCTTCAACTACTACGGGTCTGGCATCTGCCTGTGTGTTTCTGGATAACACTAGAGTAGACCCGTCAGGGAGGGATTTCCAGGCACAGCGACGGATTGTTGGCAGCATGGGGTGAGGGCTTGAGGCAATTATATTGGCGCCAGAGTACGCCGATGAGTACCAGCCGGGTCTGGGGCCGGTGTCAGCGGCACTGGAGTCGTCACTGCCCATTGATTATAGTGCTGCGGGACTTTCCTCGGGTAAGCTTTTCCCCCGACTAAACTTTTCCCCAACCAATCTGATAGGTGATTCATGAGTGAACGACCAGCTGCCCTGGTAACAGGCGGTGCTATCCGTGTGGGACTGCACTTTGCCAGAACCCTTGCAGCCAAGGGCTACGATGTGGCCATTCACTACAACAGTTCGAGCGCCAACGCGGAAACAGCCGCGACCGAAATCCGCAGCCTTGGTGTACGCTGTGAAATCTTCCCTTGGGACTTTCTCTCCGGCCAGGACCCGTCGGGCCTGATCGACGCAGTTGCAGAGGTATTCCCGCGTCTCTCGGTGCTGGTCAACTGCGCCTCCATCTACAACGCCGCCCCGGTGGCGGAAACCACCATGGCCATGTTACAAAACGAGTTCATGGTGAATTTCTTTACTCCTTTCCTGCTCAGTG
>Ga0265293_10002053_pt1 | contig 41916 bp, 33 predicted proteins | sample Munlanlewell138R_FD_192505 | JGI IMG/M metagenome (GOLD analysis project Ga0265293, IMG submission 192505) | Leachate microbial communities from a municipal landfill in Southern Ontario, Canada - Leachate well 138R | ecosystem: Engineered > Solid waste > Landfill > Unclassified | place: Canada...
TTTGTCAGTAAATCCATGGTGATGAGCGCCGCTCTCAACAACGATTACAACGGGATCTGGCTGATGCTGCTGTTTGCCTCCGCCGGGGTTTTCCACCATGCGGGCATTAAGATTCCCTACTTTGCCTTTTTTGGCCACGACTCCGGCATTCGCGCCAAAGAACCGCCCCTCAATATGCTGGTGGCAATGACCATTGCCGCCGCCCTCTGTATCACCATTGGCGTCTTTCCCCAAGTACTCTACCAGCTGCTGCCCTACGACACCGGCTACAACCCCTACGACGCCACCCATGTGCTGGCACAAACCCAGTTGCTGTTTTTCTCTGCCCTGGCGTTTGTCTGGCTCAACCTGCGCGGCATGTACCCCCCGGAACTGCCCTCCACCAATCTGGACAGCGACTGGCTCTACCGCCGGTTGGGAGCAAGTGTTGTCGGCAAATTTTTTGCGCGCCTGTGGCAGCTGGATCGCCTGGTGCGCAACTACGCCAGTCGCAGCCTGGCTTTTTGCAGTGCCTATATCGGCAAACATCACGGCCCCGATGGCATGCTCGCCCGCACCTGGCCGACGGGAAGCATGGTGACCTGGGTGGTGGTATTGCTTGTCGTTTATCTGCTGTTATGTTTGTATTAGCCTCAAACGCTAAAATCAGCTCCACTTGATCTGAAAGGGGTTAGTTTTCACTCACCGAGAGCTAACATTCTGCTTTAAGTGCAATATCAGTGCATTGAACATGGAGGCACCATGAACCGTTTTCGAAATATTCTTTTCGTCAGCAAAGGCATCGAAGACGAAACGGAAAGCCTGAAGCAGGCGCTTAGTCTCGCCAGCAACAACAAAGCAGCGCTGAAAATAATGGTCATTTACCCGCAGCTGCCCGGGGAACTTAAGGGGTACCGCGGGCAATGGGAAAGCCATCTTGAAGAGGGAATTAAGCAAACCGCTCGCAGCAGCTATGCAACGCTTAACCGAGGAGAGCTGGACATTCAGCTATCTGTAACCATAGAGGGCACCACCATCCCCGAAGTACAGATTATCCGTCAGATTTTGCGCGGCCAGCACGACCTCGTCATCAAAAGTGCAGAGTTGGTCGCTGGCGGCAAGGGTTTCAAGGCGCTGGATATGGAACTGCTGCGCAAATGCCCCTGCCCCCTGTGGCTTGCCAGACCCATCGCCCGCTCCCGGGATCATATCCGCATCGCCGTTGCCATTGACCCCGAAGGCCAGGAAAAAACTGCAAATGATCTCGCTCTCAATCTGCTGGCGCTGGCGGGTTCGCTGGCGGCAACCTGCAGTGGAGAACTGGATATTGTTTCCTGTTGGGACTGTGAATACGAAGGCTTTTTACGCAACAACCCCTTTGGCAGCATTCCTGAAGACAAGGTTTTTGAAGCAGTGATCGGTATCCGCCAAAATCATCGCCAGGCTCTCGACGCCCTAATCGACAAAGCCGACCTCAACATTAAAACTCAAACTCACCATCTTCGCGGCAGACCAGAAGCCATTATTCCGGAATTTGTCAGCCACCAAAAAATCGATATTTTGGTGATGGGCACCGTGGCAAGAACAGGCATTCCCGGATTTATCATGGGCAACACCGCTGAAAACCTGATCCAGGAACTGAAATGTTCCCTGCTGGCGCTCAAGTCCGCCGGCTTTGTCTCGCCGATAACGGCCTACTGACCATGGCGCAGGGACATCCGCACATCAGAGAGGGTGCCGGACAGGATAGCTACCACGACAAAGCTGCTGACACTGCCCTGAATGCGCTGGCAACAACAGCCGCTGGCTTGACCCAGGCGGAAGCGGAAAGGCGTCTGGCCGGCAGCGGCTACAATCGCCTGCCGGAACCTCCCCGCCACAGCGCCGCTGTGCGCTTCCTGCTTCATTTCCATAACATTCTCATCTATGTGTTGCTGGCTGCCGCCATCATCACTGCGCTGCTCGGCCATTTTGTCGATACGGTTGTCATTGTTGCCGTGGTTGTCATCAACGGCATCATCGGCTTTGTTCAGGAGGGCAAGGCGGAAAAAGCTATCGACGCCATTCGCCAGATGCTGGCTCCAAAAGCTTCTGTTGTCCGGGATGGCAATCGTCGCAGCGTCGAAGGCGAGACCCTGGTTCCCGGCGACATTGTGCTGCTCGAAGCGGGGGACAAAGTGCCAGCGGATTTGCGCCTGCTCCAGGCTCGCGGCCTGTCCGTACAGGAGGCCATCCTGACTGGCGAATCTGTGCCCGTGGAAAAGGATTCTCAGCCCGTCAGCGAGGAGGCCGCCATAGGAGACAGAACCTGCATGGCCTATTCCGGTACCCTGGTCACTGCCGGCCAGGGCAAGGGCGTGGTGGTTGCCACTGGCGCCGCCACTGAAATTGGCCGCATTAGCGGTCTGCTTGCAGAGGTCGATGTGCTCACCACACCGTTGGTGGAGCAAATGGCGGTTTTTGCCAAATGGCTGACCACATTGATTCTCATCGCCGCTGTGCTGTTGCTGGCCTATGGTTATTTTGTTGCCGCCATGGCTTTCGACCAACTGTTTATGGCTGTTGTCGGCTTGTCCGTGGCCGCCATTCCCGAGGGGCTTCCCGCCGTACTCACCATTACCCTGGCCATTGGTGTCCAGGCTATGGCGCGCCGCAATGCTATTATTCGCCGCCTTCCCGCCATTGAGACCCTGGGGTCGGTTTCCGTTATCTGCACCGACAAAACCGGCACTTTAACCCGCAACGAGATGATGGTTGCCTCGGTGCTGACCCACGACCGCTGTTTTACCCTGGATGGCGTTGGCTATGAACCCAAGGGCGCCGTGCGTCTGAACGACACAGAAGTGGATCCCGGCGAACACGCTATTCTCGACGAACTGGCGCGCGCCTGCGTGCTCTGCAACGATGCCGATCTCCACCATCACCACAGCCAGTGGACGGTGGAGGGTGATCCCATGGAAGGAGCCCTGCTCAGTTTTGCCGGCAAGGTCGATAACGATATCAATGAGTTGCGCGGCCGTTGGCCGCGCACGGATGCCATTCCCTTTGATGCCCGCCATCGCTTTATGGCCAGCCTCCATCACGACCACGACAACCACGCCTGTATTTTCGTCAAGGGTGCTCCCGAGCAAATTCTGACCATGTGTGAAAATCAGCGCTGTGGCGAGGACATCACAGAACCACTGGCTACGGATTACTGGCAGCGACAGGCGGAAATGATTGCCTCCCAAGGCCAGCGGGTATTGGCTTTTGCCGCAAAATCCCTAGCACCTCAACAGACAGTGCTGGAGCACACCGATGTGGCAAAAGGGCTGACCCTTATCGCCATGACAGGCATGATCGACCCACCCCGCCCGGAGGCCATTGCCGCTGTAGCCGAATGCCAGAACGCCGGTATTCGCGTCAAAATGATCACCGGCGACCACAGTGGCACCGCGGCCGCCATTGGCCGCCAGATCGGCCTTGCCAATCCCGTCAGTGTGCTCACCGGCGCGGAGCTTGATACCCTGAACGACGATGCCTTGCGGGATCAGGTGCTGGATTGCGATATTTTTGCCCGCACCAGCCCGGAGCATAAATTGCGTCTTGTCACTGCCTTACAGGCACACAACCTTGTGGTTGCCATGACCGGCGACGGTGTCAACGACGCCCCCGCCCTCAAACGCGCCGACGCCGGTATTGCCATGGGCAAAAAGGGCAGCGAAGCGGCCAAGGAGGCTTCCGAACTGGTGCTGGCGGATGACAATTTCGCCTCCATTGCGGCGGCAATCCGTGAAGGGCGCACGGTTTACGACAACCTGAAAAAAGTCATCACCTGGACCCTGCCCACCAGCGCCGGCGAAGCTATGAGCATTGTGATCGCCCTGCTGATGGGTATGACCCTGCCGATAACCGCCATTCAGATTCTGTGGGTCAACCTGATCACAGCGATTACCCTCGGCATCGCCCTTGCGTTTGAACCCACCGAAGAAAACACCATGCGCCGCCCGCCGCGGCCGCGCAATGAGCCTATTCTGTCCCCGATCCTGGCGTGGCATATTGTGCTGACGGCGATGCTCTTTGTCGGCGGTGTTTTTGGTATTTACAACTACGCCATCGCCCAGGGGTATTCCCTGGAGTTGGCGCGAACCATGGTGGTCAACACCCTGGTGGTCATGGAAATTTTTTTCCTGTTTTTTGTGCGCAATATTTACGGTACATCGCTGACCTGGAAGGCAGCCCGCGGCACCACCATAGTTTGGCTCACGGTAATTATTGTTACTCTGGCCCAATTCGCCATGACCTATGTTCCCTTTCTTCAAAACGTTTTTGTCACTGAGCCTGTGGCATTTAACGACGGCTTGCTGATTGTCGCTGTTGGTATTGCTTTATTTGTGATTATTGAGCTTGAAAAACAGCTGCGCCTGCGCTTGTTGAACACCCGGAAATCGCCATGATTGATGTGAGTATTCTCAGTTCATCCCCTTTTTACGAACTGGCGGCGCTATTGGCGCTGGCTGGCGCGGTGGGCTTTGTCGGCCTGCTGTTGCGCCAACCCATGGTGGTGAGCTTTATCGCGGTGGGGATTCTCGCGGGGCCTTCGGCGCTCGATATTGTCCAGTCCATGGAAAATATCGAACTCATGGCGGAGCTGGGTATCGCTGTGCTGTTGTTTCTCGTCGGCCTGAAATTGGATCTCAAACTGATTCGCACCCTGGGCGCCGTCGCCGTCGCCCTCGCCACGGGCATTGGCCAGGTGGCTTTTACCTCCCTCTTCGGATTTTTAATTGCCATATCCCTAGGGCTCGGCGTGGTCGGCTCCCTCTACATCGCCGTGGCGCTGACATTTTCGAGCACGATTATTATTGTCAAACTGCTATCGGACAAACGGGAAACCGACTCCCTTCACGGCCGCATCGCCATCGGCTTTCTGATTGTTCAGGACTTGGTAGTGGTCTTGGCGATGATGGCGCTGTCGTCCTTTGGCATCGGCGGCTCCTCTGGCGGCGACACCGATGCTTTTGCGCGCATCGCCACCGTCGTTGTCAACGGCCTCGGCATGGTGGCCTTCGTGGCCTTTTTTATCTATTTTGTCGCCACCCCCCTGGTGCGCCGTATCGCCCACTCCTCTGAGCTGCTGGTCACCTTTGCCGTGGCCTGGGCGGTGCTGCTCGCCGCCATCGGTCATTATCTGGGTTTCAGCAAGGAGCTGGGCGGGCTTCTCGCCGGCGTTTCCCTGGCGTCCACACCTTTTCGGGAGAACATTGTGGCGCGCCTGGCGCCGCTGCGGGATTTCCTGTTGCTGTTCTTTTTTATCGCCCTCGGCACTCAACTCGACCTCAGCCTGTTGGGGGAACAGATTGCCCCTGCCCTGATTTTTTCCATTTTCGTGCTGGTGGGCAATCCCCTCATCGTCATGGTGATTATGGGCATCATGGGCTACCGCAAGCGCACCGGCTTTCTCGCCGGGCTTACGGTGGCGCAAATCAGCGAGTTTTCCCTCATCTTCATGGCCATGGGCATGACCCTCGGCCATGTCAACGCCGAAGCCCTGGGCCTGGTAACCCTGGTGGGGTTGATCACCATCGCCACGTCCGTTTATATGATCACCTATTCCCATCCGCTCTATCAGTGGCTGGAGCCTGCCCTGGGGTTATTTGAGCGGGATGTGCCCCACCGGGAACAGGACATCGAGGAAAAGGGCGTCACTGCCCAGACCCATGATGTCATCCTCTTTGGCCTCGGGCGCTACGGCAAGGCCATCGCCCACTATCTGACGCGGGAAAATTTTCGCATTTTGGCCATCGATTTTAATCCCGAGGAAATCCGCCGCTGGCATGCCCAGGGGCGCGACGCCGCCTATGGCGACGCCAGCGACCACGAGTTTATCGCCTCGCTGCCGTTGAAAAACATCAAATGGGTGATCAGCGCACTGCCCGAGCACGATGTCGGTATTACCCATGAAGACCCCCGCAGCGTGCTTATCGACGGCTTAAAACAGCAACATTTCAGTGGCAAGATTGCCGTATCCAGCCATCACGTCGGCGATGTCGAAGGGCTCAAACAGAAGGGCGCAGACCTGGTTTTCTGCCCTTTTATCGATGCGGCGGAGCGCGCGGTAGCGCGAATAAAGGAAAACACATCGACAGTTTAAGGATCGGTGAACAATGACCACCCACAGGGCTCATCTCCTTTTATGGCTTCTCGCATTGGCGCCCGCCCTGGTTGCCCTGTGGTGTTTACCCCCTGGCGCCTTCGCCACTATTTCCAGCGCCCTCAACGCCCTCGGCCGGCTGACGGGCATTGCCGGGCTGGGGCTGTTTTTGGTGGCGGCGATCAGCTGCGTGCGCATGATCGGTTTCGACCGCTGGTTTGGCGGCCTCACCAGCCTGTGGCAAAGCCATCATCTGCTGGGTGCCTGGTCGTTCCTGTTGCTCTTGGCTCACCCGCTGCTGCTGGCGCTCGCCAATGTGGAGCTGTCCCTCAACAGCGCGGTGACGCTTCTTTTTCCATCCCACGGCGGCGCCGCTATTTGGGCGGGGTGGGGCGCCCTGGTGCTGATGATGATTTTTCTGGCGCCCAGCTTCGCCTTTTTCGGCAAGCCCGATTACCAAAAGTGGAAAAAAATCCACGGCCTTTCCGGCATCGCCGCCGTGCTCGCCATTGCCCATACCCTGTGGCTGGCGCGCACCATTGCCGAACCCTGGGACAGTATTATCTGGTTGACCCTGATTGCCGCCGCCCTTGCCAGCCTTGCCTACAGCCTGATTTTTGCGCGCCGCGCCAGCCAGTTCGCCTATGCGGTCAACGCTGTCCATCATCCGGCAAACAATGTGGTGGAGCTGAGCCTGGCGCCAGAGGGACGGGCGCTGAGCTACGCCCCCGGCCAGTTTGTCTATCTGAGCCATTTTGACCGCAATCTCTCGGCGGGCTATGGTGAAGAGCACCCCTACACATTGTCGTCTTCGCCAAGTGAGAAGGATTTGCGCATCACCATCAAGGATCTGGGCGACGCCAGCCGCGCCATACAACAGATAACCACCGGCGCCAAGGTTCGGGTCTGCGGCCCCTATGGTGCCTTCTTCCCCCAGCACAGCAAAGATAGAGAACTCTGGATTGCCGGCGGCATCGGCATCACTCCCTTTCTGGGGCGCGCCCGTCATTTGGCGGCCACAGGCACCGGGGTCGATATTCAGCTCATTTACTGTATTCAGGACGAAGCCCGCGCCCTTTTTGCCGATGAGCTGCAAGGATTGGCGCAGGCTATTCCCGGCTTTACTCTCAGCCTGCACTATTATTACCAGCACGGCTCGCTGGACGCGGATTTTCTCCGCTACCACTGCGCCGATATGGCGAGGAGACAAATTTATATCTGTGGCCCCAAACCCCTGATAACACTGGCGCGGGAACTGTCCCTGACCGCTGGCGTGCCCCACAAAAAACTCCACAGTGAGGAATTTGACCTGTTATGAAAAAACTCTGTTATTCCGCCTTTATCGCCTTTTGGGCAAGTATTGCCACCCTGGTGGCCGTGCAGGTGCTCGCCACCGACGGCGCAGATGGCGCCAGTCGAGCCGAAACCGCGCCCATCACCCTGGAAGAATTGGCCAGCCATAACAGCGAACAGGACTGCTGGATCGCCGTGGAAGGCAAGGTGTACGACATCACCACCTATGTGCCCAAGCACCCGGTGCCACCGGCCATATTGCTGGCATGGTGCGGCAAGGAGGCCACTGAGGGCATGCGCACCAAAGGCTATGGCCGCGACCACAGTCCCGCCGCCTGGGAAATGCTCGACGCCTATTTTGCAGGCTCGCTGGCGGAATAAGCTATAACGGGGAGAGTATTGTGGCAGCTCGTCAACCAAACATCTTGGCGTCCGTGGCAGTGGCAGTGGCAGTGGCAAAATCAGTGTCGGCATCCCCTTCGCTGTTGTTGATCGCGCTGCTGTGGATATGCTCAACCCTGTTGGCAACACTCGTACTCGCCGATGACGCCAGCTGCCACTTCTGTCACGCCAAGGACGCCCAGGGCGGCATTGCCCACCGCGCCCACGGCCTGGGCGCCGACCCCGAGGGCAGGCAGGGCACGGTAAGCTGCACCTCCTGCCACGGCAACAGCGCCGACCACGCCCGCAATCCCGGCATCAAGCCAGAGCACAGCTTCGCCAAAGAGGGCGATAATCTGGCTGCCGGCGACAGCACCTGTCTCAGCTGCCACAACAGTGCCATGAACCACTGGGCGTTCAGCGAGCACAACCAGGCAGAAATCGGCTGCCACAGCTGCCACAGCATTCACACAGCAGAGGATCAGATTCAAACCAGGGACGGCCAGTTCCAGGCATGTACCAGCTGCCACCAGCGCGAGCGCGCCGGGCAGACGCAGTTTTCCCGCCATCCCCTGGCAGAAGGCCATATCCAGTGTACGGATTGCCACGCGCCCCACGGCGGCAGCGCCATGAGCAATTTTACCCAGGCGACCCTCAACGACACCTGTTACCAGTGCCACGCCGAAAAACGCGGCCCTTTTCTCTTTGAGCACGAGCCGGTGCAGGACGATTGCAGCCACTGCCATCTGCCCCACGCCTCCGTCCACGACAGCCTGCTCAAGGCAAAGCAACCCTTTTTATGCCAGCAATGCCATATTGCCTCCCGCCACCCGGGTACGCTTTACGATTCCGAACGCCTGGGCAACAGAGATATTAATATCGTCGGCCAGTCCTGCACCAACTGCCACAGCCAGGTGCATGGCGGCAACCACCCCGCCAGCTCCACGTTCAGACGTTAGGAGTGCAGCCATGACCTTGCCCAGACTCTTGACCCTTGCCATGCCCCTGCTGTTTTTCCCCCTTTCTGGGATGGCGGAAAAAACAGCCCCTGGCAGTATATCGGGCTCCCTGGAGCTCGGCATCGGCGCCGTTGATAACGGCAACGGCTATTTCGGTCAGTACGGGAGACAGCTTCAGGATGAACATCTTTTCGGACTCGGCGCCCTCGACCTGTCCTGGCGGGACGCTGAAGATCGTTTTCGCCACGGCCATCTCCAGGTTTATGCAGGCATCGATCAGTTGGGCGCCAGCGCCGCCCTGGCGCGCCAGGGCGATTACCGCATCGGTCTCGACTACCGCCAGTTTGAATCCCTGTCCTGGGCTGACAGCTCCAGCGTCTACGCCGAGCGGGGCTCCACTCAGCTGTTGCCCGACAGCTACGCTGAACTCAGCAGCGGCGAACGCCATCCGGCGCAAGCAACCATGAGAAGGGAAGAGTTTGCCCTGGCACTGGCAAAAGAGGTGCAGCGCTGGCAGTTCAGCGCCACCGCCAACACCGAGCGCAAACAAGGGCGCAAGCTCACCGGCGCCAGCGAACGCTTTGGCGATGCCGTGCTTCTTTTGGCGCCTGTCGACTATCGCCACGACAGCGTCGATAGCGGCGTCGCCTATGTCGGCGACCGTTGGGCTGTCAACAGCAGCTATTATCTGTCGCGCTTTTACAATGACCAGCGCGCCCTGACCTTCGCCAACCCCATCAACCTCAATGCCCCCCTGCGCGCCCTGGATATGGCGCCGGACAATGAATTCCGCCGCTTCAGCGTCGACGGCCACTATCAGACAACGCCGTTGAGCCAACTGTCCTGGTATCTCGCCCACGGCGATGCCCGGCAAACAGACGATTTTTTACAACCGATTCTGGTGGCTGGTCAGCCAGTACTGGACTCCCTCGATGCCCGGCGGGTGGATACCACCCTGAGGCTGGGCTTTGCCGCCCGCGCCACCGCCAAACTTAGCTACAAGATCAAAGGGGAATACCGGGAGCGGGACAATCGCACCCAGGTGATACAGCTATCGCCGACCTCATACAATCATCTCTACGACAGCGTACGCAAAAATCTCGACGTCAGCGCCAGCTACCGCCTGCCCGCCAGTCTGCGCCTTAAAGGAGGCATGGCCTTTTCCAGCACCGAACGCACCACCCTCAGCCGCGACTCCTTTGCCGACGACAGCGACAAGCAGCGTGTTTGGGCGCAACTGCGCATGCCGGTGATCAGCCGTCTCAACTGGTCTGTCAACATCGAAACCAGCGAGCGGGATGTCAAACTTTCCCCACAGCGGCTCGCCGCCCTGTCGCTAGTCGCGCCCGTTCAGGCACTGCCGGAATACCTGCTGCCGGGGCGCAGCTGGCAATACGGCGTCAAAGGGGATATTTCAGTCAGCGACACCGTTCTGGTGATGGCCAGCTACGAGCGCCGCAACGATAACTTCAGCAATAATTATTATGGTCTGCGCAACCGCGACAGCAACCAGCTGGATCTGACCCTGTCCTGGCAGGTAAAAAAAGACCTGGCGGTGAATATTTTCGCCCTTTACCAGGATACAAAGGCGCCCCAGGAAGGTCTCGAATATAATCCCACCGCAGCCCCCAGCCATGCCAACGCCCGCTGGCGGCAATACCTGGAAGACGACGTTGCCAGCCTCGGCATTAACCTTCAATGGCAGCTATCAGCCAGCGTCGCCAGCAAAATTGCCTATACCTACAGCGATAACGACAGCAGTTATCGCAGCACCTGGCTGGAAAATGCCGACACCGGAGAAGCGGCCGGAAGCGAAGACCAGTTGCCCGGTTGGGGCACCGCCAGCCAGCGTCTGGAGGCCAATGCCGATTGGCGCTACAGCCAGCGCACCCTGATTAAAATTGGCTACATTTACGAACGGGTAACCAGCAGCGATTTTGCCTGGGGCGAGGACAGGTTCAGCACCCTGGGGTTTGGCTGGCGATCCCCCAACTACGATGCCCATGCCCTGGTTGTTGCCGTCAACTATTCTTTTGACAGCCTCAAATAGCCCAAACATGACCGCCGCCAACAACCACGAGCTCCACATTGTCGTTTTCGATGGCGTCTGCAACTTCTGCAACGGCTGGGTAAACTTCATCATCAAGCGCGACCCCAAGGGCATCTTTGCCTTTGCACCCCGGCAAACCCCTTTTGCCGAGGAATTACTGCATCAATATCAGATTCACGACCCGGACATGGGCACAGTGATACTGCTTAAAAACCAGCGGGTTTTTACCGCCAGCAGTGCCGCCCTGGAAATCGCCAAAGATCTCAAGGGTTTCTGGCCTTTGCTGATCCTGTTGAAAATTGTTCCCAGGGGTATCAGGGATTATTGTTACCGCGTGGTGGCACGCAACCGATACAACTGGTTTGGCAAAAAAGCGCAGTGCATGACGCCAATGCCACAGGTAAAATCCCGTTTTCTCGGCCTCTAAACAGAACCGCCCCTGTTGCCGCCAACCGACAAGTAAAGACGACGACATGACCGCCGACATCATTTTAGCCCTGCTTATTTTTACGGCCATTGCCTGGGCGGCCTACCTCTACAGCAAAAAAAGAAAGCGCCAAACCCTGCTGGCATCCCAGCTGTCGCCCCAGCATATCGCTATCCTGCGCAACCATGTTCCCCTCTACAACCGCCTGCCCCAACAGTTGCAGAAAAAACTTCAGGGGCTGATTCTCTGTTTTCTCGACGAAAAAGCTTTTGTCGGCTGCGATGGTTTTGTCATCAGCGACGAGGTGCGCTTGATTATTGCCGCCAACGCCTGCGTGCTGATTTTAAATAGGGAAAAAAACTATTTTCCCGGTTTTCAAACCATCCTGGTTTACCCGGATACCTATATGGCCGCCGATATTCACTACGACGGCCTGGTGGAAACTCACCACCAAAGCGCCCGCGCCGGTGAGTCCTGGCATCGGGGTCCGGTGGTGCTGTCCTGGGCGGATATAATGCGCGGCGCCTCCGGGGAAGAGGATGGCCACAATGTGGTTTTGCACGAATTCGCCCACAAACTGGACGAGGAAAATGCCGACATGGACGGACTGCCGGTGCTACGCAACCGCGACAGCTACCCGCAATGGGCAGAGGTGCTCAGCAAAGAATACGCCGCTTTCAAAAAAAGGGTGGAACAGGGCGAAAACCAGGTTATCGATGAATACGGCGCCGACTCCGCCGCCGAATTTTTTGCCGTGTGCACCGAAAGTTTTTTTGAAAAGCCAAAACAAATGAAAGAAAAACTGCCGCAACTCTACCGCCAGTTTCAGACATTCTACGACCTCGATCCGGCGGCCTGGTAAAACTGTGGCCTATCCAGTTGAAGACCTCGGCGCTGATGATACCGTCAGGGTTGCCGTCTATGAACAAAAGTTCGAGGGACTGGGGTGCCCAATCAGCGTTACAGCCTCAGTGAGTGTCATCGAGGCTTTTCGCTATTTTTAGGCTGAGGGCGCCACCGAAGGGACTCTCCGTCCTGTTAAATTCTCTCCCAGACAGGCCGATCAAACCACCACACTCGGAATCATATCCCACACCTTGCCATCCAGCAGGCGACCGTTGGCTTTTTTATTGCGCTGTTTGCCGTCAGCTCCCCATGCGCCCCACTGTTTGAAGAAGAAATCCACATTCGCCGCCAGACACTGGTTGCGAATGCTGCGCGCCCAGGCTTCTTTCATCAGGCGGGCGCCGGATCCGGATTCACCACCAACAATGACCCAGTGAATGCCTTTAAGATGTAACTGGCCAACATCTTCCAGCAGCGGCTCAATGGACAAAAACCGGGTTCTGGCCTTGATAGCCACCAAGTCGGGGATTCGCGGCTTGCCATATTTTCTATCTTCAACGGACACCCCAAGCCAAGCGTTGTCCGGCACGGGACGACTGGAAAAATATTCACGCATATTGCCGCTGCGCTTGGTCAAAATCTGATAAGTGTGATGCGGTGTCTGATGAATAACGTCCATCACCCGATCAATGAACGCGATTGGCACTTCATCCTGAAACAGATCACTCATGGAATTGACAAAATACATGGTGGGTTTCTGCCGCCGATAGGGCTGACTTAAACGCTCCGGTAGCAAGCTGAGCTTGAACCCGTTCTCGTAACCCGGAGCGCCCATGGCCTGAAGGCGGCGCGACATTGTTTCGGCGTAACAGTGCTTACAGCCGGGCGACACCTTGGTACAGCCGGTGACCGGGTTCCAGGTTTGTTCAGTCCATTCGATTTTGCTCATTGTTTGTTATCTCAGAACAATCCAGGTTGCGTGACCTTGGGCGGGTGGAATGTGCCAATAACGACATAGGGGTTACTCAGCTTGCGTACATGGGACGTGTACACTGTGCCCAGAAACAGATACAGATCCTTGGTGCGAGCGAAATCGTCCAAGTACTTTTGCCGAACCTTGGCAACAGCCACCTCTTCACCATGACTGTCGGCGTAACGCCAATACAAAGCACCGATTTCCCAATCTTCAATCATCAAGGTACTTTCCTTGCCGGCGTCATCAGTGAATCGGTAAGAAAATTTGTACGGGATTTTGCGCACAAGCTTAAAGTCCGAGCGATCCGTGTCATCAAACAGCGAACCCTGCTTCAACGATGCTTCGGCGGCAGCCTTTCGTGGCAGCTCCCATTCGCGCGCAACGGGCTTTACCACAACATCCAGAATCTCTGTCGGCTTGAATATTGCCAGAGAATACTCGTTGTTTCGCGAAGCTTGAATAATGGCTTCCAGGTTGGTGTGAATTGGGTTCTTGTCCAGAATCAGCTTTCTTCGTTCATCCCAAGCTCGCTCGGTGCCGATCTTCTCATGTACTGTGATGGCATCGATATCGCGAGGCCTGAAACTCTCAGGGCGCGGGTCTTGGGGATTCTTCTCCAGCTCCAGCTCAATCCAGTGGTACTTGCCGTATTGCTGATCCTTTTCAAGGAAGCGAAATGGCGAAGGGTAGATGCGCACCCAGCCGCCCTGTTCGCGGAAGCCTGCCGTACACACCAGCTCGGCGTAAGTGCTTGACAATGTTGGGTATGTTTTAACTGCAATCAAGATCCGTTCCCTGGCCATTATTATCTCCCGTTACAAGTGTTCGATGTCGTACTTCCACTCCGGCATTTGTTGCAAAGCCCTGGCCACCCTGCCTCGGTGACACATACATTCCTCGGCTTCGAAGCAGGTAATAGCCACCCGCTTGTATTTCTTTACTATGTCAAAGAGCTGCTGTAAGGCGGACGGATTTTGCCTCAGGGTACTGGCTTCATAATCATCAAACAGACGCTTATAGTCCGCTTCGGTTTCAAGCGTTTGTCGTTTTTCGGACACGATCCCCAGCTCCGGCAGGTGAATATAAGTAATACCCAGGCTCTCCAGCGTCTGTGACAATACTGTCTTGGAAAAACCATACTTACGGCTCAGCGGGTTCTTGCGCACATCGCAGAGCACCCGGATATTGTTACGCAGCAAATGATTCAGATACTGCTCAAAACTCTTACCCTCATAACCAATAGTAAAAAAGCGACTGGCACATTGGCGCGGGCGCTGCTTGTCAACCAGAGCCAATTCATCAGCGGATAGCAGTCGATTCGCAATCTCGCTACGAATGGCGTAGTACGGAAACCGCGTATACACCTCGCGTATCAAAGCATCACCAGTAATATCTGCGTACTTATCCCGGAACAGGAGCAGCTTCTCTCGCTCACCAGCTGCAAGCATGCCTGCGTAGTCGGAGTCGTTGGCAAGCTGCCAGTGATCCGAATCCGGGGAGATTGCGCCCAGGTCAACCAGCTTGCGCCGATCCGCATAGGACTGAAAGGAAAAGCAGCCATAGCGAAACGGAACAAACTCGTAACTTTTGCTTTGCTGGCAAAGCTGGGTGAACAGGAACAGGTACTTTTGCAGCTCGATATTCGTAAGGCGACCACCAAAGGCCTGTATTACGGACAGCAGCACTTTGTGGCGATGGAATGTCACTTTTTTGGGGGAGGAGGTAGTCATAGTAGGCAACAATACATCATCGAGAAGGCTGTGTAGAGTATAAATCAAGCAAGTCGGTCACGCCCCAAAGTCATTCGAATGATCCAACTAATAAACCCAGTTGTTATGTGCCAGCGGCATTCGGTTCAACAAGTCCCTGCGCTCGCGCCAGTCTGGAAGGAGCTTGTCCATATAGGCCTTAAAGCGTTCATTGTGTTTGCGCTCGAGCAGGTGCACCAGCTCGTGTACCAAAATGTATTCCAAACACTCGGGTGGCTTTTTGGCCAGTTCAAGATTCAACCAAATGCGTTTAGCACTGGCATTGCAGCTACCCCACTTGGTTTTCATTTTTTTGACCCCCCAATCGGCAGCGGCAACGCCTATTGTGCTTTGCCAAACCGGTAATAATTCGCTGATTCGTTCTTTTAGCACATCGCGGTAAAACGAATTCAGCACCATGGTCTTGTTTGCCACCGTGGTTTCTTTGTTGACGTGTAGATGAAGTCGACCCCGCCCCAGCTTGATTTCATGCTTGCCTGCGCGCTCAACAATATTGAGGCGATAGGGTTTTCCCCATAAATAGTGGCACTCGCCACTGACCATTTCGCGGTCAGACTGGCGGGGCTGTTTGGCAAAATCACGTTGTTGCTTTTTGATCCAGGGAATGCGACTAATCACCGCCATGCGAACGGCGGTATCCGTCATGGCCTCTGGTGCCGACACACGCACACGGCCATCGGGGGGCAGCACGCTGATATGGAGGTTTTTGATGGCCTTGCGATTCAGCTGCATCGCAATTGAACCTATCTCAATCATCGCCATCACTGATACTCTTTCTGTGCCTTGGCCAACTCCATTACGCCTTGGATATCCACATCATAACCAGCTGTCTCTTCTCGAACAGCATTGGCAATTTCTCGCTCTTTGAAGCGATCCCCTACCCAGTCCGCCTTCTTGGTATAACGAATGGCACTATCGATTTTGGTAGCCAACACTTCGTCGTTACCGAAGTTATCGTAGAAAGCGCGCTTGGGATTAGAATCCATAGATGGCGGATAGTTAGAAGCCGTTTGTTGTGGGCGAATCACCTTGCGGGATAACTCACGAATCCGTTCCAGGTATTCCTGATAGTCAATTGCCTTTTGGCGACGCAGCTCAATCAACTCGTCCAACAGTACCGACATTTGCTCGTAATACTTTGGGTTAACCGGGTTTTCATCGACGATGGTCTTGCGCACATTATTTTCGATGGTTTCTGCCATCGCTTCTGGATTATTGCGAATATTCTCCGGCAGGCTATCTGCAGCAACGGCGCCTTTTTCGACGATCAGCTCGATCAGGCCAAGCTCTTCAAAATCCATCAGCACTTCGCTGTCGTCCGCGCGAATATACATATCGAGAAGGTGGCGCATCGCGGGTTCAAAGCGTTTCATTTCCACCAAATCGCCGCTGGCCAATTTCACTTCGTCACGAACTTTTTCAAAGTGAACAACGTCCGACCGAATCCCATTAATCTCCTGGGCGGAGTAACCTGCATCGGGCATTTCGTTGGCGATATTGGCAAACGCCCGCAGCAGCTTGGCCACATTTTGATACAGGGTTAAGCGCAGTGCCTCTTTCTCGGTTAATTCATCCTGATTCGTACCCGACTCACCACAAAAATAGTGGATATAGTCCTGGGTATTACGAGGGGCTTTTACGGGTTCACAAAGGGCGCGCACCATCTCCAGCGCGTTATCCAAATCGAGCCTGGCCTGCTCCAGGCGATCTTTTAAAAGCCCGGCAACATCTTCCTTGTCGTAGCCATCAAATGCGCCCTGGGTATAGTCAGAAATCGCTTTATCCAGCGAACGGAACAGATCCTTGTAGTCGATAATATAACCGTATTCTTTATCATCGCCATCCAAACGGTTCACGCGGCAAATAGCCTGAAACAGATTGTGGTCAGCCATTTGTTTGTCGATATACAAATAGGTTGCCGAGGGCGCATCAAATCCTGTCAGCAGTTTATCGACCACGATTAACAGTCGCATCTGCCCTGGCTCATCAATAAACTGCTTTTTAACTTCTTTTTCAAACTCTTCGACACGATTGGCAGCTTTGTCTTCCGATTGCTCAAAATAGTCCGCCAGCATTCTGCGGTAAATATCGTATTTGAAAAGCTTCTCCGTTAAACCTTCGCCGGTCTCTTCGCCTTTAATACTGGCCGCCGTTGGCTGAAAACTGGTGACAATGGCAACCTTGCCAGCCAAATCTGTTTGGCTGAACATTTCATAGGCTTTACAGGCCTGATAAACGCTGGCGCACACCAACATGGCATTGCCGTAGCCATCCATCAGGCGCGGCTTGGTATCCATGTCCAACAGAATGTCATTGACGATTTGCTGCAAACGGGATTTGCTCGACAGCACCTTTTGCATGGTGCCCCATTTTTGCTTGAGCTGGGTTTTGGCTATCCGTGAAAGTCCTCGGGTTTTCGCTTCAAACCACTCATCGACCTTTTTCTCCGAGGTAATGTGCTGGTCGATGTCGCGGGCTTCATAGCGCAAATCCAGCACCACGCCATCGGCGACAGCTTCGTCAAACTTGTAGGTATGAATGTAGGGACCAAACACCTCTACGGATTTTTTCTTGTCCTTTTTCATCAGCGGCGTGCCGGTAAAGCCGACAAACATCGCTTCTGGCCCCTCTTTGTTTTTAAACAGGGACTTCATCGCTTCGTGCAACTTGCCCGACTGAGTACGGTGGCATTCATCAACAAATACGAATAGGTCGCCTTTGGCTTTAAAGTCCGATGGTAGGGATTTCTTTAACTCGGCAATAAACTCATCCGTCGCGGTATCGTTTTCCGAATCAGACTGCCGACCAAATTTATGGACTAAAGAGCATACCAACCAAGGGTTGGGCTGATTGAGCGTCGCCACCAAATCAGCACCACTTTTAGTGCGATAAATATCTTCCTCAACACCAGTGAACACTTTTTCAATCTGTTCGTCCAGCTCAGTACGGTCAGTCACGATCAGCACACGAGCGTCTTTGACATTCTCACGTATCCATTTGGCCAGCCATACCATAGTCAGGCTTTTGCCAGAACCTTGCGTATGCCAAATAATGCCGCCTTCTCGCCTTGCGATATGGCGTTTTGCCGCTTCAATACCAAAGAACTGATTGTGACGACAGGTCTTTTTAATACCCGCATCGAAAACAATAAAATCGTGGATAATTTGCAGCAAGCGCCCTTTATTGCATACGCGGCTCAGGTGAAAGTCGAGCTTATGGCTATACCCGTTTTCTACCTCTTCTTTCCATTCAAGATAGTACTTCTCTGGTGTTTCAATCGTGCCGTAACGCAAGCCTTGCGTGTCGTTACCCGCCATCACCAATTGCATGGTGGTAAAGAAGTTACGGATAAAATCTTTCTTTTGGTTATCGAGGTTCTGGCGAATACCCTCAGAGACAGACACCGAAGAGCGTTTCAGCTCAATCACACCAAGCGCGATACCATTGACATACAACACAATATCTGGACGTTTTTTGTTCTCGCCCTTAATGGAAACTTCTTCGGCAATGGCAAAATCGTTCGCCTCAGGGTTCTTCCAGTCAATCAACCATACAGTTTCGTTTAAGTGACCTGCGCCTTCTTTATCTTTCACGCCGTAACGCAGCAAGCGATAAACCTCTTTGTTGGCGTAATAGAGCTTTTTACCTTCGCCCAGTGCTGCTGCCGTATCCAATTGGCGAATAGCACGATTGATCAACGCCTCGCTAACACCGCGTTTTTTGAGCCAATCAACGAGGATATCCACTTCAATATTTTTATTATTAGCGCGGTCCTGCCAATCGCCTAAATAGCGATAGCCTAAGTCAGTTTGAAAAAACTGAACGATACGATTTTGGGTAGCGCGCTCGCGCTGGCCTACATTACTCATAGCTAAAACCCTTATTCGAATCCTTTTCAAACACCGTTAACATGGCTTTTTCATGAACGACTATTTGAGTTTCTGACCATTCGCCATCAACGTTCATCAACTTAATCATTTCATACAGCTTAAGGCTATCAATGCTTTTGGCTGCAATAGCAGCTTTAAAATGATCACGCTTAGCGGTGGGTTGTACGTTACTTAATTTTGAATTTTTGCTATGGCTAATCAAGCACAAATTACCAAAGCGATGCAAATCAGCATCCGGCAGTACATGATGCCCATCAAGTGGGTGCTGCGGATAAAAGTGTTCAACAGAGCTTCGGAAGGTAAACTCAAACTGAGTAATCACATCATCCGTTTTGTTTGGTTTTCCCTCACACCACAACAAGTAATCGAGATAGTTAAACACTAAGTTATTTTCAATTGCGCCATAACGCAGCTTTACTAATACTTGCTGATTATTTGAATCAAATGCTGAATATTCTTTGTTTTGAAAAATCATTTGGTAGTAATCAGCAGGAGATGCACTTAAAAAACGACCATATACAAATTGACGAGATAAATATTCAAGCTTCTGCAAATAAAGACGAGGCGTAATTTCATCCATAGCAAACAAATGGAACAATGCACCATTTAACCAGTGCTTATAAACCAGTGTCGGTGTGGAAACATGCAAAGCACTTAACAGCATTAAAATCTGACGATTTATCCCTTCAAAGCCATCTTCATTATCCTGTTCTTCGCTGCCACCAAAAGTATTAATGTAGCTCTGACTCTTAGCGTTATAAAAATGCAGCTTTTTCAAGCTCCACCTATCTTTGCCATCACTAAATTCCCGCTTAATGATGTACTGGTCAAAAAGATATTTGCACTTGAGTAACGCGAATACAAAGTCTTTAACTGCGTTAATTTTGTTACTGCCATTTTCTTTCAAGTAGGCATCGAACTGCTCTAACAAACGCTTATCGTCCAACGCGACATCCTGTTTTGTTAACACTCTTAAAACATGCAGCAAGAAGTTTGAAAAATTAATAACGCTATTAAAGCGCTCTGGTGTCTGCGTTAGATCAGCGCTAAACGTTGACTGAGGGGGCTTTGCTAATATTTCCTTGAATGTCAGCGATACAGCCTGACCTTGCCCACTCTTTTGAGTGTTTGTCACGGCAATGCTTGCAGCTAAATCAGCGTAGCAGGTTGGCGTAAACTGCCCCCAATGATCCTTACCAAAAACAGTGTGCCTTTCGTCTGGGGTAAAACCGTATTGAACGTAACGCTCCATATTGGCCGTTGCGTCCCACACCTTGCCCAGTAGCTGTATGCTCTGTTCGCGCTCATCAATATCGGTAATTTCATTTAATACCGACATTAATCTTGCTTTGACGACCTCGTGCTTTTCTAGCTGCTCACCGCGATTATTCATTACCTCAAAATAATGATTTAAATCGGTATCTTTGGGCACAGATACTCGGGCTATTTCTACCTTTTCGTAAAGGTATTGGCAAAATCCTTCAAGCTTATCCCCCAAAGCTAATAAGCCCTTTTCTAGCAAAGAGAAACCATTCACCACATCGAGGTTGTAGTCATCGGTTTTTAAGTGTTCTAGTGCAACGCCTTGAATTAGGCAGGCAAAGGTATCCGATGATTTTTGGCGGCTTTCAAAATTGAGATTAGGAGTAGTGTACCAGCCCATATCGACAGTCACTTTGCCTGCAGCATATAAGCGTTTGAGAGCAAAGGTTAATAAGGTGAGTGTGGTAAAACGTTGTTGCCCATCAATCACTTCAAAGCTGCCATCGTTACGCTCAAATACGACCAACGTGCCAATGTAGTAGGTTTGATCTGGTTTACTATGTTGATAATCCAATACGTCTTGGATCAGTTGGTTGATTTCACCCTCACCCCACGCATAGTTCCGTTGATACATAGGGACGACATATTGGCTTGCATCACAAAGTAATTTTTTAACCTTAAAGCTGACAATTGCTTTACCATCAGCCCCATCATTGTATTTCGTGTATGGCATCCGAACATTACTCATAGTACTTCATTTCCTTAAACAGCTCGGTAATTTCACTAAGATTGGTTCCCTTGCAATCAGGCGCTTTAAGTGTGGATAGCGGCCAATTTAAAACATCACTTGGTTGCACCGCTTGCTTTATTCGCTCAAATACATTGTGCGTTAGCGCATGTTTATCCATACGCTCTATACCCACCACCTGCATTTCTAAGCGGCAGCTATATGCCCAAACAAACAGCTTCTCTATCGCTTGTGAAATCTGATGTGCGCCAAACTTATCTAGATAAAAAATTACCGCACAATCAAACAGTGTGCGCACATAGCCATCCCCTGTGCGGGTTCGAGAGCGGTAGGTATTTACGGTATGTAAAATCTTACAAGCTAAGGGCTCTAGCTCATGGCCGAGTATGCGAATGCTCTGTTTTTCTTCACTAACCTTGGCCTTATCTTTTCCACTTCGTTCATCGCTTACGATCTCAGCTATTTTTTGTTGGTAATGGCTGGTCATTTCAAAAAAACGCCTACCATTTATGATCATCTGATCAAGGTGAAAAGGGAAACTCATGTGTTGGTGATCAATATGGCGCTGGTACTGGCCGTTATAGTCATCAACAAAATGGTGAGCGATTCGAAGCGGCTCCACATAAGGGTAAAGCCCTACCTGATCAAGATTGACTCCTTTAAATAAACCCACTTTAGATTTATTAAAGTATTGTGCCGATTTACCTTGCGCCCAGTTGCGAATACGAAACAAATAGTTGGAAAACAGTCGCGCCAACTGTTCACTTTCCAGGCTTTCCCAATGGCGCACCGAGTCTGCTTTAAGCTCCGTTTCAGTTTGCGAAAACTCACGCAAATGAAAAGCTTTTAATAAGTCATGCGGGTCTAAATCTCGGCCTCTGGCGTTTTGCGAGTCAAAAAACTGGAAAGCCTCTGACACATCATCAAGCACAAAGGTAACCACTTCACAGCGGTTTAATAAAAAATCAATATCCGCCTCTGTAAAGTCATTGCGTGCAACGGCACGTTTTGCCGCCATAAAGTTTTGGTGCAAATTACGCTGTGAAATATCGCTGTTAAACGTTTGTCGTTGCAAAAAGGTGTTAACAGGCTCAACAAGTGAGGTAAGCGTGTCTTTTACATCCTGCCGTTTTAATCCTGCCAAACGCTCGTCTAACAAGGCTTTTACTAAAAGCACCAAGGTCAATGTGCGCTGCTGCCCGTCAACAATATCGAGCTTTTCTGCGCCATTGTCTGTGTGTTTATGAAACACCACTGAGCCTAAACGGTAAGCCGATTTCTCTCGATATACGCTCAAATCACTTAACAAATCCGCCAAATTTTCTTGTGACCATTTGTAAGGCCGTTGATAGGCAGGAATAGCTAGGTTTGGTAGAGTCAGTAATAACTTAACTTGTATAACTTGCTTATTGATACTGTCCATAGCCTACACCTTTTAGTCCTTATTAAACGGCAACCGCGTTTTACCCGTCAGCAGCTCTTGCATCATGCCTTGTTTGATTTGGCGGGTTTTGCCAAGGCGTTGTTCCAGCGCCTGAATTTCTGCGTCCATATCGGAGAGGATGGTGGCGATGGCGGTTTGTTCTTTTATGGATGGGAGCGGCACCTTTGCTTTTCTGATATCTGACGTACCGATATTTGCCTGCACCCCTAACGAAGCAACACCCTTACAATATGTTTTCCAAACAGGCAAACAGCTCAGAAAACTAAAGTATCCCGTATAAGCAATTTCATTTTTAAGCCGAAGCAAGCCAACGCGTTGGTTTAGAAGTGCTATACCACCTAACTTAGCGATTGTCATTTGACCGATAAGATTTTTATCTGGAGTCACATCAGTCATCGCTATTAGGAGATCACCGTCTCGAACCCAAAACTCCTTAAGCGAATCCTGTTGTTCCGAATCCCATTTATTCACCTTGGAGATATCAAACTGAAATGAGCCTGAAAGTCCAATTTGAGCCATAGTAATGATTGGTGTTCCAGTAGAGGAGTATCCATTTGCCGAGAAAGCATACCCATTTCGAAATTCCTTCAATGTGCAGCCAAACTCCACAACCTCCCAATCCTCAGGTACTTCGCCCAATTCACTTGGCTTGGTGCGTTTTGGCGTACCATCTTCACGCAGGGCGAATTGCGGCAGGCGGGTGCGGCCGGTGAGGAGTTGTTGCATGGTAGCGGTTTTAATGGCCTGTTTTTTGGCGATCAGTTTTTCCAGCTCGCGGATCAGTGCATCGACATCGGATAGGGCATTGGCGATGGCGGTTTGTTCTATGATATTAGGCAGTGGAATTGAAAGTCTTTTTAATATGCTGGCATTTAGCACTGCCATCGTCCCACCTTGCGCGGACATCGCTAAATAAGACTGAACCCTTTCAGACTCAAAGAGATTCTTAAAAAATAGGGGAATAATTTTATTTTGATTGAGTCTAAATCTCAAAAGCCGAGGATTAATAATACCTTTCGCAGCATTCTCCGGAATAATTAATAACTTGCCTGCCGTCCCAACAAGACTTAAAAGAATATCGCCCGGAAGTACCTCACAGCTTCTCAACTGACGAAATTTCAATTCATCAACAAAATAGTCGCCGAATTGATGGTCTCCACTAATTACCTGTTCTTGCCCATAAATCTTAAAGCCGTCATTTACATAGATATCTTTTGTCAAAGATGAGCCAAATGGCCCTGCTTTAATGGCAGGCTGACCGATTACATTGAGAGACTCTATTTCTACAAGTTCCCAATCCGCAGGTATTAAACCTAGCTCGGTCTGTTTAAACTCAAAACACGCACCTTCTGCGGCATCAACCAAATACTGCGCACTCATTTCAGCAATTTCATTCACATTATGTCGACCATCCATGCCTCCACCCTTCGGGCCGCCGGTTCCGGCGTTCAAATGTTTTCCCGAAAAATTTGTCATAGCGTCCACTCCAAGCCCATGGCTTTTAGGTGGCCTGCCACCTTGTCGCTTAAGCTCTCTACCGATTGGGTAAGGGCTGGCAGTGGCTCGCTGTAACGCTCTTCCAGCTCTTTGACACGATTAGCCAGTTGCTGCGTCACGCGCTCGATTTCGGCAACGATATTGCTTTCAAGCGTTGCCAGCCATTTGTCATCCACAACCAGAGATTTGATCTCATCGATGCTGAGTTTGGGGTATTGCTTACATACCGCTAAATCGAGGGCTTCTTGCGCGTCTTTTAGGGCTTTTTTGGCATCACCCTCAGCATCAAACAGCTTTTTGGCTTGTTTTAGTACGGCTTTTTCATCGGCGTCAGTGGCTAGTTTCAAACGCGCCGTCACCGTGGCTTTGGTGACTTTGTCTTTGTCATTCAAGGCATCATTCAGCAAACCGTCGTCACCACTGTTTTCTTCCAGATAGGCTTCTAGCTCTTGGCTGGCGCTATCCAATAGCGATTGCAGCGTATCGACTTTGACTTGTTCGGCGGCAAAAAAGCGCGCCACGATCAACGCCGGAGGGATGAGTTCGGCTTTGTATTTGGCTTTACCAATCACTAAATCAGGCGATTCTTTCAGTTTTTCGCCTTTTTTGACGACTAACTCACGCAGCACCTTGCCTGCTGGCCAGCCGTCTTGCACCAATACATACACATCGTCTTGCATCACCTCTTCCCAATAGTCCATCAGGATCTGGTAAATATCGTATTTACTCAGCAGTGGCGTTTGCGCATAGCTTTGCAGCAAATCTTCGCTGATGCGATGAATAATCTGTTTTGGCGATTCATCTTGCGCTATGGCGTGGAGGTTTGAACGCTGCGCCCATTCTGTAAAGGGCACTAGGCTTTGTGTGGCGAAGGTTTTGAACTCGTCATGGCTCAGGATGGTGCTTTTCACCTCGGAGGCTTTAACCAAGGCTTTGCTATAACCTTCACGGGCAGGCTCAAACAAGGTCGCACGAATGCTCGGGAAGACTTGCCAGAAGCGCTCTAAGGCATCGATGTCGCGGTTTGGAATGCCGCCTTGCAGATGGGCGCTTAAATCGTGCAGGTCTTCCGGTTCGCTGGAATCGATGTAGCGGGGAATATTGAGGTTGTAGTCGTTACCGGCGATTTCACTGAGCGGCACCATACGCGAGTAGCGCGGTAGTTCTAGCTGCTTGGTGAAGACATCGACGATTTTATGAATATCTTGGCTGCGCAGGCGGTTTTTATTGCCGTCTTTGGCAAAGCCTTTGCTGGCATCGACCATAAAGATGCCGCTGCGAGCGTTCGCGTGCTCTTTGTTGATGACGATAATACAAGCAGGAATGCCGGTGCCGTAAAACAGGTTGGCCGGTAAACCGATTATGCCTTTGATGTAACCTTGCTTGATGAGGTTTTCACGAATGCGCGCTTCGGCGTTGCCACGGAACAAAACGCCGTGAGGCAGAATGACCGCGCCTTTACCGGTGCTTTTTAGGCTTTTAATAATGTGCAGCAAAAAGGTGTAGTCGCCATTTTTCTCGGGTGGAATGCCCCAACTGAAACGGCCAAATTCATCCTCTTGCGGGTTAATGCCGCTGGTCCAGTTTTTGTTGGAAAACGGTGGGTTGGCCACGGCGAAATCAAAAGTCTTAAGTTGGCCGTTTGCCTCTTTCCATTGCGGGTCAGCAATGGTGTTGCCTTTCCAGATTTTGGCGGTGGCGTTGTTGTGCAGGATCATGTTCATACGCGCCAAGGCACTGGTGGCGTTGTCCATCTCCTGGCCAAAAATACTCAAGCCACGCGGCGCTTCATCACTGGCTTTTAACAATAGCGAGCCCGAGCCGCAGGTTGGGTCGTACACGGTGGCATCTTGCGGGGTATTGCTATCAATACCAATGACTTTAGAGAGGATGCGTGACACTTCCGATGGGGTATAAAACTGTCCTTTAGATTTACCTGATTCGGTTGCAAAGTGGCGCATCAAGTATTCGTAAGCATCGCCCAACAAGTCATCGCCATCGGCGCGGTTATCGCCAAGGTTTAGCCCTTCAAAAATGCCGATTAGCTTACCTAGCCGATCAACCATCTCTTTACCTTTGCCAAGCTTGTCTTCATCGTTAAAGTCGGCAACGTCTATCACGCCTTTGAGATCGTTTTCTTCGGCCAGTGCGCTGATGACTTTGTTGATTTTGTCGCCGATTTCTTTGTCGCCTTTCAGCGCAACCATATCGTCAAAACTGGCACCTTGTGGCACTACAATCATGCCGTAAGGGTCGCCTTTGTATTTGTCAGAGACATACTTCATAAACAGCATGGTCAGCACATAGTCTTTGTACTGGCTGGCGTCCATACCGCCGCGCAGCTCGTCGCAGCTGGCCCAAAGGGAGGAGTAGAGTTCGGTTTTCTTGATGGCCATTTAAATTCCTTGGCAACGATTTAGTGCCGTTATGCCCTTATATTCATTGTTAAGGACGCTCTGGTTAATGTCATTCCCGCGCAGGCGGGAATCTATAACCGCTTGATTTTTCTGGACTCCAGCCTACGCGGGAGTGACGAAAACAGCGTTAATCAGAGCTTCCTTGAAATTTGTCGATGTTGAACCCGGCAGCTTGCAGACGCTGGTTCAGGTTGCCCATTTTCCTCTATCCAGTGCCGCAACTGCTGGTCAATCAAACCGTCTCGATGGTGGAGGAACGGGGTGCGGGAACGGGTATGAGTCGAGGCTCTGGTTGCCACGCCAGTGGGAACCAGGTGCCATTTGAAGCCGCTATGGTCACATTGCCATCATCAGCCTACATCCGCCAGGTTGCCCTTATCCTCCAGCCACTGCTTGCGATCTCCGGCACGTTTTTTGGCGAGCAGCATGTCCATGAGTTCGTTGGTGTCGATGCCGCCCTGGGCGAGGTCGTCGTCGAGGGTGAGTTGCACCAGGCGGCGGGTGTCCGGCGCCATGGTGGTTTCCCGCAGTTGCAGGGGGTTCATTTCCCCCAGGCCTTTGAAGCGTTGCACATTGACCTTGCCTTTTTTCTTTTCCGCCTGAATGCGGTCGAGAATACCCTGGCGCTCGCTTTCATCGAGGGCGTAGAACACCTCTTTACCCACGTCGATACGGAACAGGGGCGGCATGGCGACAAAGACATGACCGGCGCTTACCAGCGGCCGAAAGTGGCGCACAAAGAGGGCGCACAGCAGGGTGGCGATATGGAGGCCGTCGGAGTCGGCATCGGCGAGGATGCAGATTTTGTGGTAGCGCAGCTGGGAAATATCCGTAGTGCCGGGGTCGACGCCGAGGGCGACGGAAATGTCGTGCACTTCCTGGGAGCCGAGAATTTCCTGGCTGTCCACTTCCCAGGTATTCAGAATTTTGCCGCGCAGGGGCATGATGGCCTGAAAGACCCGGTCTCGCGCCTGTTTTGCGGAACCGCCCGCCGAGTCCCCTTCCACCAGAAAGAGTTCGCCCACGGCGGGATCGCCACTGGAGCAGTCCGCCAGTTTGCCGGGCAGCGCCGGGCCTGCGGTGACGCGCTTGCGCTCGATTTTTTTGCTGGTGCGCAGCCGCCGCTGGGCGGAGCTGATGCAGAGTTCGGCGAGTTTTTCCGCCTCCTCGGTGTGCTGGTTGAGCCAGAGGCTGAAGGCGTCTTTGACCACGCCGGAAACAAAGGCTGCCGCCTCCCGGGAAGACAGGCGCTCTTTGGTTTGACCGGAAAACTGGGGGTCGGCGAGTTTCGACGACAGCACATAGCTGCACTGATCCCAGATATCGTCCGGCGTCAGTTTGACGCCGCGGGGCAGAAGGTTGCGAAACTCGCAAAATTCGCGCATGGCCTCCAGCAGGCCTGTGCGCAGGCCGTTGACGTGTGTGCCCCCTTGCGTGGTGGGAATCAGGTTGACGTAACTTTCCTGCACCAGGGCGCCGCCTTCGGGATGCCATTGCACTGCCCAGTCCACCGCTTCGCTGCGCCCGGCAAAGGTGCCCACAAAGGGCGCCGCCGGCAACGTCGGCCATTCGCTGGTGGCGGACGACAGGTAATCGGCAAGGCCGTCCTGGTAATACCAGGTTTCGGTTTCCCCCAGGTTTTCGTCGAGAAAGGTGACTTCCAACCCTGCACAGAGCACCGCCTTGGCGCGCAGAACATGGCGCAGTCGCGACAGGGAAAATTTCACCGTGTCGAAGTATTGGGGATCGGGCATAAAACGGACACTAGTGCCGGTGTTGCGCTTGCCGCAGCTGTCGATGACTTTGAGGTCGCTGACTTTGTTGCCCCCGGCAAAAGCGATGTGATAGACCTGGCCGTCGCGGCGAATGGTGACGTCGAGCGTCAGCGACAGGGCGTTGACCACGGAGATGCCGACACCGTGAAGACCGCCGGAAAACTGGTAGTTTTTGTTGGAAAACTTGCCGCCAGCGTGAAGGGTGGAGAGAATCACCTCAACCCCCGACACCCCCTGCTCCGGATGCATATCCACAGGCATGCCACGACCGTCGTCCGTGACAGTGACGCTGCCGTCCTTGTGGAGAATGACATCAATTTTTTTGGCGTGACCCGCCAGCGCCTCGTCGACACTGTTGTCGATAATTTCCTGGGCGAGGTGGTTGGGTCTGGTGGTGTCCGTGTACATGCCCGGACGTTTGCGCACCGGGTCTAGCCCGGTGAGGACTTCAATATCCTCGGCGTTGTAGTTACTCATTTAGGATTTCCAAAAACGGATGATATCGGGGAAAAAGCGCTCAAAACTCTGGAAACTGTGGTCGCCGCCCTCTTCGATGGTCAACCGGCATCCCTTGTAAAAGGATTCTGCCTGGCGGTAATCGAGGACTTCGTCGGCGGTTTGCAACAGCACCCAAATATTGTCCGGGCGGCTGATGGTATCGACGCCGTAGTGCTGAAAATCCAGGGCATCCTGCTCGGTCAGAACAAAGGTTTCGCCGGTGTGATAATTGGTCTGGAGGCCAGCCAGATGCTCCACCGCCTCCCAGGGGCGCACGGCGGGATTGATCAGCACCGCCTTGCAGGCGAACTTTTCCGCCAGCCAGGTGGCAAAAAAACCACCCATGGAGCTGCCAATCACCAGGGTGTTTGACCAGTCAAAGTGCTTGCTGACGTCAAGGAGCTGCTCACCAATTTTGTGGGCAAAGGGGCTTTGAAACGGGCACACATAATCAATTTGAGGGTACTCCTTCGCCAGCCAGGCCTGCAATTGCCGCGCCTTGGTGGAATCTGGGGAGCTGTTATAACCGTGGAGATAAAGAAGATGCATGAAATCTGTCACCGTTATTTAAGAGTCGTTAGGGCGTTGCCGGGAATTATAGAGAAAATCAGTAGCCTTTCACCCCGGCATCGACCTTTTCCTCGGTATCTTCGATAAAGACAACCCCGGTTTCGATGGTGCCATTGTCGTAAAGATTGATCCAGCGGTAGCCCGGCGGCAGGTCTGCGAGGGCAAAATCCTCCTGAAGGGCAGCGAACTGAAAACAGGTCGAGGGCGTACAATACAGGGGAATACCGGCAAATTCGAGGCTGGCCTGCTGGTGGACATGGCCGGTAAAGATGGCTTTGACATTGGTGCTCGAACGCAGAATTGCTGCTAACGCCTCGCCGTTGGCGACCTGCTGGCGGTCGAGCCAGCGACAGCCCACATCCATGGGTGGATGGTGCATAAACAGCACCACGGGATGATTCGCCTGCTCCGCCAACGCCAGGGCGAGAAACTCCAGCTCGGCATCGGCGAGGCGCCCGCCGACCCGGTGGGGCACTGCGGTATTGAGGCTGATAATACGCCAATCGCCGCGGGCAAGCAGGGGTGTATAGGCGGGAACAGCGGGAATGTCCGCCATCAGGGCAAAGTCATCGTGATTGCCCGGCAACCAGCTGTAGTTGAGTTTGGCGGCAACCATTCGCTGGCTGAAGTGCCTGTAGGCGTCCCTGGAGCCGTGGGCGGCAATATCGCCGCTCACCATCACCAGATCCGGCGCCTGGGGCTGCCTGCCGAGGCGCGCTAAAACCTCCTCAAAACTGCCGAGGGTTCTCACTCCGGCAAGGCGGTAGTCGATCTGGGGTCCCAGATGGCAGTCGGTAATCTGAATAATGCGAATAATCCCTTTCGTTTCGCGCGGCTCCACCTGACTGCCAAGAATATCCACGTTATTGCTCGTTCAGGAATAGATGGATGCCATTGTCACCCCGCAAATTCGCAGGGCGTGTCGGCAACATAGCCATGGCCGATGGCCAGCGCCAGCCATTCCGACAGAAAGCGGTTCCACTGGGCTTTTTCATCCGGCTGCAGCATGTCTTCATTGGGATACAGATAGCGGGGTCTGGGGTTGCGTCTACCGGCACAATGTACCACTTCGGCGAGACGGGCGTCGTGATAGAGTCGAACTTTCAGGGAGGGCTCTGGCAGCCATTCCGCCAGGCGTGTCGGCTTGGTTCCCTGCTGGCAAATTTCCACCAGCGAAGTGTAGGGCGTGCGCTCAATAACATCCAGCGTCATAATCACTTGATTGGCACCGGGCAATCGCAGCTGAAAGCGATCGAGGTCATCAAAGCCGGGCAACAGCTTGAGGAGACGATAATAATTCGCCTCGCAGTCTGCCATAAATGCTTTTAGATCAACCTTGTAACGCAACCTTTCACCCTCTGTTTACTGGCGGATTTGCCGCCATTTGCAGCACAGTCCCAGGCCGGTTAGCGCGCGCCCGCGACAATATCGCCATAATGCAATGCCAGCCACTGCAACGCAATGGTTAGAGGTGCATTGTCACAATCCCCGTTTTTTAGCGCCGCCATTGCGCGCTCGCGGCTGACCACATGGAGGCGAATATCTTCCCCCTCTTCCGGCAGGCCAAAAATACCGCCCCTGCCCTCCAGGTTGGCCAGGCCACAGTAGAGCGCGATGCGTTCATTGCTGCCCCCTGGCGTGAGCAGCACATCGCAGATGGGAATGAGTTTTTCGGCGCGCAGACCCGCCTCCTCCGCCAGCTCCCTGTGGGCAACCGCCTCGAGATTTTCTCCCGGCTCCACCAGCCCGGCGACCACCTCCAGCAGCCAGGGACTGCGCTCATGTTCCAGAGCGCCAATACGGAATTGCTCCACAAGCCCCACCAGATCGTTGTCGGGGTCGTAAACCAGAACACCCACCGCCCGAGGTCGCCAGAACAGCTCGCGGGATATGGGCTTGCCCCAGCCGCCCCGAAAAAGGCGGTGGCGCAGTCTGTAGCCCAGCATGCGGAAAAACCCTTTGTAGTGCACTTCCTCGGCAAGAATCTCGACATCCTCGCGAGAAAAACCCGGTTGACCAAACATCATTCCTCCCCATTGCAGTCGTTTTGCCAGAGGCGAAACCATACGCCATAGGTAAGAGTATGTAAAAGCACAGGGGTGAGATGGCGTTTTGGGGTATGATCCCGGCTGTTTAGCCCTTATCATTGGCTTTACAGCATCAGTCCTGCCTCTTTATTTCAATCAAGACGTGTCAAGCAACAGTGGCATGTCGGCAAACTTTTGAGTTCCAGGTCAGCGACGACAGTCATGAGATATTGTGCATGAGGCATTTTAGAAAACCATGAGACGTGACAGAACCATGAAACCTGCTAAGCATTCCACCGCCACCAAACTCCAGCAACCCGCCACTGGCCTTAAGCAACTGGCGCGCAACTTCACTTTTGCCGCGTTTTTGGCGCTGCCGGTAAGTGGCTTGGCGGAAACCCTCACCGAAATCTATGATCTCGCCCTCAACAACGACCCCCAGCTGCGCGCCGCCAATGCCGCCTACCTGGCGGGCAGGGAGTCCGCCAATATTGGCCGTGCCGGTCTGCTGCCGCAAATAGCCGCGTCCGCAGAATACAGTGAGGTGGATTCCGACGAGAGCTCCTCATCGGTGTTTGTCCTCGACGGTCTCGAAGTGAACTCCGGCACCAGGGGTGACGGCGACGCCGACCAAACCCAGTTCGGCATCAGCATTGAGCAACCCCTGTTCAACCTGCCGGCCTGGTACGATTACAAGCAGGGAAAAACAGTGTCAGAGCAGGCTCGCCTCAGCTTTGCCGCAGCCCAGCAGGAACTGATTATTCGCGTTACCGACGCCTACTTTAACGTGCTGCGCGCCAGCGAAAATCTCACCAGCGCCATTGCCGAGCAGCAGGCCATTGGCCGCCAGCTGGAGCAAACCCGCCAGCGCTACGAAGTTGGTCTGCTGCCCATTACCGATGTCCATGAAGCCCAGGCCGCTTTTGACGATGCCAGCGTCAACACCCTGGTGCTGGAAGGAGGTTTGCGGGTCGCCTTTGAAGGCCTTGAAGTGCTCACCGGCCAGCCCCACGGCCAGCTCGCCGGTCTTGCCGGCAACTTCCCTGTGCTGCCGCCAGACGCCTCCCGGGAGGAATGGGTGCAGGTGGCTCTGGCCAATAACCTGCAACTGAAAATTTCCCAACAGGGTCGCGACGCCGCCCGCGACAACGCCGACGCCAGAAAAATGGAACACCTGCCGACCATCACCGGCGCCTATAGCTATGCAGACACGGATTTCGACAAGGAATTTCAGGGGCAGAATCTGCTGGGTTCCCCCATCAACACGCCGTCAAGCAGTGACGATCAAACCCATGCCATCAGCGTTCGCCTCAATGTGCCGATTTTCACCGGCGGTCTGGTGAGCGCCCAGCGCCGCCAGGCCTATCAGCAGTATGCGCAGGCCGACGAAACCGCCAGCTATATGCTGCGCAATACCACCCAGCAGGCAAGAACCGCCCATTTGAATGTGATCACCGCTGCCGCCACGGTGAAAGCCCTGGCGCAGTCCATCAAATCTGCCGAGAGCGCCCTGGAAGCCACCCGCGCCGGTTATGAGGTGGGCACTCGAAACATCGTCGATGTGCTTTTTGCCGAACGCAATCTCCATCAGGCGCAGCGCAATTATGCCAACGCCCGCTACGACTACATCAGCAGCAGCCTCAATCTGAAACTGGTGGCAGGGCAACTCAGCCCGGACGATCTCTATCAACTGAATGCCTGGGTCGACCCCAGGAAGGTTATCGCGCCAATAATTGTTCAATAATGGCCAGCAGCCTGCCCATGGCGCCGCGGTTGGCCTCGACTACGGCCAGGGCGGCACTGCCCTGGCGCTGACAGCGCTGGGGATTCTCCAGCAAACCACAGACAGCCTGGGCGATTTCCCTGGGTGAGTTGCAGATCTCAAGGCCGCCCGCCGCCAGCAGCAGGGTGGAGGCTTCTGCAAAGTTAAACAAATGGCCGCCTGCAAGCACAGGTACGCCCCAGGCCGCAGGCTCCATCAGGTTGTGGCCGCCCACAGGCACCAGGCTGCCAGCGACAAAAGCCACGTCACAGGCGCCAAAAAACAGGGGCAATTCCCCCATGGTGTCCCCCAGCAACACCTGGGTGTCGGGAGTCGGTTGCTGGCCTTTGCCGCGCCGCGCCACCGTAAAACCCTCAGACCGACACAGCGCCGCCACCTGGTCAAAACGATCCGGGTGGCGGGGCACCAACACCAGCAGGGTTTGCGGAAAAGCGTCGAGGATGCGGCGAAACGCCTCAAGTATTAACTCATCCTCACCCTTGTGGGTGCTGGCAACCAGCCATATGGGTCTGGCGCTGGCGCGCCACTGCCGGGCAAGGCTTGCCGCCTGCTGGCGCTGGGACGCGGTGATTTCCAGATCGAATTTGACATTGCCTGTAATCTGAACCCGGGCTTCGGGCAGCCCCAGGGACAAAAACCGCTGGCGATCATCCCTGTGCTGGGCGGCCACCACCGCCAACTCCGCCAACATCGGCTTGGCGAGCAGGGAAAAGCGGCGATAACCGCTGGCAGACTTTGCTGACAACCGGGCATTGGCCAGGAGGACGGGAATATTGCGGCGATAGCAGCCGTGGATAATATTGGGCCACAGCTCTGTTTCCTTGATGATGAGGATTCTCGGCTGCAATCTGTCGAGGAAGCGCGACACGGCGTCGGGCAAATCGTAAGGGGCGTAGCAGTGGTAGACGCTATCCCCCAGCAGTGCCCTGACCCGCTCGGAGCCGGTGGGCGTGGAGGTGGTGACAGCGATAAGGCATTCGGGATAGAGGTTTTGGAGACGGCGAATCAATGGCACCGCGGCCATGGTTTCCCCCACGGAGACCGCGTGAATCCAGATAATTTCCTTGCCAGCGACACCCTTGGCGTCGGTCACTGGCGGAATCAGGCCAAAGCGCTCTTGCCAGCGATCCCGATAGGCGGGCACAAGTCGTCCCCGCCAAAACAGGCGCACACAGACAAAGGGCATCAACAGATAAAAGAACAGACTGTAAAGGATTCTTGGCAAAACCTATTCCCAGGTCAAACATGGTGCGCAGAGGATACCTAGGCACACCAGAAGTGGCAAAGTGTTTATTCCCGGTTTGTGGGCACATGCTCACTCCCGCCTGCCGGGTCGCTGCGCCTGCCCTTGGCAGCACGTTGACACCACCGGATTCCGGCGCCCAAATTCAAACCACGGGGGCAACTTTCGGGCTGAGATGAGGCCGTCAAAATTTGTGTTCATGGCGCTCCAAGAGTCTGCTAAAGTTAAAACCGAGTGTTGCCGCTCTGAAAGCCATTGAAAATTTTTCTGACAGGCCATCGCTTTGGGGCGACACCATTGAGGCTATTTTCATGTACCTGTGCCGCTAATGAACTGTCAAAAATGACTATGCTCAAGGTCTACCTATGTTTGACACTGGCAGTTTTTATAGCCGCTCAGGGGGTGTTGGCTGACAGCGACCGTCATTCCGGCGAACCCTTGCGACCGGTGCGCGTCCAGCTGAAATGGGCGCATCAGTTTCAGTTTGCCGGTTATTATGCCGCCATCGAAAATGGCTATTACAAAAATGTCGGACTCGATGTTTCCCTGATTGAATACACCCCAGCCCTGACACCCATCGACCAATTGATCGGCGGTCGCGTCGATTTTGCCGTTGCCGACTCCGGCGCCCTGATTTACAGGTCAACCGGGGTTCCCCTGGTGGCGCTGGCGGTGATCTTTCAGAATTCCCCCTCCATTCTTATCAGTCGCGCCGACAGGGACATTGCCCGCCTGGAGGACTTGAAGCATAAGAAAATCATGCTCGCCGGAGGCTATCTCAATGCGGAGCTGATGGCGACCCTGCGCGAGGCGGGTATTAGCGGCGATGACTTTGAACTGGTACCCGCAGAAACCACGCTTCAGGCACTGATCGACGGCCACATTGACGCCTACAATGGCTACACCACCAACGAACCCTATCTGCTCGAGGAAAAGGGCATTCCCTTTATTCGCTTTGTGCCCCTGGATTACGGCGTCGATTTCTACGGCGACCTGCTGATCACCACGGAAACGGTGATCGCCCACTCCCCGAAGATGGTGGCGGATTTTCGCGCCGCCACCTTAAAAGGCTGGGTCTACGCCCTGGAAAATCCCGAGGCGGTGGTTGATGTCATTATTGACAAATACAACAGTCAGAACAAAACCCGTGACCACCTCCTATTTGAAGCTCAGGAAGCGAAAAAGTTGATATTGCCCAATGTGGTTCCCGTGGGCTATATGAACCGGGAGCGCTGGCAGCGCATTGAGGCCAAATTCATTGACCAGGGTTTGTTCAGCGCCAAAGTGAATATGGCTGATTTTCTCTACAACAGCGACGACGAGCTAACCCTCAACGAGGCGCTGGGCAAATACAAAGTGGCGCTTGTCGCAGGCACCGCCAGCCTTGCCGGTATGCTGATGATTTTCCATATGCTGAGGCTTAAAAATCAGGTGAATACCAGCACCCAGGAACTGAAACAGGAAAAATTGCGCGCCGAACAGGAGGCCAGAACCGACGTGCTCACCGGGTTGCCCAATCGCCGCTATTTTTTTGAACAACTCGCCCGCGACATTGCCTACGCCGAGCGCAATGGCATTCCGCTGACGCTGATCAGCCTCGATATTGATTTTTTCAAGGACATCAACGATAAATATGGCCACGGCGCGGGCGACGAAGCCCTGCGTCATGTCAGCAAAATTTTCAAAAAATATACCCGCTCCGGAGAAATCGCCGCCCGCATCGGCGGCGAAGAGTTTGCCATGGCCTGCCTCAATGCCCGCAGCGATGAAGCTTTGTTTCTCGCCGAACGCATTCGCAAGGAAACCGCGGCGACAGCAATCCAGTACCGGGACAAGTCATTCACTCTGACCCTGAGCGGTGGCATTGCCACCATGGCGGAGGGCGAAAGTATCGATCAGCTCCTCAGAAATGCGGACATGGCGCTCTATACAGCAAAACGCAGCGGTCGCAACAAAATCTGTATGGCGGCGACCACGGCCTCTGAGGCACAGGCATAAAGACACTGCTTTCAATAGGAATTGAGAAACCGGCAAGACAGCAACAGGCATCAGGTATATGGAATTTAAGGATTATTACAAGATTCTCGGCGTCGACGCCAATGCGGACGCCACGGCGATCAAGGCTGCCTACAGAAAACTGGCGCGCAAATATCACCCGGATGTCAGCGAACATCACGATGCCGAAAACCAGTTTAAGGAAGTCGCCGAGGCTTACGAGGTTTTAAAACACCCGGACAAGCGCGCCGAATACGATGAGATTCGAAAATACGGCCACCCTGGGCAATCCTTTAAACCGCCACCGGGCTGGCAACCTGGCGCCGGCAGCACGGGAGAGCAATTTGATCAGGACAGGGTTTTTTCCGAATTTTTCTCTTCCATCTTTGGTCAGGGTTTTTCCGATGCCGGTTTTGGCGGAGCCTCCTCCCGTCAGCGCCACGGCCATGATTTTCACGGTGGCGGCAGTCGCCGCGGCCAGGATATTGAAACGGATTTGCCGATTTTTCTTGAAGAAACCCTGGAAAACACCGCCAAGACCATTTCTTATCAATTGGGGGGCGCGACAAAAAACCTCAAAATCAAAATTCCCGCCGGTGTTAACGACGGCGAACGCATTCGCCTGAAGGGGCAGGGCGCTCCCGGCCTGGACGGCGGTTCTAGCGGGGATCTTTACCTGCGTATTCGCCTGGTGCCTCACCCGCTGTTCGACGTTGAAGGTCACAATCTGATCATCACCCTGCCCCTGAGCCCCTGGGAAGCGGCTCTGGGCACAAAAGTTGAGCTGCCCACACTGTCGGGAAAAGTCAATCTCAGCATTCCCCCAGCCACCCAGGGCGGACAGCGGCTGCGCATCAAAGGCAAGGGGCTGATTAAAAAAGATGGCAGCCATGGTGATTTGTATGCCGTCGTCAATATTGTGATGCCCAGCGCCCGCGACAGCGCCATCAATAAACTCTGGCAGGAACTGGCGGACAAAGCCGCTTTTGATCCCCGCGCTGAATGGAGAAACAGCTAATGAACCAACCGTGCGAAGACTTTCTCAGTGTTGACGAACTCTGCCACGCCACCCTGTTATCGCGGGAGGAGATTATTGAAATTGTCCACCAGGGCATTGTCGACCCCAACGGCAATACCCCCGTTCACTGGCGGTTTGACGCCACCATGGTGACCAGGGTACACAAAGCGGTGAGAATTCAGCGCGACTTTGACATCGACTGGCCGGGAATCGCCCTCGCCCTGGAGCTTTTGGAACAACTGGAAACGGAAAGAAAGAAAAATGCCATGCTGGAGCAGCGCCTCAGCCGCTTTATGGCAACGGCTCGGGACTACTAAGGAAACTCTGATTAAGGTCATTCCCCTCAATCTTGCCAGACAGGATGGATTAACAACCATGGAAAATGATCACAGCACCGGCTTGGGCAATTACGCCAAAAAAGAGCGTGGTTACCGGGAACGGGCGCTAAAGATGTATCCCTGGGTGTGCGGGCGCTGCGCGCGGGAGTTTAGCCACGCCAATCTGCGCGAGCTCACGGTGCACCACAAGGATCACAACCATGACAACAACCCGGCGGACGGCAGCAACTGGGAGCTGCTGTGCCTTTACTGCCACGACAACGAGCACAGCAAATTTCATGACTATATTCTCTACGGCGCCAGCAAAGACAAGCCGCGACCGCCGGCAACCCACAATCCTTTTGCCCAGCTGAAAGACCTGATGGCCAGCACTAAAAAGGATTGAGGGCACACGCCCTCCACAGCCTTGGCAAAGGGCAGTGCCCGCCTGTCAGGAATCCAGCTTGACTCTGGGCTGAACACCCAACTTTGCCAGTTTCGACATATCCCCCGACTGGTTGAATATCAACAGCTTGTCGGTAATGCCCTGGTGGATCATTTTCACCATCAGCTCCAGGCGCTGGTTGATAAAATCCTCCGTCAAACCCGGGTCTTCACTGGCAGAGACATAGAGCAGATCCCAGGGTTTGCCGTTTTCCAGGGACTCTTTGAGGAGGTCATTAAAATCCGTCAACTTCGCCAGGGGTTTATCGATGTACATCAGTGGCTTGATGGCAAAGCCACCGGCGGCAGCCACTGCACCGTCAAACATTTCCTCTTCGCGAGCGTACTCCTTTTCCGCAAACACCAAAAATAAACGCTGGGGCGTTGCCTTGCTGCGGGCGACATCGAGAAACCGGTCAAAATCTTTGCTGTTGATAACCTTCACCTTTCGTTAAGAAATTACTGAACCCTGGCCTTAAATCAGGCATTGATATCCACCGCCACCTTGCCAAACTGTTCGCCCCGATCGAGATGCGCAAAGGCTTCGTGAATACTGTCGAGGCTGTAGGTGCTATCAATAATGGGCTTGAGCTTGCCGCTGCCAAAGAGGGCAAAAAGCTGGCGGTATTCTTTCATACTGCCGCCCGTTGAGCCATAGACTTCGAGCTGACGAATAAACATCCGCTGTATTTCCACCGGCGGATTGCTGCCCGTGGTGGCGCCACAGGTTATGAGACGACCGCCTCGGCGCAGCGAGCGCAGGGATTCACCCCAGCTTTTTTGTCCCGAACTGTCTATCACCATGTCCACGCCCTCACCGCCGGTCATTTCAAGCACTGCCGCAGAAACCGGGTCGCGATTGTAATTGACACCGCCGCTAGCGCCCAGGGCACAGGCTTTCGCCAGTTTCTCGTCGGACGAGGAGGTCACCAATACCCTGGCGCCAGCGAATACTGCGAGCTGTATACAGGCTGCGGCAACGCCACCGCTGGCGCCGACAATAAGAACAGTTTCACCGGGGAGTAATGTTCTTTTACCAAACAGCATGCGATAGGCGGTGACATAGGCGGCGGGAAGAACGCCCGCATCCCTGAAGCTGAGGCTGTCGGGGATGGGCACAAAACATTTTTCCGGCATGGCCACATAGTCGGCAAAACAGCCGTGGCGGTGCTCACCGGCAATTTTAAAGGCTTTACAGAGGGTCTGGTCACCAGCGAGACAATAGCGGCAGCGACCGCAAAAATCTCCCAGATAAAGCGCCACCCTGGTGCCGACTTTCAGTGTGCTGCCCGAGGTCGTTTCAACGATTTCACCCACACCATCGACACCCAGCACCTGGGGCAATTCATGGGTAATGCCGGCGCCGTTGTCGCGCATATAGAGATCTACCCGATTGATCGAGCTTGCCCGAACCCGCATCACCGCCTCCCCAGGCAGGGGTGTGGGGTCAGGGAAATTCATCACCTTCAAACCACTGGCACCGCGCTGTTCCAATACTGCTGCTTTCATTCCTGGTTCTTATTTGTTGTTGGCAAGCGCGTTATTCTCCAGTAGTGCCATGTTATATTACAACCTTTACACCTGTTTTGAGGGAGAATTCTTGGCGCATCAGTATTCAGTGGACATCCTGATTATCGGCGGCGGAATCGCTGGTCTCTGGATTCTCAACCGCCTCTGCAAGCGCGGCTATAACGCGATTCTCATTGAAAACAGCGCCCTCGGCAGCTTTCAGACCTGCGCCAGCCAGGGCATGATTCACGGCGGCATCAAATACAGCCTGGGCGGCGCATTCACCGGGGCATCAGAAGCCATTGCCGATATGCCGAACCACTGGCGCGCCTGCCTGCGCGGCGACGGCGATGTCGATCTTCGCGAAGCGGCCATTCTCAGCGATCATTTTTATCTCTGGTCTACCGCCAGCATAACCTCGCGGCTGGGGGGATTTCTCGCCAGCAAGATGACCAGGGGACGGGTGGAAAAAGTGGCGCGCCAGGAGCTGCCCCCCATTTTTGCTCACCCGCACTTTCACGGCAGCCTCTACCGCCTCGTCGATATGGTTGTGGATACCCCCAGCGTTATCAAGGCGCTGGCGGCAAACTACCGAAACCGCATTTTTGCCGTCGACCGCCATCAATGGCGCTGGCTGCCAGAGGCCGATGGCCGCCAGAGACTGCACATCAGCGCCGACAACCCCCAGGACGACCTTGTTATCGATGCCCAAGCCTTTGTGCTTGCGGCGGGCAGGGGCAACGGCGACCTCCTCGCTGCAGCAGGCGCGGCAAGCCCCCAGATGCAATTGCGGCCGCTGCAGCAGGTAATGGTCAAGCACAGCTATCCCCATCGGTTTTTTGGCCACTGCGTCGGCGCCGATAAAACGCCAAGACTCAGCATTTCCAGCCACCCACTGGGCGATGGCAGCCAGGTTTGGTACCTGGGGGGCAATCTGGCGGAAAAAGGCGCCAACCAATCCGCTCACCAAGTTATTGGGCACGCAAAGCAAGAACTCGCCGCGCTGATGCCCTGGGTCGATCTGAGCGATGCCCGCTGGGCAACGATCCACATAGAGAGAGCAGAACCCCGCCAGCTAAACCTGATGAGACCGGACAACGCCTTCGCCGCCTGGGCAAGCCCGACCACCAATATCATTGCTGCCTGGCCCACCAAGCTGACCCTGGCGCCGGATCTTGCCCGCCAGGTTGAGAACTTACTCGACGGCAAAGGTATTGCCCCCAGCGGCGGCGCCTGCCCGCCACTGCCACTGCAGCCACCCAAAATCAGCGCCACCCCCTGGGCGGAGGCATTTAGTGATGACAAACAGTGATGACCATGGTCTGGCGAAACGCCCCCTCGGCAGCACGGGGCTGGCTGTCAGCGTTATTGGCCTCGGCACGGTAAAACTGGGGCGCAATCAGGGGGTCAAATACCCCCGTGCTTTTGATATTCCCGATGATCGCCAGGCTGCCAATTTACTGGCTGTGGCTGCGGAGCTCGGCATTAATCTCCTGGATACCGCACCCGCCTACGGCAACAGCGAGGAGCGGCTTGGCAAACTGCTCGCCGGCCAGCGTGAGCGCTGGTTAATCTGCACAAAGGTGGGTGAAGAGTTTTGCGGCGGTGAATCCCGCTACGATTTCTCGCCCCGGCACACTCGCCTGAGCATCGAGCGCAGCCTCAAAAGACTGGGGACAGAGTATCTGGATATGGTGCTGGTACACTCTGACGGCAATGATCTGGACATTATCAACAAGATGGGTACCCTGGAGACCCTCGCGGATCTTAAACGGGAAGGCAAGCTGCGGGCTTGCGGTATGTCCACCAAGACCGTTGCCGGAGGCTTGCTGGCGGCGGAAAAATCTGACTGCGTCATGGTCACCTGGAATCTCCACTGCAGTGACGATCTGCCGGTGATCGATTACTGCCACCGACACCACAAGGGCGTATTGATCAAAAAAGCCCTTGCCAGCGGCCATATTGCCGCGGCTGCCACGCTGCCCGCTCGAAAAAACGGCAACAAACCACAGCCCCAGGGTGCCCGCGACGCTGCTGTCGCCGCCAGCTTGCGAATGATCTTGCACCACCCTGGGGTCAGCAGCGCCATTGTCGGCACCCTCGACCCCGATCACCTGCGCGCCAATGTGCTGTCTGCGACGTCTATCACAAGTTTCTGATAAACTGGCCACCACAAGAAAAAAAAGCGGCAAATTTCTGGCGAATTGATATCATTGGCCGCTTTTTGATCAGCGCGGTCGCGGCTACCCTTACCTATAGCTGTCCGATAGCTGCCCAACGATGATCCCGGAGCACATTTTTACCCGCTGTCACCGCGTATTCCAAACCCCGAGACCCAACAAACCCTGAGTTATCAGTCCCATGCGTGCTTTAAGTTTTTTAATTCTGCTGTTCTCTTTGGCCACCACAGCACCCTCAGTTGAGGCGCTCACATTTCGCCTCGATGGCAATAACGTCGTCGGCGAAACCATGCGCATCAAAACCCGTTACGAAGACACTTTCGTCGGTCTCGGCCATGTTTACGGCCTGGGTTTTCGCGCCATGATGAATGCCAATCCCGACGTTCTGCCCTGGGTGCCGGGCGAGGGCACCGAAGTCATCCTTCCCCTATCGTTTATTCTGCCCCGCCATGACGGCGACAAGGAACAGATAATCCTCAATCTGG
>Ga0265293_10002055_pt1 | contig 41887 bp, 43 predicted proteins | sample Munlanlewell138R_FD_192505 | JGI IMG/M metagenome (GOLD analysis project Ga0265293, IMG submission 192505) | Leachate microbial communities from a municipal landfill in Southern Ontario, Canada - Leachate well 138R | ecosystem: Engineered > Solid waste > Landfill > Unclassified | place: Canada...
CCTCTCAGACCAGCTATAGATCGTCGGCTTGGTGAGCCTTTACCTCACCAACTACCTAATCTAACGCGGGCCGCTCCCAAAGCGGATAAATCCTTTAATCCGAAGATCATATGCGGTATTAGCCACTCTTTCGAGCGGTTATCCCTCACTTTGGGGCACGTTCCCACGCGTTACTCAGCCGTCCGCCGCTCGTCAGCATCTAGTAAACTAGACCTGTTACCGCTCGACTTGCATGTGTTAGGCACGCCGCCAGCATTCATCCTGAGCCAGGATCAAACTCTCCATAAAAGAGTGGATATTCCCCGAAGGGTTTATCTCACCTATACGATACGATGTATCGACTCATATAAACTGACGATGATAGTTCTGAAAGTAAACTTTCAGAAACTTTAATTGCACAACTAAATTGTCAAAGGACGATATATCATCTGTCCAACTCGCATAAATTGTTGTTTATACTCCGTTGTGTGTTGCTCGCAGCAATCAGACTGATATTAATCATAGCGCATGCCGGGCGGTTACGTCAACACCTTTTCTGCATTATATTGTAGCCAAAAACACAACTGCACTATAGACCGGCGTTAACCACTGTTATCATGATCAGTCCGACAACAAGTCCGAAAAGCGCACCAACCGCAACCTCGAGCGGTGTATGCCCTTTTGCGACACGCGGGATACGCACTCGGCTCTTCTGCTCTTTTAGTAATGCTTTTAGTGATTCACCCTGCTCACCCGATGATCGCCGCACCATAACCGAATCATACATGACAATCGCCGCAAAGAGCGCCGCAACAGCAAAAATCGCAGAATCAACACCATTAAGTCCACCAATCATCGTAAGGAGCGCGACAACTGACGCGCTGTGAGCACTCGGCATATTACCGGACAGATAGAGTTGTCGGTAATTTCGTATACTGCCACTTCTAACGATTGATATAATATACTTTGCCCCTTGAGCAACAATCCACGTAACGGCAATCGCGATTAGATATGGAGAGAACACCTCTACGCGCTCTCCCCATCAACTTCATCAGCCCGCTCGGGTACAAGACCAACTGATGCGACCGCATCAGCATCACCAAGCTTCATAATACGAACACCTTGCGTTGTACGCCCAAGGACCGGAATGTCTTTCAGCCCAACACGGATCGTCTGCCCCTTATCCGATATCATCAATACCTCATCAATATCAGCTTCGAGCGAGCGAACAGTGACGATTGGACCTGTCTTTGCTGTTACAACAGCTGCTTTAATACCAACACCACCACGCTTATGACTCGGGAAGTTTGCAGCCTTTGTCACCTTTCCATAGCCCTGCTGAGATATGACCAGTAGCCGCTGATCATCTGCTCGCACGACATCCATACCGACAACTGTGTCATTTGGACGAAGGCGCGCACCTCGAACACCACGCGCTGCGCGCCCCATTGGTCGTGCATCTGCCTCATTAAAGCGAATCGCCTGTCCTGCTGACGTCGAAACGATAATATCATTCTCGCCAGTCGTCTTCTGAATCCAACGCAACTCATCACCATCATCAAGCTTGATTGCAATAAGCCCATTTGTGCGAATATTTGCATAATCTTTTAGAGGTGTCTTTTTGACTGTACCTCGTATCGTTGTCATGAAAAGATAACCGTCATCATTTGTATCTTTCTCGAGTTTAATGATAGACGTAATCTTCTCCTCGGGCTGCAACTGAAGTAAGTTGACCGCGGCTACACCCTTCGCTTGCAGGCTTGCCGCTGGCACCTCATAGGCCTTCAGTCGGAAGACACGACCCTTGTTTGTGAAGAACAGCAAGTAGTCGTGCGTACTAGCCGGGACCAGCTGATCAATCACATCCTCATCCTTTGTTGTCATGCCTCGCTTGCCCTTGCCTCCACGGTTCTGACGACGATATTCACTCACGAGTGTCCGCTTGATATAGTTTTCGACCGTCAGAAGGATTACACTATCCTCCTCTGGAATAAGCTCTTCGTCCGAGAACTTTCCAAGTTCGTGATTGATAATCTTCGTACGACGCTCATCGCCGTACTTCTCTTTCATCTCAAGTAGCTCCACTTTGATGACGTTAAGGATCTCCTGCTCATCTGCCAGGATCGCCTCCAGCTTCTTGATAAGCGCTTGGAGCTCCTTGAGCTCGTTTTCAATTGCTTCTCGCTCAAGCCCCGTTAGACGACGCAGTTGCATTGCAAGGATAGCTTTTGCCTGAATCTCACTCAGCGTGAACTTAGCAATTAAGGCTTTCTCGGCTTCATCTTGTGTTTTTGATGCACGAATTGTCTTAATCACCTCATCAATGTGATCAAGAGCAATCTTGTACCCTTCAAGAATATGCGCCCGTTCCTTTGCCTTCTTAAGTTCGAATTCCGTGCGACGACGTACCACTTTCTGGCGGTGCTTGATAAATTCACTCAACATTTCATGCAGACCAAGAATTCGTGGCTGAATCCCATCGACAAGGGCAAGCATATTAAAGCTAAAGCTTGTTTGCAAGGCAGTCAGCTTATAGAGCTGGTTGAGCAGCTTCTTTGGATATGCATCCTTCTTGAGCTCGACGACCACACGCACCGCGCCCCTCGCACTCTCGTCCCGAAGATCACTGATGCCGGTCAATTTCTTATCTCGCACAAGCTCAGCAATCTTCTCAATCAAAGATGCCTTGTTAACACCATATGGAACTTCCGTCACAACGATTTGATGTCGACCACGCTTTGTCTCTTCGATATCTGCGACTGCTCGCATCATGACACTGCCGCGTCCAGTCTGATATGCCTGTCGCATTGGTGCGCCACCGTATACCGTAGCACCTGTCGGGAAGTCTGGACCCTTAACATGCCGCAAGAGATCGTCAATCGTCGCCTCTTTGTTGTCGATAAGTTCAATCGAAGCATCAACCAGCTCGCCAAGATTGTGCGATGGGATATTTGTCGCCATACCCACCGCGATACCAATCTGCCCATTAAGAAGCAGGTTCGGTAGTTTTGCAGGCAGTACGACCGGCTCCTGTTCTGATCCGTCGAAGTTGTCACGAAAGTCAATTGTATCTTTGTCGATATCTATCAGCATTTCGTCAGCTGGTTTTGCCATACGCGCCTCGGTGTAACGCATCGCTGCCGCTTCGTCGCCATCCATCGAGCCAAAGTTACCCTGTCCCTGGATCAGCGGATAGCGAAGCGACCAGCTCTGCGCCAAACGCACCATTGAATTATAAATTGCTGAGTCGCCGTGTGGGTGATACTTACCCATAACGTCACCGACGATACGCGCGCTTTTCACAAATTTACTTGCCGAACGATTGCCGTTCTGATTCATCGAATACAAGATACGACGATGTACTGGCTTGAGGCCATCACGTACATCAGGAAGTGCTCGGTCAATAATGACACTCATTGAATAACGAAGAAAGCTATCCTCCATAACATCTTCGAGTGTACGCTTTTCAACTCCTGTTGTGTCAATAACATCATCTTGTGTATTGCTATATTCTGGTGTTGTTATTTTATCATCATCCATCATTATATATCCAATTCCTCTAAGTCAACATCTTTAGCACGCGCCTGGATAAATGCCTTACGAAGTGGCACCTCATCACCCATCAGCTTCGTAAAGACGGCATCTGCGCGCTCGGCATCATCAATAAGCACTTGACTCAATACTCGCTTCTCAGGATTCATTGTCGTCTCCCAGAGCTGCTCAGCATCCATCTCGCCAAGCCCCTTAAAGCGTGATATTGTCACGCCAGCTTGTTTCGCGCGGTCTTCGGCTGCATCTATCGCAACTCCGCGCGCCTTCCGATCTTCGATGATCGTTGCAAGTGCTTCATCGAGCGCTGACTCATCATAGACATACTGCTTCTTTTGACCACGGTTGATACTATATAGTGGCGGTCGCGCCAGGTAGACATACCCACCTTCAACAATTTCCTTCATATACCGGAAGAAGAATGTCAGGAGCAATGTTGCAATATGGCTTCCATCCACATCTGCATCGGTCATAATAATAATCTTATGATACCGCAAGCCATTAATATCAAACGTATCACCGATGCCGACGCCAAATGCTTGAATCATTGCTACGATCTCTTTATTGGCAAACATCTTGTCCAAGCGAGCTCGCTCAGTGTTGAGAACTTTACCGCGGAGCGGTAGGATCGCCTGCGTTTTATTGTCGCGCCCCTCTTTGGCTGAGCCTGCCGCCGAGTTACCCTCGACGATATAGATTTCACTATCGGCCGGGCTCTTACTTGAACAGTCCCATAGCTTTCCCGGTAACCCCATACCATCAAGTGCGCCCTTTCGGAGCACGTTATCGCGAGCCGCACGAGCTGCCTTGCGTGCACGGGCGGCGAGGATCGCCTTGCCGACAATCTTCTTAGCGACATCGGGATTCTCCTCAAGGTAGTAGCTAAAGTACTCATTCATAACCTGCTCGACATATCGACGAACCTCGGGATTACCGAGCTTGTTCTTTGTCTGACCTTCAAATTGCGGGTCAGGAAGCTTCACTAGGATAATTGCCGTCAAGCCTTCGCGAATATCATCACCACTAAGGTTATCTTCCTTCTCTTTTAGAAGGCTATTCTTGCGCGCATAGTCATTAATGACACGTGTCATCGCAGAACGGAAACCAACGAGATGAGTACCGCCATCTGGCGTCAGAACATTATTAGCAAACGGCTTCACTGTCTCAACAAATGAGTCATTGTACTGCACCGCAACTTCCACCATCGAGTCCTCGACCTGACGTTCTACGTAAAAGATATTGTCAGTTACGACTTCTTTGCCTATGTTCAGGTGCTTTACGTAACTCTGGATACCGCCCTCAAAGTAAAATGCGTCCCGCTCACCACTGCGGTCATCACGAACAGCGACATAAATTCCTTTTGTCAGGTAAGCTTGATGACGTAAATAGTTGACAACCCATCTATAATCAAACTCCACCGTCTCCTTAAAGATCGTTGGGTCTGGATAAAACGTAATCGTAGTACCTGTTGGTCGGTCTGTCTTCCCGACCTTCTTGAGTGGCGCAACAATAGCACCTTTCTCAAACTCAACACGGTGTAATTGTCCCTTCTGCACCACCTCGGCAATCATTCGTAAAGAGAGAGCGTTAACAACACTCGATCCAACACCATGTAATCCAGACGAGACTTTATACCCTCCGCCACCAAACTTGCCTCCAGCATGCAGGACAGTCAAGACGGTCTCGAGTGTACTAATTCCTGTCTTCTCGTGCTTGTCAACCGGAATACCTCGTCCATCGTCGGTAATTGTTATACCACCATCTTCCAAAATTTGTACATCAACACGAGTTGCATAGCCTGCAATAGCCTCATCGATTGAGTTGTCGGCGATCTCTTTGATTAAGTGATGTAGCCCATCATAGCCCGTGCTTCCGATATACATACCAGGACGCTTACGAACAGGCTCAAGCCCCTCTAGAACTTGAATCTGCGAGCCGTCATACGAACCGTCGTCTGTTTTTTTTGCCATGTCTCCCCTTACTGCTTCGGTCATTCAGCTATTTACAATAGTTCTATTGTACCGCAAAATAATTGTTCACTCAAGTATCTTGCCTCTGATACCCCTGCTATGCTACGCTATAGACATTAGCTATAAGGTGGGTATGTTCAGAAAAATCATCTCTCAACTTTCGCTTAGCCCAGCAACCATCGAACAGGTTGCTCGCTATGCGAAAACTGTCCAACAGAAACAGCGACTCTACGGTACAGCTGCAGTCCTTCTTGCTATTACAAGCGTCTTCTACGCACTCACGCTCATCCTCCATCCATCATACAATCCCGCTCCGACCGCCAACGATCTCATATCAGGCGGCGCGCCCTCGATCGACACGATCTTATCAGCCTATGATACTAATATAGGTAACTTCAGAGATACCGTAGACCTCCTCAACATAACGCGTGAAAACCTCGAAGCAGTATCGCCAAGCGACGCCTGTCAGTCGCCCGCAGCAGATCTTCACTACGTCACAGGGCGTGTTGCCTATGGAAACCACGTGCAGTCCCACATCTTTCCAGGGGAACAGCCCGTCTACATATACTCTACTCCCAAGGCAGACCACCTCTCAGGCTGGTGCGGCGCTGACCGGGAGGGTAATCAATTCATAATTATTAAAGCGGACGGTAATATTGCATTCACGTCTCTGCCGGAAACACCACCAGCATCAACTGACATCTCCCAGTCTCTCACTACAGAGAACGCCCATACTGAGCCAGGGGAGACCGTCACGTGGAAGTTATCGACGACCAACACCTCAAATTATCCAATCACGAAGGACCTTCAGTTTGATTTTGGCGATATTGCCGAATATGCCGAATACATCACGGCAGACTTCAATGGGATTGTCTCAAGCCAGAATCATCGTATCCTGTGGCCTTCTGTAGAAATTCTTCCTGGACAATCAATTGACATGACCGTGACAGCAACCACAAAACACCCCATCGACGAGACGTCTCGCCAGCGCCACAACCCACACGCTTACGACTGCACCATGACAGCATGGTTCGGCAATGAATCAAGAACAAACGTCGACTGCCCGTTGCCAAAACAGGTTGAGCAAGTACTCTACACACTACCCCCTGTTAATAATCTCCTGAGCTTGAGTATCTTCATAGGGCTGTCGCTCCTTAGTCTTGCAGCTTACCTGTCGATGAGGCTCCACGCGAAAGAACTTCGAATCATCCGTATGCAGCTTAACACGGGAGGGGGATCGTTATGAATAGTATCAAGAAAGAATCACTCAAAAGAAGCTACCAATCGACTATGGACGACATGAGGCACGACCTCACATCTCCTGAAGCACACTGGAGCCGTCTTATGCATACATCAATTATCCAGCTAACGACATCGCTTCTATCGACAACGATATTTCGTCCACGATCGCTCCTAGTCGGCGGATTCGTCGCGACTATAACACTGCTTGCAACCTATCTCCTTGCAAAGCTCCATGGCTATGAATCATCCGGCTCAGAGCCGCTCATCGGCTTTGCCATCGGATGGATGCTCGCGCTTGTCTACGACGGTGTCACCGCACTGTTTCATAAGAAAAAATACTAATACCCTAACCGCCTAGCGAATTTTCATCGAAAACTCGGCCGAATCATCGGCTGATGTCGCCACATCACCGCTTGAGCGGAAGTCGAATGTATGCGCTCCATCCACTGGCTGTGCTGGCGCGGATACAGCGTTCGGCAGTACAGGTGGAGGCGCTAGTGAAGCAGGCTGCTGAGGTTGAGCTGCAGCAGTAGTCGCCGTATGCTGGACAGACATGGCTGCTGCGGCCTGCTGAGGACTACCAGGAGGCGCTACTCCTTGCGATATAGGCGTCGCAAGACTACTAGTATGGCCACCGCCCTGCGCACCAGGCTGCGGCTGGGATGCCGGCACACCACCAGACGCACTAAGCTGTTGGCGCTTCGCGAGCCAATCATCAAGAAACGATGAGCCGGCCGCCTTCGGCGCTGTCGTTGTATTTGAACCACTCGCACCTGTCATCATACGCGCTTGCTGTGCTTTTCTTAACTCATCGAGCTTATGCTGCTTCTCGTCAACACTTGGCTTCAAGCGATTGGCAATCTCCTGCTCGACAACTGCGCGCGGCTTACCGTATTTTGCTGCAGACAGCCTCTTTAGTGCGTCTGCAAGCTGTGGATTAGACTGGCCCATTGGGGGGATCCAACTCATACTAAATGGTGCTGACGGCACATTCTGAACCATAACAGAAGCTATTGATTGGTGATTTGGCAACTTCGCAAGATCATCCGCCACAAAGACCGGCTTATACTTCTTCTCGAGAATTTCAGCATCAGTAATACCAATACGCCCACTAATAACCGTACCGACGTTTCCGATAATCGCCTCACGAATCTTGTCAGTCAGCTGAGTCATAAACTGGTTACCGAGCATCAGATTGAGCCGATACTTTCTCGCCTCTGATAGAATAGACTCGAAACTCTCGGTAGCAAAATTCTGAAACTCATCAACAAAAAGACTAAAATCAACACGGTCTTTCTCGTCAATATTGGCACGGCTCATGGCTGCTGCCTGAAATTTCATCACAAAGATAATGCCAAGCAGCTTTGAATTTAATTCACCCATCTTACCTTTCGATAGATTGACCAATAGAATCTTTTTGTTATCCATGATCTCGCGTAAATTAAACCCGCTCTTTGTTTGACCGATAATATTGCGCATTGAGTCGTTTGAGATAAATGGACCAAACTTTGAAACCACCCACGAGATAACCTCTCCTGCCTCATTTGATTTTTGCGATGCAGGAAACTCCTTCGTCCAGAAATCAAGCACTGTCTGATCGGTAACATATTTGAGCTTCGCAGTACGAAAACCTTCGTCGATAAGAACTTTCGGTATATCGATGAATGTGCCCCCTGCAGGATCCGCCATAAGCAGCAGCGCACAGTTACGAAAAATGTGCTCGAGTCGTGGTCCAACGATACCTGTATGCCCCGGGTCATATAGTCCATACAGCATATTAATTGCCTCTTGTACTAAAAAGTCCTTCTGGTCAGGTGAGTCAAACTCAAACATATTAAGACCAACCGGATTCGTCATGTCGCCTGGATTAAAATAGATGACATCTTCGACACGCTCCTTCGGCACCTTACTCATGAGCGACTCGGCTGAGTCACCATGCGGATCCACAAACGCAAAGCCCCGCCCTTCCATCATGTCCTGATAGGCAATATTCTCGAGGAGAACTGATTTACCAGTACCTGTTTGTCCAATAATATACGTATGGCGACGGCGATCATTCGTGCTGAGGCGAATTTGCTTCTTTACTCCTCGAAATTCGTTATAGCCAAGCAAGACGCCCTCCTCCATCACTTGCGTTGGTCCATCAACTTGCTTTGTCATCTGGCGTTTCACTTGGGCTGTTGGAATGCTATTTTGGTCTGGTAAATGGAACAGCGTCGCAAGTTCTACGGTATTCAAAACGTTCCCAACTAGTGATTGTGGGAAGAAACGAAAGATATAAGATGTTACAAGATCATCAACATTCTTTGTTGGTGTAAATGTAAAGCCATTATTACTCGGTGAGTCAAATAATGAAAAAGCTGCGACAACGTTCTTGAGAAGCCCTTGCGCCCTCGCAGACGTATTCGAGGAGACGACAACACGAACTAACACCTCATACCCTGGGTGTCGTGTTTTTTCCTCGATTGCATCAACGGCCGACTGCTCAAGAGCTGTCAATTGACGCTCCTCGGCTTGCATCTCCTCCGCCTGCGCTGACGGCGGCTTCCAAAGCGACTCCAACAGCCCACTCGCCCCACGAACACCGAGCGCTCCACCGCCACCCATTCGCTTGTTGCGTTTCATTTTCTCGACCGCATCAATCGATGCCTTGGTCCAGCCACTCTGCGCAGGTCGAAGCAGAAACTGCAGTGCCATCCCATCCTCGCGCGTAGCCGCAGAGAATGCGTTAAGCATTGCACGAGCTGCATCACGCTTTGACTCCTGATATGTTGCAATTGGATAGATGAAATCTTTTTTGAGAGTAAACTCGCCACCAATTGTCCCGCTCATGCGCCCCGCTTTACTAAAGATATTGCGCTCCTCAACCTCCTCAAGACGAGCACTTGGATACGCCGCAGCAATTGCCTGCTTCACTACATCTACGAGAACAAACGGAACGACTGCATAGTAGTGTACAAGTCCTTCGTGCGCAACTATCTCAAATGAGATATGACGTTGACCATACATACGACTCTTGAAGCCCTTTGTTGCAGTACTAGAGATAATATTATATAGCACCTGTGCCTCAGAGATAATTTCCTCGGTCACATCACGCTCGTCTCTTCCGCCTGCCTCAAGATCGTCAGTCGCTGGCGGAATATGGATATACATTGGAATCATCTTTAGTCCACGCTCGTAGTTTTTTGCTTCACGGAGTGTCTTCCGATACTGCGCAAATAAAATAATACCCGTAGCAATACCGAGCACGATTACAATGAAGATAGTTATAAATAGTGGTGCCATCACCGACCTTCAGGCGCGCCCTACTCGGACACACCGACCTCCTTGCCATACCGCTTTCGTAGGTATTCCTTCTGCAGTTGGCTGATAGCCTGCTCTCTCGCATGCGGATCATCTGCGGTCTCGGCAATGATGTGCTTCGCCTTATTAACCCATTCTTTTTCTATTAGATCATCGTCTGCCGCCACATCAGGCAAGGCTGTCAGCAGTGCTGCGGTGGCGTCATCGTCATCTACTACACTCACGACAGGCTGCGGCAGAGCAGGCATAGTTTGCTGCGGCTGCGTGACAGATGCTTCCTGAGGAAGAGGCTCACGTTCAAATGGCTGCGGCGCCTGCTCAAGCTGAGGCTCAAAACTGCCTGGCACTACCTCTGGAGTTACAGGAGGTAGTGACGGTGATTGTTCGGGTGTAATACGAGGTCCGTCATAGCTTGGTTCCATATCTGTAATTATAGCATAAGAATAACGAAATACATCTGTGCTTTATGAAGTGCGACGTGCAATATAAAGTACGCCCATTACCCCGAAGAGGATTAGTAGCAACACTTCATACCACTCCACCCCTCCTGTTGGATAAAGACCCACCAGCATCATTGGTAGCGTACTCAAGACAGAAGCATACAGATAGGCTTTAGTGAGTGTTAGTCCATCCCGCTTACGAAACTTTTTTAAAACCACGAGACTCAATTTTGAGCCATAGTACAGCAAAAAAGTCACTACTCCGAGTAGTGACAAATATCCTAATAAAAACACAGCAAGCATTCCTGCGAGGCCAACAGTTGCGGGGCTTGTCATCGTAAGCAACAAGATAAGCAGGCAGCTGCTCGTAACTGTTACTATAGCAAGAATCCGCGACATCATAGCATCCACTATAATACAGCTCCCACCAAGAGACCATAGCGACAAGTATATTACTTTTGATCCAGCAAACGCCACCTGTATATAACTTATAGAGCGTGTGAATCGAAGAGCTACCTGTCGCATATGGCAGTTTGACCGCTCCGAGAAAATCGGAGCAAAATCGCCGCATCGTTTCCGCGATACACCTAGTAGTGTCACTTTCTTACCGTCATCTGGAGATAAGAACGTTGAGTGTACTAGGTGCATCGGTACTCCAGATGCACTCAACACCCAAAAATTGGGCGGAGCATCGGTGACACCAAAAAAGACAAAAGTTGTAAGTAATGTGCGTGCGCGTACAAATGTACGGCATATTATTTGTTTGTTTTTGTTGCGTCACCGAGTTTCCGTCAAATCAATACAGTGATTATATAAACTGTTTCCCGGACCGTGCTGAATTGTTAATGTGTTTTTTTGCTTTTTTGTTTTTCTAAAAGCTTATCCTTAGATTAGCATGCGTATGGTTTTTAGTCAAGAGTTTTGTGTAAATTTTCTATGTTTTTATAACAACATACGATAATTTTTGATATATAACAGATGATATTTACATATGTTGTTTTTATATCATCATTGTAATAATAATCTTTCTATCCCAATAAATACCTTGTCAGCGACATCGTATGCTATGATGCTATCATGCATCATGAACCCGCCAACTACACCTGCCCTTTCTGCGAATGGCTTTCCGGTAAAGAAACTGAACTGAAGCAGAACAGCGACATCGTACTGCAAAATAATTCCATCACCGCATTTGTCTCACCTAAGTGGTGGGTTAATAATCCAGGGCACGTTATTATCATCCCGAATACCCACTACGAAAATATCTACGACACGCCCGACAGCCTGCTACGTGATATTGCTGTACTAACAAAGCAGGTTGCTATTGCAATCCGGAAAGCATATGACTGCACAGGCATATCAACCCGCCAACACAATGAACCTGACGGCAATCAGGATGTCTGGCACTTCCACACTCACATATTCCCCCGACATCGCGACGACCGCCTATACCAGAATCATGACAACAAAACATTCGTGCCAATCGAAGATCGCGCACATTATGCACGGATCCTCCGCCAAGCCCTCACCAGCAGCAACTTCTCGTCGTGAACGCTACAGCTAGCGTAGGATATTCATGCGACACCCTAGCAATACTCGTGAATATGCCGTGGTATTTTTTACCTGAGAATTAACTAAAAATAGTATTGACGTAAGCAGAATGCTGGCTTATTATAGGGGTAGTCTCTGAGTAAAAAAATTATACATGATTACAAAGGGACCAAAAATAAAAAGTATACGAAAAAACTCCACACTTGAAACGACCGTTCCTCGCAGGCGGTTGTTTCTTTTTGCACTTTTATACAAAACACCCTCCATACTGGAGGGTGTTTTGTATAAAATCTGGTGGAGCTGGCGGGTACTGCCCCCGCGTCCAAAAGGTAACTAATTATTCGTCTACAAGCATAGTCTACTCCACTCTTTTACAACCCACTACACTTAGGAGTAGACAAACATGTCTAGTTGGGTTGCGCGATAAAATGTCCGCGGTATACATCGCTGCGTATATACCTCGTAAGTGACATGAATATAACACTCGACTGCCGCTATGTCACCTATCGACAATGAATGATCGCGCGATTAGGCTGCGATTGGCGCAAAGGCAGGTGCGCGGAATGCACTAGCAAGGCTAGTGAAAGCGCCCTTAACTTTGCTTGCAAATGTGTTTGCAATTAAAAATATGCATTACGTGCAACATCGGCTTGCGAAATAATCTGTTAAAATCCTCCTGTCGAAAGCTATATCAGCCCCAGGTATCCTCTATTATACCACCAGTCTTGTGAAGGCATACTGTCTATGCTTTACTAAGGGTACTATGGCGGTGGCAAAAGTATACGCAGCAGCTCCCATCGGCTTTGACGGACAGCTCGTCGAAGTTGAAAGCCATGCTACAAAAGGTCTTCCCTCTATCCAGATCGTTGGACTCGCAAACAAATCTATAGATGAAGCAAAAGAGCGTGTAAAAAGTGCACTCATCAACTCTCACTTTACCTACCCTGCCAAGCGCCTTACGATCAATCTTGCCCCTGCAGAACTTCCTAAAGAGGGCACCCACTACGATCTCGCTATTGCTCTATCCATCCTCATTGCAAGTGATCAACTTCGCCAAGATGATATTAACAATGCACTATTCGCGGGCGAGCTCGCCCTCGATGGGTCAGTTCGCCCCATAAAAGGCAGCATCAGCATTGCAGAGATTGCACGACGCGCCAAAAAATCAACACTCTACGTCCCTGCCCATAATGCCCCTCAGGCGAGCCTCGTACCAGGAATCACCGTCATAGGTATCGCCTCCCTCAAGGACCTCTTTTTACATCTCAAGCAAGAAAAGCGTATCGAACCAACACCGATAGCAGAGCTACCCGCATCCTCTACAGGTGCAGGAGGTCCTCGACTTGACGATATCATCGGACAACACCAAGCTAAGCGTGCACTCACTATCGCAGCAGCAGGTAGGCACAACTTACTGCTGCGCGGCTCTCCCGGGACTGGCAAAACAATGCTTGCCCAAGCGCTACTACACCTCCTACCCGACCCTTCGGTGAAAGAGAGACTTGCAATTACAAAAATGCACAGCCTCGGCGGCGAAGCACTCGATACTATCATCACAGCACGACCATTCCGCGCACCGCATCATACAGCAAGCCGAGCCGCTATTGTCGGTGGCGGTACGCGCCCGCAACCAGGCGAGATTAGCCTTGCACACCTTGGTGTTCTCTTTCTCGATGAACTTCCAGAATATCCACGCTCGACGCTTGAAGCACTCCGTCAGCCACTTGAAGATCGCACCATATCTATCTCGCGCGCGCAAGGTAAGTTGTCCTACCCTGCAGATATTATGCTTGTAGCTACAATGAACCCATGCCCTTGCGGATTCTATGGTGACGCAACCAAAGAGTGTACCTGCACTCAACATCAGATCGACAGCTACCAAAAGCGCCTATCTGGCCCACTACTCGATCGTATTGATCTCACAATTCATGTTCCACGCGTCTCTCAAGAAGAGCTTTTCCAGCAGAATACGATGAGTAATTCACAACATACTAACGCAAAACAATCGATAACGAAAGCCCTCAATCGTCAACGTATCAGATATGAAAGTAGTGATAAATACAACTCAAATCTCACAAGTCATGACATTCGCACCTCCATCAAACTTTCTGATACGAGCCGCCATATTCTCGCGACTGCCACCGAAAAACTTCAGCTCAGTACCCGTGCATACTTTCGTATCATTCGTATTGCTCGCACGATTGCCGATCTCGAAGACGCTGAAAATGTCACAGACAATCATATCGCCGAAGCACTCCAATACAGGGCGTCCAGCTAGCACAAGCAATCTCTTGCATAATCGTATCGTTTTTGGTAGAATGACAGATGAGTAACGCTCTAAAATAAGCAGCTCGAAAAAGAAGGAGAGAAGCAATCAGTAACAATTCAGTTCGTATCAATGAGTCGATTCGCGCAAAAGAACTACGAGTCATTGGTGAAAGCGGAGAGCAGCTCGGCATCATGCCACGAGGAGATGCACTCAAGCTTGCAGAAGAGGCAGGTGTTGATCTAGTGGAGATATCGCCAAATGCCAACCCTCCTGTTGCTAAAGTCGTTGACTGGGGTAAGTACCAGTACCAAAAGATGAAAGAGCAGCAGAAAAATCGCAAGAACAGCAAGCAAGCTGAACTGAAGCAGATGCGCTTTGGCCTCAAGATTGGACAGGGAGACCTTGAAATTAAGCTACGCAAGATCCAATCGTTCCTTGATGCAGGCCATAAAGTCCGAATCCAAATCTTCTATCGTGGTCGAGAGATGGCCCATAAAGAGCTTGGCTTCGAACTGATTGACCGCATCACCACCCTTCTCGGAGAGGATGTTATCGTAGAGCAAAAGCCTCAGATGGCTGGTCGCAATCTGAGTATAGTAGTAAGGAGTAAGAAGTAATGCCAAAAATGAAGACCCACAAAGGTACGGCAAAACGAGTGAAGCTCACCAGTACAGGTAAGATCACCCGTCGTCGCGCTTTCGGCGGACACATGCTTGCCAAGAAGAGCAAGAGCCGCAAACGAGCCATCAACACAACCGCAGTCGTGAAGGGTGGTATGGAAAAGAACATTAAACGAGCCCTAGGAGTATAGTATGCGAGTAAAACGAGGAGTTGCTGCACGCGCTAAGCACAAAAAGATTCTAAAAGCTGCGAAAGGTATGCAGCATAACCGCACGCGAAGCTATCGCCTTGCTAAGCAGGCAGTAATTCGCGCGCTCCAGTACAGCTATCGCGATCGACGTAACCGCCGTCGTGACCTTCGTGCACTCTGGATCACCCGCATCAATGCGGCTGCCCGACTTGAAGGTACGACCTATGGCAAGCTTATTGCTGGTCTCAAGGCAGCAAATGTCGAACTTGATCGTAAGATTCTTGCTGAGCTAGCTGCAAATGAACCAAAATCATTCACAGCAGTCGTACAGGCCGCAAAATAGCACCCGGATCCTTTGTACAATAAAATAACCCTCTACGTAGAGGGTTATTTTATTGACAGCTTATCGATAAGCCGGGTTCTGTCGTGGGCAATCATCTATCTAGCTCGCTCGTTGCCGAGTGAATCAAGCGGATATCGACCTGCTGGCGGACCACCATGTTATCGCAGATCTCCTTGCAGCCGACAGGGTTTACCTCCGTCACATGTCACCATGTGACGCTGTAGTCTCTTACACTACTCGTTTCACCCTTACCTCTCAGTGTCTGCCGAGCCCGAAAACCTTGCAGGACTGGTTATAAACGAGGCGGTATTGTTTCTGTGGCACTTTCCCTAGAGTTTCCTCTGGTTGCCGTTAGCAACTGTCGTGCCCTATGCTGCCCGGACTTTCCTCTTACTGCTTACCGCAGCAAGCGATTGCCTAATAAGCTGCCTGCTTTTATTATACCGTATCTTCACGGCGATTGGCATGTGCATCAAGTGTCTTATTAACCATACCGTCGGCAAGTTGATTAAACTCTCGTCTTACGTGCGAAAATCGCACCAATTCAAACTTTCCAACAAGTCCTCGAATCCGTTCATAAATTGGCCATAGCTCACGATTCTTAACCTTGTAGATACCATTCATCTGATTGACAACCAGCATACTATCAACCCTAAAGTCGATGCGCCGCAACCCCCGCTCAAACGCACGCTCCAACCCAAGCCGAACACCATGATACTCTGCTTGACTATTTGTCGTAATACCAATATACTCTCCACCCTGCTCAATAACTTCCTGATTCATGCCAAGCACGACAAATCCAGCAGCCGACGGCCCGGGGTTGCCCCTTGATCCACCATCAGAGTAAATAATAGCATCAAATTTTGATGTATTCTTTACATCTTCCATAAAAGAAAACCGCCCGTCTTCACCTACTGCTGCTTGCTGCTGAAAGATACCCAGGAGCAAAGACGTGAGATCTGTAATCTCATCATGTTGTATTTTACGCACCATACTCCAGCTGTACTTATTGTATCCCTCACCAAGAACAATGCCGTGATGCCCGGGCGCAAGCGCCACAAGATAAACAAGCACGATATACTGGATATCACGATCGTCGCGATCGATATACGTCACCGCGTCATACAGCTGCAGTGTCTGAATATGGACGCCTGCTTTCTGTCGCATAATGCGACGTACGGCGTCCTCAGGCTGCTCACCATATGCAACCTTTCCTCCTGGCAACTCAGACCGACCCAGGATTGTCGCGCGGCCAGCAGACCGCTTCAAAAACAAGACCTTACTCCCATCCCGCACGATCGCCCTGACTGAAATACGCTGCTTCATACCGTCTCTTTTTTGTATTTATAATATCTATACACTATGTCCATCTTACGACGAAACGTGAGAAATGTCTCCATCTTGCACTAAAAAGCCCTAGAGTATAGATCATTGAGCGCTTGATATTCCCCTGCTTTCGCTGGAGGTGGGTGTCCGCAAAGCACTACCACGGCAGTGAATCATTAGGACTCCCTATCAATATGATGTTAGGAAAATCATATGCGCCCGAGATCACTCTAGGACACTTCTTATTATAGCACAAAAGTAATGCATGGTAGATGACTGCCCAACAACTTCTCCACCCGTGATTGCAATCTATGAGATATGAAAAATTGCCATAAACACATCGAGAATCCCACTGATTGCCGCACCCATCAACGACCCGATATATGCGCTCGCAACAAGTACGATTGCAAAAACAATCAATATTCCTACACGCTCTAGCGCTTCCATACCCCTCCTGACAAACTCAGGTGCAAGCGCATACAGTACGCGCGACCCGTCTAGCGGTGGAAGTGGTAGTATATTAAAAATAAAGAAGCCCAGATTGACGCTAATTGTAGTAACAATGACCGTACCAATAAAAGAGACTTGCACCCCTTCTGTTGTAATGACGCCACCGATAACACCAACACCAAACATAACAAATGCAATCAATAAGTTTGTTAGCGGACCAGCTGCAGCCACCAATGCCGCACCCCACTCACCCCCTCGAACTCGATCAGGATTGAATGGTACGGGCTTCGCTCCACCAAATACAGGACCACCCATAAGCACAAGTGCGACCGGTAGTATAATCGTCAGAAACGGATCGATATGCTTGAATGGATTCAATGTCAAACGACCCTGCGCTTTTGCTGTATCATCCCCAAGCCAGTAGCTCATGAAGGCGTGCATCGCCTCGTGAAGTGTCATAGACACTAAAATTACGCCCAAAACAATTGCAATATAGCCTATATCCATTCATTCCAGTGTATCATGTCTTGACTAATGATACGAGAGGAGCTATACTAGTACAGATTGACTATTTAACAATATAAGGTGAACACTATGGCAGCACGCTGTGAGTTGACTGGTAAGGGTAAGCAGTTTGGTAATAACGTGAGTTTTTCACTCCGCCGCACCAAGCGAACCTTCAAGCCAAACCTACAAAAGAAGACCTTTGTAGTTGATGGCCAAAAGGTGACGATGACACTGAGCACCCAGGCAATCCGAACCCTAAAGAAAAAGGGCATTCTCGGGGCGCCAAGCCAGGCAAAATAATAAAAATACCTCAGACTCATTCTGAGGTATTTTTATTATCAATAGCCACTTAACTTCGTGTAATCGGTGCGACCGTTAGCGCTTGAGGCAAATTAGCAGCCGTCTTAATCTTGTATTTGACGACTGCATCATCGACAGGAGCACCGAGCTCAGCCGTAAACACCTCGAGCTCCTCTTGAGGAACCTCGTACGCAAGGGTGCTATCTGCATAATGAACCGGGACAACCACCTTTGGCTCAAGCTGGCGGACCAAAGATGCTGCAGACGTAGCATCAAGCGTATACCCATTGCCCCCTACGGGGATGACAACTATATCAACAACACCGATTTCCTCAAGCTGATCATCGCTTAGACGCGGTGCAATATTACCAAGGATAGCCATACGAACACCTGCGATACTTACCTGATAGATTGTTGCTGCCGAACCTTCCGCGTCAATATGTCGCTGAGCTGCGATTCCGTGAATCGACACATCTGCAACCTCATATTCACCAGGGCTCTCGATATACAGACGATACGCTGGGTCATCCGTTGCTAGTCGTGCCTCCGTCGCAAGTTGAACACCGTCTTTCACCGTAATATCTTTAAGCCCAGCAACTGACAGTCGTGGATCTACGACCACGACGGCTTTTTTTGTCGAAATAATAATCGTATTAGCACCTTTATATTCAATATCAAACATACATCCTCCTTATTCTGCCGCTCCCAGTATTTTCTCTGTGTCTACTAGTGTAACGTATTTTCCGTGCACAATCTCGCTCACAAAGCGATCACGTACACTCAAGCGATAGTAGAAATCATCATACGACAATACTGTATAGTTTACATCCCTACCCTCGAACGCCTCAATCGACTTAATAAGCTTCTTGAGTTGAGACTGACGAACATCACCTACGACGAGGATATCAACATTACTCGATGAACCCTCGACAAGTACACCAGACAACAAGACAAGCCGTGCCCCGCTCAGCTCCTTCAGGGCATCCTGCCACGTAGGCGTCATGGCTTGCGGCGCAGGATTTAGGGCTGCAACCTTTTCATCTGCAAAAATTGCACGCAGCGGTACGTAATATTCATACCTTTGATCAACTTGATAGTAGAGCTTATTGTCAGATGTCTCACTCGTAATAATACCGACACCCAGCATGTTTGCAAGCTCACGTCGAACTGAGTTAATTTGCTCATCAATCAAGCGTGTAATCTCACGAACATAAAACGCCTTACCTGGATTACTCAAAAAGAGGTGAAGTAATTTCACTCGTGTCTTTGAACCAAATAATGCGTCAATCATCTACCACTCACCTTTCTATCTTATTTTACCATACTTCGCGCAGATAGGCTCCGCTCGATGTGTAATTGTATTTCGCCGACATTACCCCAGTAAATATATGGATTTTTTCTTAGCCATGTCATCTGACGCTTCGCAAGCTGCCAGTCCAACGTTGTTAATTTATCTACAATACTGCGATCTTCTAAAGCACCGTCGACGTATTGCTTGATAAGAGGATAGACATTTCCCGACATAGCTTCAGTATCCCACCCATACTTTCCGCCCAATAGAGTTGCTTCATCGACAACACCATTTTGCAGTATTTGTTCAGCCCTGAGTGCAATCCTTGTTCGTAAGTCACTTCGATCTGTAGCAATTCCAACAATAATACTTGTGCTTATTGGTGCGCTTCTCATCTGAGAACTAACACCCTGGCGTTCGATTGCTCGTATTAACCGTCGTTTGTTCTGTGTGTCTTTCGGTAATTGTATGTTGTTTTTTATGCAATAATCTTGCAATGCCTCTCGGGTGAGCTCCTCGAACTTAAGCCGACGCTCCGTAGCATCTACCGCAAACTGATAGTCAAACAGCACCGAGTCTACATACAACCCCGTTCCGCCCACAAGCAGCGGAACCCCTCCCCGAGCACGAATCTCCTCGATTTTTTTCAGGGCATACTGCTTAAAGTCTGCAACCGTAAAGCGCTGACCAGGATCGACCAAATCAAATCCCCAGTGAGGAACACCGGAACGCTCCTCCATAGTAGGCTTCGCCGCACCGACGTCCATACCTCTATATATTGCCCGAGAGTCTGCGCTAATAACCTCGCCGCCCCACCTCTGAGCAAGCGACACAGCCAAGCTTGTCTTACCGCTCGCCGTTGGACCGACAATTACAATGAGTGGAGATGCAAGACGTCTGGCTGCCATCGCCTCTCTCTAAATTCCTTTATGCGCCACTGATCGTCGCACTCTATTCCGTCCTGCAAAAGTAACTGTCGCTGTACATCTTGTCCGCCTGGAAATCCAATTGCAAGACCCCCTTTTACATTAACAAGCCGATGCCACGGCAGCTCCACCGGGCCTGCATGTGCAATCCCCCCGACGATTCGCGCCGCCCGTGGACTACCTGCTAAAGCTGCTATATCACCGTATGTCGTCACCTTACCCTCAGGCAGATAAGACATCAATTCATAGACACGGTCACGCAAGCTACGCAGCGGCAATTCGTTCGATCGCATCACGCACATCACTCCAGTTTAAACAACGCCTTACCCTATCAGGCAGATCAGCCGTATCATTCCAGCCATACCTACCGAAAAGCAATGCGTAACGCCCAGTATCAGCCACAGCGAGACAGTGCTTGAGCTGATCATCAATGAGAACATCGGCACCTATTTGCGTTATCAGATCTGCCTTTGTCATCACCGCCGACTGATCGTTAACGTCATCCCATATACCGGCAAAGTGAACAGTATCACTCGTAAATATCCCAGGAAAGTGCTCGTCTATCCATGCAAGTGTGTCTGCTTTCATCTGCAAGCGACGAGATGTCGCAATAATAAGATGGTGCCTCTTCGATAGTTGCTGCAACACTTCATAAGCATCTCCGATATGCCCATATCCTCGTATCGCTGCAGACTCATGAAACTCTGTTGCGCGTCGCTCAACCTCCTCGTTGTCAACACTCCACATCTTAGCCCAATGTTCATCGTAGTCATCGACAGAGAGATGAGTACCCCACCGCTGATTACTAAACGCTACGAAGCCCGCTGCATTTTCTGCTAGTACATCATCAATATCAACTGCGATCCTCAGCCGCCTCACGCAAGCCCCCGCAGATACTCGGCTAAGGCGCTAAGCGCTACTTTCTCTTCACCGGCTTGTGTTCGCACACTCACTTCACGAGCCTCCTCATCCTTCGGCCCGACAATCAACTGCACCGGAATCTTCATAGTCGCAGCCTCACGAATCTTCTTTCCAAGTGACTCATTGCGCATATCTGTTGTAAATCTTATTTCATTATACTTAACAGGATTCATAAGCACCACCTCTGACAAGACCGATGTTATTTCTTCAACATACCCTCGTACTGCGTCATTGATTGTCAAGATTCGCACCTGCTCAGGCGCTGCCCAGAAAGGAAACCAACCCGCTGTATGCTCAATAAACACACTCAAAAAGCGCTCTATTGAGCCAAGAAGCGCACAGTGAATCATCACAGGCCGCCGCTTAGATCCGTCATCTGCTGTATACTCAAGACCGAACCGTTCAGGCTGTACAAAATCAAGTTGAACGGTCGCAACCTGATGCTCACGCCCAATGGCGTCAGTTGCCATGAAGTCTATCTTTGGACCATAAAATGCTGCCTCGCCCTTCTCCTCAAAAAAATCTAGGCCATTTGCCTCAACCGCAACCTTTAGTTGTGCCTGTGCACTCTGCCACAGCTCCATGTCGCCCAGATAGCCGTCGCTCTCATCACGATAGCTGAGGCGGACTCGTAATTGCATACCAATCGTTTCATACAGCTTACGAGCCGCCTTGAGAAGGTTATTAATCTCACCTTCAATCTGATCTGGACGTGCAAATACGTGACTATCATCCTGGGTGAGTGAGCGCACTCGATTGAGGCCGCCCAGCTCGCCTGTCTTTTCGTCGCGATAGTCAGTCGTTGTCTCAAGAAAGCGCACCGGCATATCTCGATAACTTCTCGGCTGTGATGCAAAGATCTGTGTATGATGAGGGCAATTCATTGGCTTCAGTGCCATCTCATCGCTCGTTTCCTGACTTGTTACAAGGAACAATTCATCACCAAACTTTGCCCAGTGACCACTTGTCTCGTAAAGATCTTTCTTGGTGATATGTGGTGTCCATACCTTCTCAAATCCATACGCCTGACGTAGCTGATTAGAATATTGCGCAACAATATCACGCAGCACAGTGCCTCGCGGTGTAAACAACGGCAAACCAACGCCAACAAGATTTGACGTCGTGTAGAGATCAAGCTCATGGCCAAGTTTACGATGATCACGCAGCTTCGCCTGCTCTAAGCGATCTAAATATGTATCGAGGTCCTCTTGTGTAGCAAACGCTACGCCGTACAGCCGCTGCATCTGCGGATTATTCTCTTTGCCGCGCCAATATGCACCTGCCACCCGCAGCAACTTAAACGCACCGACATCTTTCGTATTTTTAATATGTGGACCACGGCACAGATCAACAAAGTTGCCATTCCGATAGAATGACACCTCTTCTACTGCCGCATCGCCATGTGTTGCCAAGCCCAGCTCATCAGCATCAAGATCTCTCGCCACAGTCGTGCCTGAACGCTTGAGATCATTGAGTAACTCTTCTTTGTAAGGCTGACCAGCCTCTTTTGCCCATGCAATTGCCTGATCAATTGGCATCATGAAATGCTCAAAAGTATCCCCGTGCGCAATCAACTTGCGCATTTCTTTCTCGATTTTGGCGAAATTATCTTCTGAAACCTTACGATCACCTAGGTCGATGTCATAATAAAACCCATTCTCTACCACTGGACCGACACCAAACTTTGCCTCAGGCCATAAGCGCTGCACTGCTGCTGCCATAATATGCGCCAGGCTGTGTCGCATTGCGTCAAGATGTTTTCCATTCATGATGTATAACTCCTTAGGAAATTAATAAAACATGCGATTAATAAATATAACAAACTGTTACGTCCACATATCGCATGCTTCGGGCCCCTTGCTGAGGCTGTTCCACCGAAAACTTTCACTCTTCTCGTTCACGTTATCGCACGTCACGATCTAACCCACGAAGCTCAGTGGGTGGTTGGTCCACATCATCGCCTATCCGTTATCATACACTAGTCGCCCCTGTTATTGCAACTTTGTGCCTCATTTGCTATGATAATAAAGCTACCGACGATTAGCTCAGCTGGCTAGAGCACCACATTGACGTTGTGGGGGTCAGAGGTTCAAATCCTCTATCGTCGACCAGGAATTTATCATGAGAGACTAGTAATCGCTAGTCTTTTTTTGTCTCATGTCTTTATACCCAGTATTTTTTGTTTTCCACATTCACTTTCCCCGCTCGCTACGTCGCCTTATCCTCCTCATGATATATTCATGTGCCGAACGTTCCATTGACAAATCATAATGCTTGTGCTAGTATATAATCATGGTTGATACAACAAATACCAACAAAGCACCAACGCCATCAAAGCTTGCTCGAATACCTATCGGTTTTGAGTACGACAAAACGCTCCGCGAAATCAAGCAGAGTGTAAAAATCCGTACATCACTTTAGCCTACCCCTCTTCTGAGGTGTAATACCCTTGAGCAAGCATGAGAAGACCTATGGTATTCAGTAGGTTTATTCTGCAGTGCCTGTGCGCTTCTGCTTCTTGATACTCTTCTGCTGTTGGCGTTGCGTCTTCTCTTTCGACACAGAATCAACCGTTGCCTTCTCAGTGACATCAAATTTATCGAGATACTTCCCAAGTGCAAGGCGCATCTGTGAATAGAGTGCTGCAGCAGCATTATAAGCAACCGCCGTAATCGGCATAAGCGCCCACTGTGCAAGCATAAGAACAGAACGATGTCGCTTATAGCGATCTGGTCGTGGCGGTAGCATTTTGAATGATAAGAAGACAGTGATAAAGAGCCCTATCATCGCTACGCGCTGAATAATCGCAACCGTATCAGGGAGCTGATGTACAACAATACTATTTCGAGCAGCCTCTGTATTAATAATGAGCGGCACCCAGGCGCCAAACGCTACGATAATCGCGACAGTCGCAAGCGTAACATGACCATCCAGTAGGCGGACAAATCGTGCGAAGCCTTCAAAGAACGGTACATTGCGACGACGAGTAAAGATATGACTAGCGACATATGGCACATCCGATGCGCCGTATGCCCATCGCCTCAGCTGCACAAACTGTGCCTTGAGTGTCTTGATGTACGTATTCGACATAACGGCGTCCTGGTAGATTGGTATAAAGATTGGTGTCACCGAATAATTTCCATTGAAGTAAAAATAACTCCGCCAATACTGATGCCCGTCTTCAACTATCGTGCATGTGCTCCACCAGTTCATCTCCACGAGCGCGTCCATTGGCTGTGAGTGGGATGCAAAATTACGAAGCGTATGTGGTCGCATTGAGCTAATAATATTCCAAAACGAATTACCGGTTGCAACCACGCGCATCGGTGCCGGCGCGTCCCAGATATTATTCAAGAAAAGCGAAATCGGCTGATATGAGAGATGCTTACGATCCTCATGGACAATATATTCATACGTTACATAGTCGAAGTAGCTCTTATGTGGTCGGTTATCACTGTCTAGTGTCGTGATGATAACATCCTTATACTCAATACCGACTGTTGGCATCCATGACTCAAGAAATCTACCAGCATACGTAATATTACCACCCTTACCAATGACTTCATCAGGCAGGTCAGCAGGATGTTCGACGACATGAAAAGCATAGAATTTACCACCATACTCGCGCTGTAGCCGCCGCACTGTCTTCTTCATCTCCGGGCCACCACGCTCTTCGTAAGCGATAGTTACAATCAAGCGCTGTTTATCGTACGTTGTTGCAAGCACTGAATCTAATGTCGGACCAAGGACATCATACCCCTCATTGTACGCAGCAATAATAACTGCATTATAGAGCTGCGATGGACGAGGAAACTCATCTGGCGCAGCAGCCATAAGACGAAGATTATCGACATGTGCACGTGCACCAAAATCCCGCCCAACACTGACGCCTTCTCGTACTTCATACGATGCGATTGGATCTTCGAGCTCGGCCAATCGAGCGTGCCAATCTACCTTCTGCGCTTGCTCAGAATTCGAACGGCCCTTAATCGTATGATACGCAATACCGACCGCCTTAACGAGCATTGTCATAATCACCAGTAGAATGTACGCAGCTGCAAGAAGCGGATTAATAAGTGCAAGCACAAAAAGAAGAGCAATCGCTCCATAGCTACATAGTGCAGGTAGAATCTCAAAAAACCGATACAGTTTTGTTCGTTTACCAAGTGGTACTTCGATATCGGTCATCAGCCTAGAGAAGCTCTGCTAGATGAACATAGGTAACAGCAGTAATTGCAACCATCACAACACCGATCCATCCTATTAAAATTGCTAGCGACTCACGATCTTGTAACAGTAATTTAATCGCCATACCTATCGCGCATACAGCCGTCACAGCAATAAAACCAATAAACGAAAGAAAGTACATCCACGAATCTCTATAAAAATGCGTCGCACCAAACGCCGTATAGTGTGTGATGACGCGAAGGTCGCTCGCCTCAAGCGTAGCGGCAATATAAATAATGACAGCAACTGAAAAAAGAAGGAGAAAAAGTAATACAGCAAACAAACGACGGTGTGCTACTACTTGCGTGATATGCTGTGTAATACTTTGCTTCATAGAGTTCTATATGGAGCCGCCTGCCAGGATTGAACTGGCGACCTACACGTTACGAATGTGTCGCTCTACCAACTGAGCTAAGGCGGCATGCTCCTGATTACTGATTATACCAGCCTACGACATGAAAATAAACAGCCCTGCGACCTTGCACCAGAGAGGAAACTTTGCTATCATTACCTAAGTAACCAATATATGCGCTCGTAGTGAAGGGGTTATCACGCCTCCCTGTCACGGAGGAGATCGCCGGTTCAAATCCGGTCGAGCGCGCCAAAGTAAAATACCTACCAAATGGTAGGTATTTTACTTTTTCACTGCATCTGATCTGGTCGTCTAGCTACCACCCCGACTCTCATGCCGTGCCTCTATAAACCTCCAGTCCACTACGTCCCACCATGCCTTGACATAATCAACACGACGATTCTGGTAGTCAAGGTAATATGCATGCTCCCATACATCCAAGCCAAAGAGCGGTTCGTCACCACCGCTCATTATCGGATTATCCTGATTAGGGGTTGTGATGATCGTCATATCTGGCTGCAACCACACCCAACCACTCCCAAATACGCCTAAGGCTTTTTCGGTAAACTGATCGACAAACTGCTGAAATCCCCCATAAACACGCACGATGCGATCCGCCAACATACCCGTAGGTTCTCCGCCACCTTGTGGCGACATCACCTGCCAGAACAAGCTATGATTGTAATGTCCACCACCGTTATTGCGCACTGCCGTCTGCGCATCTGCAGGTATCGCTTGAATATCCCCTAGCAACGACACAAGTGAAGCCCCTGCGAGTGACGGAGTCTTTGATAGCGCATCATTCAGCTTATCTACGTATGTCTGATGATGCTTTGTGTGATGCAACTTCATGATAGCAGCACTAATATATGGCTCAAGCGCACTATAATCATACGTCAAATTAGGCACCGTAACCATCACTCACCCTCCTTCTTGAGAGGCACATCTATCAAGACATGAACCCCGCCTTTATCATATTGCTCATTCAATCTTCTTTGAAACTCAACAGCCGGTACAAGGATGAATTCATAGTTTACCTGAGTCTTATTGCTATCAAGAAGACGAATAATAGCATAATAATACTCGTTATCTGCTGTCACCTGCACGATACCGGATATAGCCTGCTCCTCAAGGCCAGCTGCAGCGACTGCCAATCCACCATCCTGATTTGTACGCGGCACCATACCAGATATACCGTACTGCATATCTGACCATTCCGCCCCTCTTGCCTTGATGAGATCCTGCCATGACACACGTTGACTCGCCTTCATAACGACGTCTCTCACCCCATCAGCCCTACTCTTTGCCGTACCATCGATATGATAGGCAACTTTCTGCCGTAGAAGCTTTATACGCATAACATGCGCATACTCATCAGGACTCCATCCATAATAGTCACGAATAACAGCTTGCTGGGTCCGCTCTGTAATCTCACTTCCCTCAATGAGTCGCTTGTCCTTGAGAAATATCGCGAGCTCTTCGTCACTCACTGTAATACCCTGCTCTCTTGCAATCCCGAGTGCATATGCATCAGCAATTGCATCACGCATCGCTTGCTGCTTGAGGTATGTGCGCTGCTCAGCGTTATCATCACCAAGTACCGTTTGCTCCTTGCGCTCAAGGTAATGCTCGGCACTTCGCAACTTGAGGAGATAGTCACTATAGCGAACCGTTTCTCCTCCGACATTCGCAACCGACACTGGCAGTACTGATGTGACACGATATGCAAATGTACCTGTATTCTGCTGCGGAGACAGCTGCCACCATCCAAATACACCAGTCGCGATCAAGGCAAGAACGCTAATAATAATAGTATTGATGACAAGTTTGTGACGCGAATACTGAATTGGGTATTTAAATTTACGACCGCCAGCGAGCACTCGCTTGCGATGCTCCCCGACAGTATCATTTGTAATCCGTTCTGGCTTTCGCGTTTCTTGTTTTTTACGCAACGTTAATCTCTTCATGATCCTCCTGTTCGTCGGCGGCCTGCATAACTGCATCCTGCAGTTTATTGTATGTATTCTCTGGGTGCTCGACATTTCGAATCACTAAATCACCAACAAATGTCTGAATGACGATAGTACCAAAATGGAATATCTCGCCGAAGAACCCTGGTATATTATAGCTAATGTTCTGGATCTTTGATAGGCGCAGCTCAATCACATCAGTACCGAAAAAACCTTTTTGCGTCACCTGGCGAATGCGCTGATCAGTTACAATATAGTATGTATACCGCCACATCAAGAAATGATAACTAAATAGCAGAAGCCCCAGCCCAAGACCACCAAGCGGCAACAAAAAGAGTTCAAGATTATCCTGCCATATCAACGGCGGGATCGCCGTCACCATAAGCGGTACGAGTAGCATATAGAAGCCTTTTCTCATCGCAATGATGTGGCGACGAAATACAAAAAGAACTTCTTCGCCGTCTCGCTGACCATTAAATTCTACCTTCGGTGCTCGTTTACGCGCCATACTCCTTATAGTATACCAGTTTTACCGAGGAAAAACACCTCATGCGAGTGGTACTCCCACTACGATTCGAACGTAGATCTATTCCTTAGGACGGAAGTATTCTATCCATTGAACTATGGGAGCACAACACGCATGAGGTGCCTTATCATCTGATGCTATTTTAGCGCGTGAACCGCTCGGCCGCAATTTCGTAACTGTAAATCTCGTCCTTGCTAAACCAGTGTCCAATCTCTTCTTTCGCTTCTTTTACGTCACCAGAGGCATGGATAAGGTTCGGAATTCCCTTCTTTTTGCCATCTGCATACTCAAAGCTCATATGGCTAAAGTCACCGCGAATTGTTCCAGGCAACGCTGACTTCGGTTCGGTACCGCCGACCATCTTGCGTACAAGCGATACAGCCTCGACACCCTCGAAGACCATTGCAACGACAGGACCTTGCACCATCATCTCGAGTGTCACGCCAAACGTCTCCTCACCTCGACGCGTCACCATTTGACCAATGTCTTCGTAGTGCTTGTAGTAATGGTCTCGATCCGGAAAAATCATCTTAGTTGCAACAACCTTCAGTCCAACTCGCTCAAAACGAGTCAGAATCTCACCGACCAGCCCACGCTGTACTGCATCAGGCTTAAATAAAATCAATGTTTGCTCAACGTCAATACCACTCACTATCTTACTCCTTATTTACTTCTCCTGTATTGTAGCAGCTCTTGGTGTGTATACTCAAATATCTGCAAATGCGTTATGCTAAAACTATATGACACATGCGTTGCCTGATATGATTATGGACTACATCGAATACTTAGAAGTTGAAGGTGGGCGTTCAGCAAAAACGGCAGAAAGTTATCGGTTATACTTAGAGCGTCTCGTGGAGTTTGTCGGTGAGATTAATGTCGAGCAGCTCACGCCTGAATTAATCCGGAAATATCGTCTCTGGCTTAATCGTCGTACAAATGATCAAGGCCAGACTATGGCACTTATCACACAAAATTATCATCTTATTGCGCTGCGCGGTTTCTTGCGCTACCTATCGTATCGTGACATCTCATCGGTTAGCCCAGAGAAAATTGTCCTCCCAAAGATAGCCCGGAAGCAAGTCACCTTCCTTCACTATGATGAAGTGAGTCGTCTTATTGAACAAATAGATTGTTCAACTGAAACAGGCCTAAGAGACCGTGCTATTATTGAACTCCTCTTCTCGAGTGGACTGCGAGTATCCGAACTTGTTAATCTCAATCGTGATCACGTGAACACAAAACGCAGAGAATTTATGGTGCGTGGTAAAGGCCAGAAGGATCGCCCTGTCTTTGTTAGTATGGCGGCAGCTACACACGTCGACACCTATCTTGCGGCTCGACTTGATAATCTACCGCCCCTCTTTCTCAGCTATAGTCGAAATAACATCAGCTCTACCACAGGAGACTACCGCAGGCTATCCTCACGTAGCATCCAGCGTATGATCTCAAAGTATGCAAAGATTGCTGGCATCACCAAGCACGTCAGCCCCCACACTATGCGTCATAGTTTCGCAACAGACCTTCTCATGAATGGTGCCGACATTCGTAGCGTCCAGGTTATGCTCGGTCATAGCAGTATCGCGACAACGCAGGTATACACTCACGTTACCGACCAACACCTCCGTGAAGTGCATGAGAAATTTCATTCCAATTCATAACACCCGACCTATTTGCTACGGCGTACACTGGGAGCTATAGTCACTGCGATTATTGGTTACGATAAACGCTTTGCAGAAATTATCCGTCACATCAACGGCCGCTTCCGGGTACGGGAAGCGGCCCGCTTCAACCCGAGCAAGTACCCGTCGGAATAGATCGCCCGAACGCCCAGTCGAATCAATCTCTGGCTGAACACCATCGAAGTAAACGGTTTGGCTTCCAGTCGGCTGAGCACTATCTTCAAGCGTAATGCGATACTGAGTACCCTTAAATCGTGAAACAAGCTTCAGGAAAGCATTCTGCCGATCGGCCTTGGTGCCACCAACAGGTCGCGGGATATGAATCGTCGTAGAGCAAGCATATGGACGCGTACCTGGTGTCGTCCAGCATTGTACCGCTTCAGGTGATCCCGTTGGATCGATCCGTGCATCATTAATGAACGCAGGCGCTGCCGTAGTCTTCGTCGATGGGTACAAAAATAGCGTGTTTGTATTTGACGCAATAGATGTCTGACTGCCATGGCTGAAGTCTGATAGCTCGAGATTACCAGAAGTCTGCATGAGCTGCGCCTCGAGAACAGGAGGTCGTGTTGTCGGCCACGCCAGATCAAGCGGCACCTCTGATCCGTCTCCTACGTTGATTGTCGTACTGCCGTCCATATCTTCCTTGCCGTACCACTCTATCTTTATTCGATCGAATGGTGCAACCCCCTTGAGCTGGATAAGATGCAGTTCATCCGCACCTATTGTTCGCTGATAATCAGGCGTGCGCGTCTGCACCGTTACACATGAATACCATTGTCGTAAACTCGGACTACCGACTTGAATGCCCCTACCTTGACCTTCGGTATCATCGACAGTATTCATACCTGGAACACTCGCAATTGCATTACATGCGCTCAGATCCTGTCCACTCGATCCAGGCAGAGACAACGCCCGCTTGGCATCCTCGACACCTGCAAGCGCAGCATCATAAGCACTCTGCGATAGGTCTGCGTTTGTTGCTCGTTGTTGTTCACGCATCATTAATTGCACAAAGCTAACTGTCACAACAGTAATCAATAAGGTCGTAAATACGACAACAAATATCGAAACAGCTCCTCTATCCGCTCGCTGTATATTCCTCATGTTTATATTCTACCTCACCCCAGCTCGAACAGCAAAACTTATCTCATTTACCGCGCAGTACGTCATATCACTCTGCTGAGGATCAGACCCTGGAGCACGGCAGCGAAGCCCATCGCCACCTGTCGTTTCGATAGCCGCACTTGACTCCGTCCCGAGGAGCATTGACACGCGATATAACCGCTGGTGAATGAGGTTCATTTCCGCACCTGCCGTGACTGTCATTGAGTGAACCGCCAGGCGACGATTGCCCTCCTGTAGCAATTCGCTATAGTGCCTTGTTGTCGCTGTATTACGAGATACGCGCGAATTGACACTTCTAGCGGTCGGGTTTGCAGAGTTATAGTCCGCACAATACTGCGCACCATTGTCGACGACACGGATTAAACGAATCATGGCACCATCTGCGTATCGATTGTGTTCAAATTTCAGATTACCATCCGCCCGAACATTATTCCAGATGTACGAATATGTCCCAGTGCAAAGCCTACCGCTCGCATTTACCTTATCTACGACGACCGACGAGGGTGTTGCTTGTGCAAATGTACGACGAAGGTCATCTGTTATCGCGCGTGATGCTTGGTTTACTTCACGCAACGTCTCACCTCGAGTATAGATTGTCGACAACTGAATAACACACAGTGCAATTGCAATTAGCATCACAGAAATAAATGTCATTGATAGCATCAATTCAACGATAGTAAACCCTGGCGTAGGCGCGCTACGATGTCTATAGTTCTGGATCATACAACCTCACAATCGTTCCAAGTGTTATTGGCTGCGCTTGCCCAACCGTATCCCAGCATGCACGGATATGAAAATCCACATACCCTTCTCCGTGACGCTCCGCCTCCACCCATATACCCTGTGCACGCAGCGTAGGACTATATGTCACGCCCGCAAAAACACGCTGCTGCGCAGAAGGCACTGCTGAATTACCAACTTCGTTACTATTAGATCCAGTCAACCGAACTGGCTGCATAGTATTTGTATTCATAATAAACGCCATCGTAGCAGTATCGACGGGCGTGCGGCAGCGATTACCGTTTACTACACCTCCTGGAAATACGGAGGCAGTGGCCTTGGCAAGATTACCGGTACCACCGACAGTAGACATTTGTCGCCATGTGGCTGCCTGCTCAGCAGTTCGTTGCGTACGTCCTGCCATCATCTCGTCATAGATAAGACGAATCGCGTCAGCTTGAGTATCCATCTCATGACGAACAAGCGCAATTTCAAGTGATCGCTGTGCTGATGCAGACCCTTGATTCATAATTGTAAGCGACCCGACGGCAACCATAGAGAATACCGCCACCGCGAAGAGCACTTCAATCATTGTGTCGCCACGCCGTCGGCCCCTTAGCACTGCGTTGCTCCGTCTTGCTGAAGCATCTCATTGCTCTTTACGTCGATTGCACTAGCAGAGTTGGCGCTTGGACCTATCACGACAGCAAGCCGCTCGGTCGTCGTCCAGCCAGATGGATTAACACAGATAGTTCTACTATCCATGTTTGTACTCCCGGATGCGGGTATCAGATTTCGCACCGCCCCAGATGCTGTCACTCCTATGGCTTGCTGTCTTGTAAACGTAAATGTCGCTCCTGACCGTGGGGAACGAAGAACGAGAATATTAAGTTGCGTCGTCGAGCCTCCTGGAGTATATGCTGTTGCGCCCCAGCGAATCTCCGACGTACTCATATCTTGCTGGGACACGCGAGGATTTCTCGCTCGTAGTGCTGTCAGGTCATCTGACGAACTGTCACTTCTAAGATCATCACCAATAACACGATACCTCTGTATGGTACTACCGTTAATGACCATAAGCCCGCCTAGGATGACACACTGGCTTGCACCGGCAGATCCTGTACAGCTCGCATCGCCACTGTCTTGTCTACCATTTTGAACCGCCACAGCGTCTTCGAAAAGCTGCTGAATATCAGACTGAAATGTTGCAACTGAATCTTTATACCGCTGTCGCGACAACGACGTCCCTGCCCCAACGAGAATACCCATCACCAGTAGACCCCCGATTCCGAGAAAAAGCATCACCTCAATAATCGTAAAGCCGACACGCCTTCTACTTGTCATACTGCCCACCATTATAGCATACCGCTTATCCTAAGAAGTATGTCATATACCACACAATAATCGCTTGCCCAAACAGTTGTGCGACAATCGCGCCAGCAATAAAGAAGGGCCCAAACGGCACATGTTGACCGCGTGTGACCTTCTTAGTTGCGAAGCCAATCAAGACGATGATACTTCCAATAAGATTTGCCATGAACAGTGCGACAAGCGCAAGCATCCAATCTGCAAGAAGCAACCCCAGTGCAATACCGAGAATAACATCACCGAACCCGACCCATCGCTCACGACTCACGGCATAGAGTACAAAATATAGTCCGCCCAGAATACCGACAGACCCCACGACACTCCAGATAGTTGCGACGACATCAGCCGAACTTACCACAGTCAACGTTGCAAAAATAGCGCCCATCCCAATCAAGGCATACCCAATTGCACTCCAGAGAATGCTCCATTTATAGTCGGTAGCAAATTGGATCGAGAGTAGCACGCCCGCCCCAAGCCAAATAATGAACTTACTAACCTCAAGCACCCCAGTCAGTGGTTGCGGCCAAAATACAAATGACAATACAAAGAATAGCGCCATGCCAACTTCCATGAGAAGTTCAAAATATCCAATCGGCTTACCGCTATACCGTGACTTACCGCGAAGCATCAGCCAACTCACAATCGGAATCATATCGTACCACAGGAGTTGCTTCCCCGTATCGAAGTCAATGGAACGATCGGTCTTAAATGTACGATCTGCCAACGGCAAAAGTCGCTTATACTCTTTTGTATCAACCTTCTCGCCCGCCTTCTTCTCCTCAACAAGCTGCCTTGCGCGCAACCTCCACACCTGTGCCCCTGCAAAACTACCAAGTGCCGCCCCAAATAGGACAAGACCGATGTATATGATCACCTCATTCATAAGCACTATCATACCATAGACAAAAAAGGACGCACAACAAAAAAACACTGACGCACACGCGTCAGTGTTTCAAACAACCTTTGGGGCTGCCCTAGTTGCTCTGGCAAAGCACGCCACCACCCTCAAGTACGAGGCGGAACGCAACCTTCCTATTACCCTGACCCGTTGTTAGGCTCTCACCATTGCAGGTGCTTCCAGCGCTCACAAAAATACGAACTACAGTCTGCGTATCAGTACGTGCATCAGATGTCGTTGGAAGTGTTGTTGGGCTTGTTACGAATGTATACGGCTTACCAGATGGATCAGCAAAATCATCACCACCAGCCTTGAGGTACCGCGCAAGAAGGCTTGCGGCAGGTGTTGCAACGCCGTCTGCATTCTGTGTACCATACGTGTTCGTCGGCGTGAGAACCGGCAAGGCACCCTTGTTGTTTGACTGATAGCTGTTCAGCGCAGTAATCGCACGGCTGACATCATTCTTCCTTGCTGTGTCACGCTGACTACGCTGCAGAGCAGGTAGGGCGATAAACACCATCAAGAAGATCAATCCAGCAATTGCAAGCACTAGCACAACCTCAATAATTGTAAAACCTTTTTCTTTATGCTGTGTGTTCATAGGAGCCTTTTCCACCTTTCATATGAACTTAATAATGTGAGCGTTTCGCTTATGGCTAGTATACGCCAGCTATCCTACTATTGTCTATACCTTGGTCATTAAACGTTAATGCCATTCACGAGACTATAAATCGGAAACAGGATTGCACCAACCATACCGCCTGCAACGACAGCGAGCACTACCATGAGTAATGGCTCAATCATTGTCGATATAGTCTTGATCTCCTCGTCAAGCTCATCCTCGTACACCTGGGCTGTCTTGCCCATCATTTCATCAATACGACCCGACTGCTCACCAATTTTGATCATTTGCGGTACGAGTGGCAAAATATAATCCTCTGGCTGCAGCGCCGTAGACAACTCCTTGCCTCCTTTGACCTTATCAGCTGCACGCACAACACTCGCCTGAATGACCGTATTATTCAGCGCATCTCCTGTGATCTTGAGTGTATCGAGCATACTCACGCCGGTACTCAGTAGCGTCTGCCCTGTACGCGAAAACCGAGCCATATACAGCTTGCGGAATAGCCCCTTAAAGATTGGCACATTCAACTTGAACGTATCTTTAAACTTTATACCACCCTCGGTCTTGAGGTATTGAACAAAGAAATACACACCAATACCGACTGCTGCAAGAACGATATACCAAAACTTTGTAATAAATCCTGCAACCCCTACCATGACTTGCGTCAACATCGGAAGTTCTTTACCGAGATCATCATAGAGATTCTCCACCTGCGGCACAACTGCGATCAACATAAATACAATAACACCTAGGATCACAAATAGAACAATGATAGGATACATCAAAGCGCCTTTTATCTTACTCATGACGGCTGCATCTTTCTCCTGCTGTGCCGCAATTCGCTGCAAGGACTTGTCGAGCGTACCTGACGCCTCACCTGCAGAGACAAGTGCGATAAAGATAGGGCCAAAGACCTCTTTATGCTTCGAGAACGAGTCAGCCAGAGATTTACCACCCTCAACAGAAGCAAGGACATCTTGCGTAATCTCTTGCATTTTTTTATTCTCAGTCTGATCAGCAATTGTACGCAAACTTTGCGAAAGCGGCAAACCTGCTCCAATCAATGTCGCTAGCTGACGAGTAAAAACAATTTTATCCTTCGTCGTAACGCGCCTTGTCAGTTTTGCAAAAAAACTACCGCTCTCATCTATTTCTTTGAGTGAAAGTGGTGTAAAGCCTTGTTCATTTAAGAGTCGCGCTGCAGCACCCTCAGAGTCAGCCTGAACCGTGGCCTTAATAACCTTGTTCGAGGCATGATCTCGTGCTTCATACGCAAACTTCTTCATACAACTACCCCCGTACAAGCCTTTCAAACTCGCCTAGGTCAACAGCAAACTCGCGTGCATTGTCGTACGTAACTGTACCCGACTGCACAAGATTGACCAGCGTTCTATCCATCGTCTGCATACCCTGTTCAGCACCCGTCTGAATCACCGCATCAAGCTGATGGCTCTTACCTTCACGGATGATATTACGTACCGCAGAATTTGCAATCAAAACTTCTGCCGCAACAACACGACCGCCGCCAATAGCAGGAACAAGCCGCTGACTACAGATGGCCATTAAGATATTTGATAGCTGCGCACGAATCTGTGGCTGCTGATGCGGCGGGAAAACATCAATCATACGATCAATCGACTGTGCGGCTGAGTTCGTGTGGAGTGTCGCAAAGACAAGGTGTCCTGTCTCGGCGATCGTGATCGCGGCAGAGATTGTTTCAAGGTCACGCATCTCACCAATCAAGACAACATCCGGGTCCTGACGGAGAGAGCTACGGAGAGCCGCAGAGAATGAGTACGTATCATAGTGAACCTCGCGCTGAACAACCACCGAGCGCTTACTTTTGTGAGTAAACTCAATCGGATCTTCAATCGTGATAATATGTGCTGCTTTTTCGGTATTGATCTTATCGACAAGTGACGCGAGCGTCGTTGATTTGCCCGACCCTGTTGGACCTGTCACGAGCACGAGACCCCGAGGAAACTCCGAGAAATTCATCACAACATTCGGCATGCCAAGCTCTGTAATCGACTTAATCTCATTCGGAATAAGACGAAGTGCTGCCGCTAAGTTGCCCCGCTCATGAAACGCGTTAACACGAAATCGCCCGAGCGTACCAAAGGCGAAACTGAAGTCAAACTCTTTATCTTTCAAGAGAATCTGACGCTGATCTTCATCAAGAATAGCAAACACAAGCGCCTCAACTGCCGGTTCGTCGAGTGGCGCCAGACCCCCTGCGGGAACGAGCGACCCATCAATACGAAGCATTGGCGGCAGGCCAACCTGCAAGTGAAGATCTGAGGCGCGTTTTCGCACCACCTCTTCAAGTAAAACTTCAATCCGTAGCTCCTGTGTCATGCTTGCCCTTCCCTTATATATTCTACTATGCTGTATCCGCAGCAACACGGTTTACTTCTTCGAGCGTCGTGAGTCCCTGCAGCGCCTTAAGATATCCATCCTGACGCATTGTTACCATACCTTTTGCAACTGCTGCCCGCTGAATCTCAGCACTTGTCGCCCGCTTAATGATCAGGCTTTGGATCTCTTCCGATACATCCATCACCTCATACAGCCCTGCACGCCCGCTATATCCTCGCGGCGTCTGAGGGGAGTCCCTCCCCTTCACTAAAGTATAAGCGTTTTGCCCTGCTAGTGGCAAGTCCTTGTAGCCAAGATCCTCAGCAATAGCTGGCATCTCCGCAGCAGACTTCGGCAACAAGTGTCCAATTGTCGTCAGAATATTCTGCGTCTCCATAGGATTTGACTGATATGAATCGCGTTTTGTGGCAACGCGCCGAACAAGTCGCTGTCCAATAATTGTATTGACTGTGCTCGCAATAAGGAATGGCTCAATCCCCATATCAAGGAGTCGCGGCAAGACACCTGCTGCAGAATTTGTGTGGAGTGTCGAGAAGACGAGGTGCCCCGTGAGGGCTGCCTGCACGGCAAGATTAGCCGTTTCCGAATCTCGAATCTCACCAACCATCACGACATCTGGGTCTTGACGAAGAATTGATCGCAAGCCGGACGCAAACGTGAGTCCGACATCGGCATTAACTTGAATCTGATTGACACCATCCATCTTGTATTCAACCGGATCCTCAAGCGTCACGATATTAACCGTGTCGTCCTTGATCTCCTTGATCAGCGCATAGAGACTGGTCGTCTTACCAGACCCCGTCGGGCCAGAGGTAAGTATCATACCATTTGGGCGTTTTATACCTTTCTGGATCGTACGGAGCGCACGACCTGCATACCCCATCTGTCCAAGGTCGAAGCTATTGCCACTTTTATCAAGCAGACGAATAACCACCTGCTCACCCCAGACGACAGGGCTGATGGCGATACGAAGGTCAACCTCCTTATCGCCAACATTGACCGCAAATTGACCATCCTGAGGTATGCGGTGCTCGTCGATTTTAAGATTAGAGAGAATCTTGATACGACTCACGAGCGCAGGCTCAATACTCTTTGGAAGTTGCATTATCTCACGCAGCACACCGTCAACACGACAACGAATCTTGAGTGCCTTCTCGAGCGGTTCGATATGAATATCACTCGCTCGAGTTTTGACAGCATATTCAAGAATAGTACTCAGCGCCTTACTAATCGGAGAATCCTGAACAATCGTCTTGACACTACTACTTGCGCTCTCCCTATTCTCCTCTTCACTTGCTTCAGCAGCCGCATCAACACTTGAAAGGTCTGTGCGATACTGATCAAGTACATGCCTCACGCCCTCCTGTGACGCCATAAAGACCTTGAGGGGACGCTCAATACGACTCGCAAGATAGTCAACCGCCTGGACATTATTGGCATCGATCATCGCAACCGCGAGACGATTCTGCACTTCAGCAAGAGGCACTGCCATAAAGCGCTCAGCAATGTCCTCTGGTAGGAGTGCCAGTACCGCCTGATCAATCACCGTATTTGATAGATTGACATACGGCACGCCCGACACTTGGGCAATTGCATGTGTCAGTAGCTCGTCATCGACCACACCCTGCTCGACCAAGAGGGCTACGATTGGCTTCCCTTGGGTCTCAGACTGTCGTTCGACACTCGTAATAACCTCAGCCTCAACAAGCCCCTCGTCAATCAAAAGAGAAGTTAGCTTTGATTGCATTTCTCCAGTTAAGAGAGCCACTGACTACTCCTCTGTCGGGAACTGTATACCATTCGTAGGTGCTCCATCCACATCCATGTCCGTACTGCCATCATCTCCCATTTCTACCCCATCGGGGGAGTCTACAGACGGATCACCCTCAGACTCAGTAGGTGTAGTCATGAAAGATGTTATATCTTCACCCGAAAGCGTCACCTCAACAGTCGGATTGATGGCGTCTTTAGAGAAAACAACCTCATCTACAGGAGCTTCGTCGTCCACCTGAATCTCATCGATAATACGAACCATAATCGGCTCATCATTCCCCTTGCCAATCGTCACACTTGCGACCCACCATGATATCGCTGCACTAAGAGAGACGATGATAATGATTAATGCAATATCTGTCTTTTTCATTTTCGTGGTATGCCCTTATTCTGTAGTTCTAGTATTGTTGCTGGCTGATAGAATGCCCTTCCCTCAACTGTCAATGTCTGCTGACTATCGCCACTCTCAATCCTCATATTCACAATTTGTATTGTACGAATCGAGCGCTCAAGGCGGCTAAGTAGACTCTTTAATTGCCCTGCTGTCCCCGTAACACTAAACTGGAAGTTTATCGTCTCAACCCCACCATCGAGCGGGGCGGTGCCATCATCCTCGACACCCTCGGACGGCATCACCTGCATCGTTTCAACCGTCACACCCCTTAATAGTTCATTCTGTAATGACGCACCAAAAGCAGATGGATTTGCTTCTGTTGGTAGCGCGTCAAGGATAACACGGAGTGCGTTGTCTGTATCATTCTTGCGCAAGTCAAGCAGCAGCTGATTACTCCCCAGCGCCCGTAGCTGATCCTGCAGTGCTGGAACTCGCTCGTTATTATGCTTGACGATTGTGGCTGTTTTCTTGAGCTCACTAATCGCTTTGTTCTGATGAAATGCCTTTTGAACAAGCATAATACCCACAACAATAGAGGCACTCACGATTATCGAGGCTCCGGCAACCCACAAAAACATAATCTTGTTTGCCTTTGCAATTTGTGCGCGTTTACGAAGCGATGCTGCATCTTTAGTTGCCATCGCCGTCCTCCTTCTTACTTTCAGTCCCAAAGATTGCACGAGGTACGCCACGATATGAGTCAGTTACCTTACCATCTTGACCGATCTTCATCGTAACATTGGAAATATTATTCGAAAATACCTCTGGGATAATGACAAAGCTCAGCTTAAAGTATAGTGTTCTCTCATTCTTCTGGTCTTGTCCGAAATTCCTGTCAGTCACAGTGACAGCTGTTGATCGATCACCACCACCCACTGTCAGGTATTGACACTGCAGTCCTTCCGTTCCGCACTCGAGGTTGCCCGAGCTTTCAAAGCCATCATTCGGTTTATACTCAATAACTGCAGCAGCGATTTGCTTCTCAAACACCTCAAGTGTCGCAAAACTACCAGCAGTCTGCCCTTCCAGTGTGACAACTGTCGCTGCACCGCTAGCCACACCTTCTTCGCCACTGCCCTCAGCCGCCTCGGTGCCGTCACTAACCTGAGGTTCGACCGTGATGCTTGAGAGCGTGATTGAGTGCGGAGCATGTGGAACAATCACATCAAGCATTGTATACAGTCTCGACGTGACAAGCTTGTCTTTATTGAGCGTCGACACCGTCCCAAGTTGATTGCGAATTGTTAGCATCTTATCGAGGTCTTCAACCTGACTCAACTTGTCAAATTCTGTCGTAATTGCCTTGTCGGTATTGCTCATCATCAGCCCCTGTGCGACATACACATAGCTCGCGATTAGTGCGATAGCAATGCCGGCGCCAATTGACGCGATAATGGCGATTGACACGACCATGTTGCGCTGGATCTGCGCACGAATGAGCTCCTTCTTTACATCAGGAATGAGATTAACTTCTATCATGCTACACCCCTTCTCTGTGCCAAACCGACTGTCGTAGCAAATTCAGACGCGATTGCTGCAAGCTGCTGCTGGTCATTTTGCGCAACATGAACTTTCTGCCAAGGATTTGCAACTGCAGCCTGAACAGTCGTTTTTGCTGTTACATACTCACCGAACATTGGTACTACCGCAGCATACCCAGACAAGAGCAAGCCCGCGACAGGAATATTTGGATATCGTGTCTGGAAAAACTTAATTGACTTCACAAGCTCCGCCGAGAAGCTATCAAGGACGCTCTCGATGGCACGATACACCTGCCCGTCAAGTCTGTCTGGCGCGAGACCGAACTTCAAAATAAACTGCCGCGCCTGATCCTCCTGAACGTTCAAGTTTTGCACAGCTGCCTTTACTAGCGTCCGTAGTCCTGTTGGAATCGTACGAACTAAACGTGGCACATCGGCGTATGTCACAGCAAGGTCCGTCGATGTCTCACCAATATCAATAATAAGTCGTGCGTCGGCCACACCCACAGGCAATAGCGATCGAACCATTGCAATCGGCTCCGGCTCAGCAGCGATAACATTAAACCCAAGCGCCTCGACCTCCTCGAGTCGTTGCTCTGCGTAGTCCATGGCCGTACTTGTCAAGAGAACCTCAAGCTTCGTTTGATCATGTAGTGATTGACCGAGAGAAACCCAGTCAACCTTCGCGTCATCGACCGCCATAGGAATGTACTGGTCTGCCTGGTACTTCATTGTTGCCTTGAGTTCTGCATCTGGCATAGCAGGCACATCGATAATAGTTGTAAATGTCTTATTCGACGGAAGACCGATCACAACATTCTTCGTTCGAACGCCACTCTGACCAACTGCTGTCATAATAGCTTCACCGAGCCGGCGCTTCCCTTCTGCTGAGGCTGCCATAGCAATCTTTTCATCGAGCGGCACATAGCCATAGTGCTGAAGCGACCATGAGTCTGCGCCAGACTTACCTAACTGCACAACGCGTACGGCTGTTGTGCCTACGTCTAGTGCAAAAAAGTCGCCCACGCCTTTTAGTAGTTTCATATCTGCTATTATAGCCAACCTTAAGCATTTTACGCAAGGGTAAAACTAATACCTCGGCGGCACCTCCCACAGTTCTGTTGTTCGGTAGACGGTGGTGCCGGTTGCTGTAGAGGTGCGGTTGTAGGCCCAGAGATAGGCGTCTGGG